>OIWM01000952.1_pt1 | contig 31639 bp, 35 predicted proteins | sample 1587451 | NCBI WGS metagenome assembly OIWM01 (sample SAMEA3888907, study PRJEB22519) | human gut metagenome | biome: human gut; feature: human-associated habitat; material: faeces | place: Denmark | collected 2011
CATAATTGATGGCAAAACTTCCAATTCCTCCTGCACCAACTGCGCCAGCCATTGTTGTTAAACCAATCAAACTGATTGCTGTAATTGTTGTTGCACGAATTACTTCAGGTACTGATTCTTTAATATAAACCCTAAAGATAATACCTAATGTTCCACTTCCCATACTTCTTGCAGCTTCTACTTTTCCTTCATCTACCGTCGCAAGGGCTGATTCTATCTGTCTTGTATAGAATGGTGTTGCCCCAAATACTAATGGTACGATTGCTCCTTTAACTCCAACAGCTGTTCCAACTAAAGTTCTAGTAAATGGAATTAAGAAGATAAGTAATATAACAAAAGGTATTGAGCGGAAGATATTTGTAAAAATATCAACACATGTAAATAAAACTTTATTTGGTGCTATACCATCTTTTCTTGTAGTTGTTAAGATTACGCCAAACAAGAAACCAAATACAAATGTAAAGACGCCAGCAATTAGAAACATCTGTACAGTAGCGGCACAGCTATCGCTAAATTTATCAAGATATGCGATAACATTTGGCATCCATTCATTGAATAATTCTGTCATTTTTCTACCACCTCTACTTTTACATTGCAACTTTCTAAGTATTCTATTGCTTTTTCAACATCACCTTCTTCACCACTCATCACAACAATCATGCCACCTAGTGGTGTACCTTGAATTAAGTCAACATTTGCTAAAACGATACTTAGATTTACATTGAACTTTCTTGATGTTTCGGAAATAATCGCATCTCCGACACAATCTTTTTCAAATACCAGTTTTAGTAATTTGCTATAACCACTAGTTTCAACTAATGATGAATGAATTAATTTTGTGATATTCCCTAAACCACTTGAAGTATTTACAAATCGTTTAGTAATCTTCTCTTTTGGATGAGCAAAGATATCATATACATTTCCTTCCTCAACAACTCTACCGTTTTCAATCACTGCCACCTTGTCACAAATCGATCTAATAACAGCCATCTCATGAGTAATCAATATAATTGTTAAGCCGAGTTTCTTATTCAATTCTTTCAATAAATTTAGAATTGATTCTGTTGCTTCAGGATCTAGTGCACTAGTCGCTTCATCACAAAGAAGAATTTTAGGATCATTTGCTAATGCTCTTGCAATAGCTACTCTTTGTTTTTGTCCACCCGACAACTGACATGGATAAGAATCTATTTTGTCTTCCAGAGAAACAAGTTTTAATAAATTCTTTACTTTTTCTGTAATTTCCGCTTTACTTTTGCCTGTATATTTTAATGAATAGGCTACATTTTCAAATACAGTACAGCGATCCAGCAAATTGAAATGTTGAAATATCATACCAATCTGTCTTCTTAGTGCTCTTAATTGTGAATCACCCGCTTTTACTTTTTTACCATCATGGATGTAATACAAATTTTGTGATTCAGCTGATATTGTGCCAAATCCAGATATTTCAATACTTCCAGAATCAGGTACTTCTAGGAAATTGATGCATCTAACTAACGTAGATTTTCCTGCCCCTGAATAACCTATAACCCCATAGATTTCTCCATCTTCAATTTTTAAAGATACATTGTCTACAGCATTAACTGTTAAATCTGATGTAGCAAATGTTTTGTGAATGTTTTTTATTACAATCATTTGTTCTCCTTCCAACAAAAAAACCGTCCCTACACTAAATGTAAGGACGGGATATATCATCACGTGTTACCACCTTGCTTCACCTCTTCGAGTACCAACATACTCTATAGCTTTAACGGGCTAACCCGGTATAACCTCATATTGATCATACAGCTCCAAGACCATGTTCATTGCTTTCTCCTCTATCTCTTTTCAGCTTTCCGAGACTCTCTATAAGATTCCTTAGCAATTACTCTTCTTTTCTTCGCCTTTATGGTATGTATTTTCACTCTAGATTTTTTAATTGTCAATAATTAATTTTCGTTTTTTACTAGAGTGCGATACTTATTATAGTAATTTACAACAAGTTTACTGTTGAATGGATGATGTTCTTCTTCCATTTCATGCAGTAAATTCTTCATTTCTCCTTCAACAATTTCTTTGATATCTTCTGGATAATTCATCATACTTGCGTGTTCCTCATATTCACTTTCATCAAGTATCATATATGACCAGTCCGGATACAATTTAACATCTAAATCATAGTCAATATTTTTAATCGCTTCACCATCATATAAACTTGGCGACGCTAAATTACAGTAGTAATAAACACCTGTTTTACGAATCATGGATATAACGTTATACCATCTGTCAGTCCAAAAGAAACATACCGCTGGTTCTCTTGTTAACCACTTTCTTCCATCCGATTCAATTACCCAGGTTTTATTTGTTACAACCACAAATTCATTATCCGTCACATCAACAATAACGCCTTTACACCAGGTTCTATGCAAGGATCCATCATGTTTATAGCTTTGAATATATACTTCATTACCCACTTCTAGTTTTCCATTCATGATTTATCCTCCCAACGTTATTATTTTACACTTGCAAAAAAAAAGTACAACTGAAGTATTGAATTACTTCAGTTGTAAACTTTATTTCATAACTGGTTTTAGTCTATTCATAATGATTGGAACAACAATTGCAGAAACAATCATTGTTGGAATCATATACCAAGCATTATATGCAAAACTTCCGCCCCATGGTGTTCCCCAGAACACTGTACCAGCAATAGTATGTAGTGCTAAACGAATTAAGTTTGTTACAACAATTCCAGAATAGAAGTTCTTGAAATTTGGGAATAATGAACTTAATCCATAAACACCGAAAGCAACTGGATATTCCATCATAAATTGAATGAATACCTGGAATGCAGTAAATCCATCAGAATTTTGTACTACATATACTTTTCCAGTCATAAACTGTAATACAACAGAAAGTATTGCAACAGCTAAACCTTTCTTCCATCCAAGATGGTAAGACGCAATAATTAGTGGAATTACACCTAAGCCTAATGTTCCACCATTTGGCATCTTAAATAAACCAATTTGATTAGCTAACCAATCAAATACCATGAACAATGCAAGATACATTGCCATGTAAACTAAATCGCTGATCTTATTTTTGTTATTCATAAAAAAATACACCTCCATATTTTGTGAAGGCGTAAGGAATTAAGAACTCCCTACGCTAGCTCTACCTAGATCAGGTGGTAAGGGTATATCTCAGCACTAAGTGCACCCCTGTTCACAGTGTTTTATTATAGCATTTAATTTTCACACTACAATAGCTTTCTATTTTTCTGATATTATAGATTTTGAGGTGAAATCTATGAACAATATTATGATCGAACAAATTAAAGGATTACTTACAGAAGAAAATATGATTGCTGCTTTAGCAAATGTTAGTTCATGCATCATGTTAAATTATAAAAATTTAAACTGGTCTGGTTTTTATTTTAAAACTGATAAAGATTTAGTACTTGGTCCTTTTCAAGGAAAACCTGCATGCACACATATCCCATTTGAAAAAGGCGTATGTGGTAAAACATACCGTGAAAAAAAAGTGCAGAGAGTAGATGATGTTTTAAAATTTCAAGATCATATCGCTTGTGACAGCGCCAGCAGAAGTGAATTATGTGTACCCGTTATCGTCGATGATGAATGCAAAATTATCATCGATTTAGATGCTCCCGTTTCTTCACGTTTTAGTGAAAATGAAGAAAAAGAAATGCTGGAAGTCAGCCTCTTAATCAAAGAAGCATACCTCCAGCATCACTGGACTATCTAGCGATATAAATCAAAAACGATTGTTTTATCGAAATATTTAGAAGTTTCATCTACAGCATTTATAGCTGAAAATAACTGAATATGGCATGTATTTAAGCTGGCTTCTTGAATCATGCCTTTTTTTCGCATAATTTCTCCAACTTTTTCAAATACAGTATCATCTAAATCTAAATCAAGATATTGTTTCCACTGAATATCACCATCTCTATTTAGTGCAGATGCACCTTTAATCACAATTGGTCTAGCTTCACTATGATATTCTGCTAAATGCATACACGTACAATCTTTAAAGTCGCATCCTAACAGCAAGACATTACCTTTCAGTTCATATAAACGAGCAATTGGTGATTCATAAGCCATTGGAAAATGTGTAGATTGCCGATTACATAATACCTTGGAATATTTTCCCCAGGCAGCAAATGCGTAACTTGGATGCCCCGAATAAACTACACCTTCAACTTTTCTGAATGTTTCTATAATCTCACTATTTTCACCTAGATCTGATAATTCAGGATCGCTTGCAGGCATTTCTTCACGAATACTTTTCCATAAGTTTGAAGAAACACTTGGATTATTCCATGAGCTTGGTTCAGAGTTATCAGAAAAATGCATAGGCATTAAAATTGTTCCGCCTTCTCCTACCGTTTCTAATAATGCATCAACAACCGTTCTCGCTCCGCCAATAACGTGTCCCATAGAAGATAAATTAGCATGAACTTCTAAAAGCATATTAGGCATTACACCTGCTTTAGCTAAAGCATTTTTAATATCTTCTTTAGTAACCACTTGTTGAATCATTTCCTTCTGATACATTATAAATTACATAGTTCCTTTGCTATTTCAGCACCAACTGCAGCATTGTTGTATACAAGTTGAATATTAGAGTCTAGTGAAGAACCACCTGTAATTTCAGCAATCTTAGCAAGTAAGTATGGTGTACAATCTTTTCCTTTGATACCTTGAGTATCCATTTCTTTTACTGCTTCATCAATAGCTTTATTGATTACTTCTGGATCCATTGAATATTTTTCTGGAATAGGATTTGTAATTAAAACACCACCATCCAGTTTAAGATCTCTCTTAGCTTTGATAATTTTTGCAGCATCTTTTGTATCTTTAATTGCATAATCTACTTTTAATCCACTCTTGCGTGTATAGAATGCTGGTAATTCTTCTGTTTGATAACCAAGTACTGGAACACCTAATGTTTCTAATACTTCCATTGTTAGTGGAAGATCAAGAATTGCTTTAGCACCTGCTGAAACAACTGTAACATTTGTTTTAGCTAGTTCTTGTAAGTCTGCAGAAATATCAAATGTTTGTTGAGCACCACGATGCACACCACCAATACCACCAGTAACAAATACTTCAATACCAGCTGCAGCAGCTAAAATCATTGTTGTTGCTACAGTAGTAGCTCCCCATTTCTTTTCTGCCATAATAATAGGTAAATCACGACGACTAACTTTAGCAATTCCCTTACGTTTACCAAATTCTTCAATTTCTTCAGGTGACATACCAACTACACCTTCGCCATCAATAATACCGATAGTACATGGTACAGCTCCATGTTCTCTAATGATTCTTTCAACCTCTAATGCTGTCTCAACATTACGAGGATAAGGCATTCCATGAGAAATAATTGTTGATTCTAAAGCAACAACCGGACGATTCTCTTTTAATGCTTGTAAAGCTTCTTCTTTTACTCTAATGTACATATACTTTTCTCCTTTAAAATTGATTCTCTCAATTACATTAATTTATTATCTATTTTTACAATTTGCTTTTGTAATAAACGAATAGATTCATCTAATTCTTCTTCATTTATTTCTTTGCCATACAAAAGCATGAATGCATGTAAGACCTGATCTTTATATTCCAGCGTCTTTTCGTTTGAAATGCCACTATAATCCAACTGATTACAATAGTCAAGAAGTTCTTGCAACTGCATAATTTTCGCATATAAAAGATGTTCTTTTTTCGTTTCCACAAATAATTTTTCTAATTTCCAATGACTGTTATTTTCTGTATGATTAATCTTAATTACCTCATCAATATACGCAAACCCTTCAAAAAATAAAGCAAAATCATCTTTTGTAAAATCATCAAATAAAGCATAGGTATCTGCTAATAAATGAATATTTTCACCATTTTTATCCAGTTCAAATACTTCATGTACTTCTAAATTCATTTCTTTATCGCCAATAAAAATCAGCTTTGAATTAAAAGCTTTGCATTGCATTTCAAAAGCATTTTTTATTTCTTCATTTCCGCTATATAAAACTATTTTTTTCATAATAAATCCTTGCTAAATTTATCTTAATTTATCCCTTTTTTCATTTCAAGTTCTAAAGTGTATTTGTTGTAAAAAATGATTTACTTCGTTAGAATAAATATTATTAGAGGTTTTTAAAAATATGAATATATATGAATCTTCAGAAGATTATTTAGAAGCGATACTAATGCTTCAAGAGAAGAATGGTAATGTCCATTCTATTGACATTGCTCAAGAATTAGATTTTAGCAAAGCAAGTGTTTCCATTGCCATGAAAAAACTAAGAGAAAATGGTTATATTTCTATGGATCACTCTGGTTTAATCACATTATTACCACCAGGAAAAGAAATTGCCGAAAGAATTTTTGACAGGCATCAAACATTAAGCAAGTTTTTTGAATCAATTGGTGTAGATTCTGATACTGCCCAAAAAGATGCTTGTAAAGTAGAACATGATATCAGTGAAATTACATTTGATAAAATCAAAGAACTAGTAAACCAGAAATAACTCTAAGGATTGCTAACCAAGCAATCTTTTTATTTGCAATTTTAAACATTAGTTCAATACGCATAAGTACAAAAAACCCGAACCAAATTGATTCGAGTTTCCTTGTAAGTATTGTACCAATAAAGCAACCAAATTAACGCTTGCTGTATTGTGGTGCACGACGAGCACCTTTTAAACCGTACTTCTTTCTTTCTTTTTCACGTGCATCACGTGTTAAGAAACCGGCTTTCTTAAGAACAGGTCTGTAATCTGCACTTGCTTCTAAAAGAGCACGAGCGATACCATGACGCATAGCACCTGCTTGACCTGCATAACCGCCACCAACAACGTTAATCTTGATGTCGAATTGTCCTACAGTTTCTGTTAAAACTAATGGACTGTTTACGATCATACGAAGAGTTGCTTGTGGAAGATATTCTTCTAATGATTTACCGTTGACAGAAATAATTCCTGTACCTGGAGTCATAAAGACACGTGCTGTTGACTGTTTACGACGTCCAGTTCCGATATAAGTTACTGTTGTTTTCTTCTTAGCTGGCATTTGTCTTTACTCCTTCCTTAACCCTTAATTTTAAGCTCAACTGGCTTTTGAGCTGCATGTGGATGTTCAGCGCCTTCATATACGAATACATGTTTACGTTGTACATCACCTAATTTTGTATGAGGTAACATACCTTTGATAGCTTTTTCTACCCATTCAACAGTGTATTGTTCACGCATAACTTTTGTGCTACGTGTACGTAATCCACCTGGATACATAGAATGGCTGAAGTAGAACTTCTTAGCATCTTGATCACCTGTGATCTTAATCTTATCCGCATTAACTACGATAACAAAATCACCGCAGTCAACATTTGGCGTATAAGTTGGCTTGTGTTTTCCTCTTAATACTGTTGCGACTTCTGTTGCTAGTCTACCTAATGTGCAGTCTGTAGCATCAACGATGTACCATTGACGAATAACTTCACTAGGCTTAGTCATTGTTGTTTGACGCATTTTAATATTCCTCCATATGTAGTTTCCGGGGCTACATTTGGCAATAACGCCATGGTTTATTCTATCTTTTAACCGCTTTATCGTCAACAAGATTTTATGTTATTGCCGTTATTTTTTCGCATTTTTCTATTTAAGAATTAATTCTGTAACTTTTTGAGCAAATTCTTCTTGTTTTACATCCATTGCAACTTCACAATGTCTGTCGTCAAACTTGAAATCTGAATATATATCCGTAACTGTCTTACCAAATGTGATGTCACTTTCTGTTTCTACAAATACACCAGCTTTTACTAATGTAAATAACTCTGGATAAACAAGATACATAATTGGGCAAACATCATGCAAGCAGAGTTTCTTTACACCAAGTCTTTCTTCGTAAACACTTACTGCCTTGGATGTAGAATCTTTAAATAATTTTGCTTTCGCATTAGTTCCTTCACAAATTGCTTCAATTTCATTCATTGTTAGACTTGATTTAAGAGTTACATCTAAACCAAACATTTTAACTGGAATACCTGATTTAAATACTGTTTCAGCTGCGTGAGGATCTACATAAATATTAAATTCTGCACTAGGTGTAGCATTTCCACCAACAACTGCCCCACCCATGATAACTAATTCTTTAATATATTTTGTAATATCAGGATACTTAATAATTGCAATCGCAATATTAGTTAATGGTCCTACTGCTGCTACAACAAGTTCTCCATTTAATTCTTTCGCTGTATGATACATTGCATCATAACCATATTCTGTTTCTAATGGTGCTTTTGAATCAGGAATAATTGCTCCCCCAAGTCCGTCATCACCATGAACATGTGCTGCTGTTTCTAATGGAATCATTAATGGCGTTTTTGCACCAGGATAAACCTTAATATCTTCTTTCCCACATAATGACATTACAGCTCTTGCATTTCTAAATGTTTTTTCTTCTTCAACATTTCCTGCTACTGCTGATACGCCTTTAATATCAAGTTCTTCAAGTTCAGAAGCACACATCAACATTACGGCATCATCAACACCAGTATCAGTATCAATCCATAGAGGAATCTTCTTCTCACTCATCAATATGTACCTCCCAACCATCAAACTTCCGACAAGCTTCTACAATTAAATCAACAAATTTTTCTTTATCTACACCTACCACTGCATGAACATTTGGCTTTTTGCCTGTAATATTCAAGAAGTCGCCAACTGTTTCTCCACGGCAATATCTGCCTCTTGTTTCTACTTCAGCATAAATATCTTTAATTTCAAAAATCTCAGGATGAGTTAAAACTAAAACTGCACATGGATCATGTAGTGGTGATCCTTCCCAGCCTAATTCTTTATGATGCTTGAAGAAGAAATCCAGCCAGTCTGATACAACTTGAGATACCTGGTTTCCTACCGCTCTTACTTTTTTCCTGTCATTAGGAGTAACAATTGCTTTTTCTGTTACATCTAATCCACATACAGTTAATGGAACACCTGCTTGAAATTCAATTGCAGCAGATTCAGGATCTTCAATAATATTGAATTCTGCTGCAGCAGTCCAGTTACCATTTCTAAAGCCACCACCCATAATGGAAATATGACCAATCTTTTCTTTTAATTCAGGATGAGCCACAAGTAATGCAGCAACGTTTGTTTGTGGACCTGTCGCAATAATTGTCACAGGTGTATCACTTTCTCTTAATACTTTTGCCATGAGTTCAACTGAAGATAATTTGCACTCTTCAAATGCTGGTTCAGGAAGTTTAGGTCCATCTAATCCTGATTCACCATGGAAGCTTGGTGCCACAAATAAATCAGACATAATCGGTACAGCTCTTCCTCTAGAAACAGGTACATTTAATCCTAATAATGCACAAATTCTTAAGGCATTGTATGTTACTTTAGCAAGTGTCTGATTACCTGCTACAGTTGTAATTGCTTTGATATCAAACTCATCTGCAGCTGCAGCTAAAACCCAGGCAATTGCATCATCATGTCCTGGATCACCATCAAGAATGACAGGTATTTTTTTCATTTCACTCATACTTTCTCCTTTTACGTATAGAAGAAACCTAGTTAAAAGCCAGGTTTCTTTATGAATATTATTTTAATTATTTGCTTTCTTCTTCTCTATAGTTTGTGAAGAATGAGCTTTCTTTGCTTTACTGTTATGTAATAAAGCGAATACTACTAGACCAATAATTGTTACAGCATATGGAATTGGTGAAACTAAGAATGAGTTTACACCAAGAGAGGATACCTTTACGGATAATGCTTGTGCAAAGCCGAAAATTAAAGCCGCAAGCATTGATCCAACCGGTTCTCCAGAACCCATAGCTTGTGCAGCTAAAGCGATAAAACCTCTACCAGCAACCATGTTTTGAGACCATCCCATTGCATAGTACATTGACATATATGCACCAGATAATCCAGCTAATACACCAGCTAGAATAAATGCAGTATATTTCACTTTAATAACGCTAACACCAACAGAGCTTGCCGCATTTGGATTTTCACCAACAGAACGAATATTCAATCCTAAAGGCGTTCTATATAATAATACCCAAGTTAAATAAACCAGTAAAAATGCAACATAAGTCAAAATACAATGTCCTGAAAGGATACTACCAATTACAGGAATATCTTTGATTAGCGGAATATTCCAAACAGGAATTTGTAAATTACCCGTAATTAAACCACTGGTAGATGTCATTTGTGACCCTTCAGTAATACCCGTAATTACTTTAACTAAGAATATTGTTCCACCAGAACCTACCATATTAATAGCAGTACCAGTCAAAATAATATTTGTCTTTAAGTTAAAGGCGAAAAAGCCCATAACTAAGGAAACAATAATACCCGTTACCACAGCAACCAGTAAACCAACAAACCAATTTTTAGCATAATATGCAAATAATGATCCAAATAAAGCTGAAATCATCATTGTTCCTTCTAGACCAATATTAGATACACCAGCTTTTTCACAAATATCAGCTGCCAGAGTTACAAGTAAAATAGGAGCTGTAATTCTTAAAATTGCAAAGAAGAATTCAGATGAAAATATTAGTTGTAACATAACTATTTAATCGCTCCCTTCCTTTTTTGCTTTAGACATTTGTGCTTTCAATTCTTCTTCAGCACTCTTAACAACAAGTCTTTGACGATATTTAGCTAAGAATTGATCAGCTGCGAAGAATAAGAAGATCACTGCCTGAATAACATTAATTAACTGTGCAGGAACAGCAGAATATGTAGACATTAGAGAGCATCCTTTATCCAGGTATGCCATAAAGAAAGCTGCTAATGGAACATAGGCTGGGTTATTACCCGCAAGAATCGCAACCGTAACACCCGTCCAGCCATATCCCGGTAAGGCCATCCAGTCATATGCATTATATCTACCTAACTGTTCAATTCCTCCACCCATGCCGGCTAAGAATCCACCTATTACCTGGGAAATAATGATAATTGCAAATACATTGATGCCAGAATACTTAGAGAAGTCCTGGTTGATACCAATCATACGAATACTATATCCATAACGAGTACGATACATAAAATACCATACAAGAATGGTCATAATAATGGCAATTACAAATCCCCAAGACAGCTTAGAACCATTATCTACTAATGGAGGTATAGATGCCTCTGATTGGAAGGTATAAGTCTGCATCTGTCCTTTTGAACGATCGGCTAAATATCCATGCATAAGGAATAAAACCATGTATTGAACAATATAGTTAAGCATTAATGAGTTAACCATTTCACTAACGCCAAGTCTTGCTTTTAAGATAGCAGGAATAAGCATCATAACAGCTGTCGCTAAAGCTCCACCTAAAATTGCTACAACTGGTAATACACCTGCAGGAAGTGGCACATAAATAGCAATTAGCGCTGCCACAAACGCACCTAGCATAATGCCACCTTCACTACCTAAGTTAAATTGATTTGCTGAGAACATTACACAAGTTGCTAAGCCTGTAAATACAATCGGAATCATACTTGCAAGAATATCTGTAAAGTTCTTTGTGCTAAATTGTCCATTTGCTCTAAAGAACGGGCGAACAAGCATTGTTTCAATCGCTTTAGCAGCTGATGCAATTTTATCACCAAAAGTATTACCGCTCGAACTTAATAAAATCAGTAAAAATGCCACAAGAAGTGCAATACCAATAGCTAACGCACCTCTTACTATGCTAAAGCGTAAACTTCTTTTTTTACTCATGACATACCCTCCTGATCTCCTCATCGGATTGTCTCTTTAAGCCAAGCATATAAGTACCCATTTCTTCATCAGATAGTTCAGAAGTATCTTCAAAATAAGCCACAATCTGACCGCCATACATAATGATTAAACTGTCAGATAACTCCATTACTTCATTTAAGTCTGCCGAAACAAGTAACACACCTATTCCAGATCTACTTAATTCTACTAACTTACGACGAATAAATTCTGTCGCACCAACGTCAATACCACGAGTTGGCTGGTCAGCAATAATCAAATCTGGATTATTAGAAAATTCTCTTGCGACAACAACTTTCTGAATATTACCACCCGATAACATTCCTACTTTCTGTTCTCTTGATTTGCATAAAACAGTATATTGACGAATTAGTTCATCCGTATCGTTTTCCATTGCCTTCAAGTTAAACAGTAAACCTTTATTATACCGCTTATCACTAATACGATCTGATAGCATATTTTCTTGAATTGTCGCATCAGCCGCAATACCGTAAAGCATACGATCTTCAGGAACAAGTGATATTTTCTTTTCACGTAATTTCCTCTGATTCAATCCAATGACTTCATCACCATTTACTTTGATAGAGCCATTATTTGGTGTATTAAACCCAAATAACATATCAACTAATTCTTTTTGACCATTACCTTCTACACCAGCAATACCAAGAATTTCACCTTTTCTGACAGAGAAAGATACTCTATCAAGCATTTTCTTTCCCCATTCATTAACGTATTCCAAATCTCTAACTCTTAGTATTTCATCAGTTGGTGTTGCCTTATCTTTCTGCACTTCAAGTACAACATCTCTACCAACCATTAAACGAGAAATTGTTTCTGGATTTTCTTCTTTTGTATTATAGACACCCATTGATTTACCACCACGAAGAATGGTCATTCTATCTGTGATTTCAACAATTTCATTTAACTTATGAGAAATAAATACGATTGTATATCCCTGTTCTTTTAAATGTTTTAATTCTTTAAATAATTCTGTAGTTTCCTGCGTCGTTAAAACTGCAGTAGGTTCATCCAAAATAAGAATTTTTGCTCCACGAACTAATGCCTTAAGTATTTCAACTTTCTGTTTCATACCTACAGGAATATCTGCTACACGAGCATTTGGATCAACCTCAAGATTAAATTTTTTCGAGTATTCTTCAGTAATTTCTACCGCCTTTTTGAAATCAATAAAGACACCTTTTTTAGGCACCATGCCTAGAACCATGTTTTCCGCAACCGTTAAACTTGGTACTAACATAAAGTGTTGATGCACCATACCTATTCCTTTAGAAATAGCTACAGTAGGAGATGTAAGATTAACTTTTTCACCGTTAACATAAATCTCACCACTGGTTGGTTGTTCTAAACCAAATAGCATTTTCATTAAAGTAGATTTACCAGCACCATTTTCGCCCATCAAAGCATGAATTTCACCTTTATAGATTTCAAAATCCACTTCTTTATTTGCCACTACACCATTCGGATAAACTTTCGTTATACCCTTCATCTGCACGGCATATTCTTTTTCCATAATAATACGCCTCCATTATTTATGAACAAGAGAGGGAGATCCTACATCCCCCTCACTCATCACTTATTGATTATCTTAATTATTATTTTGATTAAGGACGAACTTCATCACGTCTAGAGATAACAGCGTTATTTCCTTCTTCTGTTAATGCAGTAGGCACTTCAACTTTACCATTTAATACAGCATCAATAGCTTCTTGTACTTTAGCTTTTGTTTCTTCAGAAGCATATTTATCAAAGTTCTTATCTGTAACGATACCTACACCACCTTCAGCAAGTCCAAGTTTAATTTCTGTTCCCCAGTAATCCTTACCAGCATCTAATTCATCAAAGAACCAAACTAGAGAATTACCAACATTCTTTAAACCAGATGTGAATGTGATAGCAGCTAAGTCACTTGAGAATGTAGATTCTTGATCAGAATCAACACCGATGAACCATTCATTTTGTTCTAAGCAAGCTTCTGCAGCACCATTACCAGCATTTCCTGCAACACCCCAGATAATATCGCACTTGTTATCTTGAATCATTGATAAGCCATATTCTTTAGCTAATGTTGTATCAACATAACCACCAACATAACGTGTATCAATCTTGATATCAGGATCAACGTTTGTAGCACCTGTAATATATCCATATAAGAAGTCGTTAATAACTGGACTATCAATACCACCTACAAAACCGATAACTTTATCTTCATTAATTCCCTTAATATTTGTATCTTCAGTCATTAATGCAGCAAATGTACCAACAACATAACCCAATTCATTCTGTTTGTATGTAATGTTAACAACATTCTTGTTTTCACCTACATATGTATTATCATCGAAGATTAAGAATTTCTGATCAGGATATTTAGTAGCAACTTCCTTCAAATAGTCAGGCATCTGATATGTTCCACAAATGATTAAATCATATTCACCAGATTCAGCTACTTCATATAGAGTAGATAACCATTTAGGTTTATCCGCATCTGTTCCACCTAATTCAAGCGTATTTAATGTAATACGTCCATCTGTTTCAAGTCTCTTTAAGCCTTCTTGTGCAGAGTCAAAGAATGATTTGTCACCCAAGTTACCATTTACAACGTATGCAACATTATAAACTTTCTTTTCTCCACCTGTTTCGCCACCAGTAGTACCGCCAGTTTCTCCACCAGTTCCACCACCGCCGCCGCAACCGGTCAGTAATGCGACACTAAGTAGTGCCATTAAAATTTTTTTCATTATAAATTTTTCCTCCTAAAGCGCTTTTTTGTAAGCGGTTTCTTATACTTGTATATTAATGCTTTTTTTACCCATATGTCAACTATTTTATTCATGCATGTTTTCGATTGACAATCCTGCTTTTAAGCATATATTTTAAGTTTAGAGAGGTAACTTATGAACAAATATAATTTTGATAAAATTGAGCTTCATCTTCACCTTGATGGTGCTTTTAGATTCTCCACAATTTGGGAATTAGCTCTTAAAGAAAATGTAAAAATGCCAAAAGATACACTGGAAGAATATATCGAGTATATTCGCTATTCAGCAAATTGTGGAAGTGTAAATCAGTATCTAAGAATGTTTGATGCACCCCAGCTTGTTATGCAGAGTAAAGAGAACTTAACTCGTATTACATATGAATTAATTGAAGATTTATATCATCAAGGATTATCCTACGCTGAGATTCGTTTTGCACCACAATTTCACACCCAGAAAGGTTTATCCCAATTTGATGCTACCGAAGCCGTATTAGAAGGAAAAAAATTAGCTTTAGAAAAATATCCTGATATTCGTGCCAACATCATTGCCTGCATGATGAGTTTAGGACCTACTTCCGTTAATGAAAAAGAAAACTATGAAACAATCGAAGTATGTAAGAAATTTAGAAATGATGGCTTAATTGGAATTGATTTAGCTGGTGCTGAAGGAATTGTTCCTTTAAGTGACTTTGCCCCTTTCTTTGATAAAGCTAGAGAGTATGGTTTAAATATGACATGTCACGCAGGGGACAGCCAGCACACTGATACTGTTAGAGATGCAATTAACTTTGGGGTATCAAGAATTGGTCATGGTCATCATATTTATGAAGATGAAAACTTATGCAAGATTGCTAGAGATAAACGCATTACTTTAGAAATTTGCCCTACAAGTAATATTCAATGTTTAACTGAACCTTCTTACCAGAAGCATCCTGCTAAAAAACTATTTGATTTAGGAATACCTGTAACAATCAATACTGATAATATGACTCTTGCTGGTACTACTCTTGAAGATGAATATGATCACTGTATAAATGAAATGGGATTTACAAGAAAAGATATTATAGAGACAAATATTTATGCAATAGAAGCTTCTTTCGCTGATAAAAAAACCAAAGAAACAATTAAAAACAATCTAGAAAAATCCTTAAAGGAGGAATCACAATGAAACAAGCACATATTCAATTAGATGAATCAGTTAATGCAAAATATGCAATACTTCCAGGTGACCCAGCTCGTCTTGATCACATTAAAAAATATTTAGATGATGTTGAAGAATTAGCTTATAACCGAGAATTTCGATCATTGAGTGGTTTTTATAAAGGAATGAAAGTTATTGCTATTTCTACCGGTATTGGTGGCAGCAGTGCTTCAATTGCGATAGAAGAACTACATAATATAGGTGTAACAACAATGATACGTATTGGCTCTTGTGGAGCGCTTCAAAAAGGAATAAAATTAGGCGATTTGATTTTTGCGGAAGGTGCTATTCGTGATGATGGCACAAGTAAAACATATATTGATGTAAGTTATCCAGCTGTTCCTGATGCTGAATTACTCATAAATTGTGAAGAATATGCAAAAGAAATGAATTGGGCGTATCATGCAGGTATCGTTCACAGTCACGAAAGTTTCTATTTTGATGAAAATGATGCCATTGAAGAAGGCTGGTCAAAAAAAGGTGTTCTTGGTTCAGACATGGAAACAGCCGCATTATTTACGGTTGGTAGACTACGTGGCATTAAAACAGCATCTATCTTAAATAATGTAGTTTTATATGGTGAAGATACTGCTGATTCAATTGGTGACTACGCTGTTGGAGCTTCATTAACATATGAAGGTGAAAAAAGAGAAATCCTAGTTGCCTTAGAAGCGATGTATCAAAAGGAAAATAAAAAATGAAAAAAGTATTATATGTAGATTGCTGCATCCGTAAAGAAGAATCACGCACAAAGAAAATTGCTGATGCTTTCTTTGCAAATTTAAGCAATCAATATGAAGTAAAACATCTTGATTTAAAGAATGAGAATTTAAAACCACTAGTCAACGATTTCTTTGATGAAAGAGAAAAATTAATTGCCGAACATAACTTGACTCATCCAAGATTCCGCTATGCTCATGAATTAGCTAATGTAGACATGGTTGTCATTGCTGCACCATTCTATGATTTAAGCTTTCCATCATTATTAAAAATCTATATTGAAAACTGTACTGTAGATGGTATTACATTTGCTTCTACAAGTACTGGACTAAAAGGTTTATGTAAAGCAACAAATATGTATTACTTTACAAGCCGTGGTGGATTCTATCATGATGCAGCTGATGAGCAAGCAACTCCATATTTAAAACATCTATGCAATTTCTTAGGTATTGATCATTTTGACTGCATTGATGCTGATGGTATGGATGTTGTAGATTTTGACAGTGAGGCTTCTTTAAAAGAAGCTTGTGACAAAGCAAGTGAACTTGCAAAATCGTTATAAATACAAATGAAATGCTGAAGGAGAGCAATCTCTTTCAGCATTTGTTTTTTATAATTCTTTTAAGACTTCTTCCATGCTTGGAATACTTTGAGCAGCTCCCTTTTTCTGTACTGTTTTACTACTAGCAATAGTAGCTATCTTCAAGCATTCTTCTGGACTTCTATTTTGTAATAAGCTAGCTAAGAAGAATCCAGTAAAAGTATCTCCTGCAGCTGTAGTATCTATCGCATTGACCACACGTGCTGGTTCAAAGATTGTTGTATCTTTATCAATATAATACGCACCATCTTTACCACAAGTAAAAACAATTGCTTGTCTAGGAAATTTAACTTTTAGAGCCTCAATAATTTCCTCATACTTTTCTGACTCACACTCAGCTAAGCCTTGTGCTTCTACCTCATTTACGACAAATATATCTACCTTATCTAAAGGATAAGTAAATACTTTCTTATCCATTGGGGCAGTATTAAATACAATCTTCAATCCTTTTTTATGTGCCTGTTCAATTAAATAAGATAATGAAGAGATTTCATTTTGAATAAGTAAAATATCACCTTTTTCAAAATGTTCTAGTGTGTCATCCACGTCTTTTTCTGTAATCGTCTCGTTAGCACCACCACTGATAATAATACAGTTTTCGCCATTATATACTTGAATAATAGAATGACCTGTAGGTACGTTTTCATCTTTAATTAAATACTTTGTATTCACTCCATATTCATTCAAATAGGTAAAGAAAGGATCTCCATCAAAGCCAACTTTTCCAGCATGATACGCCTCTGTTCCTGCTTTTGCTAAAGCAATAGACTGATTTAAACCCTTACCACCAAATCCTCTCATAAATGACTCAGCAGATAATGTTTCTTTCGGTTTTACAAAATGATCCACTTCATAAACATTATCAAAATTTAACGATCCAAAATTTAATACTTTCATTTTCTCTCAGCATCCTTTACTAATACATCTTTTACCCAGTTTACGAACATTTCATTATCAGCACTTAAAGCCACTTTACAGTTAGGTGGAACTGGAACATTTCTATCTCTTAAATCAAAGATAGTTCTACCACTTCCTGTACCATTAGAAATATCGATATCGCAATGACATTCTCTAACATCTCGTAATACTTCTGGATGAGCAACTGCCATAATTGCTAAAGCATCATGAACTGGTGTAGCTCTTAATTCTTTCATATCTCTATCACGTGCTACATAATGTTCAATTCTTTCCATTACAACATCATGTATAAGTTTCGCAGGTTTTGTTCCAATCGCAAGTATTTCTTTTGCTTGTGTTTCATTAATCAAAGCGTGATGTGTTGCATCAAGTGGAACAAAGGTAATATCGATACCACTTTGTAATAAAATTTCCATAGCTTCAGGATCAGCGAAAATATTAAATTCTGCAGCCGAAGTAGTATTAACAATATCGTGACCTCCACCCATTAAGATAATCTTTTTGATCTTCTTAGCAATATCTGGACAGCTTCTTAAAGCCAAAGCGATATTTGTCATTGGCCCAACAGGACATAATACAACTTCATGATCTTCACAAGCTAATAATGTTTCAATTAAGAATACAGTTGCACACTTTTCACTTTCTCGAATTGTTGGTTCAGGTAATGGCAAGTGAAAATTATGCATAACATATTCTTTATTCATTCCTTCACGGAATGGTATAGGCTCCAATGATTGTGGACTATGAGGATTTAATGTACATACTAACGGTAAATCTGCTCCTTTATATACATTAACTTTACCCTGTGAATCACAACATTCTACAACTCTTAAAGAATTATCTGTGGTACATCTTACTTCTACATTACCATTTACGGCTGTGATACCTAATAAATCAAACTCATCCGCAAGCATTGCCATACATAAGGCAACCGCATCATCAGTACCAGTATCAACATCCATGATTACTTTAATCTTTTCCATTTTTCCTCCTGATATTATATTTTTAAAATAGAATTCTTATACTTTTATTCTAAGAAAAGATTAAAAAAATGCAACCGCTTTCACAAGCCTATGATAATGTTTAAGATAATGCTACATCTAATACCATCATCAAAGAAAAACCAATTGCAAAAAAGACAGTCCCTGTATTCGAATGATGTTTTTCACTCATTTCAGGAATCAATTCTTCTACCACAACATATATCATTGCCCCTGCTGCAAAACTCAAAAGATATGGCATTGCAGGTACAATCATTTTTGAAAATAAAATCGTTAATAAAGCACCTATCGGTTCAACTATCCCAGATAAAACACCCAAAACAAATGATTTCTTTTTGCTTATACCTTCCGATAACAAAGGCATGGAAATTATAGCCCCTTCAGGAAAATTCTGTATTGCAATACCTATTGATAATGCTAATGCAGCCATAAAAGTAATATTACTTTCTCCCACCAAATGTGAAGCAAACACAACACCTACTGCCATTCCTTCAGGGATGTTATGAATGGTAACAGCTAGCACTAACATCGCTGTTTTTGATAAATGACTATTTATACCTTCTGAATCATTTGTAACCCAATGCAAATGCGGAATGACATGATCTAATAAAAGTAAGAATAATATTCCTAACCAAAAGCCAATTAGAGCTGGAATAAAAGATAATCTACCTAACATTGAACTTGCATCAATACATGGAATTAACAAACTCCAAATACTTGCTGCAATCATTACTCCTGCTGCAAAACCTGATAAAATACTTTGCATTTTATCACTGATATTTTTTCTCATCATAAATACTGCAGCAGCCCCCAAAGTTGTTCCAACAAAGGGAATCAATATACCAATAAAAACATTCAATTTCATAAAAAAAGTTCCTATCTATAAATAAATCATAAATAGAAACTCATTTTTATCAACGAATTTGCTCAAAACCTTCAAATACTGGTTTACCAGTATATGTTAAAGCCTTCTCTTTACCAGTTAAAACATTATACGCAGCTAAAGCCATTGCTTCATGTTCCATTTCGCCAGGATAACTGTATACTTCACTAATCCATCCACATCTTTGTTTGATGGTTTCTTCTACTTCTTTAAAACGTAATAAGCCACCAGTCAATACTATTGCATCAACCTTACCTTCTAGAACAACACTCATTGACCCAATCCATTTGCTTACTTGATAAATCATTGTATTCCAGACTAATTTTGCTTCTGAATCACCATTTTCTATCATCTCGTGAACTGTATCCGCATTACTTGTATGAAAATAACTGCTTAGACCACCTGCTTCAGAACAGTATTTACGCATTTCTTCTTTTGATAAAGTAAGCATATGGTTAATGACATCCGTAACCGCCATCGAACCCATTCTTGTAGGCGTAAAAGGTCCTTCTCCTCCACCAGCATTATTACCATCAATCATCTTGCCATCTTTATGTGCTGTGATAGAAATACCACCATCAATATGACAAACTATTAGATTGCAATGTTCATAGTCTAAATCATGAAGTTCACAATGTTTTTTCGCTACTGCTTTTAAATTTAAAGCATGTGAGATAGCTTTACGATATATTCCTTTTATTCCTGTTAATCTAGCTAAGTCACACAGTTCATCCACAACTGGAGGATTAGTCATAATTGCTATTCCACCATATTTTTCTTGAACTCTTCTAGCCATTTGTACTCCGAGCATAGAAGAATGATATAACTCACCTTTACATTCTGCAGTATCTTTAATCAACTTTTCATCAATGGTATAAATTCCACCATGTACTGAATAACATCCGCCACCTCTGCCCACAACAGCATCGATATTACTTAAATCAATATGATTTTCTTCAATAAAATTCCACAATACATTCATTCGATAATCTAGTTGATCATTGATTGTGGAAAACTTTAACAAATCTTTTGAATCATGAAATACTGAAGTAGAATAAATACATTCTTCATTTTCATGAATAGATATTTTGGTAGATGTTGAGCCTGGATTAATAACTAAAATTTTATATTTCTTCATTTTTATCACCCACAAGATTATACACCCAAAATAGTACCAAAATAGAAAGTGTAGCTATCCCACCACACTTTTGCTATCATTATTTACTTAAATTTTGAATTATTTATTATTCGCTATTATTTTTTTCACTTCTTCTACAGTAGTTCTTGCATATTTTGCAATAAGTTCAACAGGTATATTATCTTTTGACAGTTCCAGTATTGTTGCTTCTTTTTCTTTCTGTGTACCTTGCTCTAATCCTTTCTTTTCGCCATCATATAATCCTTCGTTATTGTAACTTTCACTCCATTCTGACATCTTACTAAAACCTTCACTTTCTGGATTTTTTAGATATGACATCCTCTCTTTTATTTCTTTTGAATAGATTTTATTCACATCTTCACATTGCATGTCGTGTATCAATTTATCTAATTCATTTACTGGTTCAGGATGTTTTTTCAAATACTCACAATTAACATATATGATGTGTCTTCCATCATTAAAACGATTGTCTTTATCCATCTCTAGTATAACACTTTCAATATGATATATTGGTAAGTCCTTTTTGAAGATATCTTTCTCCGTAAAAAATATTACATATTGTTCTGGTAGTTTATTCCAGTTTGTTTCTCCCTTTTCTAACAATTTAGTATCCATCATTGAACTGTCAATTACCAATCTCCTAAAGGAAATTGGCTTGTAACTATCCAGTAGTACTAACGATTATTGTTAATCTCCTACCTTTATTCAAGTATTATTTAAAAAATAATACAAGTGATGTTACATAAGGGTGATTGACATCACCCCTTCCAGCAGAGTTTACTCTACTAGAACTGGTACTTTTTTATCTATAAGATAATTTATTCCCATATAATGCAAATTCATTGCAGCAATCCTGTCATCATTTGATTTATAGCCACAATTTTTGCAAGTAAAAAGGTGAATCTTTTTATTGCGATTAGCTTTATCAACGCAGCCACACATCGGACAAGCTTGGCTGGTATATCTAGGATCTACTTTAATAACTTTAGATTCATTCAATTTAGCTTTATACATTAATTTTTGCTCCAAGTCATAAAAAGACCAGGAAACACTAACATACCTATCTTTTACTTTGACTTTTTCAGTTGCGTTTCTTATACCCTTTAGATCTTCTAAAACAAATAGACTGTGTTTAGGATTATTATTTACGAGTGCCTTACTAATGCAGTGATTTACATCCTGCATCCAACGGTTTTCTCGTTGACCTATAGCCTTTAGTCTTCTTCTGGAAGAAGGTGTTTTAACTTGTTGCAACTGTTTTCTTAATTTTTTATATTTAGCTCTTTTTTGTTTAATAGCCTTGCCACTTATAAGTTTAGTATGATGTTTACTATCATAAGTAGCTGCTACAAAGTTAATACCTCTATCTATCCCTACTACATTACAGATATCATCAAGACTTGTTTCTTTAACTTCAATAGTAATAGGTATATGTAAGAAATACTTATCATGTTTATTCACAAGTTTAGCTGTACCAAATTTGTATAAATCAGTATTAAAGTATTTATCAAAACCTGAAGCATAATATTTAAGTTTGATTCTTCCACTTAAAGTATTAATAGAAAACACATCCTTATTTAGAGAATAATCTCTATTCCATACAAGATCATACTGAGGTTTTCTAAAAGAAGGTTTAATCCATTCATTCTCATTTTCAAGTATTGTCCTGTATCTAGCAATAACAGTCTTTAGTACTGATTGAGCCATTTGTGATTTAAGATTAAACTTATCTCTTAAATTTGAATACAATACCTTATTTAAAGAAAACTGTTTTAAATCATGGGTATTAAATACATAATCAGAAACATAGTTACAAGCATTTTTGTAAGTATGCATAGTATCATCTAATAAGCTTTTAACATTATCATCATTTACTATTATTTGTATCTTACTGGTAATTGTAACTTGCTCCACAACTGTCCTCCTTTCACTAGTTATATTATATCATTATTATTAGTGAAAATAGTTTCATGAGGTAAGAAATAAGAATAGAAGAAAGTACAGTCTAAAAGTACATATCGTACTTGTAACAAAATATCGAAAACAATTATTATCGTTTCCAAATATTAATAATGATATTAAAACTAAGTTAATTGAAATTTGTAAACTAAACAACTACAAAATTATAGCTATAGAAACAGACTTAGATCATGTTCATTTATTAATAAGTTATGATACAACGGTTACTGTTTCCGATATTGTCAAAAGGCTTAAACAAGAAACAACATACTATATTTGGCAAAAACATTATAAGTTTCTTATTAAGAAATATTGGAAGAAAAAGATATTTTGGTCAGATGGGTATTTTGCGTGCAGTATAGGAGAAGTTTCATCAGCCACAATTCAAAAATATATAGAAAATCAAGGCTAGAGACTTCCTCACACCACCTAAAGGTAGTGGGTTTCCGTCTCAAATATCTTTATGAAATCTTGCTTGTTTTATACTTGCTCCATCTCTCGCTCTTTGTATTTCAATATTGTAATGTACACCTTTATCATCTACTGCATGTACATCATAAATAATTCTTTTATAAAATACATTTACAACATAATCCTGCGTATATACTTTTATTACCTTCAACTGTTTTTGCAGTACTGTCTTAAGAATATACTCTACTAGAGCATAATTCTCATCAAACATAATGGTCATGAAATCATCATTCATGAGAGTTAAGTTTTGGATAGCTTCTATCTTTTTACTATCACTATAATTTTTATCGCTCATTTCTTTATCCTCCTATTTTTGTTATTAGATAAAAAAATGAAATTCCCCAAAAAAAGTTAAAAAAAACGATATAGCTCAATGAACCATATCGTCTTAATCATTATTTCTCTAATGGATGTTCAGCAAGATAAGCTTTAATCTTTTCTTTTTGTTCAGGCTTGCTTGGTTTACATTTCATAATATCACCTGATCCATCTGCTAGAGCTGCAGCCATACCAGAACAACCGGCATATCCACAACCACCACAATTGTATCCAGGTAATAATGCAAGTAAATCTTCTTCTCTATGATTTGGTTCAACATAGAATGCTTTTGAAGCAAATCCAAGAAGTAGACCACATACAGCACCAAGAGCTAACATCATAATTAATGCATTAACCATTCTTAGTTTCTCCTTCTGTATTCTTTTTTCTTAACGAACATGTTGCAATACCACATGCTTTACAATCAGGTTGTAGATTTTCACATCCTTCAGGTATTGGTGTATTTTTATTTGCAATATATAACCAAATTGTTACCGCTAATAAACCACCAGCAATTAATATTGCATATACTGTTGACATACTATACTAAACCAGCAAATGCACCAAATGCGATTGCCATGATAGCAGCACAAACGAATGCGATTGGGTTGCCACGGAATGCTTTTGGAATGTCATTTCCATCTAAACGTTCACGAATTGTTGCAAAAATTACAAGCATTAACATGAATCCTGCAGGAACAGCAATTGAGTTAACAATTGTTTCTAGTAGGTTATATTCTTGTGTAATGTTATCCATTGCAACAAATAATACTGCACAGTTTGTTGTAATTAAAGGTAAGTAAATACCTAAAGATTTGTAAAGAGAAGGTGAACTCTTTTTAATAAACATTTCTACGAATTGAACAAATGCTGCAATTAGAAGAATAAAACAGATTAATTCCATATATTCTAAATGTAATGGAACAAGCACACCATAATATAGTCCCCAAGATACGATAGAAGCACCCAAGATAACGAAGATTACGGCTACACCCATACCAATAGCACTTGATAATTTAGTAGAAACACCCATGAATGGGCACATACCAATGAATTTAGCAAGAATAATGTTGTTAACAATCATTCCGCTGATAAATAGAGTAAATAAGTTCATGCTTATTTAGCCTCCTTTTTTTCTTTTTCACTAATGTTATTTTTATAAGCAGTAACAAGGGCAGCTAATACTGCAAATGTCATGAATGCACCAGTTTGTGTTGTGAATACAGGGATTTCAAATCCAGCAGGAATTAAACGAACGTTGAATACTTCTGCACTTGTTAAAGGATTTGTAAAAGACATGCAACCTGTACCTAATAACTGACGAATAAAACTCATAGCTAGTAAGCTTAATGTGTAAGATAGACCCATTTTTAAGCCATCCATTGCACTTTCAGCAACATTGTGGTTGCATGCATAAGCTTCAGCTCTTCCTAAGATAATACAGTTAACAACGATTAAGTCTAAGAATGCACCTAATGCACTGAATAGTGTTGGTGTATAAGCATGCATTAACATAGAAACGATTGTTACTAATGTTGCGATAACAACGATGTATACAGGAATATGAATTTCATCTGGAGTAATTGGAGCAATAAGTGAAATAACGATGTTAGAAACAGTTAATACACAAATTACGGCAATACCCATACCAATTGCGTTACTAATATTTGTAGATATTGCTAAGGTAGAACAGATACCTAAATATAAACCAAATACTGGGTTATTTAGAATGAGTTCTGAACCAAAACTATTTTTTGTTTTCTTTTCGCTCATATACTCCTCCTTATTTACCTGCATTGAAGAGAGCTTCAGCAGCTGTAATACCATTCTTAATAGCAGTTGATGTTAATGTAGCACCAGATAATAGTGGAACATCATCAGAAACTGTTATTGAAGTGATTTGGCTCTTATAATCATCTTCAAAACATCTTGCACCAAATCCGCTTGTTTCAGCTTGTTCTAGTTCTTGGAAACCAGAGATCTTACCATCATTGTCGATAGCAACCATGAATGTAAAACCATTTGAGTTATAACCAACAGCATGGATTTTATAAACCATACCTTTACCTTCAGCAGAATAAGCTCCTGTTACTAAACCGCTTGGATCATCGAAATCTTTTACTTCTGTAAAATCTGCACCTGGATATAATAATTCAAGATTAGAAAGTTCAGCAGCAAGAGATGCTTTAGCAATAACTGGTTCTGTAATTCCATTTACAAATGAAAGTAATAAACCACATACTGCACAAAGTACACCGAGAAGAACTACTTTATATCCAATTGAATCTTTTTTCATTTTCGTCTCCTCCCTTACTTACTAGCTGCAAAAGCAGCTTCGATCATTGTTTTAACACCAGTTGAAGTATATGTTGCACCACTGATTAAATCTACATCATCAGCACTTGTAACACCTACTAAACTTGAAGAATCTTCAAACCAATCTTCGCCAACACCATCGCCATTGTTTCCAGCTAGTTCAATAGAAGCAATAGCACCATCTTTAATTTCGATAGTAGCTGTCAACTTTTCACCATTGAAGCCTTCTGCACTACATGCAAATGTACCATCAGCGTTTTCTGTACATACATCATTACCTGCTGCAGTAGTTGTTTCTTCTGCACCACCATTAGCAGCTTTAAATGCATTTTCAATCATTGTCTTAACACCAGTAGTAGTCATTGTACCGCCAGAGATTAAATCAACTTCGTCAGCCGATTTAATACCAATTAAGCTTGAAGCATCATCAAACCAGTCATCGCCAATACCATCGCCATTGTTTCCACCTAGTTCAATAGAAGTAATAGCACCATCTTTGATTTCGATAGTAGCTGTTAGTGATTCACCAGGGAATCCTTCAGCAGAACAAGTATAAGTATCATCACCATTAGCTGTGCAACCATCAGCTGCAGCAGTTGTTGTATTTGATGTAGTACCTGTTGTAACGCCATTAGCTGTATTGAAAGCAGCTTCAATCATAGCTTTAACACCAGTAGTAGTCATTGTACCACCAGAGATAATATCAACTTCATCAGCTGATTTAACACCAATTAAGCTTGATGCATCATCAAACCAATCATCGCCAACACCATCACCATTGTTTCCACCTAATTCGATAGAAGCAACTGCACCATCTTTAATTTCAATAGTAGCTGTTAGTGATTCACCTGGGAAGCCATCAGCAGTACATGCATAAGTACCATCACCACTATCAGTACAGCTTGCATTAGCACTATCTGTTGATACAGCAGCACCTGTTGTACCACCAGTTGTGTTATTTGTGCTTGGTGTTGAAGCAGCAGGTTCCTTAACGCTTGATAAAGCACCTACAGCAATAACCATAGCTAAAGAAACAGCACTTGTTAAGATAGTCTTGTTACGAATCTTAGCAGCATCTTTGATTTGGTTACCATCAAATAATTTATCAATAGCTGGTGTTAACATATTCATTAATAGAATTGAATATAATACACCATCAGACATATTACTCTTTAAACGGAATAATACTGTAAAGCATCCAGCTCCAATACCATAAACAATCTTACCAGGTAATGTTACAGGAGTTGTAACAGGGTCAGTAACCATGAATACTCCACCGAATAATACACCACCAGCTAATACGTTCATTAATGCATAGCTAATACCTGTACCATGAACTAAACCAATAATTAATGTAACTACAAATACTGATCCTACATAGAATACAGAAGTTTGCCAGTCAATATCTTCACGTACTACTAAGAAAATAAAGCAAAGAATTAGTAGTAGTGCACATGTTGAACCAATTGTACTTGGGTATAAACCTAAGAACATATTGCCTAGTCCATTGTATTTACTAATCACATCACCTACAGCAGTACTTGTACCAAGCCAAGAGAACTTGTTCATCGCTACTGTTGGAGTAGTTGTTGTTAATAAGTCAATATTACTTCCAGCAAATGAATTCATTAATATTGCTTCACCAAAAGCTGCTGGGTTGAAAATATTTTGACCAAAACCACCAAATACTAGCTTGCCAAATACAATTGCTAGAACTGTACATACAGCAAGAGCGTATGGAGTGACATTAATTGAAGAAATTAGTGTCAAAATCATAGCAGTTACCCAACCGTATGAAGATGTAATTCCTTCTTTAATATCTTGTTTTGTTGCTTTAAAATAAATTGCTTCCGTAACTAAAGCACTTAGAATACTTGTAACCATTAAAATAATTACACGTAAACCAGCGTTTGCACCTAATGTTGCACTGTAATAAGCTACGGAGAATACTGTTATCGCAAATAAGCATACTGTTAAATCACGCATGATTCCAGTAGTACTTTGTGGATTACGATAATTAGGTGAAGGCTTAAATGTAAGCTTCATTTATCATTTCCCCCTTTATTTCTTATTTGTTAGAGCCATATATCTCTTAGCTCTACGAACGCCTTCAGTAACATCAAGTTTACTTGGGCAGATATAAGAACACATACCACATTCAATACAAGACATAACATCTAATTTCTTTAATGCTTCAATATTCTTAACTTTTTCCATGTTGTTAATACGTACTGGTTCTAGTCCGCTTGGGCACATTTCCGTACATTTACCACAACGTAAGCACTTAACAGACTTAACAGGCTTGTTTTGTAATACTGTTAAACCATTGTTTGCAGGTCCAATAACAAATTGATCATTTGGAATTGTGCTACCCATCATTGGTCCACCAGCGATTAATAAACAATCTTCGCTTGTGTATCCGCCACATGCTGAAATAATATCATGAGCTACTGTACCAATAGATACAACAACTGTTGATGGATCTTTAACACCATCACCTGATACTGTTACATACTTATGTGTAATAGGCATACCGTTAGTTAACGCATTACCTAAAGCAATAGCAGTAGATGCGTTATTTAAGATACATCCAGCTTCAATAGGAAGTTTGTCATAACGTTTCTTAGTTAATAAGTAAACTAATGTTCTTTCCCAACCAGCAGGATAAATATCTGGTACAGGTCTAACTTCAATACCTGTTCCATTGAAAGTTTCTTGAAGTTTTGCAATCAAGTCTTTCTTATCTTCTTTTACAGAAATGCAACCTTTCTTAGCTTTGCTTAATTTTAAGAAAGCCAAAGCACCTGTCTTTAGAAGATCTAGATTTTCCATCATATTCTTGTAGTCTGCTGTTAAATATGGTTCACATTCAACACCATTGATGATGAATAAATCTACATTTTCAGGCTTCATATATTTAACATATGTTGGGAACCCTGCTCCACCTAGTCCTAGCATTCCTGCATTTTTAACGAATGCTTCTAGTTCTTCCCATGAAGCTGCTTCGTAATCAAGTGGTGCAAATGGCTTCTCCACTGTGCCTTTGTGATCATTTTGAATTCTTAAGTGATCTACCATCTTCATGGCAGAGCTCATCTTTTTTTCAATTGCCGTTACTGTTCCAGAAACTGGAGAGAAAAGTGGCAAATAAAAGTGGTCATTGCGTTCAGCAATTTTAGTTCCAACTTTCACCTCATCCCCTACACTGACCAGCGGTGTACAAGGGGCATTTCCATTTACTAATGGAATCCAAACAACATCAGGATCTGCTAGTCTTAGAACATCTTTATGACTAGTTAGTTCCTTATGTCCTTCCAGATGGTGATGCATTGGTCCGGTTAATAGTGACATATTCTCTAATCCCTTCTCCTTCTTAAAACATTAGGATTATATCACTAAATATAGTGAGTGACTATCATCAAAATGTAGAATATTAATAGTATTTTCACTTATTTATTTGTGAAATTTTGCACACATATATTTTTTAAGAAAAAAGCAAGAATTACTTCACTTTTCATCCAAAATATTTATGCTATAATCACCGAGTATGAAAATGAGAAAAATAACTACTTTATTATTAAGTGCAACACTTTTATGTGCTTGTGATACTTCAAAACCAACTCCTAGTGCTTCTTCAACAAGTTTAAAAAGCAACATTTGCATGGATTGTGGTTTTGATACATTCTTTGCAGTGCAGGGAATGCCTTTAGAACAAGATGAATTTAACTCCATCTTTAAAGAAGCTTCTGAAGACTTCAGCTACTACAACAAATTATTTGATATCTATAACGATTATGATGGTATTAACAACATTAAAACCATTAATGATAATGCAGGTATTCAACCCGTTGAAGTAGATCCAGTCATTATTGAAATGCTAGAAGAAGCGAAATACTTCTATGATTTATCTAATGGGGAATTTGATGTAACTATTGGTGCTTTACTTCATGTATGGCATAACTACCGTGAAGAAGGTATTACATTAAATACTAATGGTGAGAAAGGAAATGTCCCAACATTAGATGAGCTAGAAAATGCTTCTATTAATAAAGGATGGAATCATGTTCTAATCGATACCGAAAAAAATACTGTATATATTGATGATACACATATATCCCTTGATGTTGGTGGTATTGCCAAAGGATTTGCAACTGAAAAAATTGCTCAAAGCTTAGAATCAGAAGGTATTACTACGGGAGCAATTAACGCTGGTGGTAATAACAGAACATTAGGCCAGAAATATGACGGTTCTGCTTGGCGCGTAGGTATTCAAAATCCAAAAGGATCAGACAGTATCTTAGTTGTAAATATGGATGGTAAATGTTCATTTGTAACAAGTGGTGACTATGAACGCTATTATGAAGCAACGGATGGTAACAAATATCATCATATTATTGATCCTGAAACACTATTTCCAGCAACTAACTTCCATTCAGTTTCTATTATTACAGAAGACTCTGGTGTAGCCGATTGTTTATCTACAACTTTATTCACTTTATCTTATGAAGAAGGTTTAAAAGTACTAGATACTTACCGTAAGGAACATCCAGGTACATTTATTGAAGCTATCTGGATTATGGATGAAGACAAAGATATTGATACAGAATATAAACATATTACAAATAACCAGTTAATTGTTTATTCAGAAGGATTAAAAGACAAACTAACATGGGTGGACTAATTGATATTCTTATTGATGCTTTTCTAGATACATGCAAACTTGCACCATTCTTGTTTATTACTTATTTATTTCTAGAATGGTTAGAACATAAACATGACCATCGTATTGAATCATTTTTAACAAGTCATTTGCATGCTGCACCTCTTGTTGCGAGTTTATTTGGCTTAGTACCAGAATGTGGTTTCTCAGCTGCAGCCAGTTCTTTATATGCAACTGGGGTTATATCTGTAGGTACATTAGTCGCTGTATTTTTATCAACATCTGATGAAATGTTACCAATCATGATAGCTTCTAAAGCTCCTGTAAATACAATGTTATTTATATTAATGATAAAAGTAATCGTTGCAATACTTGCAGGATATTTACTAGATTACCTCACGCATTATAAAAAGACAGAAATCCATGACAGCTATCACGAAGAACATGAAGAAAATGAATCTTTACTAATCTGTGCAATCAAACGTACATTACAAATCAGTTTATGGATGTTTATTATTACAATTCTGATGGAATTATTATTAGATACAATCGGATATGAAACAATCCAAAAATATATGCTAAACAGTAATGTATCTATATTAATTAGTACAATTATTGGTATCATACCAAGTTGTGCTTCCAGTATAACTCTTACTACATTATATATGGATGGTATTATTGGTATTGGTGAATTATCAGCTGGTTTATTAATTAACAGTGGTGTTGGTTTAGCAGTTTTATTCCAAACAAACAAAAACAAAATGAAAAATAACTTAGGAATCTTATTCTATTTATTCATTGTTTCTATTATTGCTGGTGTACTTATCAAATGTATCGCATAGCCTATGAGCTATGCTTTTTTATTTATAATAACTAATTTGCACAGTGGACCTGAAACCCATTAAAATG
>OIWM01000966.1_pt1 | contig 31410 bp, 32 predicted proteins | sample 1587451 | NCBI WGS metagenome assembly OIWM01 (sample SAMEA3888907, study PRJEB22519) | human gut metagenome | biome: human gut; feature: human-associated habitat; material: faeces | place: Denmark | collected 2011
ATTATCGCTTGCTGAACTGCGGAGCGCGACGAGCTGCTTTGAGACCGTACTTCTTTCTTTCCTTCATACGAGGGTCTCTCGTTAAGAAGCCTGCCTTCTTGAGAACAGGACGGTTGTTTTCGTCTGCCTGAAGAAGTGCTCTTGCAACACCGTGACGGATTGCGCCGGCCTGGCCGGAAACACCGCCGCCGGTTACGGTGCAGATAACATCAAAGGTACCGAGCGTCTTGGTAGCCTCAAACGGCTGACGGACGATAAGCTTTAAGGTTTCAAGTCCGAAATATTCATCGATCGAACGGCCGTTGATGGTGATAACGCCGGTTCCCTGCATAATTCTGACGCGGGCAACGGAGCTCTTTCTTCTGCCGGTTCCGTAGAAATAAGGCTTTGCACTTGTATACATATCCGTTTACCTCCCCTTATGCAAGAACGATCGGCTTTTGAGCCGCGTTGTCATGTTCGCTGCCGGTGTAGAGCTTAAGTCTGGTAAGGCTCTTGGCACCGATGGAATTCTTCGGGAGCATACCCTTGACCGCAAGCATCATAGCCTTTGCGGAATCCTTTGCCATGAGTTCCTTATAGTTAACAGCCTTCAAACCGCTGATGTAACCGGAATGATGGTAATAAACCTTCTGTTCCAGCTTCTTGCCGGTGAGAACGGCCTTATCGGTGTTGATGATGATGACGAATTCGCCGCAATCCACGTGCGGAGTGAATTCGGGTCTGTGCTTGCCGCGAAGAATGTCGGCAGCCTTGACGGCAGTTTTTCCGAGCGGAACACCGGCGGCGTCGATGACATACCACTTGCGTTCTACTTTATCTGCCTGTGCCATAAATGTAGACATAGTTAAGTCCTCCTAAATTGATACTCGTTTATTCAAGCAAAAGATATTATACCAGGTTTCCCGAAAAAGTCAAGCGTTTTTTCGCAAAAATAGAATTTATACCATAAAAGTCTCATATTCTTTGTATTTCTCTCGATTTCTCATCGTTTCTTCGTCACCATTTTAGCAGACAGGTTAAAAAAACAAGGGCTTTTCTCGCCGATTCTCGTTTTTTTGCACGCGTATGCTTTCCGATTTTTCTGTGACGGCAGGTGATTTTTCGGTGAACGGCATTGACCGGCGGCCGAAACTGTGTTATACTATTAGTAGAAAAAGCGCGTCTGTTTTTCCGTGCAAATGCATAGGCTGTTGTGGCAGCACAACAAACATTACCTATATAAAAAGGACTGATTCTATGCCGGCAACCATCCGCTTCGCTTCTCCGGACGATGCCGAAGCGATTCTCTCGATTTATGCGCCCTATGTCATTTCCTCTCCCGTTACGTTTGAAAGCACCGTGCCGCGTGTGTATGACCTCAAACGCCGCATTGCGGCAAATGCCGCGTCGTTGCCGTTTTTGGTGTGCGAAGCCGACGGAAAGATTGCCGGTTACGCCTATGCCGTCAATCAGAAATTCGGCGCGGCCTTTTCCTGGAACACCTGTCTTTATGTCTACATAAGCAACGAATACCAACGCTGCAACATCGCCTCCGCGCTGTACCTTGCCATTCTTTCCTTATTAAAAGCCCAAGAATACCGCAAGGTTTTAGCGCTTGTCACCTCCTCCAACAGCGTCAGCGAAGCCTTTCACAATGCCTTCGGCTTTGAAAAGGTCGGAACTATCAAAAAAGCCGGCTATAAGCTCGGCCGCTGGCATTCGGTCTCCATTTTTGAAAAACAGCTTTCCGACAGCGACGCTCCGCCTTGTCCGACCAAAAGCATTGCCGAACTCGATCCGGCCTTTTGCGAACGAAATTTCAAAACGTGTGCGAAAATCATCCGACTTCGTTAAGCGACGGTGGTTTTTTGGCTGTTTTCCGGCTTTTTTTGAAGAAAAATGTGTAAATTATAAGTTTTTTTCAAAAAACACTTGTTTTTTCGGGAAATGTATGCTATAATGTGCACGTTGCTTTACAATAAGATAAAAATTTCATCGGAGGAATTCAAATGGAAACAGCTATCACAGTTATCGGTGTATTATTGATTATTATGGGGATCTTCCTTATTATCTCCGTTCTTATGCAGAGCAGTAAGGATCATCGTCTTTCCGGTTCGATTGCCGGCGGCGCGGAAACCTTCTTCGGCAAGCAGAAAGGCAAGACTCTTGACGCTTTGTTCAACAAGCTTACCACCGTCGTGACCATCATTTTCGTTATTCTCGTTCTGGTGCTTTATGTCATCCAGCCGGCACAGAATCCGTATACGCAGGTTCCGGCAGACGATACGCAGACCGAACAGCCTTCGGATAACGGCGAAGATGCAAACGTCGCTGATAACGGCGAAAACGCTGACGCTGCCGACAACGGCGAAAACGCTGACACAGCCGATACCGCTGATAACGCCGATGCCGCTGACGCAGCTGACACCGCAGACACAGCTGATACCGCTGACACGGCCGATACGGCAGACACTGCAGACACCGCTGATGTCGCAGCAGAAAAATAACGGACAAATCAAGGTCAAACTTGAAAAAAGCACAGGGTACGACCTTGTGCTTTTATCTTTTGTCCGGATTTTTTCCCGGTCAAAGCACACATTTCATCCAAACGCTCAAAATAATCCAAACGATCCAAACGATCCAAACGATCGAAACGGAGGAACCGCGAATCCATGAAAAAACAATCGTCCGCTCCCGTCAAAAACAAGCCGCAAACCGAAACAGCGTCCAAAAACACGGCAAACCCAAAGCCGCACGGAAAAGCCTATACGTTCTTTGCTCATGCCTTAGACAGCTTTTATGCGCTTTTGAATACCAAAAAACGCTTGCTTTGCTTTCTTGCCCTGTGGTCGGTGCTGTTGAATTATCTGCTTGAATCCAGCTTGCGCAAGAACTTTCTTCTCGGGTTTCTTCACATTTTTTCACAGCCGCTTGTTTTTGCTTTCAACACACTCATCATTTTTGCTTTCTTTTCGGTGCTGCTTGTCATCAAACGCCGTCTGTTCGGCTTCACTGTGCTAAACGTCGTTTTTCTGACGCTTGCCATCACCAACTACGTCGTTCTCCTCTCCCGCAACACGCCGCTCAATGCACCGGATTTCCGCATCATCAAATCCGCTTTCGGCGTGGTCACCATCTATTTGAACATCTTTGAACAGATACTCGTGGTGCTTTTGATTTTGCTCGGCTTATTCCTCTTGGCGTTCACGTTCTTCAAAGGCAAACGCTCCGAGCGCGACAACAGCTTTTCCCTGCCGGCGTTCGCCATCATCTGCTGTGCAACGGTCAGTGCGGTCTTCTTATATTCCGGAGCTGTCATCACCGCGCATTTTTCCGATCTTCCGACCGCGTACAAGGAATACGGCTTCACGTTTTCCTTTCTCTGCTCGGTGGTTGACCGCGGCATTGACAAGCCCGAAAATTATTCCGACGAATCGCTCGAAACCCTGAAGCATTCACTCGGCGAAAACGCCGATACAGCCCCCGAAAGACAGCCGGACAGCACGGATGAAACCACCGTCGCACCGTCAAAGGTATCGCCCAACATCATTTTTTTGCAGTTGGAATCCTTTTTCGACCCGACCGACATTGACGGTCTCACCTTCAACGAAGACCCGATTCCCGTTTTTCACAGCCTGCAGGAGAATTTCCCATCCGGGAAACTGACCGTTCCGTCCATCGGTGCCGGCACGGCCAACACCGAATTCGAAGTCATCACCGGTATGGATCTCGATTACTTCGGCGTGGCGGAATATCCGTACTTATCGGTCTTGCAGGATAAAACCTGCGAATCGGTTGCCTACGACTTAAAGGATTACGGCTATGCGGCGCACGCCATGCACAATCACACCGGCTCTTTCTACGACCGGCACAAGGTTTTCCCGAATCTCGGCTTTGACACCTTCACCTCCATCGAAAATATGCGCAATATCCGCCGCAACGAACGCGGTTGGGCGAAAGATGCGATGCTCACCGATGAGCTCATGGGTGTGACGGCCTCCACCCCCAACCGTGCTGACCTCGTCTACGCCATCTCCGTTCAAGGGCACGGCAAATATCCCACGAGTGCCGAAGAATTCGACTCGCTGTATCCGGCCGACCATCCGGCACACATCCGGGTGACCGGCAACGAAGCCGATCCCGAAAAGCCGGGTGTGGACTATTGGGTCAACCAAGTGCACGATATGGACGCCTTTTTGGGCTCGCTTGTCAGCACCTTTGCCGCAAGCGACGAACCGACCGTCATCATCATGTACGGCGACCATCTGCCGTCCTTTACACTCGAAAACTGGAAGCTCAAGGACGGCAACCTCTATCAGACCCGGTTTGTGATCTGGTCGAATTTCGAGCTGCCCGAAAAAGAGGCACCGGATATGCATTCCTTTGAGCTTTCGTCCTACATCATGCGTATGTTCGGCTTTGAAAGCGGCTACATCAACCGTCTGCATCAAAAGTATTACAACACCGGCATCGACTATTCCGCCGAGCTGCACTTGCTGCAATATGACCTTCTTTACGGCGGCAAAAAGATTTTCGGCGGTGCTGACCGCTACCTGCCCACCAACATCCGCTACGGCTACCGCCCCATCACCGTTTCGAACATCTCCCACATTGGCAACAACATCTTCGTATACGGCGAAGGCTTCAACGAATACAGCCATATCTACGTCAACGGCAGCAAAAAGAAGACCAGCTATATCGACGATACCTGCGTTTCGGCCGGAAACATCGTTTTACATACCGGCGACCGCGTTAAGGTTGTGCAGGTGACCACCGACCTTGTGGAGGTCGGCGAAAGCGACATCTACGAGATTTCGGCGTCCGAAGCCGACGCGCCCGACAACTGGTTTCACAACTTTTTTGCCGTCGATCGGCTCACAAACGGCTCATAAGATCCGCAAGCCGCAAAAAACAGGTGTTTTTTGATCTTTTTTCCGGGAAATATTGACAAAACCGCTTTTTTCAGTGTATAATAAACGTATATCTCACATCGGACAGAAAGGATGAACCCAAAGTATGTCGGAGACCTACACCGTTTCCTTAGAATCGGTTATCGATGAATTTCAGCTTGAAAAGATCTACTATCCCGAAAAGCCCTCGCCGATCATGTTAGACCGCAAGGAGGTCAACCGTCCCGGCCTGCAGCTTGCCGGTTTCTTTGATCACTTTGATCCGCTTCGCATTCAAATTGTCGGCAAGGTGGAATACCATTATCTGTTAGGCTTGACACCGCCGCAGCGCAAGGTCGCCATCGACACCTTCATGAGCAAGCACATTGCAGCCCTGATCATCACCTCGGGTCTTGATGTGTTCGATGAATTCCGTCTTGCGGCCGAAAAATTCGAAACACCGGTGCTTCGCACCCAAGACACCACCTCCAATTTCATGGGAGGCTTAATCGCGTCTCTCAACGTCAGCCTTGCTGACCGCATGACACGGCACGGCGTGCTTGTCGAATGCTACGGCGAAGGCATCCTCATGCTCGGCGACAGCGGTATCGGCAAAAGCGAAACGGCCATCGAGCTTGTCAAGCGCGGCCATCGGTTAATTGCCGACGACGCGGTGGAAATCAAAAAGGTTTCCGCAAAAACCTTGGTCGGCTCAGCGCCGGAGCTTATCCGGCACTATGTGGAGCTGCGCGGCATCGGCATTGTGGATGTGCGCCGCATATTCGGTATGGGTGCGGTCAAGTTAACCGAAAAGATCGACCTTGTCATCAATCTTGAACCGTGGCAACAGGGCAAATTCTACGAACGCGTCGGACTTGATTCCGAATACACCAACCTGATGGGCATCGACGTGCCGTCCATCACCGTTCCCGTCAAGCCCGGACGGAATTTGGCCGTCATCATCGAGATCGCCGCCATGAACAACCGTCAGAAGAAGATGGGCTACAACACGGCTGTCGAATTCAACAAGAAGCTTATGGGTCAGTTTGACGACTCACTAAGATAAAAGAAAAAAACAAACATTCAAAGGAGTACACGACTATGTATTATATCGGCGTGGATCTCGGCGGCACAAACATTGCCGTCGGTATTGTCAACGAAAACGGAGAGCTTTTGCGGGGGGGCAGCGTGCCTACCGGTGCTGACCGCGAAGCGGATCTCATCATCAAGGATATGGCAGAGCTTTGCAAAAAGCTCATTGCCGAAGAGGGACTTTCGGTAGCCGACATCGAATATGCCGGCATCGCAACGCCCGGTTCGGCCAACAGTGACACGGGCGTTGTGGCATACGCCAACAATCTTCCCTTCCTCAACTATCCGCTTGCCGCAAAACTTCAAGAGTTTTTGGGCGTGAAAAAGGTTCTCATCGAGAATGACGCCAACGCAGCTGCCAAGGGCGAAGCAGCCTGCGGTGCGGCAAAGGGCTTCAAGGATTCCGTGATGATCACGCTAGGCACCGGTCTTGGCGGCGGCATCATCATCGACAACAAGGTTTACAGCGGCTTCAACCATGCCGGTGCGGAACTCGGCCACGTCGTCATCGAGTTAAACGGCAAGCCCTGCTCCTGCGGCAGAAAAGGCTGTTGGGAGGCTTACAGCTCGGCCACCGGCCTTATCAATATGACCAAGGACAAGCTCGCCGCCACCAAGGACACCGTTATGCACGAAATGGTGGAAAAAGACGGCAAGGTCAGCGGCAGAACCGCGTTTGACGCGATGCGCAAGGGCGATAAGGCCGCCAAAGAGGTCGTGGACGAATATATCTATGATCTCGCCATGGGCATCACCAACATCATCAACATCTTCCAGCCGGAGGTTTTGGTCATCGGCGGCGGTATCTGCAACGAAAAGAACTATTTGCTTGATCCGTTAAATGCCATCGTTAACAGCGAACAGTACACGCGCAACAACAAGGTCAAGACCGAACTTCGCATTGCCAAGCTCGGCAACGACGCCGGCATCATCGGCGCGGCTATGCTCGGACTTTAAGACAGCGCGACGCAAAACAAGACGTTCGGTCTGTTAAAACGCGGTCAAATGCGGTTTGTTTTCAAACAAACCGCATTTTTTGTCGTTTTCCGGACAAAATTTCCGATTTATTAAAAATATCCCTTTACATACCGCACAAAAAGAGGTATAATATAAAATGATATAGTTTTGCGGCGGCCATCCGGCTTTTGCCGCAGAAAACCGATTTCACACAGAAAGAGGATTCATTATGCAAAGATGCAAGCTTTCCGAAGGCATCCATCTGAATTTGCTGCCTTCCGAAAAATTTAAGACCAACTTTCTTTCCGTTTGCTTTGTCGTTCCGCTCGAAAAAGAAAATGCGCATCTGACCGCCCTTGTGCCGAAGGTGCTTTCCCGCGGCTGCAAAGCCTATCCGGACATGGCCGCCATTTCCGAGCGGCTCGAATATCTGTATGCCTCCGACATTTCCGCCGTCTATGTCAAACGCGCCGAAAGCTTAATTGTCGGCTTTTCCGCCGATTTTCTCAAGGACGCGTTTCTCCCGGAAAAGGGTGAGAACCTTTTGAACAGTGTCAGTGCCCTGTTATTCGATATTCTGTTTGATCCGCTTATCGAAAACGGCGCGTTTCGCGAAAGCTATGTCGCCGGAGAAAAGGCTGACCTCATCAACGCCATCGGTGCGAAAATCAACAACAAGGCCGCCTACGCCAAGGAACGCTGCACCGAAATCATGTTCGGCGCACGTCCGTACGGTATTTCCGAACTCGGAACGGCTGAGGAGGTACGCACTGCCACTTCCAAGCAAATTTATGAACGCTACAAGCAACTTGTGGAAACGGCACCGATTGAGATCTTCTTCAACGGCGAATGCGACGCAGAGGAGCTTTCCGCGCTTGTGAAGAGCCGCATTCCCGTTGGTGCACACCGCAAGACCTCCTTCCCGACGCGTGCTTTTTTGGACGGCGACCCCGACGAAGTGACCGAGGTGACCGACGAAATGCCGGTTGCGCAAGGAAAACTGGTCATGGGACTTCGCATGAGCGGCGTCAACGTCAATGCGCCCGACGCGGCGGCATTCAACGTTTTCAACGAGATCTTCGGCGGTTCGGCGAACAGCAAGCTGTTTATGAACGTGCGCGAAGCCATGAGTTTATGCTATTACTGCCGCTCCATGCCGGATATGTTTATGAGCGCGCTGTTCATTTCCAGCGGCATTGAGCCGGAAAACCGCGAAAAAGCCAAAAAAGCGATTTTGGAGCAGTTAGACGCCATGAAAGCCGGCGATTTCTCCGACGACGACATTGCCGAGGCAAAACTGTCGCTGTGCAACGCCTACAAGGAGCTTGACGACAGTGCGAGCGCGCTGTGTTTATGGTATTTGTCCCGCGTGATTTTCGGAAACGACGGCACGCCGGAGGATACCATGGAAAAAATCCGTGCGGTTACGGCCGATGAGATCCGCGCCGCCGCCGAAAAGGTTTCGCTCGATACGGTGTATTTCATCAAAGGCACGGGAAAGAGCAACAGCGAGGAGGCATAACCATGATTTGCAAAGAAAACAAAGAAATCGGCGAAAAGTATTATTATTTGCAGCATAAAAGCGGACTTGACGTATACGTCGTTCCCAAAAAGATGTCCACGTCTTATGCCATTTTCGGCACCAAATTCGGCTCGATCGACAACCGCTTTGTCTTAGACGGCAAAGAAATCGTTCTGCCGGACGGCATCGCACACTTTCTCGAACACAAAATGTTTGAGCAAGAGGACGGCACCGACGCCTTTTTACGCTTTGCCAAAACCGGCGCCAACGCCAACGCCTACACCACCTTTGAGCGGACGTGTTATCTGTTTTCGGCGACCTCGAAATTCTACGAATCGCTTGAGATATTACTCGACTTTGTGTCGCATCCGTTCTTCACCGACGCGACCGTGCAAAAGGAAATGGGCATTATCGGCCAAGAGATCCGGATGTATGACGACAATCCCGGCTGGCAGCTGTATTTCGGGATGTTGACCGGCTTATACCACGCAAACACCGTCCGCATCGACACGGCCGGCACCACCGAAACCATTGCCGAAATCACGCCGGAGCTGCTTCACACAGCTTACCGGGCATTCTACAATCCGCACAATATGCTGCTTTGCGTGTGCGGTGACATGGATCCCGAAAAGGTGGAGGAAATCTGCGACAAGCTGCTGCCGGTTTCCGAAAAGCCGGATGTCAAGCGTCTGTATCCGGACGAGCCGGCCGGCATTTATAAAGAATTTATCTCCAAGAAATTAGAGGTTTCCATGCCGATGTTTGCCGTCGGCGTCAAGGACAACGCCGTGCCCATGAGCGGCGACGCGCTTGCCAAAAAACAAGCCGCTTACGACATTCTTCTCGACATGATGTTCGGCAAAAGCAGTGCGTTCTACACGCGCCTGTATGAAGCAGGTCTCATCGATTCCTCCTTCTCTTACGAATACGAATGCTCCGAAACCTTCGGCCATGCCGCCATCTCCGGTTCTTCGAACGAGCCGGAAAAAGTCTATGCGGCCGTCAAGGAAGAGATCCGGCGTTTTCAAAAGGATGGGCTTGACCGAGCCGTTTTCGACCGGCTGCACCGTGCGTCCTACGCACAAACCTTACGAGCCTTCAACTCGACTGAGGACATTGCCGGTGATCTGCTTGTTTACCGTTTTGAGGGCATCGATCTTCTCGACTATCCGAAAATCGTCGCATCTGTCACCTTTGAGGACGTTTGCACGCTGCTTCGCGACGCGTTCGGCGAAAACGATTTTGTACTTTCGACGGTTCTGCCGCTCGACAAAAACGCTTAAATGACCGCTGCTTTTGGAGGAAAAATCACATGAATACCGTTGGATTTCCGCGATTAGGGTTAGGGCCGTTTGAGCTTGTGCCCACCGCTTTCTCGCTTGGCACCATATCGGTGCAATGGTATGGCATTATCATTGTTTTTGGCATGGTTTTATCCTGTGCCTATGCCTTTTGGCGTATGAAACGCGTGCCGCTGGTCATGGACGATATGCTTGACATCGCCATCGTTTGCATTCCGCTCGGCATTGTCGGCGCACGCCTATACTATGTGCTGACAAGCTTAAAGGATTTTCCGACACTTTGGGACGCTTTCAAAATCTGGGAGGGCGGACTTGCCATCTACGGCGGCATTATCGGCGGCTTTTTGGGCGTGCTTTTGGTCTGCCGCCGCAAAAAGAAACCGTTATTTGCCGTGCTTGACTGCATTGCGCCGGGCGTGATGATCGGGCAGCTGGTCGGCCGTTGGGGCAATTTTGTCAACGCCGAAGCATACGGTGTGATCGGTCCTTACGATTTTCTCGGCCACACCTTTGACGCCACCTCTTTTGCCGAGCACAATCCCTTCATTATGACCATCAACAATATGTACGTTCATCCGACGTTTTTGTACGAATCGGTATGGAATCTTATCGGATTTCTTCTCATCAACGCTTTTTGGAAGCACAAGAAATACAACGGGCAGATACTCCTTTTGTATCTGACGTGGTACGGTTTCGGCCGTGCCGTCATCGAGGGCTTCCGCGGCGACAGTCTCTATATCGGCTCTTTGCGCATTTCCCAGTTACTTGCCTTTATCTGCTTTGCGGCAGGTGTAATTTTGCTTATCGCATTTGCGGTAAAAAGGCCGGGAAAGCAAGCTGAAAAAACGAATCAAAACTAATCTGCACATTCAGAAAGGCGGAAAAACTATGGCAGTACGAATGGACGGAAAAGCCCTTTCGGCAAAAATAAGAGGACAGATCAAACAAGAAGCTGCGGAATTTGCTTCACGTACCGGCGTTCGTCCGGGACTTGCGGTCATCATCGTCGGCGAAGATCCGGCGTCAAAAATCTATGTACGCAACAAGGGAAAAGCCTGCGAAGAAGTCGGCTTTTACTCAGAAATTTATGAGCTGCCGGAGAACACCTCCGAGAGTGAGCTTTTGGAACTGGTACACGTTTTGAATGACCGGAAAGACATTCACGGCATATTGGTGCAATCTCCCTTGCCGCGTCATCTAAATGAGGACTTGATTGTCAACAACATCTCGCCCGACAAGGATGTGGATGCCTTCCATCCGACCAATGTCGGCCGCATCATGATCGGCGACTACCGCTTTCTGCCCTGCACACCGGCCGGCATTATGGAGCTACTTTGCGAATACGGCATCGATCCGACCGGCAAGGAATGCGTGGTCGTCGGCAGAAGCGACATTGTCGGAAAGCCCATGGCGATGTTATTATTACACGCCAACGGCACAGTCACGGTTTGCCATTCGAAAACCAAAAATCTTGCCGAAATCACGCGCCGCGCCGACATTCTTGTCATGGCCATCGGCAAAGCCGATTTCTTAAAAGGCGACATGATAAAGGACGGCGCGGTTGTGATCGACGTCGGCATGAACAGAAAACCGGACGGAAAGCTGACGGGCGATGTGGATTTTGCCGAATGCGAGCCGAAAGCCTCGTTTATCACACCCGTTCCGGGCGGAGTCGGCCCGATGACCATCACCATGCTCATGAAAAACACGCTTGCCGCCGCCAAGGCGTTTGCCGATGCGGCCAAAGCATAGCACCGCAAAGGAAGCCTACATATGAAAAACATCATTCTTATCGGTATGCCCGGCTCCGGCAAAAGCACCATCGGCGTGGTTTTGGCCAAAACGCTCGGCGTTGATTTTATCGATACCGACATCACCATTCAAAACCGCACCGGTGAGCTTTTGTATCAGACACTCGAACGCATCGGTGTCAAAGGGCTGTTAGACGAAGAAGAAAAAGCGATTCTCTCGCTCGACCTCTCGGACAAGGTATGCGTCGTCGCCACCGGCGGCAGTGCGGTGCTTCGCGAAAGCTCGATGGAGCATTTGCATAAAAACGGCGTTTTTGTCTATCTGTCGCTTCCCTACACCGTCATTGCAAGACGTGTCGGAAACCGTGCCACACGCGGCATTGCCGCCGAAAACGGTGAGAGCCTAAAGGACATTTACGATTTTCGCAAGCCGTATTATGAAAAATATGCCGATTTTACGGTAGATTGCAAGGGCAATTCCGTCGAAAAAAATGTGGCTGAGATCTTACGCGTCTTGATCGGGATCCGTTAAGCGGTCATGCCGTGTGCTTCTTTGTGGTATTTATGAAAAAAACTTGATTTTTTGCCAATTCTATGGTAGAATATACAAAGCATCCTGTTGCCGCTCGACTTTATTTTTGACTGCCAAAGCGAAAGGACACATTTTCCGATGAACAAACATGAATTCACTGTCGCCGAATTTTTCGGCATTGCCATAAAACACATTTGGATCATTTTTGCCGCCATGATCATCGGCGGTCTTGCCGCCTTATATTACACATCGTTTCTCGTAACGCCCAAGTACGAATCGGAAACCAAATATTTAGTGGACACCACAAGTCTCGCCACCGACGCCGGATACTATGGCTCCACCACCGCTTCGGTGGAGGAACAGCGCAACACCGTGCTGTCCCGTTTGATTGTGAGCAGCTATATCGAAATTCTGCAAACGCACAATTTTTCCGAATTTCTGGCAATCAAGTTGGAGAGCAATCCTTATCTTTCGTCCCGTCCGCATCCCTATACCGGCGACGAGCTTTTTGGCATGATCAAATATACCTTTGAGGAAGAAAAAGAGTTCTATTTAGTCACCGTTACGGCAACCGATCCGGCTGATGCTTTTATCATCGCCCGGTGCATCGAGGAAAACTCGGAAAGCTATCTTGCCACCAAAAAAAACAGCGCACAAGGAACTTTGAAGGTCATTGACAATGCAAGAACCAACGAAGATGCCGTCAACGTCAACTTTGTGCTCAACGCTATCATCGGCGCGCTCTGCGGCGCGATTCTCGCCTTTGCCATAGCCTTTGTGATTGATATCAACGACGTTCGCATCAAGAGCGAAAAAGAGCTGATACGTGCCGTTGATCTTCCGGTCATCGGCAGTATTCCCGAACAGATTCTCTACCGCGACAGTCCGAGTCCCTCTCAAAGCCGCCAAAAGGCGTCTAAGTAAGAACGGAGAGTACCATTATTATGAATACAAAAAAGAATCCTGTCCAAACGCCTATCATTACCATCACAAATTCCGACGACTTTCAGCTTGTGGAATCCTATAAGGCGCTGCGCACCAACCTGTTATTCTCGCTTCCTGCCAGAGAAGCCTCTCATTGCCGGAAAATTCTCTTTACCAGTGCCGCTCCCGGCGACGGCAAAACCACCACAACCGTCAATCTTGCCTTAACGCTCACCGAAATCGAAACACGGGTGCTGCTCATTGACGCGGATATGCGCAAGCCGACCATCCACCGCTATTTTTCGCTTGACAACCGTTTGGGACTTTCCAATCTTCTGTCCGGCATGAACAAAAAAAGCGAATGCATTCAAAGCCTTCCCGACCAACCGAACCTGTCGGTCATCCCGTCGGGCGTTCTGCCGCCCAACCCGTCCGAGCTGTTAGGAAGCGCGGCCATGGAAAAGCTGCTTGCCGAACTGGAAGAGTCCTATGATTACATCCTCATCGACACGCCGCCGGTCAATGTCGTCACCGACGCGACCGCCATTGCCGGAAAAGTCGACGGCGTGGCACTAGTGGTCTCCTGCGGAAAAACCACCCTGCCGGAGATCGAGCATACCGTCGAAGCTCTGCGCTTTGCCGGTGCCAACCTCTTGGGCGTTGTCATGAACCGCGTGGCGAAAAACAAGAATTCGCGGTATTCCAAACGAGGCTACGCAAGTTACCGCTACTAAACGCGCCCTCTTTGACCCAGAAAACAAACGGTATCAGGTCTTTTGACCGTTTTTCGGCAAAAAGCCTTGTGCCCGCGGAAAGGAGTTTCACATGGTCGATGTCCATACACACGTGCTGTTTCATATCGATGACGGCCCGGAAACGTTAGACGACAGCTTGGAAATGCTCAAAAAGTTAGCCTCCGACGGCGTTTCCGACGTTGTGACGACCTCGCATTTTCATCCGGATCATATGCCGCTTGAAGAGTTTACCGACCGCCGGGACAGACGGCTTTCCGTGCTTCGTCAGGCCGCAGGTGAGCAAAACATTCCGCTTTGCCTGCATCACGGTGCAGAGGTGCGGCTCGGCAAGCTGTTATTCAATCTCAAATCCTTGTCCTCGCTTTGCTTTGAAGAAACAAGCAATCTGCTTTGCGAAATTTCGCACACAGCCGACGATCTGAACGAGGTTTTGCAGTTGATCGACCGCATCATGTCCTCCTATAACATCCAACCGGTCATCGCGCACGTGGAACGCTATGGCTTTTTCTACAAAAAGATGCAGAATCTGCGCTATCTTCACGAAATGGGCTGTATCATCCAGGTCGATACCGCTTGCTTCTTGGGCGGATTGCGGGATCGGATGTTCGCGTTCAAGGCTCTGAAAGAGGGCTATGTCGATATCATTGCTTCGGATTGCCACAACATGACCGACCGCGCGCCCAATCTTGCCGAAACCTATGCGCTTATCGAGAAAAAATGCGGCGCGGAAGCCGTTGCCCGTTTGCAGGAAAACGCCGCCGCGTTAATCGTCTCCTACGTTTCATAAGAACCGATCCGACATGATGCCATGCCGGATTTTTGTTTGCACACAGAGCCGTTTTGCGGCGCGGTTTGCCCAAAAATTAACAAAATATATGCATTTGCCGCTTCAAATTGTGCTATAATGAATTGGTTAAAAGGGCAGTTTGTCCGTTTATGGAAAATCTTTCAAGGGCTTGCCCCATCACACGATGAAAGGAATGGATTTTTATGTCTAAGGCATACGGAAAAAAGGTTTGGCTGATTCCGGATGGGTTTCTGCACTCGGTATCGTTAAACGACCAAGTCAGCCATGAAGCCGTCTGCGTTCTCAACACCTCTGACAAGGATGCGGTGATTTCACTCACGCTGTATTTTGAGGATCGCGAGCCGATGACCGGTTTTAAGGCAGAATGCAACGCCGGCCGCACGCATCACATCCGTCTTGACCGCATTGTTTCGGAAAACGGCGAAAAAATTCCGCGCGACACGCCCTATGCCCTGCTTGTTGAAAGCACCGAGCCGGTCGTTGCCCAATATTCGCGTCTTGACACCTCGGCCGTCGAAATGGCTCTCATGACGACGATTGCTTATCCGATCGACTGATCCTGCCGCAAACGCGGATGCATTCACCCCTGTCAATATTTTTTAAGGAGATATCAGAACAATGGCACAAGTACTTATTGAAACCTCGGCACGTCATGTCCATTTGAGCAAGGAACACATTGACATTCTGTTCGGTGCCGGTCATGAGCTCACCTTCAAAAAGGCTCTCTCCCAGCCCGGTCAGTTCGCTTGCGAAGAAAGAGTCACGGTTGTCGGCGAAAAGAAAGAAATCAAGAATATCAGCATTTTAGGTCCGGCCAGAAGCGCCACGCAGGTTGAGGTTTCCCTCACCGATGCGCGCACGCTCGGCGTGAAAGCACCTGTTCGCGAATCCGGCGACATTGCCGGCAGCGGTGCCTGCAAGATCATCGGCCCGTGCGGCGAAGTCGAAATTTCCGAAGGCGTTATCGCAGCAAAGCGTCACATTCATTTAACGCCGGAAGCAGCTGCCGAAATGGGCGTTAAGGACAAGCAGATCGTCTGCGTCAAGATCGATTCCGACGGCAGAAAGACGATTTTCGGCGACGTAGTCATCCGCGTCAGCGACAAGTTCTCGCCGGCGATGCACATCGATACCGACGAATCCAATGCGGCCGGCTGCGTACCGGGCATGATGGGCGAAGTCATCACCGATTGCTGCAAATAAGCCTTAAAAAGCGTATTATTTTTCATTTCATTTGAAATAATATTGATATTAAAAAGTAAGGAGTAAGAAACATGAGCAATGAAAACAAGCGCGAGTACATTCTCAGCAAAGAAGTTGAAGAAATGTGCGTTGTTGCCAAGGGTCCGAAGCACGAACCCGCTCCCATTCCCGAAGAAGGCAAATGGGTAAATGCAAAGCAGATTCCCGACATTTCCGGCTTTACGCACGGTATCGGCTGGTGCGCTCCCCAACAGGGCGCCTGCAAGCTTTCTTTGAACGTTAAGGACGGTGTGATCCAAGAAGCACTCGTCGAAACCATCGGATGTTCCGGTATGACGCATTCCGCTGCTATGGCTGCTGAAATTCTTCCCGGCAAGACCATTCTTGAAGCGCTCAACACCGACCTCGTGTGCGACGCGATCAATACGGCTATGCGCGAACTGTTCTTACAGATCGTATACGGCAGAACCCAGTCCGCTTTCTCAGAAAACGGTCTTACCATCGGTGCAGGTCTTGAAGACCTCGGCAAGGGTACGCGTTCGCAGGTCGGCACCATGTACGGTACCGCTCAAAAGGGCGTTCGCTACCTCGAAATGGCTGAAGGCTATGTTACCCGTATGGCTCTTGACGCCGACGACCAGGTTATCGGCTATGAATTCGTTTCTCTCGGCAAGATGACCGACTTCATCAAAAAGGGCGACGAGCCGAACGAAGCTTACAAGAAGGCTATGGGCAAATACGGCAGATTCGATGAAGCAGTCAAATACATCGATCCGCGTAAGAACTAAGATAAAGGAGGAATGAATCATGGCACTTTTCGAAAACTATGAAAGACGCGTTGACAAAATCAACAGCGTTTTGAAAGAATACGGCATTTCCTCCATCGAGGAATGCAAAGACATCACGCTTGCCAAAGGCATTGACTGTGATAAAATCGTAAGAGAAACCCAGCCGATCTGCTTTGAAAACGCTGTTTGGGCGTACACGGTCGGTTGTGCTATCGCCATCAAGAAGGGCTGCACCAAGGCTGCTGACGCTGCTGCCGCAATCGGTGAAGGCTTGCAGGCTTTCTGTATTCCGGGTTCGGTTGCCGACAACCGCAAAGTTGGTCTCGGCCACGGAAACCTCGGCAAGATGCTTCTTTCGGAAGAAACCGAATGCTTCTGCTTCCTTGCCGGTCATGAATCCTTTGCTGCTGCTGAGGGTGCTATCAAAATTGCGCTCAACGCAAACAAGGTTCGCGTAAAGCCGCTTCGCGTTATCTTAAACGGTCTCGGCAAAGACGCTGCGTTCATCATTTCCCGTATCAACGGCTTCACCTATGTAGAAACCGAATTTGACCACTATACCGAACAGGTGAAGGTCATCAAGGAAGTTCCCTACTCCAAGGGTCCGCGTGCGGATGTTAAATGCTACGGTGCAGACGACGTCTGCGAAGGCGTTGCCATCATGAAGCTTGAAAACGTCGGCGTTTCGATCACCGGTAACTCCACCAACCCGACGCGTTTCCAGCATCCGGTTGCCGGCACCTACAAGAAGTGGTGCGTAGAAAACGGTGTGAAGTATTTCTCGGTTGCTTCCGGCGGCGGTACGGGTCGTACCCTTCATCCGGATAATATGGCGGCAGGTCCCTCCTCTTATGGTTTGACCGACACCATGGGCAGAATGCACTCCGACGCACAGTTCGCTGGTTCGTCCTCCGTTCCGGCTCACGTTGAAATGATGGGCCTTATCGGTATGGGCAATAACCCGATGGTTGGCGCTACTGTCGCGTGCGCTGTCGCTGTGGAAGAAGCTTCTAAGTAATAAGTTACAGGCCTTGTGAATTAGGCTTGGAATAAAATAAAAGGCGAAGCCCCTGCTTTTTGATATAATCCCCATAGAGTAGACACTTGAAAAAACAAAAAATTTTCAAGTCAACACTATGGGGGTTATTTATGTCAAAAAGAAAGAACAAGAAATACAGCAAAGAACTGAAGCATGAAGCAGTGCAGGCATACCTGAAAGGCGAAGGGAGTCTGCGGCAAGTGTGCAGGCAATACGAGATTAGAGATAAAAAGCAGCTGCGGAATTGGATTTTGTGGTATAATGGTCATAAGGAATTCAAGGAGAGGCAAGAAGCCGGAATGGAGATCTATATGACCAAGGGAAGAAAAACCACGCAGGAAGAGCGAGGAGAAATCGTAGCATTCTGCATAGAACACGGTAAAGACTATCCGTTGACAATCCGGACATACGGGGTGTCATACCAGCAAATATACGCATGGGTGAGAAAGTATGAAGAGAAAGGGATAGACGGTCTGCGGGACGGCAGAGGAAGAACCAAGCCGGCAGACGAAATGAGCGCAGAAGAACGTCTTCGCATGGAAAACAGGATATTGAAAGCACAGCTCAAAGATGCGGAGATGGAAAACAAACTGCTAAAAAAATTGAGGGAGTTGAGAGGAGGCGATTGATCAGCGGAGTAAGGCAAGAAGATTACTACAAGGCAATACAGTACATACACATATCCGAAGGATACCCCATTGAAAAGCTGTGCCGAAAGTTAAATGTAAACAGGTCTGCATATTACAAATGGCTGAAACGGACACCAAGCGGCAGACAGATCGAAAACGAGCAGATTGTCGAATGGATCAAGACGCTGTATGAACAGCAAGACGGGATACTCGGATATCGGCAGATGACGATCACAGTCAATCGGGAGTACAATGTTCATTACAACAGGAAACGAATCCGGAGATTAATGCAGATACTCCGTTTGAAGTCGGTGTGCAGAAAGAAACGGTACAACTACATCAAATCACCCCCCGAAATAACTGCGGAAAACATTCTGAACAGAGATTTTTATGCAGCCAAACCCAATGAGAAGTGGTTGACCGATGTAACCGAATTCAAATACTATGTCGGCGCAGAGGTCAGAAAAATATATCTGAGCGCAATCCTCGATCTGTACGACAGGAGAATCGTTTCGTACAAGATCGGAGACAGCAACAACAATCTGCTTGTGTTTGAAACATTAGACGAGGCAGTAAAAGCAAATCCGGATGCACATCCGCTGTTCCACAGCGACCGAGGTTTTCAGTACACTGGCAAAATCTTTCACAGCAAACTGATTGCCGCCAATATGCGGCAGAGTATGTCACGCGTCGGCAGATGCATTGACAACGGTCCCATGGAGGGATTTTGGGGTATTCTCAAATCCGAAATGTATTATCTCAGAAAGTTTACTTCGCGTGACGATCTGATTTCGTCAATCGAGCGTTATCTCTATTTTTACAACAACAAACGATACCAGCAGAGACTAAAATGCATGACTCCGATGGAATTTCATCGCGCCGCCGCGTGAAAAAATTCCCCTGCTGCGCAGCAGGGGAATTTCCTGATAATTTATTTTTGTTTTTTTCACTGTCTACTTGACAGGGGGCACATCAGCATGACGGGGCATTTGTTATGATGTTTTTTCAGCGTGTCAAGCAAGGTCGAGGCAAAGCCGAAATTTCCTGCTTTGAATTCCTCCGGAGCTTTCGGACGGTTGACGCTGGCAAGGTTAAAGACAAAATCGGCTTTTTGGCAGTATTCGTCAAGCTCCTCGGCGGTGCTGTCAATATCGTATTCGTATATTTCGTCAATTTTTATATCCGGGCGCGTGCGGTTCTTGCCGTCACGGATATTCTTCAGGTTTTCGGTCAGGTTTTTCCCTACAAATCCCTTTGCACCCGTAATCAGAATGTTCATAGGTCTTTTCTCCACACCATTTTATTGACAACGCCGGTATACGACTGAATGATCTTCACAACCTTTGAAGACACATTTTCTTCGATGTAGTCGGGTACGGGAATTCCGTAATCGCCGTTTTTGTTCATCTCAACCGCCGTATCGACCGATTGCAAAAGTCCCTTTTCGTCGATACCCGAAAGGATAAAGCAAGCCTTATCGAGCGCCTCCGGACGTTCGGTGCTGGTTCTTATGCAAACCGCCGGGAACGGGTGGCCGACCGATGTGAAGAAGCTTGATTCCTCGGGCAATGTACCGCTGTCCGAAACGACGCAGAACGCGTTCATTTGCAGGCAATTGTAGTCATGAAAGCCGAGAGGTTCATGCCGAATCACGCGCTTGTCGAGCGTAAATCCGCTTGTTTCCAGTCTTTTGCGGCTTCTCGGATGGCAGGAATAGAGGATCGGCATATCGTATTTTTCCGCCATTTTATTGATTGCCGTAAACAGGCTTGTGAAGTTCTTTTCGGTATCGATATTTTCTTCGCGGTGCGCCGAGAGCAGAATATATCTGCCCTTTTCCAGTCCGAGGCGCGCATGAATGTCGCTTGCCTCGATCTCGATAAGGTTGTTATGAAGCACCTCCGCCATGGGAGAGCCGGTCACATAGGTACGTTCTTTGGGCAGTCCGCAATCGGCAAGATAACGGCGTGCGTGTTCGGAATAGGCCATATTGACGTCGGAAGTGATATCGACGATCCTTCTGTTTGTTTCCTCCGGCAGGCATTCATCCTTGCAGCGGTTGCCGGCCTCCATATGGAAGATCGGAATATGCAGTCTTTTGGCTCCGATTACGGAAAGGCAGCTGTTGGTATCGCCTAAAACCAGCACGGCGTCGGGTTTTATTTCCGACATGAGCGTATACGACTTCGCAATGATATTGCCGCAGGTCTCGCCGAGATTAGAACCGACCGCGTCCAAATACACCTCCGGGTCAGCGAGCTTCAGGTCCTTGAAGAACACGCCGTTGAGGTTATAGTCGTAGTTCTGTCCCGTATGCGCAAGGATCACGTCGAAATATTTCCGGCTCTTGGTAATGACCGCCGCAAGACGGATAATCTCCGGACGTGTGCCGACTATGATAAGCAGCTTAAGTTTGCCGTTTTCCTGCCACTTCACTTGCTCAAACATTTATTTCCCCACCTTTGCAAGCTCGTCCTGAATATAGGAAAGAGAAAGCAATTTTTCCTTCACTTCCTCAACCGACAAAAGCTCGGTATTGTTGGAATCAAATTCATGAAGCGGATTACGGTCCTTATCTCCGTTGCTGAAATAGTTATCGTAGTTCAAATCGCGGGCATCGACCGGAACGCGATAGAAGTCGCCCATATCAATAGCCTTTGCACACTCCTCGTTGGTAAGAAGCGTTTCGTACATTTTCTCGCCATGACGGATACCGATAACCTTGATGTCCTCTTTCTTGCCGCCGAACAGCTCGCAGACAGCCTGTGCCTGTGTGCCTATCGTGCAAGCCGGAGCTTTCTGAACCAAAATATCTCCTGTTTTACCGTGTTCAAAGGCAAATAAAACAAGGTCAACGGCTTCCTCAAGAGACATAATAAAGCGCGTCATAGAAGATTCTGTAATGGTAATTGGGTTCCCGTTTCTTATTTGGCTGATCCAAAGGGGGATAACCGAGCCGCGGGAACACATGACGTTGCCGTAACGCGTGCAGCAGATCTTTGTTTTCGTTGTCGTTCGCGATTTAGCAACCGCAACTCTTTCCTCAAGAGCCTTGGAGATACCCATAGCGTTTACAGGGTAGGCCGCCTTATCGGTAGAAAGGCAGATGACGGACTTAACCTCGGCTTCAATAGCCGCAGTCAATACGTTATCGGTTCCGACAATGTTGGTTCTGACCGCCTCCATCGGGAAGAATTCGCAGGACGGCACTTGCTTGAGAGCCGCCGCATGGAAGATGTAATCCACGCCGTGCATAGCGCTTCTGACCGACTGCAGGTCACGCACGTCGCCTATGTAAAATTTGATTTTGTCCGCCACCTCCGGCATTTTCGCCTGAAATTCGTGGCGCATATCGTCCTGCTTCTTCTCGTCGCGCGAGAAAATGCGGATCTCTCCGATATCCGTGCGTAAAAAGCGGTTCAGAACCGCATTTCCGAATGAACCCGTACCGCCGGTGATAAGTAGTGTTTTACCTTGAAACTGAGACATTGTTTTTTCCTCCTACATTCATTTGCATTTCAGGGCATGGGATGTATTTTATCCATGCAAGCGTATATTTTTCTGATTATTTTCGTTTTTGTACTCAACCCGCAAAATTTTTCAAATGCTTTTGCCGGATCCTTATGAAAAGATTTGAAAAAAGAATCTCTAACTCTTTTCCTCTGCACACTTTTGTAATAAGACGGATTTTGTTTTAATCCCTTGTCCGCTTCAATCCGCAAAGGCTTGACGCGGTCAGATATTCCGTCAAAAAGCCGTTTTCCGGCGTCGGTATGAATCAATACAAGCGACGTGCCTTTATTGTCCGCAATCTCCGGACAAATATCTTCAACGCCCCAAAAATCTGCCATGGTAATGTCGCTTTGATAGGAAGCGCCTTTGAACCTGCAATGATAACAGGACGGGCGCAAAAAGTCATTCATCACAAATCCGCGCAAATAAAGGTCTCTTGTAACGTCGCTTTTATACTCATTTCCGTTTTCAAAACCGCACCTCAGAGAATATTTGTGCCAGCCTTCGCTTTTATCGCGAAACGCCGTGGAACAAAGGCGACTGTTTTCCTTACTCTCCAGCATAGCGGCATACTGCCTCCAGACCATCGGCGAAGGAACGCCGTGGCAGATAAAATCCACTGCTATCAGCCTGTCCGTATTTGCTCCGCGCAAGAATCTTTTTAACCCTGCGGTAAGGCACGGTGTGCCGCTGAATAAAACACTCCGTCCGTCACGCAAGTCGTGCTTAACCTTCGCAAAAACGTCTGCCGTATCGCTTTGAAGATATTTTGACCCTTGAAGCAGCCGAAGCTGTTGCTCGGAATCTATCCGAATATGCTCCGCGCTCCGGCAATCTTCGGACATGGCGCAGCCATAGACCACGCCGGATCCCTGCAAAACCTTTTTGGCAAGCTCATAAAAGACTCCGCCGGAGGAGCTTTTTTCCCGCACTTTATCCTCATTTGCAATAACAGAATACGCTGACTGTATCTCACTTCTAACCTCGCCACAATGCAGAACCGGGCATACGATTTCACATAATCCGCAGTTTGTACACTGTTCGGTGTTGGCCGAGGGATACCAAAATCCCTCCGAATCGAATTTCATCTCAATGCAATGCACCGGACACGCCGATTCGCAGCCCTTGCACCCACAGCACAGGCTTTTATCCTCAATTTTTATCATTTTTCCTCCGAAGAAGCTTCTTTAACAACATCTTTTCCTCTTCATTCTTTCCGATAACAAGAAAGCCTACGGCAAACAGTGCCAAATACGAAACGATCGCTGCCAAAAACGACAGGTATTTGTTGCTTACAAACATACCGATTGCGTATGCACATGCAGAGGCAATCATCTGATAAGGCAGTATTCCTCTAAAAGTCTGTGCAAACAGGTAAATGACGGGGATTCTGATTTTTTTCTGATAGTAAATATTCATCAAAACGACCTGTCCAAAGAAAGTGCAGACAGCCGTAGCCAACGCAGCGCCTATAACGCCAAAGCCTTTTATCCACCAAAAGGTCAATACAATATTTGCAACCGTGGTAAACGTCAGAATGATCGACCGGTATATTCGTTTTCCCAACGCGTCCAATACATTGATAATGACTCCGTTCGCCATGTTTATGAACATAGGAATCATTATCACCAAAGCAATCAACCATGCCGTCACATAGCTTTCGCCATATACGATGGAAATAAATTGTCTGCCCGCAGCAATGAATCCGAAAAGAACGCTGCCGCCTATGAGTACGATCAGCCTGCTCGGCTTAATTAACGTATCCGCAAGCTGCTTTTCTTCAAGACCGCCTCCGACGCCTTTTATCACCTGCGGCGCATACATAGATATCGGAATCGTCGTAAGCGAGGAAAAAACATTATATATGTACATTCCCACGCCGTACAGCGTGACCTTTTCGGGAGACATCATAATACCGATAAGGAATTTATCCACATTATTATTTGCCTGATTCACGATTGTCTGCATAAAGATCGCAAGGCAAAGCGGAAGCGCCGCCCGGAAAACAGACTTATCAAAATGCTTTAACGAAGGACGTATCGAGCACTTGCGCAAGCAGAAGAAGTACGTGAATACCGCGATAAAAACACTTAAAGCAGCATCCACAATTGCAATGATAACGGAATATCTGAACGCGGAGATCAATGCGATAAGCAGCGTCGTCCGCAAAACGATCTTAACGGTGGATACAGCGGAGGAAAAGGTATATTTTTCGCAGGCAAGGATAATCCCGTTCACGGTCTGCGTATAAAACGAGACTACAAGAAACACGGTCATAATGGCAAAAATCTTTTTTCCATACTCAATCTGCGCTTCCGTCATTGTTTTAGAATAAATACTGCCCATCGAGCAGAAAAATCCAATCGATACGATTGCTATAGCAACAGCTAACGCGTTTGTAATCGTCCATATCGTTGAAACGTTGCGTTCGATCTCATCACGCGGCGCATTCCGTCCAAAGCACATGGACAGATTACGCGTCATGACCGTACCTGTACCGAACTCAAACAGCACCAGATAACTTGCAAACGCCGAAACCGTTTGATATATGCCGTATTCCGTATCCCCAAGCATGCGTAAAAGAAAAGCCGAAAGGAACAATCCGCATACCATATTAAGGGCTGTATTTATGTAAGATAATGCAATACCTTTGCTTCTGCTATTCATATTTCCAACAAATTCCCTGTAACCGACAGTAGAGTGTTTTTATATCCGGGCAAAAAATCTTTGTAGCGCCGGCGGATCGAGTCCTCTCCCGCAAGCAAAACCTGATTAAAAATATTCCAAAGCTTATCTTTTTCCTCCAATGACTTCCACGATACCGCAAAGCCCTCCTCTTTTTCAAACAAATCTCTTGCAAGTCCCCGGGATTTTACCGAATAGCTAAGCACAACGGTCGGAACTCCCGTTGAATAGGCGGCAATAGTCGAATGCGTTCGCGCGCCGATAAAAAAGCGGCATTTTGAAATAATATATTTAAGCTGCGTGCAGGACAATTCTCTGTCCACGATCGATACGCGGCCCGTTTCGCAAAAATGCTTATACAGTTTTTTCAGAGGAACGATGTCCTGAAGATTGTGTTCGATGTTATATACGTGCGGAATAAGACAAACGCCCATATCCGTATCGTTTAAGATGCGCTCAATCAGATAAAGAACATTCTGATATGTCATTTCATTTTCATTTTCAGGATCACGCATAACCATAGGGCTAAGATTGATTCCGACCATGTTATTCTCTTTCCAAGGCTGAGGCAGCTGAGTTTCCTTAATGGGAAGATAAAAGGCCGGATCGCAGGCAAGAAAAACATTTTCGGCCGTTCCCCTGCATTTTTTTATAGTTTCATAGGATAAGGTCTCTCTCGCAACCACATAAGAATATCTGCCAATATCCTCACACATTATTTTTTTGTGCAAAATATCTTCTTCGACGGAACAACCCCAAAACACATTCGGTATGTGCCGTTTCGCCATCATTTTGTTCAGCGCAATACTGAGATATGGCGTGCCGTAGCAATATGTGTCTCCGCCCACGTTAAAGGTCATCGCGTCTTCTTTTATCAGCCGCGCGGCTTTCTTGTAAGTTTGCCTGCATCCCCATTCCGCGTTTCCGAAAACATCGCGAAGAAGCTTGCCCATGATTTTTGACGGCAGTCCTTTTGGGGGATACGAAACAAGCTGAGCCGCCTCGCCTAACCCAACCAAATCATCGTATTTCTTATCAAAAGTAAACGCTGTCGGCTCGGTTTGCAGACCTGCCTCTTTTAACACTTGGGCAGTCCCTCGGACAATTGCTTCGCAGCCGCGGTTCATACTTCCCGTATGTCCGCATAAATAAACCTGTTTCATTTGCTTTACCTCCAATCGTCCCTAAGCCTATCGGCCACACTGCAAACTCCCGAACCGCTTGCGGCCGGGTGCTCCTTCCCGCAGAGAATATCTTTTGCAAGCGCAACAAACCGTGTTGCCGCATTTTCTGCATTCCACTCATTTGCCATGGTTTGATAGGCGTTTTGCGCCATATTTTTGCGCTCGGATGGGTGCGTGAGCAGCCACTTCGCCTTTGCATATAAATCGCCAAGGTCTCCGCTTTTATAGATCAGTCCGTTTTGCCCGTCCTCAACCAAATATGGAGCAGAGCCTATGGCGTTGCTTGCAACGACCGCGCAGCCACTGTTCATGGCTTCGTTTAAAACTGCGCCCCAGCCCTCGCGGCGATCAGAGGTGAATAGAAAAACCTCGCTGCGTTCCATGTGCGAACGAACGTCGTCCGGCTTCATAGAGCCAAGCATATGCACACAGTCTTTGAGACCGTATTTCTCTATCCCCTTCCGAAGAGCTTCCTCTTTTTCTCCGTTTCCGATTATGTTTAACTCAAAGTCAAGCCCCTCGGCTTTCAGCCTTTTGGCAACCAATACGGCAGCCTCCGGATGCTTCCAATCCAAAAATCTTCCTACCCATAAAAGCGAAGCTGTTTTTTTTGAATCTATCAGGCTCTGAAGATTTTCGTAGTGCTTTACCTCCGGAAAATACCCCCACCGAATGCATTTGTCGGCAGGAAAATGAAAAAACGATAAATCATACGGCAGAAACGCACTGGCACATAATACATACAGATTCTTGCCGGCATACGCCGCAACCCTCTCGCGTACAGTTTTGGCAGTTTTGGGGATAAAGCGTCTCCAGACTCCCTTTTTGAAGAATCGTTCCGAAAACAAAAACGACAGCTTGTTTTCCGCCATTCGCATTTCTATCATCCCGTTAGGGCAGCCGCCGAAGATCACGACATCCGCAGACAGCAAGAGGGAATCCACGCGGCTCTTTTCTAAATTATAATCGATAACATAGTCCCGGTCTTGGCTTAACTGGAAGCCCTGCCGGCCTCCGTTTTCGGTAGCGATAAACCAAAAGGAATCCGAACGGGCTTTCAATGCGTCGCAAAGCGGGATCTGATGATGGTTCAAAAAATTTGATACAAATACAATATTCATATATTTCCTTTACCCACTCACTGCCAGAAAAAATGATACGGCAGGAAATCGCTTCCTCTGAGTCTATAAGCAAATAATGCAAACATAAGCATAACGGCTATAAACTTCGTTACCTGGCGATCCTTTCCTTTCATGCAATTAATCGTATTCGGCAGCAGAATAAGCTGACCGAACATAAAATAGAAGCTGATCCGCTCCGCGGCCAGAGTACCGACATAGCGCATCAAAAAGCACATACACCCGGTCATGGTTAAATAAAGCGACGCCGTTTGAATCCGGTCAGTGTACAGCTTTCTGTTAAAAACAAGCGCGAAAGCAATGATGAGAAAATATATTGCACTGGCAATAAAACCTCCGGAATCGACGCTTGTGTAATAATGTCTGTCGAAAAGCTCATTTGCGAAACCGATTATGTAGTTGGAAGAATAGAAAAAAACACCGGATATGGCGATAAAAGCAAAAATGTAATTCCATTTGTATTTCAGCCAGAATATGATATATATTACGGCAAAAACCACAGCCGTTTGATGAAATTGCATTGCAAGCAAAATCAACAGCATAAAAGGAATTATTTTGCGTTTTTTCGCGGCTTCATAGGCGAACAAGCAAATGCTCATTGCAATCGACTGACGCATTCCCTGCATTTCAAACTGCATAAGTCCTAAGGTTACATACATAATCATGCTGAAAACGACATCATGGGAGTTGCAATATACCGAATACGCGATGCTGACAGTATAAATTGCAGCAGATACAACAATTATAGTCTGCGCAGAGTGGAAAACTCTCGACAACACAAATGTGAAAAACTGAAACCCGATTTCAACCCTTTCAGGATTATAATACTCTTGCCAACTGTCTGCCGCTATGGCTCTTCGCATCATATTGTAATAATTGGTGGTATCGGTACTGCCGATGCCCCTACTGCGCAAGGCCAAAAACAGAAAGAGAATCAAGCCGCACAGAAACAGATATTTTCTTTCGGCTTGGCGCTTTACCGATAGATCCGCATAATTCAGTCTATTAGGAAAAAAAAGAGACAATACGGCAGGCATGGCTGCCAGAGCAAGATACGGTATCATTTAATATCCTCTTTTTTATTTGAGTAGATAAAACTGTACATTCTCGTATAGGCGTCGGCATTTTTTTCTCTGTCGTGTGCGATTTCAGCCTTTCTTATCGCATTTTCAGAAAACCTCCTGCACAGATCGTCATTTTCAAAAAGCTCGCTAAGGCGCGTTGCCAAATACGGATATTCCGGAAAATCATACAGGAATCCATCCTGTTTATCCGAGATAAAGTCGGCCATGCCGCCGCGGAAAGAGGCGACGCACGGACATCCAAGGTACATAGCCTCGCGCAAGATCATCGACGTTCCCTCAATGGCGGACGGAATCACGGCAGCGTGCGAACGAAGGATACGTTCAATCATTTCTTGTTCGTCCAACCGGCCGAGAAAGACAACATTGTCCTGCAATTTGCGCTGCCTTATCAGTTTTCCGAGGTATTTTGCATATGCGCCCGTTTCTGCAAGCTTGCCGTTTCCGGCTGACATTCCGGGAACATATATCCGGATATCCGGATATTTCGGTTTCAAAAGCGCCGCCGCCTCAATCAGCTTATGCAGTCCTTTTAAGGGCGTGCCGCCCGGATTGGTAAAAATGCTGTGCCGTTCAACCGATGAGATATCCCATTTCCGCGAGCTGTAAAAGCCGTCGCGCAGATTGTATTCAAGCTGAAAAACTTTCAATTCCGGATTGATACTTCGGCATACGGAAATATCCCATGTATTCACGCCGTTTATATACCTGACCCGTCGGAGTATTTCCTGTTCATAGCGCGCGTTGCGCATATGTACGAAATGCATCTCAATTTCGCCGTTAAAATGCGTGTTCTGCCGAAGCGTTCTGCCGAAAATATATTCCTTAAGCGGAACATCGGCGAAATCCACATCCTTTATCCGGGTAAGGATTCCCTGAATCGAGGCGACCGACGGAATTTCGGGACAAGCACGCAGGAAAGAGAGTCCATGGGAATACTCTGTCCCGTGAAGATGTACAATATCCGGCTTAAAATCGGCGCAGATATCTCTCCACGTTTTCTCATATTTTTTTGTGTAGTTCAGCATATTTCTGCCGTTTCCCGGCAAGCAGTAATACGTGATACCGCTTACCTTGAATTTACGGAATTCCTTTCCGTAAACGCACGCTACGGCAAGCTCTGTATTTTTCTGCTTTGCAAGCATATGAGAAATATCTATCATCCATGTGCCGCTGGAACCGGTTTGCACCCCGAGATGGTCTGCCGCATCCGGGAAAAGTATATTTACGATCCAAAGTAATCTCATATCATATTCCTATCGTGTTTTAAGTTTGTAAAGGCTTTTTGTAATCTTCGGTTATGCTTTTTGCGTGTGCAGAAAGTTGATTCTGTCATCTCCCGGAAGCAAAACTTTTTTGCCGTCAATTGCAGCGGCCGAACGCAGCTTTTGGACATATCCCCTTATCGTCTCCGGCCATTCGCCGCCGTATACAGCCTTCGGATCGATAACCGTCATGCAAAAGCCGACATTCATGCTTTTGTTGTTATCACAATAAAATCTTCCGACTTCGTTCAGAAACGCCGCTCCCGGAAGCAGCCCTGCCACAACGTCTATCAGCAGGGCAATGGCATATCCCTTGAACCCGGCCATCGGAAGCACAAAGCCGTCCATGGCCTTATCGGGATCGTTTGTCGGATTTCCCTCCCGGTCAAGCGCCCAACCGTCGGGCAGCAGCTTACCGGCTTTTTTGTATTCCTTAAATTTTGATTTTGCAACAACGCTGGTTGCCATATCGATAATGACAGGATCGGAACCCGGAACGGGAATCACCGCAGAAAACGGATTTGTCCCAAGCATTTTTTCTTTTCCGCCCATAGGCGCCATCTGCGCAGGGCTGTTAGAACAGACAATGCCGATATACCCCTTTTCGGCGGCTTTTAACGGATAGTAAAAAGCCGGCCCAAAGGTATTGCCGTTACGGCTGAACACGGTAAACATGCCATATTCTTCGGCCTTTTTTATTGCATATCGCATGCAGTGCATTGCGCTGACCGGTCCCATTGCATTATCCGAATCTATCACGGCAAACGAGGGAGATTCCTTTACGGTTACGAGCCTTGGAGCTAAATTATATCCTCCGCGGTCTATTCTGTCTATATGTGCAGGCAGTATAGCCGTTCCGTGACTTGTCACGCCGTAAGCGTCTGCCGTAACAAAGCAGTCCGCCACTGTTGCGGCGTCAGACACGGGTACTCCGTGCGCAGTCAATATTTCTTCAATTTCTTTTGCATTCATAGTCTTTTCCGTTTTTTTCCGCAGCTTTAATAAATGTACCGACAAATACTTTTTTTATGTCGTCTATATTGTGATTCAGCTTACCTGTATTAAAGGCCTTTTCGGCATATTCATTTATCTTTTCGGGAGAGGATACCAGCGACGAGAGCCGCTCTGCTATTTCATCGTTCTCGTTTGCAATGACCGCACAGTCGTTTTCCCTCAAATAAATGATTGGCGCAATTTCTTTATCGCCTATCGCAAAAATGCACTTTCCGTTCTTAAAGTAATCGGTCAGCTTGGTCGAAAAGGATAATCTTGCGTCATACCGGTGATTCTTTTTAAGCGATTCCGCAAACACAACGATATCCGCCGATTTCTGGATAGCGTCAACCTCGCTTTTCGGAACGCTGCCGTGCACATGGCAGCCGTTTGCATTGAGCATTTCGGCCGTTTTGCCGTCAAGCTGTGTGGGCGTGTATATATCGAACGTTATCTTAGGCTCCTCCTTGTTGATAACCGCCATTGCCTTGGAGATTTCGACAAGTGAATCGGCGCGTCCGATCAGCAGATTGCCGGTGTAAACCATGCGAAGCGGATATTTTGCAGGACACGGTTCAAACGTCCGTCCCGAATAATCAATTCCTTTGGTAAGCACAATGCTGTTGGTTCCGAAAAGTCTGTCGGTCTCATCGCCCTCTGTTTTGGTAATCGTAAACATCTCGGTACAGTTTTCGGCCAGCTGTCTTACCACTTTTCGAAGCATAAACCGGTGAATATAAGCGAACGGATTATAGCCGCAGGAGCGGTAAGAATAGTTATCGTCCGCAAGGTAGCATACATAAGGCTTGGGATACTTTTTCAAAATGTACAGTTGCAGCTTTCCCATATACACAACCGGATAGATCGGAACAAAGTATACATCCGGCGCTTCTTCCCGGATGAACTGCTCCAACGCCTTGGTTTTCCATTTGCCAAGACTCCAGACTATCTCCCGTGCAACCGTCATGAGCCACGATTTTTTCTTATGCGCTTTGGCGTACAGCTTTTGCTCGGCCTGTGCAGCCTTTTTAGTCTCTTCGTCGGCGGAGCTTGCGTTGTAAACTCTTTTTCCCACGCATTTCCGGTTGAGTACGCTCTTGATGATCTCGTTTTCCGAGATCCGGAAAAAGCTGTTGCAAACGGGCGTATTCGGCAAATCCGACTTGGTATAGATCTGCGCCACGCGCTCTTTATCGTACAGGCGGAACAGATCCGTCTGCGTATGTATTCCGCTGTCTTCTCGCCATGTGCTGAGGGATATGGACAGTACCTTGGGAAGATAGTTGCTTTCTTTCATATTCTGTACCTTCACTTAATCCGGTCGTATATTTTCAGAAGAAGAACAACTCCCGAAAAACCGGCCAAACGATATAATTT
>OIWM01000968.1_pt1 | contig 31403 bp, 29 predicted proteins | sample 1587451 | NCBI WGS metagenome assembly OIWM01 (sample SAMEA3888907, study PRJEB22519) | human gut metagenome | biome: human gut; feature: human-associated habitat; material: faeces | place: Denmark | collected 2011
CTGTAAATCTGTTGTCAGTGACTTCGGTGGTTCGAATCCACCTTCCCCCACCAAACATGAGAAATCCGAACTTCTTCCCTGTGGGGATTGGGTTCGGATTTTTTGTTTATATCAAGGATATTGCATTTTAATCCTCTACCCCCTGGCTCTGTGTGACTACAGAACCGGGGGCTTTTTCTGTTTGAAAGTATTACTGGAGGTGTGCTGTCGAATACAGTATAACTATGGTAAGAATGATTTTATATCGGAGGTGAAACGTTTGAGATGTCTCCTCTTTGGCATCCTCCTGCTTCCCGGCGCAGCCGGAGAGCAGCAATGCAGCGCACAGGAGCAACGCCATCCATGTTTTCCGATGTTTCATACCTTATCATCCTTTCATAACTTGTTCCCAAAATACGGCGCAAAAAAAGCCGGACTTCCGTCCGACTAAAAAAACATACGCAAAGGAGACACCGCCAAAAATGGCGACAGCTACATTTTGCAGAATGATCCCTGTCCGACGCAAGTGCATTCTCAAAAATAAGCAGGTCTCCTGACTTAAGTTACGTCCGCAGCGCCTTCCCAAAAAATCAGTGGCATCATGCTGCATCCTGGCTATCACAGTGACGGGATCGTCCCGGAATCACACCGGCTTCCCTTTTCATCGGGCAAACGCCCGAACTTATTTTCAGCGGCCAAAAGGCCGACTTTGTGAACTTTTCATTATTATTGCATAACATATTCGTCCTGTCAACAAAATAATGATAGAATTAAATACATTTTTATTTGAAAATGTCAAAACCCAGAAAGCAGACCCCAACGATATGAAAAAGTCCGGATTTTTCATGTACGGGTAAGACTACAGGACTCGATGGCCGCTTTGCCCCCGGCAAAGCGTATGGTTGCCACCAGTTTTTGAACTGGTGGCCGCAAGATGCCACTGGCTTCTTGCATTTAGATGGGTTCGAGTCCCGTAGTCTCCACCAAACATAAGAAATCCGAACTTCTTCCCTGTGGGGGATGGGTTCTGGTTTTTGTTAATATCAGGGACATTTCCCATTAAATACCGATTGGAAATCCAGACGGCGTAACCCAAGCAAACAAGTTTTTGACCAAAGTGCCCCCCAAAATGATTCCAAATAGCAAATCGTACTATTCCAAGAAACACCTAAAAGTTAGAATCATAACCACCGGCACGGCCGGTGGTTATGATTGCTTTGCTGCCGGTTTATTGGAGCTTCAGAAAGTCGCTGCAGTTGACATACGTTCCGTTTTTCAGCTGAACGGTGAGCGTTTCGGAGTCACTCAGTCTCAGCGTGGTGATATCGTGGAACAGCGTGCCCTGCGAGGTAATGGTTGCGTAACAATATACCCACTCGCCCCATGGCGCCTGCGCGGCGGGCGTCATGGTTCCGTCCTTCCCGATGCTCCAGATCCGGTGCGCCTCGGGCGAGAAGTAATAGAGAGTGCTGCCGTTGGCAAACAACGACATCTGGTAGCCCTCCGCTGCATCATCGGGCAGCACCAGAACCGTCTCGCGCAGATCCGGCTGCAAAAGACTGAACCGGACAATCGACATGGGCAGGTCCTTTCCGCCCTCGAGCGCATAGCCGGTTGCGCCGTCGAAGGCAAGTTCACTCATGTAAAAGCTGTCGAGGTCCACCGCGCGTCCCTTCGCGCCGGTTTCCAGATCGACGGACCAGAGCGTATAGTTATAGAACTGATGCCCGTTTGACACGTAGGAATTATCGCCGAACAGGAAATACGCCTTGCCGCCGAACAGATGGAAATTGTCCATGTTAACCACCTGATGGAACGTGATGCCGTCCATCAGATTGTGGAACGCGCCGTTTTCCAGATAGCCGAAGCGGTAGCGCCACTGGTCGGGGAAATTGGGGTCTCCGGCGTAGTTTTCCAGCAGATAGATTTTTCCGCCGTAGAGCTGGAAGGTGTCGATTTTGCCTTTGGCGGTGTAGACGGTTTTGAGCTGATTGGTTGCGGGCGAGTAATGCAGCAGCTTTTCCCAGTTCAGGAAGTAGAACGAGCCGTCCGTATCGAGCCAGAGGTTGTCCGGAATCTGGTCTGCGGTGAAGACGGTCTCTGTGCTGCCGTCTGCTTTCCGCGCCAGAACGCCGATACGGCGCGTTTCGTCGGGTTCCTGATCGTTGCGGAAGGGGAAGTAGACGACACTGTCGGATTCGATGGCAAGGCTTCCCTGTATGTAGTTGCCCATCTGACTGGACATGACCGGATGGACGCGGTTGTCGTGCCCGATGCGCTGCCCGGGAAGCAGCAGGCGGGCGACAATGACGGCAATCTCCGCGCGCGTGGCAGAGCCCGTGGGGTCAAATTTGCCGCCGTTTTTACCGGTAAATACACCGGCAGCGTACATCCGCTGGACAGCATCGCGAAATTCCTCGTCCACGGCGGCAAGGTCCGGAATGGCGCTGTCGTTGATGGCAGGCAGCGACTGCGCGGACAGAACGTTTGCAAACAGTCCTGCCAGCTCCTGCCGGGTGATGGTTCTGGAGGAAACAGCGGCGCCCTCCGGGCAGGTGGATGGCAGAAGATCTGCCTTTGCGGCGTAGGAAACATACGGTTCGTACCATGCGCCATCCGAAGCGGAGATTTCCACGCCGGTACAGGCGGCGTGAATCCGCGCGGCGATGGTGATTGCCTGCGCCCAGGAAATCGTTTGGGTCGGGGCAAAGGTTTTTGCGCCGGTGCCGGTCATGATGCCGCGGCGGTAGACCGCCTGTACGCCAGCTTCATACCAGCTGCCTGCCGGAACATCGGAAAATGCTGCCGCGTCGTTCGCTGTACGCTGAAAAGCGTCCAGCTCGCCTGCGGCAAGCGCGGGAACGGACAGGGCAATGCACAAAAGCAGCGAAATGATCACAAGAAATGTTCTGCGCATGAGGAATGCCTCCTTCTTTCACATGGACCGGCGTTTTGCCGGTGCTTCTATCAGATGGTCGGTATATCTGACAGGATATATTTGTATGATACACCGGATCTTGTCAATTGTAAAGACAAGGAAAAAGAAGAAACGGGTAGTTGACAGCTGTTAGCTTTTATGATATGCTCGGAACATAACAAACGTTAACTACGGAGGAAACGCATATGGCGCAGATTCGCTTATCGGACGGGGAGTGGAAGCTGATGAAAACGCTCTGGGAGAAACAGCCGCAGACGTTGGCGGAACTGGTGACTGCCTTGGACGCGGACACCGGGTGGAGCCGGGCGACGATCTTTATGATGCTCAAGCGTTTAATTGCCAAAGGCGCGGTCACGATGGACGACAGTGGAAAATTTCAGAAATACAGCGCGGCAATCACCTATGCCGATGTCGAGCCCGAGGAGACGGAGTCATTTTTATCGAAGGTCTATGGCGGGAGCGTCGGGATGATGGTCTCAAATCTTGTGGACCGCGGCGCGCTCAGTGAGCGAGACATTCAGGAGCTTCGCGCCATTCTGGACGCGGCAGAACCGCGGGAGGACTGATATGCTGCGGGACATTCTGACGCTCTCGGCGCTGATTCTGGCTGTGCTGCTGGTGCGGGCAGCGTTCAAAAACCGCGTGCCGAAGCGGATGATCTATTGCCTCTGGCTGGTGATTCTTCTGAAGCTCTGCCTGCCGGGGACGCTGTTTTCGCTGCCGGTTCTTCCGGCGGCGGAAGGAACTGCGCCTGCGCAGACTGTGCAGACCACGCCGGTGGTTTCAACTGCGTCGACAATTCCAGCGCCGTCGACGACCACTGTACAGCCCACGGTTCCGGTTCAAACAACGACGCAGCCGGAACAGACCGCAACGCAGCCGGAAACGAAGCCAGAGACACAGCCTATGACGCCTGCCGTGCAGGAGACGGCAAAACCGGCGGCAAAGCCTTTGACCGCTGCGCAGATTTTGAAAATCGTCTGGTTCAGCGGCAGCGCACTGCTCGGTCTCTGGCTGTTTGGTACATGGCTGACGTTCACGATTCGGCTCCACAAAGATAAGAAATTCCTCGGAAAACGGGGAAGGACGAACATTTACGTCTCAAAACGCATCAAATCGCCGTGTTTAGCCGGACTGATTCCGGCAGTCTACCTGACGGAAGACGTACTGCGCAATGACACGACGGAGCTGATTGTGCGCCACGAACTGACGCACCTGCGCCATCTGGACTTTCTGTGGTCATTCTGCCGGACGCTGGCTGTGATCGTCTACTGGTGGAATCCGCTCGTCTGGCTGGCGGCGATTATCTCGAAGCGCGACGCAGAGCTTGCTTGCGATGAAGCCGTTGCGGCGGGGTTGCAGCCCGAACAGCGCATCGCCTACGCACGGGCGATTCTCGCACAGGCGCCGCGCAAAAAAGCCGCTTTGAGTCTGGCGGGTCCTCCGGTCAAGGAGCGGATTTTGTTCCTGACGCAAAGGCAGCGCACAAGCGCAATCTGCATCGTTCTGGCGCTGGCGCTGACCGTAACGGCAACCGGCTGCTCGTTTGCAGAGCTCACGCGCCGGAAAACGAACGCGCCTGCATCCTCCACGGAAGAAGCGCAGCCGGAAACGGAAGCCGAAGCAGCGCCGGAACCGGTCGCAGAAAAGGCGCAGCCGGAGCGCACATCGCTGGAAGAAGAACTTCCGGTCGACGAGGCCGCGCGGGCAGAGTGGTTCGACTTTGCGGACCGGTGGCGGCTGGATTATCTGCCGGTCTTTTCGCGCGGCGCGGCACCTGCATCGACATCGGAATATCTGATGTGGGTCTTTTCGCGGAATATGGACGCGCTGAAGGAACAGGGCAGCATGACAAAGGAGTATGTTGAGACGCAGATCAAAACGCATTTTGAGCTTGGAAACTTGATGCATGAAGGGCTTTCAAAGGTATGGGATTATGACGGCGAGGTTTATGCAGCGGTTTCAGGTGGCGTAAATGACCGACCACTTACACGGCTCGACAGCGTCTTGACGGCAAATATCGGCGGAAAGCAGATTTACTATGTGCAGTACAGCCGGATGGGGAACGGCAATCTGCTCGATGATGTGCAGTGGAATCGGTACCGCGATGAAATTATTAGCGGCGAGACACAGGACCTGTCTGGGCTTCGGGAGGACACGCTCAGCTTTTATATGCAGGACGGCGAGCCGGTTTTTCTGAGCCATACGGAGCTGAACATCGAAGAGCCGCCTTTTACGCCGTTTCCGAACGACGGAACGTATGATGTGACGCAGCCCTTGCAGGAATGGGAGCTGACGCGCACGAACGGCGTGCAGACCGGTATGACGCAGGCGCAGGTGGAAGAAATCACAGGTCCTCTTACAACCGATCAATACGGCTATTGGCTTCTGGACAGCCAGAATGTTTCCTATAGCTTCGGGCAGAACGGTTACCAGACGCCGCAGCTGATGGAAATGAACTGGAGCGCCGATGTGCGCAACGATGAGCTTTTCTATGTGACGGCGCAGGATACGCCCGCCTTCCGCGGTATTTGCCTCGGCGATACGATCGACGAGGTGCTGGATAAATTCCCGTGCGTGGACCGGGAACTGAAACAATGGGCGGAGCAGTATGTCTACGGCGAGGCGGGCACAGACAATTACGCAGAGCTGAGCTTTGTTGCAGACAGCTTCTATTCGCTGTCGTTCTTCCTGCATGGGCAGCGCCGCGCGACCATCGACTTTTCCCGCGTGCAGCAGCGTGTGTTTGAAATCACAATTTCTGCCGAAGAAAACTTGAAGGACACCAATCCGTGGCAGGCTGTGGACGCAGGATTCCTGCGCGACTCTGCGCTGCGCGAGGAGCTTACGGCAGATCTGTCGAAGCTGCCGGATGATTTGCTGCTTGCGTTTTTATCAGGCACCGAGGTTGTGCAGACAGACGACGGCTTTACCTTTGACAACCCGGGTGAGCTTTCCTCCGACGAGCTGTTCCGGCTCTTTCTCTGGTGGACAAACCGCAGCGCGCTGGAGAAATACAGAAATCCGGACGACGGATGGTTCTACTTTCCGAGCAGCGCCATTCACCGGACGCTCGACTGCTATTTCAGAAGATACTCCTTTGATATCACGCAGTGTGCGGGTTATGACACGAAAAGCGGTACAGTTGTCGATCAGACGGCGGCTCTCGAACCCGGGAATCTACGGTTGCAGAGAGTCTCAAAGACGATGGACAGACACAAAGTGACCTATGTCGTTGATTTTTATCCCGTACTGGATGACTTACAGGTAGGACCGGAGCCTTTCGCGCGCAAGGAATATACGCTTTTGTGCTATCCCGGAGATTTTTACATCGAGAGCGCCCGCTATCTCCCGCTGGATGGCGCGGCAGCGCAATAATGCGGAACAAATTCATTTGCAAAGGGATTATGAAACGTATGCAGAATGAAGCCTGGCTGGATGAAATAAACCGCATCGTGTCTTTTCACGAGATTTCGGACAGCCGGTACTACAGCGCGGAGGAACCCGATTTCTGGCAGGTCCTCGTGGAGCTGGTCCTTTCCGGCTACCGGGTGCAGTAGACCGCCGACCTGAAGACAAAAAGCCTGAAACCAGTGCGGTTTCAGGCTTTTTCTATGTGTTCTCCGGACTCTCTGGCTCAACGCTGAGACAAACGTTTTCGGAAAGGAAGAATGTGTGCAAGATGACGCCCGCAGGCGGTACGGTCTGCGCAGCAGACCGTACTCCGCCATAAAGAAAAGACACGCGAAAGCGTGTCTTTTCTTTATGGCGGAGTGGGAGGGATTCGAACCCTCGGGCCGCTCAACACGACCACACGATTTCCAGTCGTGCTCGTTATGACCGCTTCGATACCACTCCAGATATCTGCTGTCACAAGACAAGTTTCGGTATGCTCCGAACAGCTTAGTTATCATACACGAAACCTGCCGGATTGTCAAGTCTTTTTCGCAGAAACAGGCAATAAAAATCACAGCCCCAAAGCGTTCGCTTTGGGGCTGCAGGGGACTTCAGTTCAGCTCGCCCGCAGCTTTGAGAACAAACGAGAGAAGCTGCTCGCGTCCGTCGCCCTTTTCTGCAGAGAAGGGGATGACCGCGACGTCCTCCGGAAGTGCAAGCGTTTCGCGGATGCAGGCGAGGTTCGGCTCGATTTCGCTCTTTTTGAGCTTGTCGAGTTTGTTGGCGACGACAATGAAAGGCTTTCCGGACTGCAGGAAAAAGTCTGCCATCGTCACGTCGTTTGCCGTCGGCTTGTGCCGGGCGTCTACGATCATGACGCCATAGTCGAGCGTTCCTTCGGCACGGAAATACGCTTCCATCAGCTTGCCCCAGCGCTCTTTTTCCTGCACGGAGACCTTCGCATAGCCGTAGCCCGGCAGGTCCACAAGGTAGAGCTTTTTGTCGATGCAGAAAAAGTTGATGTGCGTGGTTTTGCCGGGCGCCTGACCGACGCGCGCAAAGTTTTTGCGCAGCAGGAGCTTGTTGATGACCGACGATTTTCCGACGTTCGACTTGCCGGCAAACGCAATCTGCACCAGACCGTCCTTCGGGCAGTCGGCAACGGAGGTCACTGAGCGGATGAATTCCGCATTATGAAGATTCATACGACCTCCTTACTGCCGAAGCCCGGGCTTGCGGCGGGACTTCGTCTGCGGCACCGGCATGGCAGGCAGCTGCGGCTGCGCATCAACGGAGACTGCCGGCTTTTCGGCAGGCGCCAGCGCTGCGGCAAGCACGCTGTCAACGTGGCGTGCGGTGATGAATTGCAGACTGTTTCTGACCGTCTGGTCGATCTCTGCGAGGTCCTTTTCATTGGCAGCGGGGATAATGACAGTTTTTACGCCGTGGCGCAGAGCAGCCATCGTCTTTTCCTTGAGCCCGCCGATGGGAAGAACTCTGCCGCGAATTGAAATCTCGCCCGTCATGGCGATATCGCGCCGCACCGGGCGCGCAGTCAGCGCCGAGACAATCGCCGTGCAGATCGTAATGCCTGCCGACGGACCGTCCTTGGGCACCGCGCCCTCGGGGAAGTGGACATGAATATCCTTCGTCTTATAAAAATCAGGGTCAATCCCAAGCTCTGCCGTTCTCGATCGGATATAGCTCACAGCAGCAAAGACGGACTCTTTCATCACGTCTCCGAGATTTCCCGTCAGTTCCAGCTTGCCGGAGCCTTCGACCACGTTCACTTCCACTTCCAGTGTCGTGCCGCCGACGCTTGTCCAGGCAAGACCCGTGACGAGACCCACCTGATCCGCCTGCGGCATTTCATCGGGCAGGAAACGGCGCGGACCGAGGAATTTCTCAAGGTTGCTGCCGGTGATGGTCAGCCGCTTCGGAGGATTCTCCTCGACAAAGCGCATGGCGCACTTGCGGCACACGGCGGCAAGCTCCCGTTCGAGCGTGCGCACGCCGGACTCTCTGGTGTAGCAGGCGATGATTTCGCGGATGGCATCGTCTGTGAGCCGGACGCGCGATTTTGCGATGCCGTGCTTGGTAAGCTGCTTGGGAAGCAGATGGCGCTTGGCAATCTGCAGCTTTTCTTCGTCGGTATACGACCCCAGTTCGATGACCTCCATGCGGTCGAGCAGCGCTCTGGGGATGGTGTCGGTGGTGTTGGCAGTCGTGATGAACATGCACTCGCTCAAGTCAAACGGCACTTCGATATAGTGGTCGCGGAAGCTCGAATTCTGCGCCGAATCGAGGACCTCCAAAAGCGCCGACGAGGGGTCGCCCTTGTAGTCGCTGCCGAGCTTGTCAATTTCGTCGAGCAGCAGAAGCGCGTTCTTGCTCTTTGCCTGCGAGATGCCGGTCATGATTCTGCCGGGCATGGCGCCGATGTAGGTTTTGCGGTGCCCGCGGATTTCCGCTTCGTCATGGACGCCGCCGAGCGAGATGCGCGCAAGCCTGCGGTTCAGCGCCCGCGCGATGGAGATCGCAATTGACGTTTTGCCGACACCCGGAGGACCGACCAGGCAGAGAATCTGCCCCGGAAGCTCGGGGGCAAGCTGCCGCACGGCAAGCGTTTCGAGAATCCGCTTTTTGACCGGCTCGAGACCGAAGTGGTCCTCGTCGAGAATTTTTTCCGCTGCCTTCACGTCCAGCCGCTCTTTCGTCCGCGTGTTCCACGGAAGCTCCAGCACCAGGTCGAGATAGTTCCGGATGACTGCCGCCTCGGCGGAATTCTGCTGCTGCTTGCCGAGCCGGCGCGCCTCCTTGAGAAGCTTTGTTTCGGTCTGCTCGGGAAGCTTCAGGGCGCGGATTTTTTCCTGATAGCCCTCGGAATCGGTCTCGTCGTCCTCTTCGCCCAGCTCCTCGCGAATGACGTGCATCTGCTCGCGCAGATAGTAGTCGCGCTGCCCCTTGTTGACGTTCTGCTGGACCTTCTCGGAGATTTCGTTTTCCAGCTGTAAAATCTCCAGCTCCTTTGCAAGCAGCTTCACGGTCAGCTCCAGCCGCTTGACAGGGTGGGGCTGTTCGAGAATCTTCTGCTTATCCTGATAGACAATCGAACTGTTCTGCGCGATGAAATCGGCAACGAAGCCGGGGTCTTCCGACGAGAGAACCTGCAAAAGTCCGTCCTGCAGATTCTTTGCCGCCAGCTCGACAAACTGCTCATACGCGCCGTGTGCCTGCCGCAGCAGCGCCTGCACGCGCGGAAGCGAGGCGTTATATGCCGGCTCCTCGATTTCCTCGACACGCGCGAACAGATACGGCTCGGACTGGATGCAGTCGACCAGCTCGGCGCGGAATTTGCCTTCGACCAGAATACGCATATTGTCGCCCGGCATGCGCAGAATCTGCTTGACGATGGCAACGGTGCCGACGGCGTAGAGATCGTTCTTCTTCGGGTCGTCGACACTCAGATCCTTCTGCGCGGTCAGGAAAATACGCTGATCGGCACGCATTGCCTCCTCCACCGATTTGGCGGATTTGAGCCTGCCGACATCGAAATGCGTCACGACGCCCGGGAACACCACAAGTCCCCGCAGCGGCAGCACCGGCAGGCAGGTAAGCGGTTTGTATTCACTCATGTAGTTACGCTCCTTTCCGGGAGAGTTTTGTGCAGATGAAAGCAAAAAGAGGGAAGCGAACCGCATCCCCCTTCCGGCGAGCTGCACGTCTCGCACCTGTCCGCCCGGAGACGGACGATTTTTGCATGTAAAATTACAGCGTCACGCCTGCGTTTTTGATCGGCTGGCGCGGATGGCTGGCATCGCGCGTCACCTGCGGCTCGGTGCCGTTTCTCACGCAGTCTTCTGTAATGAGAACGCTCTGGATGGTGGGGTCGGACGGAATTTTGAACATGATACCCGTCATGATGGACTCCATGATGGCGCGAAGCCCGCGCGCGCCGATCTGGCGCTCGATTGCCTTTTCGGCAATTGCCTCCAGCGCGCCCTGCTCAAAGCTCAGGGAAACCTGATCGTATTCCAGCAGCTTGTGATACTGCTTGCAAAGCGCGTTCTTGGGCTCCGTCAGAATCCGCACAAGGTCCTCTTTCTTGAGACTCTGCAGGGAGGTAATGACAGGCAGACGACCGACCAGCTCGGGAATGATGCCGAACTTCAGAAGATCGTGCGGCTGCACCAGCTCAAAGAGCTTACCAACGTCGCGCTTGTTCTTGCTTCGGATTTCGCTGCCGAAGCCGAGCGACGACTTGTCGGTGCGGCGCTCGATGATTTTATCGAGCCCGTCGAACGCGCCGCCGCAAATGAACAGGATGTTCGTTGTGTCGATCTGGATGAACTCCTGCTGCGGATGCTTGCGTCCGCCCTGGGGCGGAACGTTTGCCACGGTACCTTCGAGGATTTTCAGCAGCGCCTGCTGCACGCCCTCGCCCGAGACATCGCGCGTGATGGACGTGTTTTCGGACTTTCTGGCGATCTTATCCATTTCATCGATGTAGATGATGCCGCGCTCGGCAAGCTCCACATCAAAATCCGCCGCCTGCAAAAGCCGCAGCAGAATGTTTTCCACATCCTCGCCCACGTAGCCCGCTTCGGTCAGCGTGGTTGCATCGGCGATGGCAAACGGAACATTCAGAATCTTTGCCAGCGTCTGGGCAAAGAGCGTCTTGCCGGAGCCGGTGGGCCCGATCATGAGGATGTTGCTCTTCTGCAGCTCGACGTCGGTCTCCTGCGAGAAGTAGATGCGTTTATAATGATTATAAACCGCCACGGACAGCGCGATTTTTGCCTCGTCCTGTCCGATGATGTAACGGTCCATATATGTTTTGATTTCCTGCGGGGTAGGGAGGGTATCGGGAAGCTCCAGATCCTGCGTTTCACCGTTTTTCATTTCGTCGCGCAGGATGCTCGAACAAAGATCGATGCACTCGTTGCAGATATATACATTCGGACCGGCAATAATCCGGTTGACCTGTTCCTGCCGCTTGCCGCAGAACGAGCAGCGGATGGAATCTCTTGCCATGGACCTTCTCCTTTAAATCACAGTCTTTTCGCCCGAAAGAGCGAAATTCGTTGGAAATCTTCTGGCAAGGAAGGGCAGAGCCTCCCTTGCCAGAGCTTCGTTATCTCTTATAGATGACCTTGTCGATCAGACCGTATTCCTGCGCCTGCTCGGCAGTCAGGAAGTTGTCGCGCTCGGTGTCGGCGCAGATGGTCTCATACGGCTTTCCGGTGTTGGACGCCAGAATTTCATTCAGGCGCTGCTTGATTTTCAGCATCCGCTCGACATGAATCTGCATATCGGTCGTCTGACCCTGCGTGCCGCCGAGCGGCTGGTGGATCATGATCTCCGCGTTGGGAAGCGCAATACGCTTGCCCTTTGCGCCGGACGAAAGCAGGAACGCACCCATGGACGCGGCCATGCCGATGCAGATGGTGGAGACGTCGCACTTGATGTACTGCATGGTATCATAGATCGCCATGCCGTCGGTGACGCTGCCGCCGGGGCTGTTGATGTAGAACTGGATGTCCTTGTCGGGGTCCTGCGCTTCGAGGTAGAGCATCTGCGCGACGATCAAAGACGCGGTCGTGCTGTTGACCTCTTCGGACAGGATAATGATACGGTCGTTGAGAAGACGCGAGAAAATGTCGTAGGACCGCTCGCCGCGGCTCGTCTGCTCAACAACATAGGGAACGAGACTCATAAGAATTGCTCCTTTCTTCGGATGTAACATTCTAACCATCCGAGGCAGGAATTATTCCTTCTCAGCCGCCGCGTACCGGACGCCTGTCCGGATGCGCGGCGACAGTCTGAAAGCTGGCTGGGAACAATTATTCCTTCTCGGAAGTTTCGGCGTCGTCCTTCTTCTCCTCGGTGGGAGCGACGGCGACGGCGTTGTCGGTGATGATCTTGGCAGCCTTTTTGCCCATGAGATCGGACTTGACAGCGGCGGTATCGACGGCTGCCTTGACCTTGTCAAGCTCCATCTGATACTGCTCGGCAAGCTTCTTGAGCTCTTCTTCGACCTCTTCGTCGGTGACTTCGAGGTTCTCGGCGCGGGCAATTTCACTCAGCAGGATGTCCGAACGGACGGTCTGCTCTGCCATCGGGCGCATAGACTGACGCAGGCTGCTCAGGTCGCCGCCGATCATCTTGGTGTAGTCTTCCATCTTCATGCCCTGGGACTGAAGCTGGTAGGCGAACTGCTCGATCTGATGGTCGACCTGCTCGTCGATCATGCAGGCGGGAACATTGCAGGTCATGTTGGCAGCGGCAAGCTGCACGGCGGAGGACTCGAACGCACGCTCGTTCTGCTCCTCGCGGGACTTCGTGAAGCGCTCACGGATGTCGTTCTTGAGTGCGTCGAGGGTATCAAACTCGGAAACGTCCTTTGCAAACTCGTCGTCGAGCTCGGGCTTGATGGACTCCTTGACCTCGTGAACCTTGCACTTGAAGACGGCGGGCTTGCCGGCAAGCTCCTTGGCATAGTTCTCGGGGAAGGTGACGTTCACGTCGCGCTCTTCACCAGCGACAGCGCCGACCAGCGCCTCTTCAAAGCCGGGAATGAACGAGCCGGAGCCGAGCGTGAGGCTGTAGTCTTCTGCCTTGCCGCCCTGGAAGGGCTTGCCGCCCTCAAAGCCTTCGAAGTCGATGACGACGGTGTCGCCCATCTGCGCGGCGCGGTCAACGGTCTCGATTCTCGCGTTGCGCTCTGCCATACGATTGACTTCTGCGTCAACTTCGCTCTCTTCGACCTTCACCTCGCGCTTGGGAACCTCAATGCCCTTGTACTGACCGAGGGTGACCTCAGGATAAAGCTCGGTTTCGATCGTCAGGACCACGCCGCCCTCGTCGGGGGTGTCCATGTTGGAAACGGAGGGAGAACCGACAGCCTTGAGCTGCTGGTCGACGATTGCCGTCGTATAGATCTCCGGGAAAATTTCGTTTACGGCGTCCTCATAGAAAACGGTTGCGCCATACATGCTTTCGACCATCTTCCGCGGCGCCTTGCCCTTGCGGAAGCCGGGCAGCATGATATCTTTTCTGCACTTGGCATATGCCTTATTCAGCGCCTGCTCAAACTCGGGCTTGTCAATTTCGACGACGACCTTCGCCTTGCCGTTTTCTTTTTCTACGCTCTTTACATTCATGTTGGTTTTCCTCCTATACGGTGCGGTCCGTCCGGACCGTCATTCACCACATAATATTATTGAATCCGCTCTATTCTATCAGAGTTTTCCCAAGATTTCTACTGTTTTTTATATTTTCTTTTCAATCCAGCAGTTTTTGTGGCTTGAAGTTTACATAATCTGCGGAGAGCAGTCGGAACTCGCAGCCGCCGAAGCTTCCCTGAATCGCAAGACGCATGCTCTCGGCGTGCAGATGCCCGTAAAAGCACTGCCGGACCCCGTAGCGCGCCAGCAGCCCGAGAATCTCCGGGCACTCATAGCCGCGGTATCTGGGCGGGTAGTGCAGAAAGCAGAGCTTTTCGTGATCCCCGGCTGCTTTCAGGCTTGCCTCCAGCCGCCCAAGCTCGCGGCGGAAGATTTTTTCATCGTGCGTGCCCTCCTGCTCCTGCTCGTAGAACCAGCCGCGGGTGCCGCAGAGCGCTGTCTCGCCGTAAAAATAGCAGTTGTTGTTCAGGATGAACATGTCGTCCCAGCCGCGCGCGGCGCAGAAGTGATAGAATTTTGTTGCCGTCGTCCACCAGTAGTCGTGGTTTCCCTTGAGAATGATTTTCCTGCCCGGAATTTCGTGGAGGAAGGCAAAGTCCTTTTCTGCCTGCTCGATGCCGAGCGCCCAGCTGAGGTCTCCGAGCAGGACGGTCGTGTCGCCCGGCTCGATCACGGAAAGCCCCTCGCGGAGCTTTTCCATGTAGCCCTCCCAGCGCCCGCCGAACACATCCATGGGCTTATACGCGCCGAGGCACAGATGGAGGTCTCCGATGGCGTATAAACTCATGCGCGCAGAAACTCCGTCACGACCTGCGTCATCTCGTCTTTTCCGGTCACATCGGTAAAGCGCACGGCTTTTCCGGCAAGACCTGCCAGCGGCGCGGGTGCGGGCTTTCCGGTTTTCTGCGCCAGCTGCGCGATGATATCCGTTCCGGCGGCAAAGCTTGTCTCGCCCAGCGCTTCCAGAACGCTTTTGCAGAACTTGAAGGGGCTGGCAGTGGAGACGACGACGAGCGGGCGATCGCTTCCGCTTTTTGCGCGGTACTGCCCGGCAACGTTCCATGCAACCGCCGTGTGGGTGTCGAGAAGATAGCTCTGCTCGGTAAACAGCTGCGCGATGGTCTTTTCGGTATCCTCGTCGCCGCAGAAGCCGCAGGCAAATTCGGTCGCAATTTTCTGCGCCGTCTCCGGCTTTACGGTATATTTCCCGTGCGCGGCAAGCGCGTTCATATAGTCTGCAACATTCTCGCCCGCGCCCTCCATCAGAGCCAGCAGCCGTTCGAGGTTCGAGGAGATGAGAATGTCCATGGACGGCGACGCCGTCTGATAGAACGGGCGGTTGCGGTCATACGTTCCGGTGGAGAGGAAGTCGGTCAGGACATTGTTCGCATTTGACGCGCACACGAGCGTTCCGACCGGAAGCCCCATGTGCTTGGCATAATAACCCGCCAGAATGTTTCCGAAGTTGCCGGTCGGCACGCAGAAGTCCACCTTGTCGCCCAGGTGGATGGCGCCTTCCGACAGAAGGTCACAGTAGGCGGAGATGTAATACACGATCTGCGGCAGCACGCGCCCCCAGTTGATGGAGTTGGCAGACGACAGGAAGTAGTCTCTGCGCGCCAGCTCCTCGCGCAGAATGGGGTCGGAGAAAATGCGCTTGACGCCGCTCTGCGCGTCGTCGAAGTTTCCGCGCACCGCGCACACGCCGACGTTTTTGCCCTCCTGGCTGACCATCTGCAGCTTCTGGATCTCGGACACGCCGCCGTCCGGGTAGAAGACGAGAATTTTCGTCTGCTCCACATCGCGGAAACCCTCGAGCGCTGCCTTGCCGGTGTCGCCGGAGGTTGCGACGAGAATGCAGACCTTTTTGTGTTCGCCGGTTTTCTGCAGGCTTGCCGTGAGAAGATACGGGAGCATCTGCAGCGCCATGTCCTTGAACGCGCACGTCGGACCGTGCCACAGCTCCAGGATATAGCGGTTTTCTCCGAGCGGCTTGACGGGCGCGGCTTTGGGATCGTCAAATTTTGCCGCGCCGTATGCCTTTTCGGCAAAACGGAGCAGTTCTTCTTCCGTAAATTCGTCGAGATACAGCTTCATAAGCTTCGCTGCGCGCGCGGGGTAGGGAAGAAGCGAAAGCGCCTTGATATCCTCCAGAGAGATCTGCGGAATTTCCTCCGGCAGGAACAGACCGCCGTCGCGGCTGAGTCCCTGGACGATTGCCTGCGCCGCAGAAAGGTGCGTGTCCGGATTTCTGGTACTTACATAGTGCATTGTTTCACAACCTTTAATAAAGACTCGCTGAAAATATGTTCGATCGTCGCGGCGGGAAGATGCTTTTCTTCCAGCCACTGCGCAAGCAGCTCGTAGCTGTCTACGCCCGTAAAACTTTCGGGCAGTACGCTGCAGCCATCCAGATCGCCGCCGAGTGCGATGTGCCCTTCGCCGCCCAGCTCCAGGAAATGCTCGATATGCCGCCAGACGTCCTCGAGTGTCACGGGACCATCGTCCTTCAAAAATGCGCCGTAGAGGTTAAGCCCTGCCGTGCCGCCGATCTGGCACAGCGCTTTGAACTGCTCGTCGGTCAGATTTCGCACATGCCGGCAGACGGCGCGGGAATTGGAGTGACTTGCGACAAACGGCTTTTCCGTGATATCGCACAGATCCCAGAAGGCTTTTTCCGAGATGTGGCTTACGTCGAGGATGATGCCGAGCTTCTGCGCCCGGCGCACAAATTCGCGTCCCTGCGCCGTCAAACCCCCGCCGGAGACGATGCTTCCCGTGAGCGCATTCGGCGCGTTCCAGCAGGGGGCGATCATGCGCACGCCCTGTTCATAGGCAAGCTCCAGCTTTCCGGGGTCGCAGGAGATTGCCTCCGCGCCCTCGATGGACAAAAATGCGCCGCATTTGCCGCCCGCAATAGCCGCGCGCGCATCGGCTTCGGTTCTGCAGCGGACGATGCTGCCGGCATGCTTGTCCAGCTGGCGGTCAAAATAGGAAAGAGCGGCTTCATAGTGCTGCTCGAAACTGGTGCGCTTATCGAGCCACACCGTGCAGAACGCATAGAACTGCACGTAGCCTGCAAGCGTCTGCGCGCGGCTGAGCGACACCTGACAGGTGTTATCCTGCAGGTCCTCCTGCCGCAGATACAGCTCCATCGGCGTATCGCAATGTCCATCAACAATGTTATATTTCATAAAATGCATCCTCAATCTGCCGGAGGTAGGGATGCCTGGTCTGCAGCCCGTCCGGCGCATAAATTTCAATGACATCAAAGCGCGGCTGAAGCGCCGTTTCATGTTCTTCGAGAAACATCGAAGCTGTGGCGCGCAGACGCTCCTGCTTGCGAAGGTCTACAAACTCGCGCGCCGCGCCGAAATGCGCCGTCCTGCGCAGCTTGACCTCGGCAAAGACGAGATACTCCGCGTTTTCGGCGATGATGTCGATCTCGCCGTAGCGGCTGCGGTAGTTGGTCGCGACAATATGGTAGCCCCGCTTGCGAAGAAACGCTGCCGCCAGCGCCTCGCCCCACGGACCGAGCTTTGCCTTAGTCTCCATGGAGCTTTTTGAGAAACGTCCGCCGGTGAATCTCGCACGGACCATACTCGCGCAGCGCGGCATAGTGCCGCCTGGTGCCGTAGCCCTTGTGGACGGCGAAGCCGTATTGCGGATACTGCGCGTCGAGCTGCTCCATCAGCCGGTCGCGCGTGACCTTGGCAAGAATGGACGCTGCGGCAATGGAGGCAGACAGACTGTCTCCTTTGACGATGGTCCGCACCGGAAGCCCGAAGTCCTTTGCACGGTTGCCGTCGATGAGGGCAAGGTCCGGCTTGACAGTAAGCTTGTCCAGCGCGCGCTGCATGGCAAGAAACGTCGCCTGCAGAATGTTGATTTCGTCAATCTCCTGTTCAGTCGCCATCGCGATGCCGTAGCTCACGGCGCTTTGCGTGATCACATCGTAAAGCTCGCGGCGTTTTTTGTCGGTCAGCTTTTTAGAATCGTTGAGTCCGTCGATGACGAGACCCTTCGGCAGAATCACCGCCGCGGCGCACACGGGACCGGCAAGCGGACCGCGTCCAGCCTCGTCCACACCGCAGACGGTCTCGAAGCCCTCGGAAAACGCTTCGTTTTCATACAGCCATAAATCCTTCGGTTCTTCTTTCATTGCAGCTCCTCCGGGCGCTCGAGCGTGAAGGTACCGAGCTTGCAGCTGCGGTATTCGTCAAGCAGGACCCTTGCCATACGTTCCGTGTCGACCTCGCCGCGGGAGACGAGAAAGCCGCGCTTTCGACCTGCTGCCTGCAAAAGTTCCCAGCCGTCAATCTCTTCCGGAATGTCTATTTTATAGCGCTCGGTGAGCGCCTGCGGATACTCGCGCGCCAGCAGCTCCATCAGATGGCAGCCGAGCGTTTCGGTGTCCAGAATATCGTCTTTGACAGCGCCCGTGTAGGCAAGGCGCATGCCGACCTCGGGGTCGTCAAATTTGGGCCAGAGGATGCCGGGCGTATCCAGAAGCAGCAGCCCGCCGTCCACATTGACCCACTGCTTGCCGCGCGTCACACCGGGACGGTTTTCCGCCTTTGCGCCCTTGCGTCCGGCAATCTGGTTGATAAAGGTCGACTTTCCGACGTTCGGAATACCGACGACCATGAGCTTGAGCGGCCGCCCGACCTGCCCTTTTTCGGCGTAGCGCTGGAGCTTTTCCGCCAGCAGCTGACGCACGGCAGGCGCAAACGTGTTGATGCCCCTGCGCGACTTGCAGTCCGTGCGGATGACCGCCATGCCCTTTGCCTTAAAGTAGCTGCTCCACCGGCTGACGAGATCGGGGTCCGCCATGTCGATGCGGTTTAAAATCACCATGCGCGGCTTTTTGCCGCAGATGGCGTCGATGTCGGGGTTGCGGCTGGAGATCGGAATGCGCGCGTCTAAGATTTCGCACACTGCGTCGACCAGCTTCAGATCCTCCTCCATCATCCGGCGGGTCTTGGTCATGTGACCGGGATACCACTGGATGTTCATGCTGTTTTGCTGTTCCATGGTTATGATACCGCGCCGATGCGGCGGAAGTCTCTGCCGCCGACGACGTCTCCTTCTTCGTTTGTCTGCCTGCCGGGGAGAATCCGCAGCAGGACCCTGCCGAGAATCCGCGACTCGTCTACGCAGCCGAGCGGGGCATAGCGGCTGTCGGCGGAGTGGTTGCGGTTATCGCCCAGCACAAAGACGCTTCCCTCGGGAACCGTTACGGGGTAGTCGAGCCCCTCGCCGATTTCCAGATAGCTGCGGTAGGTCGGCTCGAAGGTGTAGCTCTCGTCAAGCGCTTCGCCGTCTACATAGACGATGCCGAGATCAAAATCAATGTCCACGGTCTGTCCACCGGTTGCAATGACGCGCTTGACGATCGAGCCGTCCAGCTGCGCCTGCTGCGGCGGGTCAATGACGACGATGTCGCCCTGCCGGACCGTCCGGTAGAGGAAGTTGCTTTCCAGAACCAGATAGTCGTGGTCGAACAGCGTGGGATACATCGAGCTTCCCTTTACGCCCACAAGCCGGAACAGGAACACAAATACCAGCGTGATTGCAGCTAAGATATACACCAGATCGTGCAGCATGGTAAAGGTCTCATACTGCTTTTCCCGCCGCGCCTGCGCATCCGGCTGCCGGCTGCTTTCTTCGGCTTCCGCGCCCGGCATGTCCTGCGCCGGTGTTTCGTTCGGTTTTTCCGGAAAAGACGCATCCTGCGTCTGGTTGTTTTCTTCAAACTCCATGCTCTATACCTCACATGCGTAATCAAGAATATTATACACGCCGCGCGCGCAGAAGAAAAGAGTTTATTTTGCCCTGCACGCAAAAAGACAAAGAAAAAGAAGGACCCGTAAGAGCCCTTCTTCTCTGGAACGCTATCAGACCTTTTCCTTGACCTTTGCCGCTTTGCCCAGACGATCGCGCAGATAGTACAGCTTTGCTCTGCGGACCTTGCCGTGACGGACGGTCTCGACGTCGACGACGTTGGGAGCGTGAACCGGGAAAACCTTCTCGCAGCCGACACCGTAGGAGATACGGCGAACGGTGATGGATTCCTCAATGCCGCCATGCTTCTTGGCAATGATGGTGCCCTCGAAAACCTGAATTCTCTCGCGGGAACCTTCCTTAATCTTGACATGAACACGAACCGTATCGCCGACGTTCATTTCGGGCAGTTCCTTCTTCATGTACTGGCTGGTCAGAGCCTTCATCAGATCCATTGTGTTGTCCTCCTTCAAATTAAGACGTTCATGCCGCTTGGAAATGCCGCTGCACCGCAGTGCCGGCTGTGGCAGAGGACCGTCCTTTTCACAGACTTGGATATTCTAGCATACGAATTTCTGAAAAGCAAGAGTAATTTCAAAATCCGCGCAGAAAAAATTTCGAGAACTTTTTTCGATTTCACTCTTGACAAACCGGCATGTTATGCTATAATGATGAAGCTGTTTGAAGCAGCCATGCTACTGTAGCTCAGTCGGTAGAGCGCGTCATTGGTAATGACGAGGTCGGCAGTTCGAATCTGCCCAGCAGCTCCAAAAACCGGTTTACCGCATTGCGGTGAACCGGTTTTTCGTATCTTCCGGTATTCGAACTGCCGACCTCATGCGCCGAAGGCGCAGATTCCATCCGGCAACGAAGACTGCATTGGAATGCCCCGGTACGGTGAAACGCCGCGCCGGGGCATCGGATTTTAGGCAAAAAGAGCAAAGTGTCCGATTTGACAACACTCGCATGCCAACTGCCCATGTTTTTTCCGCTGCGCCCGGAGTATGATCATAAAATACGGGCGCATCTGCCCGCTTGCCCTGCAGACGGCAGGGAAGAAAAGAGGAACGCGTATGAAAGAATTCATCATCTGCCTTTGCTATGCCGCGGGGCTCGGCGTGTTATCATTTTTCCTCGGAAGGCTGCTTCCAAAGCGCTGGCTGCATCCGGACAAATTTCCGTTCCGCACCTATGCATGGGAAGATAAGCTCTGGAAAACGCTTCAGATACGCAAATGGCAGGCAAAGGTGCCGGACATGAGCAGGCTCTTCAAAAAGCTCATGCCTGCAAAAGCCCTCACGCAAAAGACTGCGCAGGACCTTCCTATAATGATTCAGGAAACCTGCGTTGCCGAGCTGACGCACGGGCTTCTGTGCTTTGCCGGGCTGGCACTTCTGAAAATCTGGCGCGGACCCGGCGGCGTCATTCTGACCGTGATTTATATTGTATTCGGCAATCTGCCGTTTCTGCTCATTCAGCGCTATAATCGCCCGCGGCTGCAAAGACTGCTGGAAAAGCAAAGCCGCCGCGCCAATCGAAAGGAAGCCTAAGCATGCGAACCCTGATTTTAAGCTGCAACACCGGAGCCGGACACAATTCCTGCGCAAAAGCCATTCAGGAGGTCTACCAGAGCCGCGGCGACATGTGCGATATTTATGATGCGCTGCTGTTTATCTCCAAACGCGCCTCCAAATTCATCTCCAACTGGCACACGCGGATTTACCTGCACGCGCCGAAGATTTTCAGTTCCGGCTACGAAAAGGCAGAAGAAAAAGACGACCTGTTCCGCGAGGGAACGCCCGTCTACAAGTACATCACCTCCGGTGCAGACCGCATGTACGACTATATTGTCTCCGGCGGCTACGACAACGTCATTTGCACGCATGTCTTTCCGGCACTCGCCTTAACGGAAGTACGCCGCCGCCATCCGGATTTGCGCGTCACGACGAGCCACGTTTCGACCGATTACACCTGTTCTCCCTGCACGGCGGACTCGAAGCTGGACTGGTATTTCATGCCGTCCGCGCTTTTGAAAGACGAATTTGTTCAGTGCGGCATTCCGGAGGACAAGCTCGTTGCCAGCGGCATGCCCGTGCGCAAGGAATTTTACGTGCAAGATGACAAGGCAGCCGCCAAAAAAGCCCTTGGAATGGAGCCTTTCCAGACGCACCTGCTTATGATGTGCGGCAGCATGGGCTGCGGACCGATGGAGGAAATCACGGAGGTTCTGCGCGGCAAAATGGGCACAAACGACGTGCTTTCCGTCGCTTGCAGCAAAAACGAGACGCTTCTGAAAAAGCTCACGAAGCTATCCGCCGATTGCCCGAACCTTCGGATTCTGGGGCAGATCGACGATGTGCCGAAGCTCATGCAGGCGACCGACGTGTTTCTCACAAAGCCCGGCGGCTTAAGCACCAGCGAGGCTGCCGCATCTGGGCTTCCGATGGTGTTAATTGACGCCGTCGCGGGCTGCGAGGAGCATAATCTGGACTATTTTCTGCGCGCCGGAATGGCTGTGACCGGAGATACGCCGGAGGAAATCGCGGACCTGGCGCTTCATCTTGCGCATGATGAAAAGAAGCTGTCTGCGATGCGCAGGACCATGCAGGCTGCAAACGCCAGACCAGCCGCAGAAGCGATCTATGATTGGCTGCAGACGCACCATGCATCATATATCGGCAGCTTCGTTTTTGGTTTTTGAAAAAGCGTATGCTTCGTGCAATATAAAAGGAAAAACCGCAGGACAGCAATGCTGTCCTGCGGTTGTGCGTTTGATGGAAAGAATTATTTGCAGAGCTCGGCAGTATCCTGCGCGATCATAAGCTCTTCGTTGGTCGGGATGACCCAGACCGTGACCTTGGAGTCGGCTGCGGAGATGATAGCTTCTTCGCCGCGGGTGTTGTTCTTCTCGGGATCAAGCTTGATGCCAAGGTACTCGAGACCCTCGCAGATGGAAGCGCGCATCGTCGCCGAGTTCTCGCCGACGCCGGCAGTGAAGACCAGGCAGTCCAGACCGCCGAGAACGGTGGTGTAGGAGCCGATGTACTTCTTGACTTCGTAGGCGAACTTGTCGAGTGCCAGACGGCAGTCTTCGTTGCCCTGGTTGGCAGCGGTCTCGATGTCGCGGAAGTCGGAGGAGATGCCGGACAGCGCCAGAACGCCGGACTTCTTGTTGAGAATGTTCAGGCACTCGTCAGCCGTGAGCTTGTCATGGTTCATCATGTACTGCGCGACACAGGTGTCGATGTCGCCCGCGCGGGTGCCCATGGGGACGCCGGCAAGAGGGGAAAGACCCATCGAGGTATCCTGGCACTTGCCGTCCTTGACGGCGGACAGGGAAGAACCGTTGCCGAGATGGCAGACGATCACGCGGCTTGCCTTCTCCGCGCCCATCAGCTCGATGCAGCGCTTGGAGACGAAGCGGTGGGAGGTGCCGTGGAAGCCGTAGCGGCGCAGATGCTCTTCGGTGTACCACTTGGTGGGGATGGCATAACGGTATGCCTTCGGGGGCATGGTCATATGGAACGCAGTGTCGAACACGGCGACCTGGGGCTTGCCGGGCATTGCCTTCTCGCATGCCTCAATGCCCATAAGGTTGGCAGGGTTGTGAAGCGGTCCGAGCGGGATGCAGTCGCGGATTGCCTGCTTGCAGGCATCGTCAATCAGGCAGGAGGCAACGAACTTGTCGCCGCCGTGCAGGACACGATGACCAACTGCGTCGATCTCGTCGACCGACTTGATCACGCCGTCGACGGGGTCGACGAGGATTGCCATAACAGCCTCGATGGCTTCCTTATGGGTGGGCATAGGGATGTCCTTCTCCACCTTCTTGCCGGTTGCGGGGACCTTGTGGGTCAGCCGTCCGTCCAGACCGATGCGCTCGCAAAGACCCTTTGCGGTAACGTCGCCAGTATCGGGATTCATCAGCTGATACTTCAGGCTCGAGCTGCCTGCGTTGATGACCAGAATGTTCATGGTAGATTCACTCCTGTATCTTTCATTATTTTTCAAACCGTGATAAAATAGCTTCCGCGTCGGCTGACGCAATCACTATTGCATATCATACATTAAAAGCCAGCGGGAAACAAGGGCTTTTGACGATTTTTTTGAAACCGGAGGCAATTGCATGCACATCTGCGGCATTATTTGCGAATACAATCCCTTTCACCGGGGGCACGAAAAGCAGCTGCGGCAGGTCCGGCAGGCGCTGGGCGCAGATGCTGCCGTCGTGTGTCTGATGAGCGGAAGCTTTGTCCAGCGCGGAGAACCGGCGATTTTTGAAAAGCGTGTGCGCGCGCAGGCGGCAGTTCTGGCAGGCGCGAATCTTGTGCTGGAGCTGCCGGTGACGAAGGCGCTCTGCTCGGCGGAGGGCTTTGCACGCGGCGGCGTGGAGATTTTCACGAAGCTCGGCATAATCGATACGCTTGCCTTCGGCTGCGAGAGCGGAGACGGACAAGCAATTTTCACCGCGGCGCAGGCGATGTGCGCAGCAAGCTATGACCGGGCGCTGCGCGAGATTCTGGATACCGGTGCAAGCTATCCGGCGGCAAGACAGCGGGCGCTGGAAGCGATCGGACTGGATGGGAAGATCCTGGAAAAGCCGAACGACATTCTGGCGCTGGAATACTGCAAGGCGCTTTTGCAGATGGAAAGCAGGATACAGCCGCTGGCGCTTCTGCGCGAGGGAGACTACCATGCGGAGAAGGCGGACCCGGACAATCCGTCGGCGACGAGTCTTCGCACAAGGCTTCTTTCCGGCGAAGATCTTTCGCCCTTTGCGCCGCAGACGGCAATGGAAGCTTACCGCAGTGCGCGGCAGTATGCACTTTCTTCCGGTGAGCTGGCGATGCTGGCAGGGCTGCGGCTTTTGTCCGACGAAGCGTGGCAGCAGACGGCGCACGGCTCGGAGGGGCTCTGGAGCAAGGCGATGAAAGCGGCGCGGGAAAAGGGGAGCCTGGAGGAAATCATCGGCGCTGTCAAGTCCCGGCGCTATCCCAGAACGAGAATCCAGAGGCTGCTTCTGTGCGCGTTTCTGAAAATTTCGCAGGAGGATTTGCAGCTGCCGGTCTGCCACGTGCGTGCGCTGGCGTTCGATGATACCGGGAAGGCGCTTTTGCGCCGGATGCGCGCAGAAGGGCAGCTTCCGGTCGTCAACGCCGGAGAAAAGCCGCCTGCGTCGGCGCTTTTTGATCTCGAGGTGCGCGCAGGAAGGCTCTATCCGCTCTTTTGCAGGAGCGGGACGGTGCCGGATGGAAATGCAGAACTTAACTGCCGAATCTTTCTTAAAAAATAGCTTGCATTTTTGAAAAACCTATGATAAAATACTCAGGCGTTTGAACCAAGGGAAGGGCATTTTGCCTTTTTACAGAAATCTGATGAGAGAGGTGAAACTCATGAAGGAAGGTATCCATCCCAAGTACGAACAGACTACTATCAGATGCGCGTGTGGTGCAGTTATTGAGACTGGTTCTACAAAAAAGGACATCAAGGTTGAAATTTGCTCCAAGTGTCACCCGTTCTACACCGGCAAGCAGAAGCTTGTTGACACCGGTGGACGTGTCGACCGTTTCAACAGAAAATACGGTCTGAAGTAAGAAGCAAGTCCGCACCAGCGTATTGGTGCGGGCTTTTTTCATATCTGCGAAACCTGTCGCAGAAGGAAACACGGAGGAAGTATGGAACAAACCAGACAGGCGGCGGGCGAAAAAGCGGTCCTTGCAGGACTGGACGCCGCCTGCTTTACAAAAGAGGAAACCGCGAGTGAGGTCTCGCTTACGGAATTGCAGGCGCTGCTGGAAACTGCCGGCGGAGAATGTGTGGGCAAGGTTCTGCAGTCGCGTCCCACGCCGGACCCGCACAGCTTTGTGGGGCAAGGCAAGGCAGAGGAAATCCGTGATCTGGTCAAGGAAACCGGTGCGAAGCTTGTGATTTTTGATAACGATCTGACGCCCTCACAGATCAAGGCGCTCGAGGGTCTGACGGGCGCGTCGGTATTGGACCGGAGCGCACTGATTCTCGACATTTTTGCCCAGCGCGCCAAAACCAGAGAGGGCAAGCTCCAGGTCGAGCTGGCGCAGTATCAGTATTATCTGCCGCGGCTGACAGTCTGGAACGAGACGATGGGCAGACTCGGCGGCGGCATCGGCACGAGAGGTCCGGGCGAGACACAGCTGGAAACCGACAAGCGGCACATCCGCTCGCGGGTAGCGAAGCTGCGGCAGGAGCTTGCGGAGGTCCGGCAGGTGCGGGGTGTGCAGCGCAGGCAGCGCATGAAAAACAATGTGCCGGTCGTGGCGCTGGTCGGCTATACGAACGCGGGCAAGTCGACGATCTTAAACGCGCTCACCGGCGCGGACATTCCGGCAAACAACCGCCTGTTTGACACGCTCGACACGACGACCCGGCAGCTGACGGTGTCCGATACGTGCCAAGTGCTGCTGTCCGACACGGTCGGGTTTATCGCGAAGCTGCCGCACCATCTGGTAGAGGCGTTCAAGGCGACGCTGGAAGAACTCGAATACGCGGACGTGCTGATTCACGTGATCGACAGCTCGGATGCCGAGCGGCAGGAGCATATGGCGGTTGTGGAGCGGCTGATTTCGCAGCTGGCAAAACCCGGCGTGCCGGTCATCCGGTGCTACAACAAATGTGACCTTCTGGAGCCGGAGGATCTTCCGCGCGAGACGGGGAGCGTCTGCATCTCGGCAAAGACCGGAGAAGGCGTGGACGAGCTGCTGCAAAAAATCGAACAGGAGCTCGGCAAGGGGCTGCATCAGGCGGTATTTCTGCTGCCGTATTCCATGGCAGGCTTTCTGGATACGCTGCATCAGAACGCAAAGGTTCTGAACGTCTCGTATGAGGCAAGCGGCATTGCGGTCGAGGCAATTGTCGACGAGGTGCTCTACGGCAGATTGTCCGCATACCGAAAGGAGTAACGGATGGAAGACTATCTGGTCCCCGGCGGGCAGGCACAGGCGGAATATATCGAGAAGAAGTCGCGCTTCATCGGGCAGGTTTTTCCCATCACGACGGAGCAGGAGGCAAAGGCGACGATCGAGTGCGTGCGCAGGCAGCACTATGACGCGCGGCACAACTGCTGGTGCTACATCTTAAAATCCGGGCAGAAGCGCTACAGCGATGACGGCGAACCCCAGGGCACCGCCGGCCAGCCGATGCTGAACGTGTTTGAACGCGAGCGCGTCGTGGACGTACTGTGCGTCGTGACGCGCTATTTCGGAGGTATCCTTCTCGGCGCGGGCGGGCTTTGCAGAGCCTATACGAAGGCGGCAAAAGACGCGCTGGATGCGGCGGGCATCTGCAAAATGCAGCCGTGGCTCCGGCAGACGGTATCGGCGCCCTATGCACTGTTTGAGCGGGTGAAGCTCCTCATTGCCGCGCAGGCGGGCGTCCTGGAGGATGCGCAGTACGGCGCCGACATTCTCGTGACCTACCGCATTCCGGCGGGTGCGGACGAAGCGCTCCGCACGGCGCTTCGTGAGGCGTCGAGCGGGACGATCGCGCCGCAGCTTCTGGAAGAAATTTTCTGCGCCGGTTAAACATTTCATACAGAAAATTCAAAGTTTCGACATCTTTCTATGATATGGTATTTATCATGAGGTGAGCGTATGACCATTCGCGAACGACTCGAACAGCAGGAATACATGCTTCTCGCGCCCAATGCGCAGAAGGCAGCGGAGACGAAGGGCAGGCTTTATCCGGCGGAGGAGAACGAGGTGCGCACATGCTACCAGCGCGACGCCGACCGGATTGTCCACAGCAAGTCCTTCCGCCGTCTCATGCACAAGACGCAGGTGTTTCTCTCTCCCGAGGGAGATCACTACCGCACACGCATGACCCACACGCTGGAGGTCAGCCGGATTGCCAGAACCATCTGCCGCGCGCTGCGGCTCAACGAAGACTTAGCCGAGGCTGCCGCCTATGGGCATGATCTGGGGCACACGCCCTTCGGTCACGCGGGGGAAGCCGCACTTACCGACATGATGGGGACGCCCTTTCACCACAACGAGCAGTCGCTGCGCGTGGTGGATAAGCTGGAGCGTGACGGAGACGGACTGAACCTGACCTATGAGGTGCGCATGGCGATTCTGGGGCATACGGGGTCCCGGATTCCGGAGACGCTCGAAGGGCAGGTGGTGCGCACATCTGATCGCATCGCCTACATCAATCACGACATCGACGACGCCATCCGCGCAGGGATTCTCTCGGAAAGCGACATTCCCCGGGAAATTGCCGACGTTCTGGGAAGCTCACACTCGGCGCGCATCAACACGCTGGTGGAAAACATGATTGCAAACACGCAGAACACCGGCGTCCTTTCCATGCAGCCGGAGGTTGCAGCGGCGATGGACAGCCTGCGTTCGTTCATGTTTGACCGGGTTTATACCAACCCGGTCGCCAAGGGCGAGGAGTCCAAGGCGAAGGACATCATGCGCAAGCTCTTTGATTATTATTACACACACCCGGACAAGCTGCCGGAGGACTTCATTCCGCAGCTGGATTTTGACGGCATCAGCCGGACCATCTGCGACTACATTGCCGGCATGACCGACAAATACGCGATCTATAAATATTCCGAAATCTTTATTCCCACCGCATGGCAGGTGCGATAAAAAATTTTTGCAGGAGTCAGGAGGGAGAACATGCCGTTTCCCGCGTCGTTTCTGGATGAACTGAATAACAGAAATCCGATTGAAGACGTGGTGGGGCAGTATGTGTCGCTCACGCGCAAGGGCTCGAACCTGTTTGGGCTGTGCCCGTTTCATTCGGAAAAGACGCCGTCGTTTTCCGTTGCGCCGGACAAGGGAATTTACTACTGCTTCGGCTGCCACAAGGGCGGCGGCGCGATCAACTTCATCATGGAGATCGAGTCTCTGAGCTACCCTGACGCGGTGCGGTTTCTGGCAAAGCGCGCGGGGCTGGAGGTGCCGGAGGACGAGCAGTATCAGTCGCAGTATCAGAAGCAGGAGCGGCTCTGGGCGTTGTGTAAGGACGCGGCGCGGTTTTTCCACCAGAAGCTGTTGGAGCCGTGCGGCGAGCAGGCGCGGGCGTATATCATAAAGCGCGGCTTGAGCAAGGCGACCGTCACGCGCTTCGGGCTCGGGTTTTCTCCCAACGAGTGGTCGTCGCTTCTGGATGCAATGTGCGCCAGAGGCTACACCCGCGAGGAAATGCTGGAAGCCGGGCTTTCAGTCACGGGCAAAAACGGCGGCATGTATGACCGCTTCCGCAACCGGCTCATGTTTCCGATCATCGATATCCGCGGCAACATCATCGGCTTCGGCGGGCGCGTGATGGACGATTCGACGCCCAAATACTTGAATTCCCCGGAGACGCTGATTTTCAACAAACGAAAAAATCTTTTCGCCCTCAATATTGCCAGAAAGAGCAAGCAGGGAAGAATCATCCTGACCGAGGGCTACATGGACGCAATTTCGCTCCACCAGTACGGCTTCGACTGCGCGGTCGCTTCGCTCGGCACATCGCTGACCGAGGAGCATGCAAACATTCTGGCAAAATATACCGATCAGGTCGTCCTCACCTACGACGGCGATGAAGCCGGGCAGAACGCCACCAGAAGAGCCATTCCGATGCTGGAAAAGACGGGCATTCAGGTGAAGGTCCTCCGGATGCAGGGCGCAAAGGACCCGGACGAATTTCTCAAAAAATACGGCGCGGACCGGTTCAGCCTGCTGCTCGATCAGTCGGAGAATCAGGCGGAATACCGCCTGGAGAGCTTAAAGCGGAAATTTGATCTGACGCAGGACGAACAGCGCGTGCAGTTTCTGCAGCAGGCGGCGGACCTGGTTTCCAGCTTCCCCAGCGCGGTGCAGCGCGAGGTCTACGGCGCGAGAGCGGCTGAGGCTGCCGGTATTTCCGCGCAGGCGATGAAGCTGGAAGTGGACAAGGCGTATAAAAAGCGGCGCCGGCAGGCAGAAAAAAAGCAGCTGTCGCAGGATCTGACGCCCGCCCGCCAGCTTGCGCCGCAGGTGCAGGGCATCCGGTACGACAATCTCCGATCAGCGATGGCGGAGGAGGGGCTTCTGCGGCAGGTGCTCAAGGAGCCGGAGCTGCTGCGCGATATTCCCCTGACACCGGAGCAGTTTTCCTCGCCGCTTCTGGGGCGCACCTTTGCCGCTCTTCAGCGCCAGCACGCGCAGGGGCAGACGGTGAGCTTTGCAAGCCTCGGCGAGGAGTTTACCCCGCAGGAGATGTCGCACTTGTCTCAGGTCGCGCAGCGGCGCGACACGACGCTTTCCGATCAGGCGCTGAAGGATTATATCCGCATCATCACCGAGGAGTATGCAAACGCCGGACTCTCGGGTCCGGAGGACCTGCTGCGGCTGGCGCAGCGAAAAAAACAAATGGAACACGGAGGTTAGACGATGACGAAGGAACTGGAATTGCTGAGCAAGATGGATCTGACCGAAGAAAACCGCGCAAAATTGCAGGCGCTGCTCGAAGAGTCGAAAAAGACGGGCAAGGTGGCGTCAAAGAAGCTGGTCGAGACGCTCGACGCCGTGGACGCGACCGAAGAGCAGACCGAAAAATTCTATGACGTTCTCGAAGCGGCTGGCGTGGAAATCGATGTGTCGGACGTGCTCGATCTCATCGGAACCGCCGAACTCGATAACCCGACGCTCGGCGAGATGCAGGCGATTGAGGACGAGGGCATCGACGTCTCCAATGAGAATCTGGAAGACATCGACGACTCCAACGTCAAGCTCGACGACCCCATCCGCATGTATCTCAAGGAGATCGGCAAAATCAAGCTCCTGACCCCGGAGGAAGAACTCGAGGTTGCAAAAAAAATGGTCGAAGGCGACGAGCAGGAGCGCGACGCGGCGCGCAAGCGCATGTCGGAGGCAAACCTTCGTCTCGTCGTGTCGATTGCCAAGCGCTATGTGGGCAGGGGCATGCAGCTGTTAGACCTCATTCAGGAGGGCAATCTGGGGCTCATGAAGGCGGTCGAGAAATTCGACTATACCAAGGGCTACAAATTCTCAACCTACGCCACCTGGTGGATTCGCCAGTCCATCACGCGCGCGATTGCCGATCAGGCGCGGACCATCCGCATCCCGGTACATATGGTCGAGACGATCAACCGCGTGCTGCGAACGTCTCATTCCATGGTCCAGAAGCTCGGGCGCGAGCCGACGACGACGGAGATTGCGCAGGAGCTTCACATGGAGGTCTCCAAGGTTGAGGAAATTCTGAAAATCGCGCAGGAACCGGTGTCGCTGGAGACGCCGATCGGCGAGGAAGAGGACAGCCATCTGGGCGATTTCATTCAGGACGACGAAGCCTCGCAGCCGTCGGAAGAGGCGTCGTATACGCTGCTGCGCGAGCAGCTTGAAGAAGTGCTCTCGACGCTTACCCCGCGCGAAGAGCAGGTGCTTCGCATGCGCTTCGGTCTGATCGACGGAAAGCCGCATACGCTCGAAGAGGTCGGCAAGGAATTCGATGTGACGCGCGAGCGCATCCGCCAGATCGAATCCAAGGCGCTGCGCAAGCTCCGCCATCCGTCGAGAAGCAAGAAGCTGCGCGATTTTCTGAACTGAGCACCCGGAAAGACGTCCTGCCTAAAATTTTTCTTGACATTGCGGAAAATTTCCGTATCATAGACATGTCTTAGTTCCATATAAAATTACCGTTTTACGGAGGCATTTGTCATGTTTGAGAAAATCCAAGCTTATCTGGCAAACCAGCTGGATATCTCTCCCGACGATATCACGCCCGAGACCACATTCGAGAGCCTCGGTATTGATTCTCTGGATACCGTCGAGATGGTCATGGATCTGGAAGAGCAGCTGGGCGTTGACCTGGAGCTGGAAGAAAAGCTCGCAACCGTTGGCGAGCTGGTCGATTTTGTAGAGAGCAAGCTCGACTAAGCAGACTGCAAAACCGGAGATCCGGTACGCAGTCAGGCTGCACTACTCGGGGAGATAGCGGTGCCTTGTTACCCGCAATCCGCTACAGCGGGGAGGAATTCCCGACGGAGGGTGCGTATTGTGTCGTCTGACCCATATAAGCGGCGTTGAAGATTTGGTCTTGCGCAATAGGGCTCTGTGAACCGTGTCAGGTGGGGAACCAAGCAGCAC
>OIWM01000987.1_pt1 | contig 31002 bp, 29 predicted proteins | sample 1587451 | NCBI WGS metagenome assembly OIWM01 (sample SAMEA3888907, study PRJEB22519) | human gut metagenome | biome: human gut; feature: human-associated habitat; material: faeces | place: Denmark | collected 2011
CTGGGTTCAGAACGTCGTGAGACAGTTCGGTCTCTATCTATCGTGGGCGCAGGAGTTTTGAGTGGTGCCGTCACTAGTACGAGAGGACCGTGATGGACAGACCTCCGGTTTGCCAGTTGTGCCGCCAGGCGCACCGCTGGGTATCCGAGTCTGGTTAGGATAAGCGCTGAAAGCATCTAAGTGCGAAGCCATCCGCAAGATGAGAACTCCATTGAGGGTCGTTGTAGACGACGACGTAGATAGGCTGCAGGTGTAAAGACAGCGATGTCAAAGCCGAGCAGTACTAATTGCCCGAGACTTTCTTCTTAGTAGTCGTGCTTTCAGTTGTTACAAGTTTAACGACAGGTTTTGCTAATCAATTTGTCTATCTTATACGCAGCGGACAATTCAAAACTCAAAATTCAAAATTCAAAATTGAGTTTTTCCGCGAAGCGAAAAAACTTTAGGCGGTTATTGCGGCGGTGTCCCACCTCTTCCCATTCCGAACAGAGAAGTTAAGCCCGCTTGCGCCGATGGTACTGCAATGCAATGCGGGAGAGTAGGTGGCTGCCTTCTTTACTTTGGGTCTTCAAGGTCTAACGACTTTGGAGACCTTTTTTTGTATATACCTCCTAAGCAACTTTGTATTCTCTCCCTTTGAACCATTATGGACTTGTACAGGTCGTAAAGAATCAATACCTTTACACCAATGATAGTTTAGAGATGCTATTTTAGCATGTCAATATATTGTTATGGAGGAATCCGACAAGATTTTCGTGACAAAGGTTGGGTGTTATTCTGATTTTTGTTATATTTGCACTTAGTTGGTGGCAGGGCAAGTGAAAGTCCTTGCTTGAAGTTGCCAATGTAGAAACAAGAAAATCTTGTGGACACGAACAAGCAAATAGTTCTGTAAGTTGAAATCTGGTAAATTGAAACGTAGAAGGAACGCAAATTTGTTTGAGCGAGTCTGCACCATCATATGGTGTGGATTCCTCTTTCATATTTCCTTTTCTACGGGTTTTACCAGAGCCTAACTTACAAGGAAGTGCTGAGAGATGGGATTCACACCATTCTTTTATTCCTTGTGAACCATTATGAACTTGTACAGCTCACTACTTTCCGTTACCTTTGCTTTTTGACAACAAATGCCGCGCAATCGGCATAACATGAAAGATAGAATCCTAAAAACAAACATCTATGAGTAAGGTATTTCAAGTGAAGCCTAAACGCATCAAACGTACAAACGGCACTGTCCTCACTCCCGAAATGGTAGTGACAGTAACAACCATGCAACATACTGCAACACCATTCTATAATGGAGCGAAAGAGTTGCAAGAAGTATACATGCGCATCTATGCTTTCGACTATAAGAAAGCCTGCTGCAATCCGAATGATTTTGAATTTAAAAAGTTGGACTAAACAATAATTATTATGGGAATATTATTAGCAATAGTTTATGAAGCAATGTTACCTATATGGATAATTGCTATAATGTTTGGTGGAATTATTTTTCTGATAGGATTAGCAAGTTCTCCTAATGAAAGAACTCGAAGGATAGTTATACTTGGTTCTTCTATGTCGGGTAAAACAACACTTTGGAATCAGTTGAAGAATCGTAAGGTTGGTTATGATTATATTCCTACTCCAGGGCAAACTGCTATTGATAGTTTTAAAGTAAAGTATAAAGACCATGAAGTTAGAGTACTTGCGACAAAAGATATTGGTGGAAGTGACGCTTGGGTGAAGTTTTATGATGAGTTAATAACAGAGGATGGTACATTTATCTATTTTTTGGTAGACTTGACCAAGTTATCTGATGCTAAGCAAGAGATACGTTCTCGTCTTCAATTAATCTCAAAGTGCATAAAAGATAAAAAGCTTAATTATTGTGGCTTTAAAATAATCGCAACTCATTTTGATGAATATGAGAAAAACATGGGAAATCAAGGGTATTTGGTTGTGCGAGATGCTGCTATAAATGATGTTCTTAAAAGTTTAACAGATAAAAAGATTAAAAACTGTAATTTAAATATAGACATCAAGCATATTATGGTTGCCAACTTGTTTGATAGTTTTTATATTGATGAAATAAAAAGAGAAATAACACGGGAGGAAACGCTATGAAAACAATTTTATGGTATCAGCCTGAAAAATTCGGTGTACCTGATGTAATATGTCAGGATGGTGAAATCATATATGGATTTCAAAGAGAGGAAGCAATTGATCTTCTGAAGGCTGCTTCTGATGATTGCATCAAGCATGACTTACCTTGGTGTGGTTATGTTCGACTTTCAAAAAACACATCTAAAGAGGTGTTCTTTGTGAAAGGGACTTTCAAAGGGGTCGATGAGTGTGGGCGAACTTTATCGTTTATGTTTCTATCTGGTAGATCTGACGACTATTTAAAAACCCTAAACAAAGAGTTACAAGTAGTTCATCAAGAATTGTCAGAAGGGACAATAAGGTGTATAGAGAAAAAAAAAAAGTTCATTTAATGAACGCTTAATCTATATATTAATCGTTTTACTTATAACTATAATAATAAGCATTTTTTTATAGAAAACAAGATGGAAGAAAAACCAAGTTTATTGATAATTGCCGATGATGATTTATCATATGGTATAGATAAAGGGTATTATTCAGATTTGTCAAATGCCATAAAACTAAATAATTTGGCTGTGTATCCTTTGGATAAAGTTCCGTCTTTGACGGATAAAGACATTCGTTTGTCTGAGAAGCCAATAGGTGATGGTGAGGATGTGTATTTGAGAAATCCCTATGCAAATTGCTATGTTTCAATGAAGAATCCTGATATACTGAATACTTTCATTGAAACTAAAAGTTATGCTATAAAGGAGGCTTTGGTTAAAATGGGTGCCAAGGATATTGTGTTAAAAGAAAGTGTCCATGATAAAAATACATCTCGTTATGAGGTAAATAACAAAATGGATATAAATGTCGTAAATGCACAAATCAATGGTAATTATTTAAGTGGAATTACTGTTGATATGAAAAGTAGTATAGAAAGCCATGACCCTAATAGAAAGCCAAAACCATATCAAGAAGTAGTCGATTTTATGGTAAGTCATGGTTTATCAAATGACTCAAAACTTCTTTTGTTAGCAGAACGTTTAAAGACAGAGGGAAGGATTTGTGGTATTGAAAAGTACGAGGTGACATATTGCAGCGAGATAGCTAGAGCTTTAAAAATAGCTGCTAGTATCGATTACAAGATGTTTAGTGACAGTTTAGACTTCTCTGTGGAACATAATCATGTACATATAATAAAGAAGTCTTTGGAGATTGATTTTGGTAAAAATTTGGATTCGTAAATTTCGCTCTTTATGTTGTAAACAAAAATATTTAGCAAATCTATGAAGAAAGTTTCTAAATGACAATATATATAATATGAATACGTTAATGATTTCAATAAGTGTTGTAGTATTGATTAGTGCTGCGTTACTCGTTTACTATTTCGCTTTCTATAGAAAAAAATATGTTCCGATAAAACATAAAGAATACTATGAGGATAAGTCTCTATGTCGTACCTATGTCACGATAAATGGAGTGATGAACGGTCATGAAATCACTTATTATCCTAATCAGCAGGTTAAGTCTGAAATTATGTGGGTTAATGGTGAGAAAATCGGGCCTTTTGTTGAATATTATGATAATGGAGCGATTGCTTGTAAAGGTGAATTTCAAGATAATGACAAGGTTGCAGAATGCTTTGTGTATTATCCAACTGGGGAAACCAATAAGGAACAGATCAAAATTAACGATGTACCAGATGGTCCTTTCACCGTTTATTTTAAAAATGGTCATCCTTATATACAAGGAAACTATAAAAATGGGGCGCTTAAAGGAGAGTACATCGTGTATTCAATAGATGGCAATGTAAAACTTAAAAAACAATATTGATATGGGCTTATTAAAATCTATTTCTAAATCAATGAAGGGTACCTTTGTTGGTGATCTGGCTAAATCAGCCGATAAGGCCATTGATGCAACAAGTTCTTTTATTGGCGATTGTATTGATGAAACTATTAATGAGGTTTGTGATAGCGCTAAATCTTTAACAAAGGGTGCCAAAAATGTAGCGAAGGGTGCGGGTAAAATAGGACGAGTTGTAACAGGTTATGAGGCTTATGATTCTCGTAAAAAGGCCAAAGAGGCAAAGGAACTTGCTGATAGAATGGTTGCTAATATAGAAGAGGAAAACAGAAGAAGAAGAGAAGAATCCAACCGTGTGTTGTCGGATTTTGGTAAGACGAAACTGGAACTTCTTAAGACTTGTCTTTCTCCATTTTTGGGCTACCTTAAGGTTATGGGGAATAATTATAAGGATAAAGAATATGAATTTGGTGGCAAGATAAATCTTGATAAGTTGGATATTGATACCTTGGAATCTATAGAAATGAATGCTTCTACAGCTGGAAAAATAGCTATGGCTTCTACTGGTGTTGCTGCAGCATTATGTGGAATAGTACCCTACACTACAACGTCAGCAGTAATGGCTTTTGGAGCAGCAAGTACTGGCACCGCAATAAGTTCTTTGTCTGGCGCTGCCGCTACAAATGCAACATTGGCTTGGTTAGGAGGTGGATCATTGGCTGCTGGCGGAGGAGGAATGGCTGCAGGTACAGCTGTTCTTGGTACAATTACAGCCACAACAACTGGTGTTTTTGCTTTAGCTGCTGCAGGACTTGTTGCCTCTGCATATTATTCTAAAAAATATACGGAAGCTACAGCGTATTTGGAAGAAGTAAGGACTGCACGTGCAAAGGCAAAATTAGGTTGGGCTGCTATGGAAGCAATTAACCAAAGGGCTATTGAGCTCCAATCTGTAATGAAGCGACTTGGAGAGAGAATAAATGAAAGGTTGCTTTATTTGGAACCATTAGTTTATGATTTTTCTATAGATGATGAATATTATCTGAATACTTTTAGAGAAACCTCTCTATTAGTGAAGGCTTTAAGTGAAGTGGCTCAGGTTCCTTTGATTGATAAGAACGGCATGCTTAGTAATGAGTCTTCTGTTACATTAACTAATACCCAAAAGATACTAAATAAAAACTTATAATATGGGAAAATCTGTTTCTGATTATATGAAGATAGCATGGAATGTATTTGGCAAAAAGGTAGTAAACCGTATGGTTTCTGAAAAAGCTGCCTCTTTTGTAGGAGACATCTGCTCTAAATATCAGGTTGAGGTTAAGTATAAGGAAGATCTGATGTTTCGTATACGTAATATTGTTGCGTATTTGGTAAATTGTAGACTTGAGGGGGCACCTATAAACAATAAATATGTATCAGATCAAATTAAGGGTCCGATAGCTCACTCTTTAGCTAATGCTGCAGCATCGTCTAATAACTATGATAATATGATGGCTGATTTTGTTAATTGGCTTGATGACGAACAATTGGATGATATTGAAAAATGTCTGATAGAAATAGGACATAAAGAAGGTGCAGACTATATACAGCAGTTTAGAGAGATGTTTGCCGAAGTAAGGCGTAAGAAATATCGTGAAATTGTCGATAATAGCTCTGAAGATAATTATGACTCTTATGAACTTATGTCTGAGCGACAATACGATAAGAGTATAAGTGACTACAGAAGAGAGTCAGAAAAGGATGATAATTTCATTAATGATCTTACGTCTTCTATAAATAATAAGATGCTTTCTGTGTCTAAAGGAAAGCCTGGTCCTGCACAGATGGTGGAGATGACCAAGTTCTTTATAGACAAATCTGCTGAGGTTGCAAAGTTCTGTGAGGAGCAAAGAACCAAGCGAGCAGAAATAAGAGCAAGGGCACAAGTAGCGATACATCAGATAGATGCAGTGAGAGAGTTCTTGCAAAGCTATCTTGACAAGACGTTTGATGAACGCCGTATGTTGTTTGCTAAGGAATTTGAAATTGTAGATAAATGCCTTACCACAGGTAATGTACAAGCTCTGGCTGTGTCGTTGAATGCAATAACTGATCTGGCAAAATCAAGTCCTTTCAAAGCTCTTGCTGATATCAAGAGTGTACGAAATGCTATAGAGAACCATAGTACGTTTGATATTTAATCTGAGAATATAAAAAAATAAATATGGAGAATAAAAACAGCAAAATCTTAGATGAACTTAGACGCCGCGGCACAATCTTTGAAGATCCTTGTCCGAAGTCTGAAGGCATCATTGATAAGTTGATAGACTTATTCTTGAAGAAAAAGTCTTGAATTGTGAAACACTCGGTGTGGCAGAGACTGGAAACCTCCGCTACTGTCAGATAAACGATAATATTATGAAGTTGGCGATTACTTATACTGAGCTGCAAGATTATGTAGCCAGTCATTTTAAGAAGACAGTGAATATTGGGTATGTTGATGAGGCTACTGTGTCTGTCTCTGTACCTATCAAGGTGTTTGGCTTCACAAAGTCGGTAGGCATAAACATTATCGTGAAGAAGATAGAGGGTACCGACTTGTTCTTGTCGTATGACGGCAAGATGGGTATTGACATGCTTGTTTCGCCCGCTATCTCTTATGCCAAGAAACTTGTGCCGGAGAAGGCTGATTGGGTAGAACAGATGTCAGGCAATATCGTAAAGCTGTGCCTTGGTGACATTGATAAATTGCAGAAGGTATTCGAGAAGGTGGAGCTGAAGGCTATCCGTTTTACTCCAGAGCACATAGAAGTAGATGTTGCTCTGTTGTAATCATCTTTATTCATTATAAAAGGTACCATCTAACGACTATTGAGTTATGACGAACCACATTTTCTTTCAGCCTTTCGTTGGCAAGGACTATGCCAACGGAGGCGTATTTGGCAAGCGAATAATGATATTAGGCGAGAGCCATTATTGTGACGAGGGATGCAGCGATTGTGGCAACTGTTGTCTGCATAGGGAGTGTGCCAGTTTTACGCAGGGCGTTATCAAGGACTATCTTGACGATGGCAAGGAGCGGCATAACTGGATGCGGACGTTTGTTAAGTTTGAGCGCTCGCTTGTAGGTAAAGAGACAGACCAAGCGATGAGGCTGAAGATTTGGAATTCTGTGCTGTTCTTTAATTATCTGCAAGTGGCGATGGGCGGTCCTCGTGAGGCTGGAACATCTGCACAATACCATCAGGCTGGTGATGCATTATTCGAGGTGATGGAGAAGTATCAGCCAGAGTATATTATAGCCTGGGGCAACCGACTTTGGGACAAAATGCCCGGTGAGTACTGGCAGAATGGTGACGATATCGTAGTGGATGGCTATCATGTGGCTACCGGCTGGTACGTCTTGAGCAATGGCAAGCGTGTAAAGGCTATGGCTGTGAATCATCCATCAGTAGGCTATTCGTGGGATTATTGGTATCGGGTGATACAAAGGTTTTATTCAGCATAAAAGATACAATGCTATTATTAGCAATAGTATCTTCTCTTTTTCTTGTATATTTCTGTTGGTGAACTATTGTGAACTTGTATTGTTGCTATAAATTGTGTACTTTTGCATTAATAATATTTGATTTTAGTTGCAACTTTAAATCTATGCTAATAAAAAAGTACTTATATATAGCTGCTGTCAGTGTTTCGCTGTTTGCTTGTTCGGCAGGTGGTGAAGGTGGCGAGGTTGTTCCGTCAGAGCCTTCCAACCCAGCCCAACCTACAGAGCGAATGCCTATAGACATCAGTACATCTATAACACGAGCTACGGAAACTGCTTTTGAGAGTGGCGACCAGATAGGACTGTTTGTGGTCAACCGCAATGCCGACGGCACACAGGTTGCGTTGCAGCCAGTGGGCAATCATGTCGACAATATGCTCTATACATATTCTGATGTATGGACTCCTGCCACGCCTGTGTACTGGAAGGACGACCGGACGTGTGCCGATTTCTATATGTATTATCCTTACCGCAATACCGTTTCGAGCGTCAGCGCAATGCCTTTCGACGTTGCAGCCGACCAAAGCACAGCGTCTGCATACAAGGCTGCCGACCTGCTTGTAGGCAGCACGCTCAATGTTGCGCCCAAGAAGCAGGCTGTCGGCATAGTGGCAAAGCACGTGATGAGCCAGGTGGAGATAGTATTGAAGGCTGGCAACGGCTTTACCAATGCCTCGTTAGCCTCGGCAGAGGTGTCGTTGAGGCTTAACGACATGAAGACTTCTGCAACGGTAGATCTTTCTACGGCTGCGGTTACGGCTACGGGAACTGCTTCGAGCCTCACGCCATACAAGGATGGCGGAACGTATCGTGCCATTGTAGTGCCACAGAAGGTAGATATGGGCAACCTCATAACCGTTACTGTCGACGGAACCGACTACAATCTGAAGAAAGCCTTTACATTCACAGCCGGCAAGCGCCATACTTTCACCGTGACACTTGCCAAGACCGGCAGCGGCATTGATGTGAGCATAGGTGCATGGGATGTTGACGACACCGACAATGGCGGTACGGCTACGGGTGAATAGAATTAACGGTTTAATTATGTATTATGTGTTGCAAACACTTGAATTATGCGTAGTAAATACTTAAACTACATTATATATATGGCTGTTGCGGTCGGCGTGATGTTGCTGGCGGGCTGTGCCGACGGATTGTTCGGCGAGGACGGCTCGACAGACAGCGGCGACCGCATTCAGCTTTCGGGCGACATCGACCAGTTGGCAGTGACTCGTGTCAATGACAACGGATTCTGCGATGGCGACTGCATGGGCGTGTACGTAGTCGATTATCGTGCCGGCACGCCCGGAACCTTGCAGCTTAGCGGCAATCGTGCAGACAATGTGCGCCATACTTATGACGCATCGGCAGGCAAGTGGAACTCTGCCTACGACATATATTGGAAGGACAAGCATACGCACATCGATGTGTATGGTTATTATCCTTTTGCCAATCCCGAGAGCATTGACAACTATCAGTTTGAGGTGCAGCGCAATCAGAGCACCGCATCGGAGGACGGAAACATGGGCGGATATGAAGCCAGCGACTTCCTTTGGGGCACGGTGGGCGACCTCGCTCCAACCTCCAACGTGATACGTCTGCTTCTGAAGCACCACATGTCGAGTGCTTACGTCACGCTGGTGCAGGGCGAAGGCTTTGCCGAAGGCGAATGGGCGGCTACCGAGAAGACTGTGCTCACAGCCAATGTGGTGCGCAAGGCGAGCATCAATCTGGCAGACGGAACGGTCAAGCCGGCTGGTGCAGTGGAGTCTACGGCGACCATTCCCTCGCAGGTGGGCGATGTATGGCGCACCATAGTAGTGCCGCAGACTGTGCAGGCAGGCACTACGCTGTTCAGCATAACAATAGGCGGAGTGCCGTATAAGTTCACCAAGAACACAGCGCTCACCTATGTTGCAGGCAAGATGATGAAGTTCAGCATACGTGTCGACAAGAAGAAGGAAGACGGCAAGTATCGTCTGACGCTCATTAGCGAGAGTATTGCGCCATGGGAGAACGACCTCGTGAGCCATGACGCTACCGCCAAGGAGTATGTTGTGGTGAATTCTACAGCCGGACATCTTAAGGAAGCCATCGCAGCAGCCAATAAAGACCTCACCAAACTGAAGCACATGAAGGTGACGGGTACCCTCAACGCCTACGATTTCCGTATAATGCGCGACAGTATGTTTGCGCTTGCAGCTCTCAATCTGAAGGAAGCTCGCATCAAGAAGGGTGCCTGCATCAGTGACGTAGACCGTGCTTACATAGCCGGCGATGATGATGAAATGCCTTCGTGCAGTTTTGAAAACAAGCGGTTGCTTGCCAATTTTGTATTCCCCGACACTTTGAAGGCTATCAAGCAGTCGGCTTTTCATGCAAGCGGACTGACTGGTTCGCTCAACATTCCTGAAGGAGTGGTAGAGATAGAGAACGGAGCTTTTGAGAACATACGCACGCTCAACGGCACGTTGTCGCTGCCCTCGACGTTGAAGAAGATAACGGGTGTCAATACATTCCTTTACACCAACTTCGTCTGCGAACTCAAACTGCCCGACGCTCTTGAAGAGATAGGCGACCAATGCTTCCTGGATTGCAAGGGATTTTATGGCGAACTGAAGCTGCCCGGACATCTGAAGAAACTGGGTGTGGGCGCTTTCAAGGGCTGCAGCAACCTTACAGGCAATCTCGTGATACCGCAATCGCTCACCTATATACCCACATCGGCATTTGAAGGATGCTGGTTTGGCGGCAACCTCCAGTTGCACAACGGCATCGGAGCGATAGGCGAGAGTGCCTTTGCCAACAATGGATTCAAAGGCGAGATAATCCTGCCTAAGGATTTGCGCAGCATTCCCAACCGTTGTTTCTATAACAACGACTTCTCTGGACAGCTCAAGCTGCCAGAGTTTCTGGGCAGTATCGGCGAACGTGCATTCGCTTACAATTGGCGTTTGATGGGAGTTCTGAAGATTCCCGAAGGCGTAGAGAACATCGCACCGGGTGCATTCGCCCAGTGCCGGAGCCTTGAGGGAGTGATAATACCCGCCAGTATGGAGAGCATCGGAGCCGAATCGGGCAATCAGACCGATGGCGGGGCATTCCAGAACTGTTCGGGCTTAGGCTCGATAGTATGCGAAGGCACCATGCCGGCATACGTTCAGAGTGGTGCCTTTGACGGAGTTTCCAAGGATAACTTCACGTTAGAGGTGCCCGAATCTGCCGTACATCAGTATCAGGCAGCAAGCGGATGGTGCGACTTCAAGCGTATTGCCGCCCATCACGAGCTGGTATGCCGTCCGTCGGTGGCTTGCGCTCTCAACAGCCAGCACAAGCAGACGCTCACCATAAATGCCGAAGGCGAATGGGAAGTGGCAAGCAAGCCCGACTGGTGTGACGTTTCGCCGTCGAGCGGAACGCATAAGACGGAGGTGACGCTGACCGTTAAGTCTATGGCAAAGGGCAGCGCTGACCGTGAGGGCAAGGTGGTGTTCCGCCTCAAGAAGAAGGACTATACGCACGAGTGCAGTGTCAGTCAGTACAATTATGAGTACGCCGAAGACCAGTGGCTGACCCTTCAGAAAGCCACGAAGGGCAACAACGGCGGCATAAACATAGTTGTCTTAGGCGACGGATTCAACGCCAAAGACATTGCCGACGGCTCCTATCTGCGGAGTGTGAAGCAGGAGGTGGAGTGCTTCTTCGGCATTGAGCCGTACAAGACCTATCGTGCCTACTTCAATGTCTATACCGCTTTCCCGCTCTCAACGGAAACTGGTATCGGCACCGTGAACACTATTCGTTACAACCGCTTTAACACTACCTTTACAGGAGGAGTGGGGCTGAAGGCCGATTATGACGAAGTGTTCGACTACGCATTGGGAGCTCCCACGGTGAGTGCAGCCAATCTCGATCAGACATTGATAATCGTTGTGCCCAATTCTACCGACTATGGCGGCATCTGCCAGATGTGGGAGAGCGGTGCAGCAATAGCATTCTGTCCGCTGAGCACCTACGAGTATCCGTTCGACACGCGTGGAGTGGTGCAGCACGAAGCTGGCGGACACGGCTTCGGCAAGCTTGGCGACGAGTATATCTATCACAATGCGTTCATCGACGCTTGCGGTTGTTCGTGCTGTCCGCATGCCGACGAGTTGCGAGCCTACCTCGCTATGGGATGGTATGAGAATCTGTCGCTCACCGGCAAGATGCACAGCGTGGGCTGGAGCCACCTCATCTACGACGATCGCTACAGCGACATTGTCGACATATTCGAGGGCGGCTACATGCACAGTCGTGGCGTATTCCGCTCTGAGCAGAACTCGTGCATGAACAACGACATTCCCTATTACAGTACGATAAGTCGCCAGAGCATCGTGAAACGCATAAAGCGATACGCCGGCGAGACCTTCAGTTTTGAGGATTTTGTCAAGAACGACAAGCGCGATGTAGCCACAGCGACACGCAGCACGATGCGCAATGATTCGCGCACAGCCCACACCTATCAGCATGCGCCAGTCGTACACAAGGGCAGTCCGCTCAAGAAGAGAATGTCAAAGCGAAAGAAGTGAACCGTGTAATGAGTAGAAAGTATGAATATTTTTATATATATAATAAGGTGTATGTGCATGGCTCTGTGTGCTGTAGCTGTGGCATTGTTGACGGCTTGTGCCGATGATGATGCGCCACAGTACAAGGACGCCAAGTCCACTCCGATGACATTCGTGGTGGACCATCCCTCAATGGTGCGCGCGACCGACAGCAATTTTGAGACGGGCGACCGCATCGGACTGTACGTTTCGGCAGCCGATGCACCCTTGGAGATAGGCGGCAACCTCGTCAACAACGAGGCCTTGACATTCGACGGAAGCCAGTGGACAGCCGCCCGCACGCTCTATTGGGACGAAGGCACATACAATGCCTATGCCTATTATCCCTATATCAAGGACGTAAGCAGCGTTGAGGACCAGCTCTTCAGCGTATCCGTCGACCAAAGTACTGTCCGCACATCCACCTCGTTGGGCGGATATGAGGCGAGCGACCTGCTCTTTGCCGTCAGCAAGGACATTACGGCTTCTACTTCGCCCATACATCTCACCTTCCGCCACATTATGAGCAAGCTGAAGATAAGGCTGATAAAGGGCGAGGACTTTGAGGGCGAAATGCCTACAACGGCTACGGTTTATGTACACAGCACGGTGCCTACAGCCACCGTCGACTTGCAGGCTGGTGTCGTGACACGATACGTCAAGGGCGCCCGTCAGACCATCGTTGCACGTCAGGACGGCGACACGAGCTATTCTGCCATCATCGTTCCGCAGCGCTTGGACAATCGTGTGCCGCTCGTAGAGGTAGTGATGAATGGCGTGAGCTATTTCTATGAGAGCAAGTTCCAGTTCAAGCCGGGCACGGAACATCTTGTAAATCTTATAATATCCAACAATCCCGATCAGGTGAAGATAAACATCGGCGGCGAGATAAAGGACTGGAAATAACGCGTTCGGGATGAATAAACTAACGTATATATTATCAGCCGTTGTGCTGGTCTTGACATTGTGGGCAGCTATTTTGTGGCTGTCGTCAGACCGATACGACAAGGGTGTGACCGCCGAGACGCGCTACGGCATAAACGAAGGCATGCAGCTTGTAGAGCAGACAATGCTGCATGGCGAGAGGCAATATGTCGTTGAGGACGGCCGTGGCAATGTGCTGTTTCGCATTCCGTTGCGCGGATGTCTGCTCGACACGCATTTCCGCCAAGGCAGATTGCGCTTCCGCGAGATGTCGACAGGGCGAGAGGGATATATCGACATGCAAGGCATAGTGGTGTTTACAGCTGTGTCGGCAGCTACAGGACAGTCGTCTGTGAATGTGCCCGAAGACAAGTCTGCCGACATAGACAATCCTTCTGTCGAGCCACATGGGCAGCAGTCCGAAGCAAAAGCATCGCCCAAGGAGGTGCGACTGCCTGCCACCGACATACGGAAGATAGCCCATAGCAGTCCGTTCTATGCTGAGGCTGCCCGCATAATAAGTGGAAAACTTGCCGAGACCGATGCTGTGCGCCGCCGCCAGATACTCAACTATTGCGAGCATCTGCGCACGGCTTACACCTCAAAGGACATTGACTTCCTACGTCAGGTGTTCAGCGACGATGCTCTTATTATCGTTGGCAATGTCGTCAAAGCCTCGAAAGAGTCGGGAAAGTTGTCGGCTGACAGCCGTGTGAGCTATGCTTTGCACACCAAGCGCGACTATCTGTCGCGACTGTCGAAAGTGTTTGCCGTTAATAAGCAGGTCGATGTCAAGTTCTCCGACTTCCGTATCATGCGCCACCCGACCAAGGACGGCATCTACGGAGTGTCGCTCAGGCAGCGCTATCATAGCGACCGCTACGCCGACGACGGCTGGTTGTTTCTGCTATGGGACTTCACCAATGCCTCTATGCCGCTTATACATGTGCGCACATGGCAACCTTCTGCCACTGTGTCGGGCAGCGATGGGGTGGTGGACATCTCTGATTTTAATTTAGAATAGAATTGTATGGACAATATAACGAAGGCATTTCTTGAACTGAATGCAGCGCTGCGCAGGGCCGGACTCGGCGTGGTGTGCATGCTGATGTTGTGGTGTGTGTCGGCGCTTGAGGCAAAGGCAGCCGCGCCTTTAGCCCCGTTGGCATCGGCAGACAGCACCTTCACGGTGGCAAGCTTCCGACAGTTGCCCACCGATGTGAGCGCTTTTATCGATGCCGTGCGCGACCTTAACGGCGAGGCATGTGCCCTATTGAAGGTGGTGGCATCCTCCGACTTTGCCTTTTCTTCGCCGTTAGGCATAGTGAAGCGTCGCGACGAAGTGGGCGAGATATGGCTTTATCTGCCCAAAGGCACCAAGTCGATAACGCTGAAGCATCCGCAATGGGGAGTGCTGCGCAACTATTCGTTGGGCACAAAGCTCGAGAGTCGCATGACGTACGAGATGCGTCTGCATCTGCCGCAGACCGCTGTAGTGGAGAAGCACGACACGATTGTGTACACGCAGACTGTTGTTGACACCGTCACCGTAGCCCCTCTGCGACGCATAGCGCAGCTCCATGCCTACACATTGCTTACCGCATCGATGCACACCGACGGTCCGTCGTGGGGCATAATGGCTGCCGTCATGCGCCGACATGGCGTTTATCTGCACGCAAGCAGCAATCTGCATTCTGCAAAACCTGCTCTTGGCACATGCAACAGCGACGGTTATCGTGACGGAACGGACAGCAAACCCTACTACACGGGGCGCACCGATACTTCAGAATATGCCTTTACGCTTGGCGCCATACATCGTCTGAACCACTGGCTGAACATATTCGAAGGCGTAGGCTACGCCAGTCAGACCACGTCATGGCAACTTGCCGACAGCGAAGGAGGCGGATGGCTGCGCAACGACGACCTGAGCCATAAGGGCGTTGCAGCCGAAATAGGTGTCGTGGTGAATGTAGGAAGGTTGAGCTTCAGCGCTTCGGCACTTACCATTGCAGGCAAGCAGTGGCAGGGAAGCATAGGTGTAGGAATATGTCTGGGCAAGAATGGAGTGATAACAAAACGCAAGCAATCGCATTAGCCATGAAGAATTATCTGATATACATATTGCTGGCAGTAGTGGCAACGCTATGTTCGTGCAGCAGCGACAGTCCCGACAATGTCGAGCCACGGCTGCTTACGCTGTCCGCCACCGACATAACCCGTACCGAGGCTACGCTCTCGGGCAAGTGTAGTGTGGCTGACGGAGTGGCTATGCCACGTCTTTGGTTCAGCTACGGAAGCGACGAGAGCATGACGCATAAGCTCGATGTGGCTGAGGCAACCGACGGAGATGTGAGCCTGCACCTATCGGGACTCACTGCCGGCACCACCTATTATTATATACTACGTGGCACCAACGGCACAGCCCAGTTGTCGGGCGAGATGCTCAGCTTCACCACTCAGCCCAACGACCGTCCAACGTTAGGCAATGCAGAAGTGCTGAGCAGCGGTCCGATGAGCGTGATTGTAGGCTACAGCATAGCTGACGACGGCGGCGACAGGATTACCATGAGCGGTTGCCGCGTTGTGCGTAGCGACCAGAACGGCAGCGATGAGAAGACATACGTGCAAAGTGATGAGGCTGACGAGAACGGAATGTTCCGTCTGTGCATTGACGGATTGCAGCCAAACGTGGCTTATACCATCCGTCCCTTTGCTGCAAACCGCAATGGCGAGACCGTAGGCGAGGCGCTGCAGCATACCACTTCGTCGGCAATAGTGCTGGGCGAGGCAGGCATTTTGGCAAAACTCATAGGCAACGATGCCGATAAATACACCAGCATATCGCTTGCCGGACCGCTCAACGGCGACGATCTGCGCATGCTGCGCTGCATGGCAGGACGCGATTCGGAGGGCAATCCCACTGACGGACGGCTTGCCGACATCGACATTTCGGGAGCAAGCATCGTGGCAGGAGGCGGCGAATATGGCGAGTCGCGATTTACCGAGGATGGAGTTGTTGGCATCGGACTCTTCCGTTCGTGCACCTCCTTGAAGAGCATAAAGCTTCCTATAGGCGCAGTAAGGATTGACAAGGAAGCCTTCAACGGCTGTACGGCTCTGCACAGCATCACCATTCCGGCATCGGTGAGCCAGATTCTGCCCTCGGCAGGATGCACATCGCTTGAGCGTATAGACGTGTCGGCAGCCAACGAGCACTACACGAGCATCGACGGAGTGCTCATGAGCGGCGATGGCAGCAACATAGTATGGTTTCCAATGGGCAAGAAGGGCGAATACAAATTGCCCAAGACCGTAAAGCAGGTGAGCGACTATGCCTTCCGCGACTGCAACATCGAGAAGTTCGTATTTGCCGACGGGCTCACCGCGATAGGCAAGTGTGCGTTCTATAACAGTAAGGTGAAGGAAGTGGTGCTGCCCTCAACGCTCAAGCAACTGCCCTCCGGACTGTTCCAGAAGTGCTCAAGTCTGACCACGGTGCGGCTGGGCAAGGCCATCGAACTGCTGCCAGAATACGTATTCGACGGCTGTCCTATCAGCGATATATACATCAGTGCGCCCGTGCCACCGGTATGTTACAGTAATACATTTGCCACCACCATATCCAACTTCACCAGCACCTGCTGTGTGCATGTGCCCCGAGGCCGCAAGGCATATTATCGTGCCAACAAGCAATGGGCAGTGTTTGAGACTATAGTGGATGACATTTAAAACGAAGATACAATGAATACACCAGAGATAGAAGAACTGAAGCGCCTTGTAGAAGAGCGTTATGGCAAGAAGTTGTCAACAACAACCGATTTTGACGAATTCTCGTTGATGCTGCAGCGCAAGCACGAAATAAGCGTGTCGTCGTCGACATTGAAGCGTCTGTACGGCTACGTGGGCGACAGCCATAAGCCTCGCGTACAGACACTCGATGCCCTCGCCACCTACCTTGAATTCAAGGACTATGCAGGATTTGTAGATTGGCTGAAGACGAGCACACGCTACAATTCGTCGTTCTTTGATGCCGACCAGCTTGTGAGCAGCGACCTTGAGCCGGGCGAATGCGTAGAGATAGGGTGGTCGCCCAATCGTGTGCTGCGTCTGGAATATCTCGGCGACAGCACCTACCGTGTGCTTGAGTCACGCAACAGCAAGATACAGTCAGGCGACATGTTCGTTACGGGCTGCTTCATCAAGAAGAGTCCGCTCTTCCTGCCGTACATAGAGCGCAACGGCGAACGTACGGCATCGTTCGTGGCAGGGCGCAACGGCGGACTATCAATTGTAAAGAAGATAAACGCATAAAATACGATGATTGACAGCGAAAAGCAATCCACCTCAGGGTATGTGGTTGACATAAACAGCGAATCGGATTTTACGGCTGTGCGAGCCGACAACGGATTCTCCAACATCAGCGCATGCTATGTGTCAAAGTCGGGCCATGCACGTCTGTTCACAGCCGTGAGATACGGCAAGCGCTACGTTCTGAAATGCCTTAAGACCGACTTCAGATACACGCCCGTGTATCGTCAGGCGCTGATGAAGGAGTTTGAGATAGGATTGCAACTCGACCATCCCAACATCTGCCGCACCATAAGCATGGAGCCGGTGGGCGACCTTGGCGAGTGTATCGTAATGGAATATGTCGACGGCGAGACGCTTGAGTCGGCTGTAACAAGTGGCAAACTCACCGAAGACATGGTTGTAAAGATAGCCTGTCAGCTGCTCGATGCTATGGAGTATATGCACGCCAAGCATATAGTACACCGCGACATCAAGCCGTCGAACATTATGCTCACCCACCGCGGAGGCGACGTGAAGCTGATAGACTTCGGACTTTCGGACAGCGAGACATTCTGTGTACTCAAGATTCCGGCAGGCACACGGGGCTACATGGCACCCGAACAGTTGCAGCCTGATGCCAAGAGCGACCCTTGTGCCGACATCTTTTCGTTTGGAAAGGTGCTGGAGTATATGGCTGGGGCAGTACATAGCAAGCGCTTGGCGAGAATAGGGCAGAAGTGTTCGGACGAAAATCGCATGCGCCGGCCGTCGGATATGGACACGATAAGGCGTATGCTTGATTCGACAGGCAACTGGCATGTAGTGCTCAACGCCCTTCTTGTGGCTGTAGCGCTGGCGCTTATGGTGGCTATAGCAGCCATGACGTATGGCAGAGAGGATGCGTCGGAAGAGTCAGTGCCGGCTGATTCGGTAGTAGAAGGTGGTGTGAACAAGGTGGTGGACAGCGCCTATTGGTAGTTGTGTCTGTACGTAAACTTCTTCATTGCACACCCTTATGTGTTGCAAAAGGAGTCCTTTTGCATTCCAAAACGAGTCCTTTTGCTCTTCAAAAGGAGTCCTTTTGCATTGTAAAACGAGTCCTTTTGCAGGCTAAAAGGAGTCCTTTTGCCGTGCAGTATAATATCCTGACATTTTCTGCGTTATATATTATATGCAGTGGACCGACCAGATACGCCGAGTAAAGATTGTTCTTGTGTTGGCAGCCGTAGTGATAGCGGTTGTCTCACTCGTCGTGTCGCATGTCCTCATACGCGACCTTGCCGGTGAGGAACGTGCCAAGATGGAGGTGTGGGCTGAGGCTATGCGCACGCTCAACCATGCCGACGAGAACACCGACATCAATCTTGTGCTGCGCGTGATAAACAGCAACAACACCATACCCGTCGTAGTGCTCGACCCGAATGGACAAGTACAGGCTTACCGCAACATTGATATCGACCGTTGCGACAACGCTGCCGACACCACAGCATTTCTCGCCCGATTGGGCAATCAGCTGCTGGCATCCAACCGCTTTATACGCATTGTACTCGACGACAACCGTAGCACCGGCTATATCGACGTCTGTTACGACGATTCGCTCATGCTGCGCCGCCTGGCGTCATACCCCTATATACAATTAGGTGTAGTGATGCTGTTTGTGGTAATAGCCATTTTCGCATTGCTAACATCGAAACGTGCCGAACAGAACAAGGTGTGGGTGGGACTCTCAAAGGAGACAGCCCATCAGCTCGGTACACCCATATCCAGCCTCATGGCATGGGTGGAGATACTGCGCGAGAGCTATCCCGACGACCAGCTCATACCCGAAATGGAGAACGACGTGAAGCGTCTGCAGCTCATAGCCGACCGCTTCTCGAAGATAGGCTCGCTGCCCGAACCCGTCGATACCGACCTCAAGGAGGTGATGCAGCACGTAGTGGACTATATGGATAGGCGTACGTCCAAGCGGGTGAAGATGATACGCCGGTTCCCGGATGGCGAGGTGAGAGTACGGATCAACGCATCGCTCTTTGAGTGGGTGATAGAAAACCTGTGCAAGAACGCTGTCGACGCAATGGGAGGCGAAGGCACCATAACCATAACCGTAGCCGAAGAACAGGGCAAGACCATAGTAGAGGTGAGCGATACCGGCAAGGGCATACGCAAGAAAGACCTGCGCAACGTGTTCCGCCCGGGCTTCACAACCAAGAAACGAGGCTGGGGACTCGGACTCTCGCTCGCCAAACGCATCGTCGAAGAATATCACAAAGGACGCATCTGGGTGAAGCATTCAGAGGTAGGAATAGGCACAACATTCCGCATAGAACTGAAAAATCCTTTAAGAAAGTCAAAAACATTATAGTAAAATTGTCGTATGTCGGAAAATATTCGTACCTTTGCGCACCAAATGTGTAGTTCTGAACTGCTTAGAATAGATTTGAAGGACTTGAAAGAAGGGCTGACAGCCCTCGAATATAGTCTGGGCGACGCTTGGTTTGAGTCACTTGACGAAGACGAAATCAAGCGTGGCAATATTCGTGTGCGTATAAATGTACGCCGCACGGAGAACTATTTTGAGCTGGATTTCCATACTGAGGGCAGTGTCGTTATTCCGTGCGACCTGTGTCTGGACGATATGGAGCAGCCGATAGAGACGGACGACCGCCTTGTGGTGAAGTTTGGAGAAGAATATTCCGAGGACGATGACCTCATCACAGTCGACGAGCGTGAAGGCTCATTGGACGTGGCGTGGTTCATCTACGAATTTATAGCGCTCAACATACCCGCTAAGCACGTGCATACACCTGGAAAATGTAACGCGGCGATGATAAAGGTTCTTGAAGAACACTCAGCTACCCGAAGTAGTGGCGAGGATGAAGAGACAGCGGTAGATCCGCGATGGAATGGATTAGAAAAATTAAAAACAATAATTAAAGATTAAAGAAAAATGGCACATCCTAAAAGAAGACAGTCGAAGACTCGTACACTTAAGAGAAGAACTCATGATAAGGCAGTAGCTCCCACATTGGCAGTATGCCCTAACTGTGGCGCTTACTACGTATACCACACTGTATGCCCTACCTGCGGATACTATCGTGGCAAGGTGGCTATCGTTAAGGAAGTAGCTGAATAATCTCTCACCGTAAAATGGGAAAGATACACGCAGTAATCACCGGCATTGGCGGATACGTGCCCGACTATGTCCTCAACAACGAGGAACTCTCGCGCATGGTAGACACCAGTGACGAGTGGATTATGACACGTGTCGGCATCAAGGAGCGCCACATCCTCACCGAGGAAGGCCTCGGCACAAGCTACATGGCCCGCAAGGCAGCCAAGCAGCTACTGCAGAAGACCGGCGTCGATCCCGACACAATCGATGCGCTGATTGTAACCACTACAACTCCCGACTACAAGTTCCCCTCTACAGCGTCAATAGTCCTTGGCAAACTCGGACTGAAGAACGCTTTCGCATTCGATTTTGAGGCAGCATGCTGCGGATTCCTTTATTCGCTCGACGTTGCCGCTACAATGATTGAGAGCGGACGCTACAAGAAGATAATCGTAATAGGTGCCGACAAGATGTCGTCGCTCGTCGACTATCAGGACCGCGCTACATGCGTGCTCTTCGGCGACGGAGCCGGAGCGGTGCTCGTTGAGGCTACCGAAGAGGAAGGAGTAGGCGTGCAGAACTCGTATCTGCGTACCGACGGCAAGGGACTCCCATTCCTTCACATGAAGGCTGGTGGCTCTGTATGCCCGCCGTCACACTTCACCGTCGACCACCGTCTGCACTACCTCTATCAGGAGGGACGCACAGTGTTCCGCTATGCCGTGACAGACATGAGCAACGATGTAGCCGAAGTGATGAAGCGCAACGAACTTACTGCCGATGACGTGAAGTGGGTCGTACCGCACGAGGCAAACCTCCGCATCATCGAGGCCGTTACAAAACGTATCGGTCTGCCTATGGAGAAGGTGGTAGTCAACATCGAACGCTATGGCAACACCAGCGCAGCCACAATACCATTGGCATTGTGGGATAACGAGAAGAACATGAAGAAGGGCGACAACGTCATCTTCACCGCTTTCGGTGCAGGCTTCGTTCACGGAGCATCGTTCTACAAGTGGGCTTACGATGGTTCGGCAGTTGCCGGAGCCAAGTAATAGAGAAGCATATTATCTCATATATAAAAGCACATCCGACAGTTTTCAACAACTATCGTCGAATGTGCTTTTTTGTGTCTATTCTGTTAAAAATCATATAATTGCAAATATGCGGCTGCGGATATTCCCGAAAAAACACTAACTTTGTACTTATAGTACAATATACCCCCCTATAGAAAAGAATATGCACAAAGCAGGATTTGTAAATATAGTAGGCAATCCTAATGTAGGCAAGTCGACCCTGATGAATCAGCTGGTAGGCGAGCGCATCAGCATTGCCACATTCAAGGCGCAGACCACGCGCCACCGTATCATGGGCATAGTCAACGAGGACGACGCCCAGATAGTTTTCTCCGATACTCCCGGTGTTCTGAAACCCAACTACAAGTTGCAGGAGTCGATGCTCGCATTCTCCGAATCGGCATTGCAGGATGCAGACGTGTTGCTCTACGTCACCGACGTAGTGGAGAACCCCGAGAAGAACATGGACTTCCTCGACAAGGTGAAGAATATGACCATTCCGGTGCTTCTGCTCATCAACAAAATCGACCAGAGCGACCAGAAGACACTCGGCGACACCGTTGAGAAGTGGCACACGCTGCTGCCCAATGCCGAGATTCTTCCCATATCAGCCAAGAACAAGTTCGGCGTCGATATGCTCATGCGTCGCATCAAGGAGCTTCTGCCCGACTCGCCGCCGTTCTTCGACAAGGACCAATTGACCGACAAGCCAGCCCGTTTCTTCGTGTCGGAGATTATCCGCGAGAAGATTCTGCTCTACTACGACAAGGAAATCCCGTACTCGGTAGAGGTGAGGGTGGAGTCGTTTAAGGAGACCGACCGCAACATCGACATCCATGCCGTGATATACGTGGAGCGCGATTCGCAGAAGGGCATCATCATCGGACATCAAGGCGTAGCCCTTAAGAAGATGTCGACCGAGGCACGCAAGTCGCTCGAGAAGTTCTTCGGCAAGAGCGTCTATCTGCACACATTCGTAAAGGTGGACAAGGACTGGCGCAGCTCAAAGCGCGAACTCGACAGCTTCGGATATAACCCGGAGTGAGAGTTTTGAATTTTGAGTTTTGAATTTTGAATTATCGGCTGTGCCGATTTTGAGTTGTTCAATTTTGAATTATGAATTCTCAACTCATAACTCTTAATTCCTAATTCATAAATTCAAAATGCGCATAGCGCACAATTCAAAACTCAAAACTCAAAACTCAAAATTGCGACAGCTTCGCTGCCGCTTCCCCCTGAATAGCAAAGAGGGGATACTCTCGTCAGAATGGCGAGGGCCGGAGTGGGTCAGCTTCGGAAAATCATTAACAAGGATGCAGAGACCACATCCTACAAGCCTCCGTGTGATGCGGAGGAAAGAATGACTAAAACATTATGGCAAATTTAGTGGCAATAGTGGGACGCCCCAATGTGGGCAAGTCGACACTGTTCAACCGCCTGACCAAGACTCGTCAGGCTATCGTTAGCGACACAGCCGGCACTACACGCGACCGCCAGTATGGCAAGTGCGAGTGGAACGGTCGCGAGTTTTCTGTTGTAGACACCGGTGGATGGGTGGTTAAGAGCGATGACATCTTCGAAGATGCCATCCGCAAGCAGGTTATCGTGGCTACAGAAGAGGCCGACCTTGTGCTCTTCCTCGTCGATGTACAGACCGGATTGACCGACTGGGACCAGGATGTGGCAACAATTCTGCGCCGCACAAAGCTCCCCGTTATCCTCGTCGCCAACAAGACCGACAACAACGACCAGATTTACGATGCTGCCGAGTTCTACGCTCTGGGACTTGGCGAACCACAATGTATCTCGTCAGCAACGGGCAGTGGTACGGGCGATTTGCTCGACCTCGTACTCTCGAAGCTTAAGCCCGACACCAGGGAAGAGGTTGAAGACGGCATTCCTCGTTTTGCCGTCGTAGGACGTCCTAACGCGGGCAAGAGTTCTATCATCAACGCTTTCATCGGCGAGGACCGCAACATCGTGACCGAGATAGCAGGCACTACACGCGACTCAATATACACACGATTCGACAAGTTCGGCTTCGACTTCTATCTTGTCGACACTGCAGGTATACGCCGTAAGAACAAGGTGTCGGAAGACCTTGAGTTCTATTCGGTGATGCGCTCGATACGCGCCATTGAGAATTCTGACGTGTGCATACTCATGCTCGATGCTACACGAGGCATCGAAGCACAGGACATGAACATCTTCCAGCTCATTCAGCGCAACAACAAGTCGCTTGTCGTTGTGGTGAACAAGTGGGACCTGGTAGAAAACAAGGACCAGGCTGTCATCAAGACATTCGAAAACGCCATACGCAACCGCATGGCTCCGTTTGTCGACTTCCCCATTATCTTCGCCTCGGCATTGACAAAGCAGCGCATATTCAAGGTGCTCGAAACAGCCAAGCAGGTATATCAGAACCGTAAGGCACACGTAGGCACATCAAAACTCAACGAGGTTATGCTGCCGCTGATTGAGGCATATCCGCCACCATCAATCAAGGGCAAGTACATCAAAATCAAGTATTGCACACAGTTGCCCAATACTCAGATACCGTCGTTCGTGTTCTATGCCAACCTGCCACAGTACATCAAGGAGCCGTATCGACGTTTCCTGGAGAACAAGATACGCGACAACTGGTCGATGCACGGATGCCCCATCAACGTATTCATACGTCAGAAGTAAAAGGCAAATATATTAAGGAGGGTATGGCAGGAATGCCATGCCCTCTTATTGTTTATATAATTATTATTCATGAAAGTATGCGACACATTAAATATATAATATATGTAGGCATTGCTATGACACTTCTTGCTGCCTCTTCGTGCAGCCCCGCTAAGCCACAGAATCCCAACGAACTCGCCGTCCGTGCCGCCAAGGTGTATTACGACTATCTTATAGCAGGCAATTTCGAGGCTTATGTCGACGGATTCTACCGTCCCGACAGCATACCAGGCAGCTATCGCGAGCAGCTGATAGTCAATGCCAAGCAGTATATGGGACAACTTAAGGACGACCATAGCGGACTCGCGGCTGTGCAGGCAATAAGTGCCAAGACCGACACGGTACGCCATGTGGGACGCGCTTTTCTTATGCTTTGTTTCGCCGACAGCACCAAGGAGGAGATAGTAGTGCCCATGGTGTTGCATGACGGCAACTGGTATTTGAAATGAAGACAAGCCTATTAAGACGCAATCAATAGACGATTGTGTGTTTTTTCTTTTGCGCTTTCGCTCATTTACATTAACTTTGCATAACTGTACAGCTAAAGTTATTTCATGAACAACATATCTGAACTTTTGGACCAAATAAGCAGTCCCGACGATTTGCGACACCTAAGCGTGGCACAGTTGCCCGAATTGTGTGCCGAACTGCGTCGCGACATTGTTGACGAGTTGTCGGTCAATCCTGGACACCTTGCTTCGTCGCTCGGCGTTGTCGAGCTGACGGTGGCTTTGCACTATGTGTTTAGCACACCGTACGACCGCATCGTGTGGGATGTGGGACATCAGGCTTATGGTCATAAGATACTAACCGGCCGAAAAGACACGTTCTGCACCAACCGCAAACTGCATGGCATACGCCCATTCCCGACTCCGATGGAGAGCGAGTACGACACATTCACGTGTGGACACGCTTCCAACTCCATTTCGGCAGCGCTCGGTATGGCTGTCGCTGCACGCAAAACCGGACACGACGACCGTCATGTAGTGGCAGTGATAGGCGATGGTGCCATGTCTGGAGGGCTCGCTTTTGAGGGACTCAACAACGTGTCGTCGTCGCCCAACGACCTGCTTATTGTGCTCAACGACAACGATATGAGCATCGACCGTGCTGTTGGAGGTATGGAGAAGTATCTTCTTAATCTCGACACCAATGCCACTTACAACCGCTTGCGCGACAAGGCTTCCAAGTGGTTGCACTCCATGGGCTATCTCAACGACGACCGTCGCAAGGGCATTATTCGTCTTAACAATGCCCTGAAGTCGGCTCTCTCGCATCAGCAGAATGTCTTTGAGGGAATGAACATACGCTACTTCGGCCCCTTCGACGGCAACGATGTGTGCGAGACTGTGCGCATACTCGAACAGTTGAAGAATATGCGCGGCCCCAAACTACTCCACCTCCACACCGTCAAAGGCAAAGGTTATGAACCCGCCGAACGCGAGGCTACCATATGGCATGCCCCCGGCAAGTTCGACCCCGAGACCGGTGAACGCATTCCCGATACTGCCGATCCATATCCATTGAAGTATCAGGAAGTGTTCGGACGAACGCTTCTTGAACTTGCCGAAGCCAATCCCAACATCGTAGGCGTCACTCCAGCCATGCCAACGGGATGCTCTATGGACATAATGATGCATGCAATGCCCGACCGTGTGTTTGATGTCGGCATTGCCGAAGGACATGCCGCCACGTTTGCAGCGGGTATGGCAAAGGACGGATTGATGCCGTTCTGCAACATATACAGTGCCTTCGCACAGCGTGCTTACGACAATATCATACACGATGCAGCCATCCTTAATCTCCCCGTTGTATTCTGTTTCGACCGCGCCGGACTTGTTGGCGAGGACGGACCTACGCATCATGGCGTGTTCGACATTGCCGCTTTGCGTCCCGTTCCCAACCTCACGTTGTGCTCGCCGATGGACGAATGCGAGCTCAGACGAATGATGTACACAGCCCAACTGCCCGGTATGGGCACGGTGGTGATACGCTATCCGCGTGGCAAGGGAGTGAAACGCGACGACTGGCATTGCGAGTTTGAAGCCATTCCGATAGGCAAAGCACGCCAGATAAGCGACGGCAGCGACGTGGCGGTATTGAGTTACGGTCCGATGGGAAATGATGTGCAGAAAGCAATAAGCCAGTTGCACGATGAAGGAAGTCCTCTGAGTGTGGCACACTACGACATGCGTTTCTGCAAACCGCTTGATACGGATGTGCTTGAGAGCGTGTCGCAGCGCTTCAGCCGCATCGTCACCGTTGAAGACGGACAACTTGCAGGTGGTTTCGGTTCTGCTGTGCTCGAATGGTTGAGTGACAATGGCAAGACTACAAGAGTGCGTCGCATAGGATTGCCCGACCGATTCATCGAACACGGAACGGTAAACGAGTTGCGTCATATTGCCGGTACCGACATCGAATCGATAAAGCAGGCAATCAACGACAATTAAACATATCCACTCCAACAACCCAACATATCCACCCCCAACAACCCAATATGAAGATAATTATAGCTGGCGCATACGCCATCGGTACTCATCTTGCACGTCTGCTCTCGCGCGATCATGACGATATAGTAGTCATGGATAACGACGAGGAGCGACTCTCGCGTATTGGTTCGGATGTAGACATACTCACAATGGAGGCTTCGTCTACCAGTGTCAAGGCGCTTAAGAAGGCAGGAGCGGAGAGTGCCGATTTGTTTATTGCTGTAACTCCCGATGAAAGTCAGAACATGGCATCGTGCGTTCTTGCCAAAGCTCTTGGCACAAGAAAGACGGTGGCTAAGATAGACAACTCGGAATATATCGAACCCGACCTCAAAGAGTTCTTTGCCGGACTCGGAGTCAGCTCGATAATCTATCCAGAGATGCTCGCAGCCACAGACATAAACAACGGACTCAAGATGTCGTGGGTGCGCCAGCGTTGGGACGTTCACGGTGGAGCGCTTGTCATGCTTGGTGTCAAGCTGCGCGAGTCGTGTACGATACTCGACCGCCCTATGCGCGACATCTGCGGTCCGGAAGACCCCTATCACATCGTAGCCATCAAGCGCCAGGGCGAAACCATCATCCCTGGAGGTAACGATTGTCTGCAGATGTACGACATGGCTTACTTCATGACAACCCGCCAATTCATTCCATACATACGCAAAATCGTCGGCAAGGAACATTATGTCGATGTGAAGAACGTGATGATAATGGGCGGTGGAGCTACAGCTGTACGCACCGTAAAGACCATGCCCAGCTATATGGACGTGAAGATTATAGAGGCTGACGAGCAGCGTTGCGAGCGTCTTAACTCTATACTTGAAAACGACAAGGCGCTTGTCATCAACGGCGACGGACGCGATTTGTCGCTACTTATCGAAGAAGGCATCAAGAATACGCAGGCCTTTGTTGCGCTCACCGGAAATGCCGAGACCAACATTCTGGCTTGTCTTACAGCCAAGCGAATGGGTGTGCGCAAGACAGTGGCAATGGTCGAGAACATCGACTATGTAAGTATGGCTGAAAGTCTGGACATCGGTACTATCATCAACAAGAAGTCGATAGCCGCCAGCCATATCTATCAGATGATGCTCGATGCCAACGTTCACAATGTGCGTTTTCTCATGACAGCCAATGCCGACGTTGCCGAATTCATCCCGTCGGAGGGTTCCAAGGTTACACAAAAGCCCGTTAAAGACCTCGGATTGCCTAAGGGTATGACCATAGGTGGACTCGTTCGCGACGGTCAGGGACTGCTTGTGTCGGGTAACACATTGATTCACCCGGGCGATTCGGTTATGGTGTTCTGCCATAACGTCAACATGAAGAAGATTGAAAAGTTCTTCCTATGATAAATCTAAAGCTTATATATAAGATTATAGGGTCGTTGCTCTTCATCGAGGCTATGATGCTGTTGTTGTGTCTTGGCGTTTCGGTGTATTATCACGAGGACGACCTTATGGCGTTTGCATTGTCTGTGGCAATATCGGCGGGCACCGGACTGGTGCTGCGATTGTTTGCGCGCAACTGCGACAACACTCTTTCACGACGCGATGCCTATCTTGTGGTAACGCTCACGTGGACGGTTTTCTCGCTGTTCGGAACGCTTCCGTTCCTCTTGGGAGGCTATCTGCATTCTTTCACCGACGCTTTCTTCGAGACGATGTCGGGATTTACCACTACCGGAGCTACCATAATAGACAATGTAGACGTCCTGCCGCACGGCATTTTGTTTTGGCGTTCGTTCACGCAGTGGCTTGGCGGTCTGGGAATAGTATTCTTTACGATTGCCCTTTTGCCCTCGCTTGTAGGCGGTAGTGTCAAGGTTTTTGCCGCAGAAGCTACCGGACCCATCAAGACCAAGCTCCACCCACGCCTCAGTACCAACGCCAAGTGGATATGGGTGGTATACATCTGTATCACCGTGTTGTGCATTTTGGCTATGTGGTGTGCCGGTATGGACTTGTTCAGTAGCGTCAACTACAGCTTCACAACGGCTGCCACGGGTGGATTTGCCACCCATAACGACTACAGTTATCTCACTCCTGTAGTGCAATACATCGTCACCTTCTTTTGTTTTGTATCGGGCATCAACTTCACGATGCTCTATATTTCCGTGTCGCAACGCAAGCCCAGCACGCTTCTGAAGAGTGCTGAGTGCAGATTCTATCTGTTTGTGGTGCTTGCTTTCGCTGGCTTTATAGCGTTTGAGTTGATGTGGAAGAACGGTTATGAGTTTGAACCGGCAGTTCGAAGTGCCTTGTTCCAGGTGGTGTCGTTCATCACCACAACGGGTTTGCTTTCCGACGACCCTGCCGTATGGCCCCACGTTACATGGGTGGTATTGGCAATTTGTATGTTCTTCGGAGCTTGCTCGGGTTCTACGAGCGGTGGATTCAAGTGCATACGTTGCGTAATGCTGTTGAAGATCATTAAGAACGAGTTCCGTCAGATGCTGCATCCCAATGCCGTGTTGCCTATGCGTGTCGACGGCACCAACGTTCCTTCGTCGAAGCGTGTGACGCTGCTCGCTTTCCTTTCGACTTATCTCATTCTGTGCCTGTTCTGCTCGTTCTCGATGATAGCGATGGGTATAGACAATACCAATGCCATAACCATCACGCTAAGTGCGCTGGGCAACGTCGGTCCGACGCTCGGAACGGAGATTGGTCCAACCATGTCGTGGAGCGAACTGCCTATTGCAGCCAAGTGGATATGCTCGGTGCTGATGCTCATCGGACGTCTTGAGATATTCAGCGTGCTCGTAATATTCACACCGCAATTCTGGAAGGAGAACTAACCATACGGCGGAGCCGTATGGAATTAGGAATTAGGAGTTTTGAATTTTGAATTGTTCTCGGCTTCCGCCTGCGATTTTGAATTTCTGAATTATGATTAATAACATTTACTAAATACAACAATTATGGAACCAATGAAGTTTAACGCGCTGCTCAAGTCAACGATTTGGGGTGGCGAGAAGATTATCCCTTTCAAGCATCTTGATGTTAAGCAGGAGAATGTAGGCGAAAGCTGGGAGATTTCTGGAGTGCCAGGCAATGAGACAGTGGTTGCCAATGGCGAGTTTGCCGGCAAGAAACTCAATGAGGTTGTTGCCGAACTGAAGGAGAAACTCGTAGGTAAGGAGAACTACGAGCGCTTCGGCAATGAGTTCCCGCTGCTCATCAAGTTTATCGATGCACGTCAAGACCTCTCTATACAGGTTCATCCTACCGACGAGATTGCCAAGCGTCAGGGCAAGGAGCGTGGCAAGACAGAGATGTGGTATCTGCTCGACTCTGACAAGGACGCTACTTTGCTGTGCGGTCTGAAGCAGCAGATCACACCTACACAGTATGCCGAAATGGTTGCCAACGACACCATTTGCGATGCCATTGCACGCTACGATGTCAAGGAGGGCGACTGCTTCTTCCTGCCCGCAGGACGTATCCACGCCATCGGTACCGGCTGTTTCCTCGCCGAGATACAGCAGACCAGCGACGTGACATATCGCATCTACGACTTCAAGCGCAAGGACAAGGACGGCAACTATCGTGAGTTGCACACCAAGCAGGCTGCCGAGTGCATCAACTATAATGTTGAGAGCAACTATCGCACCGAATATACTCCGCAGAAGAACCAGGGTGTGAGCCTCGTTCAGTGTCCTTACTTCAACACTGCTGTCTACGATCTCGACGAGCCGATGACGCTCGACTACTCTGAACTCGATAGCTTCGTTATCCTCATCGGCCTTAAGGGTGAGGCTACTATCACCGACAACGAGGGCAACACCGTCACTCTGAGCGCCGGCGAGAGCATGCTTGTGCCTGCAACTACCGAGACTCTGAAGATTGAGGGAACGCTGAAGTTTCTGGAGACTTACGTATAGGAAAGCCTCAGAAAGTCCCAGACTCATCCCTCGCAAAGCCCCTCCCTCTTGCCCCTCCCCCGTAGAGAGGGGAGCGGTATGCACTGTTTGCTTATAGGAGGTGGAATGTGCTGTTGGCTTATAAGTGCGGTATGCACAGTTTGCTTATAAAAATACGCCCTGTAAAGGCAGAAGCATTGACAGTTAATGCTTTCGCCTTTACAGGGCATTTTTCGTATATTAATCATTGTATTGTTATCGACCGCTACTCTTCAAATTCCCTTTCATGGTCTTCGAAGAAGTCATAACAGAGTCGGCATAAACAATAAAAGAACAACAAAAACAACATTCTCTTTCTTCCATTCATAATGGATAATGTTGTTTTTGTTGTTCTTTTTATTATTGTTTGATTCAATATTTTTTAGTCCCCTTTTTCTATTAGTTAATGATTTCAGCAATCCCAGCATATCACTCCCCTCCCTACGGGGGAGGGGCCGGGGGAGAGGCTTTTTTCCCACAAAG
>OIWM01000988.1_pt1 | contig 30948 bp, 30 predicted proteins | sample 1587451 | NCBI WGS metagenome assembly OIWM01 (sample SAMEA3888907, study PRJEB22519) | human gut metagenome | biome: human gut; feature: human-associated habitat; material: faeces | place: Denmark | collected 2011
ATGAGGCCTGCGCGATGATCCGCACGGAGATCGACTCCATGCCCGCCGAGCTGGACGATCTGCGCCGCAAGATCATGCAGCAGGAGATCGAGGAAATGGCCCTCAAGAAGGAGGACGACCAGCTCTCTCGCGACCGTCTGGAGGAATTGAAGAAGGAGCTTGCCGACGAGAAGGAGCAGTTCAACGCCATGAAGTCCCGCTGGGAGGCGGAGAAAAACGGCGTGGAGAGCGTCAAGAAGCTCAAGAGCGAGATCGAGCAGATGCACGGCGACATCGAGCGGGCACAGGCAAATCTCGAGTACGAGAAGGCCGCGAAGCTCAAGTATTCCGATCTGCCCGCGCTTGAAAAGCAGCTCAAGGACGCCGAGGCTGCGGCCGAGAAGCACAATAGCGACAACTCCATGGTGCATGACACCGTGACCGAGAACGAGATCGCCGACATCGTCGGCAAGTGGACGGGCATCCCCATCAGCCGTCTGATGGAGGGCGAGCGTGAAAAGCTGCTGCGCCTCGACGAGATCATCCACAAACGTGTGGTCGGACAGGATGAGGCCGTCCGCCTCGTGACCGAGGCCATCCAGCGCTCGCGCGCAGGCATCGCCGACCCGAACCGCCCCATCGGAAGCTTCCTCTTCCTCGGCCCCACGGGTGTGGGCAAGACGGAGCTGGCGAAGTCCCTCGCGGACTGCCTGTTCGACGACGAGCACAACCTCGTTCGCATCGACATGACCGAGTATATGGAGAAGTTCTCCGTCTCGCGTCTCATCGGCGCGCCTCCGGGATACGTCGGCTACGACGAGGGCGGTCAGCTGACCAAAGCCGTACAGCGTCGTGCTGTTTGACGAGGTCGAGAAGGCGCACCCGGATGTCTTCAACATCCTGCTGCAGATCCTCGACGACGGCCGCATCACCGATTCGCAGGGCCGCACGGTGGACTTCAAGAACACCATCATCATCCTGACCTCGAACCTCGGCTCGGCCGAGCTGCTTGACGGCATCCAGCCGGACGGCAGCATTGCCGAGAGCGCGCGCAATGCCGTCATGGGCGAGCTGCGCCGCGCGTTCCGTCCGGAGTTCCTCAACCGACTGGATGAGATCATCCTGTTCAAGCCGCTGACGAAGGAAAATCTGAACGGCATCATTGAAATTCTGATGCAGGGTCTGCGCAAGCGCATGGCGGACAAGACGCTCAAGCTCGACGTCACCGACGCGGCGAAGAGCCTCATCATCGAGCGCGGCTTCGATCCGATCTACGGCGCACGCCCGCTCAAGCGCTACCTCCAGAGCGCGGCGGAGACGCTGATCGCGAAAGAGATCCTGCGCGGCGACCTGCCCGCCGGCAGCACGCTCGTGCTTGACGCGGAAAACGGCGAATTGACCTGCCGCAAGAAGTAAAAAGAGCAGCAAAAAAGCACCGCGAAAGCGGTGCTTTTCTGTTACTCTGCGTCGAAATCGGGATAGCCGTTCTTGAGCTCCTCGTTGTAGATGGCGCGCTCGCCGCCGATGAATTTGGGGCGCACACGCGCCGCCAGCACGATGGCCTGCCCGATATGATCCTGCTTGAGCCGCACGGGAACGGCGACCTTCTTGAGGTGCATCCCGATGAGCGTGCCGCCGATGTCCAGTCCCGCGTCGGCGCGGATCTCCTCGAGCGCGACGGGGTGGCGGAAGCTCTCATAGGCAGCGGTCGCAAACGAACTGCCCGCCTTCGGCTGCGGCAGAACGTTGACGATCTCCGCGTTCGGCACCGCCTCGTGCTCCACGATCAGCGCGCGGTTCAAATGCTCGCAGCACTGCGCCGCGAGATAGACCCCCCTCGGCGCGAATACGCTCTGCAGCCCGCGGAAGATGGCCTGCGCCGCCTCCGGCGTAGACCAGCTGCCGACCTGATGACCGACGACCTCGCTCGTCGAGCAGCCGATCACCACGATCTGCCCGCGGTGCAGGCGCGCCGCCTCGACCAGCTCCTGCGCGGCATTTGCCGCCTCGCGCTCGACCTCGGCGAGCAGCGCGTGGTTTTCCACTTCATGTACCGTTCCTGCCATATAAAAGCACCTCTTTCATTGTCTGTTGTGTTCTGCCGCCGCGATCTTGTCCCTCGTCTCCCGACGGATCTCCTCGCGCAGCCGCTTGAGATAATCGGAAAACGCCACGTTTTCGTCGGCGTAGGTCAGATTCAGCTCATACTCGCGCGGCAGCTACGTTGCAATATCGGACTCGTTGTGCTGGATGACCGCCTCGAGCTTGTCGAGTGCCTTGTAGAGCCTGGCCTCGTCCGTCTCCAGCGCGTCCATCTCGGCGTAGAGCGTCTTCAGCTCCACGCTGTACGGGGCGGGAAGCGACGCGACCCAGGTCTCCAGCGCCGAGCGCTCGCGCTCCTCGTCGCCGCCGGACTTGAGAAAGCTCGGGATATCACCGGTAAAGCACTCGCCGAGGTCGTGGATCAGGCACATCCGGATCACCCTGTCCATGTCCAGCGCGGGAAACTCGTCGCGCAGGAAAAGCGCCGTCAGCGCCAGCCGCCAGCTGTGCTCGGCCACGCTCTCGCGCCGTCCGCCGGAGGTGTAGCAATGCCTTGTCTCGTCCTTCAGGCGCTCCGCCGTGTGCAGCACGCGCAGCAGCTCCTTTGCCTCCATACCGTTCTCCTCCGTTTCGCAGCGTTCCTTACGGGCAGTATAGCACGGCGCAGACGGTTTGAAAAGCCCCCGCGAAAAAAATCGCGCGGCGCGTCCCTTGCATTTTCCCCGCCGCTCGGGTACAATAAACGCAGCTGCGGAAAAGGAGGTCACGCCATGTCGCAGGTCACGAAGCGGGCGCTGGAGGCTTCGCTGAAGCATCTGCTGCTGCAAAAGCCGCTCAACAAGATCACCATCAACGACATCGCCGAGGACTGCGGCATCAACCGCATGACCTTTTATTACCACTTCAAGGACATTTACGACCTTGTTGAGTGGTGCTGCGAGGAGGACGCGAGCCGCGCGGACTTCTGCCCGGGCAGAGACATCGTGTGCGCCGGGGCGTCGGCGCTCGTGTGCGCGCTGGCAGGCGCGCTCGATGCGCTGGGCGCGCAGGGCGTGCAGCGCACACTCTGCGCCGGGCACGCAGCCATCGCAGCGGACGACCGGGCCGATGTGCGCGCGGCGTTTACCGTGGCCGTGACGGGCCTGCGGCAGCTCGCCGCGGCCTACCCCGGCCACGTTGCGGAGGACACCGGCCGCGTCCCCGCGCAGGAGACAAAACCCAACGGCAGCGCAACGGCCGGGCGCTGCCCCGGCGCTGTCCCCGGAAGCGGACAGCAGAGAAAAAAGGAGACATGAGTATGGAAAACATCCACATGGACCTGCGCCTGTTTGACGCAAACACGCAGGTGACCACCCAGCAGAGCCTGACCGAGGAGATGAAGACGTTCTACTCGGACTACCTCATCGACGCGGCCGAGCCCGAGCTCGTGCACGACCAGTTCGCGCAGAAGCACCCCATCCCCGCAAACGGCGGCAAGACGATCCAGTTCCGCCGCTTCGCCCCGCTCGGCAAGGCGCTGACCGCCCTGACCGAGGGCGTGACCCCCGACGGCCAGAGCCTGAGCATGACCACCGTCGAGGCGGCCGTGCGCCAGTACGGCGGCTACATCCAGATGAGCGACCTGCTGCTGCTGACCGCCATCGACAACAACCTCACCATGGCCACGAAGCTGCTCGGCGCGCAGGCCGGCCGCACGCTCGACACGATCACCCGCGAGGTGCTCGTCGGCGGCGATAACGTGCAGTATGCCGACGAGTCCGTGTCCGCGCGCTACCTGCTGCAGGGCGGCAACGCCAGCGCCGCCGACAACAACTACCTGACCGTCGACTGCATCCGCCGCGCCGTGCGCGCGCTCAAAAACGCCAACTGCCGCCGCATCGACGGCGCGTTCCCGGTCATCATCCACCCCGACGTGGCCTATGACCTCATGAACGACCCGAAGTGGCTCGCCCCCCACCAGTACGTCGACACCGAGCACATGTACGAGGGCGAGATCGGCAAGATCGAGGGCTGCCGCTTCGTCGAGAGCACGGAGGCAAAGATCTTCCACGCGGCCGATCTTGCCGGCGACAGCCGCACCCTGCTCACGAACGGCGCGGTGAGCGGCAAGACCACCTTCCCGTTCGACGGCGGCACGGTCCAGGCCGGCGCACTCGTCGGCCGCCAGGTACTCATCGGCAATGCGTGCGTGACCGTCACGGCCAACACCGCAAGCTCCATGACCGTCGACGCCGCCGTCACGGCCGAGGACAACGCCATCATCTACCCCGGCGAGGCCGGCGCGCAGGGCCGCGACGTGTACGTCACGCTCGTGCTCGGCGCCGACGGCTACGGCACGACCGAGATCACCGGCGGCGGTCTGGAGCACATCGTCAAGCAGCTCGGCTCTGCCGGCACGGGCGACCCGCTCAACCAGCGCGCAAGCGTCGGCTGGAAGGCCACGAAGGTCGCCGTGCGTCTCGACGACAGCGCCATCCGCCGCATCGAGACCTGCAGCACCTACACCGAGTAAAGAAATCCACCCCATGCCTCCCGCCCGCGCGGCGGGAGGCGCACCTACAACAAGGAGGAAACAACTATGGCAACCAGAAAAAAGACCGACCGCGCCGCCGCTGAGGCCTGGCTGAGCGAACCCGTGACCGTGCGTCTGTTCCGCGACAACGGCAGCTACAAGGAGGACAAGGTCGTGACCGTCAACGGCGAGACCGTGCGCATCCCGCGCGGCGAGGACGTGATCATCCCGCGCCGCTTCGCGCTCGTGCTCGCCCAGGGTGAGGCGCAGGACGCGCGCACCGGCGCGCTCATCGAGCGCGAGACCGCCCGCTTTGCCGCCGAGAGCGGCGCGCTGGGGCTCTGACCATGGCGACGCTTCAGCAGGCGCTCACGCGCATCGACACGATCTGCCCCAACGCATGGGACGACGCGGCAAAGCTGCTGTGGCTCAACGAATGCGAGAGCATGATCCAGACGCGCATCCTCGGCACTGCGCCCGAGGCGTGCATCACCTATGACGCGGACACCGCGCGCAGCACCACGCTGCTCGTGCCCGCGCCATTCGACCGGCTGTACGTGTACTACGTCATCGCCATGTGCGACTACGCCGCGCACGAGACGGCGCACTACGCCGACAGCATGATGCTCTTTAACGCGGCGCTCGACGAGTACGCCAAGTGGTATCAGCGCACGAACGGTACCGCGGCCGCGACCCCCGGCGCGGCGGCGCAGATCGCCGCCAACAGCGCCGCCCGGCACACGCACGAAAACAAGGGCGTGCTCGACGGCATCACGGCCGCGCGGGCCGCCGCGTGGGACGCGAAGGTCTCCCCCGCCGCGCTCGGCCCGGCCGTGAACACGGCGCTGCAGGCGGCAAAGGACTCCGGCGCGTTCCGCGGGGACAAGGGCGATCCGGGCACGCCGGGCAAAGACGGCGACCCCGGTAAGGACGGCGCGCCCGGTGCGCCGGGCGCGCAGGGCGAGAAAGGCGACAAGGGCGACAAAGGCGACCCCGGCGCAAAGGGTGATCCCGGCGACAAAGGTGACAAGGGCGACCCCGGCGCAAAGGGCGACAAGGGCGAGCCCGGCACGCCGGGCGCTGCCAGGCAGAGCGCATACGCCGCCGCGCAGAGCGGCGGCTACACGGACACGCAGGCAAATTTCTACGCCGACCTTGCGGCAATGCAGGGGCTGGCGGCCGCGCTCGCGGCGATGTGAGGAGGCGACGGTATGAGCATTTCGACTGATCTGACAAGGCTGCAGAGCGCCAAGGCCGCCATGAAAACCGCCATGCAAAACAAGGGCGTGACCGTGCCCGACGACGCAAAGCTCGATGCGTTCGCGGCGCTGATCGACAGCATCTCGGCCGGGGGCGGAAGTGGGAACATTGCATCCGGAACATTCACGCCGGCCGATGCATCAAGCGATGTTACAGTCGAGCATGGGCTTGGCGTTGCGCCATCCACCATTGTGGTCGTGCCGATGCCGACAGGCGCGGTTGATAAAACAAATCCACTTACTTTTTATATCGCAAACAAAGACGTTGGCACTATTAACCTAGTTGGGGATGGCAGCTCGGGGCACGCTTATACGGCTTTATCATATGTAGCGTATAGCGCGGACGACACTGCATATCATTGGGCGCTTGCTGCGGACGCCTATGGCGCTTTCCGTGTGCAGGCCGTTGATGCGCAAAAATTTGTTGTAAAACATGGGTTCGGCGTGCGCACTATTTTGTGGTTTGCCGAAGCGTGAGGTGCGCAAATATGAGATTTTACAAACAAACATCCAATCATTACATCATCGCCGTCGGCACCGGCGCGGGCGGAACGGAGATCGCCGAAACCGAGTACAATGCGATCCTGGCGGTCATCCGAAACCGTCCGGCCGCCGACGGCAAGGGCTACCGGCTGAAAACCGACCTGACGTGGGAGGCATACGACCTGCCGCCCGAGCCCGCACCGAGCGATGCCGACGAGCTTTCAGATGCAGAAGCCTTGAACGTGATCCTGGGGGTGACGGCATGACGCGAGGAGAGGCAAAGGCGTACCGCGCGGCGATCGTCGCGGCGCGCGATGCGGTGGCGGAGGACAACGCGCGGCTGGGCATCCGCGTGCTCTTCCCCGACTGGGCGGCAGGCGCGCACGCGGTTGGTGAAGTTTACAATGCCGATGGGCAGACGTGGGCGTGCTTTGCCGCCTACGACAACGCGGCATACCCTGACGTCAAACCCGGCAATGCGGCGTGGCACACGTTTAACCGGCCGCTGCACGGGACAAGCCCGGCGACCGCCCGGCCGTTTGTGCAGCCGACCGGCGCGCACGATATGTACCACGCCGGTGAGTACATGATCTGGACGGACGGCAAGACATACCGATGCAAGTCTGACACGGCATATAGCCCAGCGGACTATGCAGCAGCGTGGGAGGTGGTTGACTGATGAAATTTATTGCTTGCAATTCGGACAATTACCGTTCTGGGCGCACGCAGCCGGTGCGGTACATTGTGATGCACTACACGGCAAACAACGGCGACACCGCGCGCAACAACTGCGATTACTACCACCGCGTGGGCGGCCTGCAGGCCAGCGCGCACTATTTTTGCGACGAGCACGGCGCGATGCAGTCCGTGCGCGAGGGCGACACGGCGTGGCACTGCGGCGCAGAAGCCGGGCAGCGCTACTGGCATCCCGAGTGCCGCAACGGCAACAGCATCGGCATTGAGATGTGCAGCCGCAAGCGCGCCGACGGCAGCTACTACATCAAGCCGGAGACCGTGGCCAACGCCGCGGCGCTGGCGCGGGAGATCATGCAGCGCTATGGCATCGACACCGACCACGTGCTGCGGCACTACGACGTGACGGGCAAGCGCTGCCCCATGCCGTGGGTGGATGATCCGGCGCAGTGGACGGCATTTCTGGCCATGCTGACGCCGGAACACCCGAACGAAGAGGAGGAAGAACCCATGACACGATACAACAAAATCGACGACGTGCCCGCGTGGGCGCGCAGCGATGCGCAGCGGCTCATCGACCGCGGCGCACTGCGGGGCAATGAACGCGGCGAGCTGGATCTCTCGCCGGACATGCTGCGCACGCTGATCGTGTGCCAGCGGATGGTCGATCAGGCAAAGGAGACATAAATGGACCGACTCACAACGATCAAAGCGGCCGCCTGCACGGCGGCCGCAGCGCTGACGGCCTTCTGGGGCTGGACGGGCTGGCTGGCGGCGGCATGGTTTCTGGCCATGCTGCTCGACTATGCCACCGGCAGCGCCGCCGCCCTGCGCGCCGGAACGTGGAGCAGCCGCGCCGCCCGCGAGGGCCTGTGGCACAAGGCAGGCAGCGTGGCGGGCGTGCTCGTGGCGGCGCTGCTGGACTTTGCCCTGCGCGTGCTGCTCGGCAGCGTGCCAGGGCTGGGCATCGACTACGACGTGCTGCTGTGCCCGCTCGTGACGGCGTGGTATCTGCTGACGGAGCTGGGCAGCATCGCCGAAAACGCGGGCGCGCTCGGCGCGCCGATGCCGCAGTTTCTCATGCGGGCGATCGCCGCCCTGCGCGCCGGCATTTCCGACCGCGGCGGCGGAGACGGGGATGGAGGCGGCGCGGCATGACGGACTTTTCCCCGCTGAATTTCCCGCTGCCGGAGCGCACCGGCGCCGAGGGGCTCGACGCGCGCGTGACGGCGCTGGAGGAGACGATCGTCCGGCTGCTGGAGGCGCTGCAGTACACACTGACGAACCTCGGGCGCGAAAACTTCAACCCCGCCGCACTCGAACGGCTGCGCGCCGAGCTGCGCAGCGGGCAGACCACGAACCAGTAAGGAGGCAGGCAATGCATCTACCCACATTTCCCCGCGCCATGCCCGTGACGCGGCGCGTACAGACCGACTTCCGCGGCTACGACCACCGGCCGGGCTGCCCGGAGGGCGGCATCTACGAGATGACGAACGGCTCGGCGGCCGACGCGCCGCTGTTTTCCACGCGGCCGGGCCGCACGCTGACCTATCCGACCGGCGGCGGCAGCGCGAACGGACTGTTCGCCGTCGACGGCGGACTGCTCTGGTGCACGGGCCAGACGCTGTATTTTAACGGCACGCCCGTCGACGGCTGCACGCTCGTCAACGGGCCGAAGGTGTTCGCCGAGCTCGGCGGCACGGTGCTCATCTGGCCGGACAAGGTCTGGTACCGGCCGGATATGGGCACGTTCGGCAGCGCCGAGCCGAGCTGGAGCGGCACGGTGGCGCTCCAGCGCTCGGACGACAGCAGCGGCGCGCGCGCCGATTCCGTCGCCGCGAGCGGCATCGACACGCCCTTTCGCGTGGGCGACGCCGTGACGTTCAGCGGCTTTTCCACGCCGGAGGACAACGGCACCTACATCATCCGCGCCATCGCGGGCGCGGTGCTCGTGTTCGACCCCGACACGTTCTCTGCCGTCGGAGCGGTCGAGCACATCACGGTCACGCGGCGCATGCCCCTGGCGCTGCACGCATGCACATACGCCAACCGCATCTGGGCCTGCGCGCAGGACACCGTCTGGTGCACAAAGCTCGGCGACCCGCTGAGCTGGTACTGGTACGAGGCGGACGAAAACGGCACGGTCGCCACGGCGGCATGGAGCGTGGACGTCGGCACGCCGGGCAACTTTTCCGGCTGCGCGGCGACGGGCAGCGGCGTGGTGTTTCTCAAGCCGGACGGGCTCTGGCGGCTCTACGGCACGAAGCCGGACAACTTCCAGCTCATCGCCTCGGCGGCGCTCGGCACGGAGAAAAACTCCGGCCGCTCGCTCGTGACGGCGGCGGAAACGCTCTACTACCTCTCCCCCGCCGGGCCGGCGCGCACCTCCGGCGGACGGCCGGTGCGCATCGGCGACGCGCTCGGGCGCACGCTCACGGCCGGCGCGGCGGGCACGGACGGCACGCGCTGGTATCTCTCGGCGCACGATCCGCAAAACGCCTGGCACCTGTTCGTATACGACACGCGCAGCGGCCTGTGGAGCCGCGAGGACGCATTTCACGCATCCGGGTTCGCCCGGCACGACGGCGCGCTCTACGCGCAGGATCCGAGCGGCGTCTGGCGCTTCGGCACGGGCAGCACGGCGCAGCTGGAGAGCATGCTGGAGACGGGCGATTTCGTCAGCGGCAGCCCGGACTGCAAGCGCCTGCTGCGCGTGCAGCTGCGGCTGGAGGCGGACGCAGGCGCAAGTGTCACGGCGGCGGTGCAGTATGACTCCGACGGCGTGTGGCACACGCTGGCGACCGTGGCGGCAGGCGCAAAGCGCTCCGTCACGCTGCCGGTGCTGCCGCGCCGGTGCGACCACTTTCGCCTGCGGCTGACGGGCACGGGGGCGTGGCGGCTGCTGTCGCTCGCGCGCACGGAGACCGCCGCCGGACCGCAGCACTGAAGAAAGGAGACCTTATGGCCACAAAATACAAATACGACAAGGACACCGACTACGCCGCGCTCATGGAGCGGGCGGCGCAGCGCGGCGACAACGCGGCCGCCGCGATCTATGAGCAGCAGCGCAACGCGAAGATCCGCGGCGAGGGCATGACCGATGTGACGCAGTCGAACGACTACGCGCAGTATCTGCCGCTCGAGGACGTGCCGGACTACGACGACACGCACCGCCGCCAGGCAGAGTCCCTGCTGACCGAGCGCGACACGACCGGACAGCGCGCGCGCATCGACCAGATGCTCGACGCGCTGCTCGGCGAGGAATTCGACTACGACCCAGCATCGGACAAGCTCTACGCCGCCTACCGCCAGCAGTATGAGCGGCAGGCGGATCTCGCATCGGCCAACGCCCTCGGCGCGGCGGCCGCGCTGACGGGCGGACGGGCCTCGACGGCGGCCGTGGCGGCGGCGCAGCAGGCGGGCGGATACTACCGCGCGATGCTCGCGGGCAAGCTGCCGGAGCTGGCGCAGCTCGCCTACGAGCGCTACAACGGCGAGCGCAAGACGCGCCTGAGCGCGATCGACGCGATGCTCGACGCGGCCGACAGCCGCGATGGCGTGACGAAGGCGCAGATCGCCGCGCTGCTCGACATGGACGACGCGGACTACGACCGCGCGGACAGCAAGCTGCAGCAGCAGGCCAAAGACGCGGCCGACCGCAAGGCCGCCGCCGACAAGAAGGCCAAGGAGGAAAAGGCCGCGCAGGAAGCGGCGGACAAGGCCGCGCGCAGTGAGGCGCGGCGGCAGATCACGCTCATCCTGCGCAACGGCGGCACCGTACCCAACGACCTCTGGGAGCAGAGCGGCTACAGCGCCGTGACGATCGCGGCCATGCTGCGCGGGCGGAAGGGTTAATCGTTATGTAAACTTGGCGCCGGTTTCGCTGCAATCAGTCGCTGTCGTGCCTTTCACCGAAAAATAGTTATGTAAACTGCATGAAGGAAAGAAGTCCCGGAAGCGAAAACGCTTCCGGGACTTTTGCGTGCTGTGTCTGCGCTCAGGCCGTGGCCTGCTTATAGCGCATGAGGATGGTTGCGACCTGCGCGCGCGTGGTGCTGCCGCCGGGTTCGAGATAGTCCGTCTTGTCGTGCGGAAGGCCCTTGATAAGGCCGTTGCCGACGGCCCAGGCCATCGCGTCGCGGGCATAGGCCGACACGCTGCCGGCGTCGGGGTAGGCGGCGAGCGAGGCGGCGTTGCCGGTGGCGTCCGGCGCGTACTTGGCCGTGTACCGGTACAGGATGGCGGCGAGCTGCTCGCGCGTGATCTGGCCGCTGGGGTCAAACGTCGTGGCGCTCGTGCCGTTGACGATGCCCGTGAGCTTCGCCCACAAGATGGCGTTGGTATACCACTGGCCGCGCGGCACATCGTCAAACGGAGCGCGGAGCTTGGCCAGCTCATAGCCCTCGACGACCTTCGGCTCGCCCTGGATGCGGTAGAGGATGCACACGAGCTGTGCGCGCGTGCACGTGCCGCTCGGGTCGACAGTCGTGGCCGAAAGGCCGTTGATATAGCCGCGGTCGATGCAGTAATCCAGCCCCGCGTGCGCCCAGGAGTCCGGCGCGGGCATATCGCGGAAGGCGTAGCCCGGGCAGGTCGGCCCGCCGGGGCAGATGTCCGGCACGCCGGTGGCGGGGATAGACTCCGTTTTCTGCTCGTTGCAGATGGTGCAGGTGTAGGTCTTGACGCCGGGCTCGGTCGCGGTGGGCTTTTGCGTCACGACACCGGTATTCCACGCATGCTCGTGCAGCTTCGGGATGTCCTCGCCCACGCGCGTGTTGCAGCCGGCGCGGGTGCAGACATGGTAGCGGTAGCCGGTGGTCGTGTACGTCGGCTCCTGCGTGACGACCCACTCGCCCCAGTCATGGCCGAGGGCGGGGATGGTATCGTTATAATCCTTGCCGCAGCGCGGGCACGTGCCCTGATAGCGGCCGGACTCGGTGCAGGTCGGCTCCGTGCTGGAGGCGGACTTATAACTGTAGTCATGGCCCTTGGCGGGGATGACCTCGTCGATCTGCACGCCGCAGCGCGCGCACGTGCCGACGACGCGGCCGGGCTTCGTGCAGGTGGCGTCCGGGACGAGGTCGCAGCGGCTCAGGTCATGGCCGAGCGCGGCGATCTTCTCGGTGCGGGTCGCGCCGCAGGCCGAGCACTTGTAAAACACCGTACCCTGCTCGGTGCAGGAGGCCGGGTAGGTCTGCGTCTTGACCCAGGTGTGGTCGGTGGCGGCGACATAGGTGTCGTCCACAGGGGCATAGGTGCAGCCCTTCACCGTGCAGGCGTGGTGCGTGTAGCCCTGCTTGGTGCAGGTGGGGTCGACGACCGTGTCGGCGAACTGGGCGATGTGGTCGCCGTGCCAGAGACCGGTCTTGTAGTCCTGCCACGTGCCGTCGTCCTTCAGCTCGGCGGCCCAGGCGTAGCTGCCCTGCGTGTAATAGACCACGCAGTCGCGCGGGAAGGAGCTGTTGGTGTCCGCCGCGCCGGTGATGGTCTTGGCAGGGTCATTTTTAAAGATGGCGCGCTTGAGCTGCGTGACCTTTGCGATCTGGGTCAGGCCCGTAGCAATATCATCCGCGTGCTCTTCGTTCCCATCCGGATCGTCCGGGGCGAGAATCCCGTTGAGGACAGCCTTGATGGCGAGCTGCAGCGCGGCGTCCACACTGGTGAAGGCGCGGGCCTGAATCGTGTCGATCTTGTCGCCGAAGTAAGCCTCCTCGAGCAGCTCGCAGCCGGCGAAGGCGCAGCGGTCGATCTGCGCGACGCGGTTGGAGAGATCGACGGACTTCATGTGGTTATCGCCGGCAAACGCGGCCTTGCCGATCGTGAGCTTCTGATCGCCGGGGCTGAAGGTGAGCTCCTCCATATAATAATCGCACAGGAAGGCGTAGTCACCGATGCGCGTGACCTGCGAGGGAATGTTGAGCTTCTTGTGGTGGTTGACGAACGCGAACGCGCCCGTGTCAATGACCTGCAGGCTCGACGGCAGGCCGAGCGTCGTGTCCTCCTGACCGAGGATGCGGTCCCACGCGAAGGCCCACGGGCCGATATACGTCAGGCCGTTCGGCAGGCGCAGCTCGGCCAGCATGGTGCAGCTGTAAAACGCATGATCCTCGATGCGGCGCAGGCGGCTGCAGGCGCCCGCGCGCACGAAGGTGAGCGTGTCGCAGCCGTAGAAGGCGTACTTGTCGATGAGCTCGAGCTTGCGCGGCATGTTGATAGCCGAGAGGTACTCGTTCTTATAAAACGCATGGTCGCCGATGGTGGCAATGCCGTCGTCGAGGAACATGCACGTCAGGTACTGGCAGTTGGCAAACGCGCGGTCGCCGACGTTCGTGACGCCGGTGTAGGACTTGCCATCCTCGGTGGTGGCACCGGCGATGTAGGCCAGAGCCAGATACTCCTCGCCGAGGTTATCCACGGTCGTCGTGCCGATGGGCTTGCCGTTGTCGTTGTACTCCGTGACATCGACTTTGCCCATCCAGGGGGCCTTGCTGCGGTTGGTATAATCCGCCATCGTGCCGCTGCCGTAGATGTACACGCCGTAATACTGCGCGTCCTCGCGGTAGTCGTGCTCCTGCCAGATCTGCTGCAGGAGGGGGTTGTCCTGCACGACGGTGGGGTTCGTGACCTCGTAGATTTTATAATGTACGCTGGCCTCGTTCCCGGCAGGGCCGCAGTCGCCGTGCGCGACCTCGTTGCCGAAGAGCTTTTTGATCTGATCCGGCTGCTTGATAAACTGCTCAACTACGTCCGCGATCGTGCCCGCCTGCGCCGGCGGGGCGCACACGCTCAGCAATCCGGCCGCGAGCACAAAGCACAGCAGCAGCGACAACACTCGTTTTTTCATATGGTTCCTCCCTCCGAAATGGACACTCCGGTAACAATGTCTACACGGCCAGTATACAGGACGCGCCCCGCTTTTGCAACGGGTCGTGCGCGCATGGGCGCGAAAAAATACACATTTTATTTACACAAATGCAACAAAATGTAACACTCAAAACGTTTTTTCGGAGATCCCCATTGCACACTTTCCCAGGCATATGGTATATTTTCGACAGATAGGTATTACGGTTGTACACATACATCACAACAAAGGAGGACAAAGGATGAAAAAGCGCGTGCTCTCGCTGGCGCTGTGTCTCGTTCTGGTCGTGGGGCTGTTCTCCGGCCTGACCGTGAACGCATCGGCAAGCAGACTCGACGATCTGAAAAAGGAGATCGCCGAAAAGCTCATCAAGGAGAAGATCGAGCAGCTCAAGGAGGAGTTTGAGATTCCGGATCTCGACACGGATGCCATTCTCAGCAGCTTTGCGAACTCAGCCACAGAGGGCGACTTCGGTGTGAACAACTGCCTGCACTGGGAGGTCTCCACGGGCGTGCTCAGCGGCAAGACGCTGACCATCTCCGGCACCGGCGCCATGCCCGACTTCGACTTCCCCAACGGCAATCTTGCGCCGTGGTGGAACTATGAAGCGCTGGGTATGCTCACGAGCTTCGGCAACTTTAAGCTGGAGGGCGAGCTGAAAAAGGTCGTCATCAAAGACGGCGTCACGAACGTGAGCAACTATGCGCTGTTCTTCCTGCCGGCCGCCACGCAGGTCACGCTGCCGGACAGCGTGACGAGCATCGGCCGCTACGGCATCGCCATGTGCTCCAAGCTCACGGGTCTGTCCATCCCCAAGGGCGTGACCGGGATCGGTGACTTTGGTCTCGCGGGCAACGGGCTGACCGCCGTCACGCTGCCCGACGGGCTGCAGAGCCTCGGCCGCGGCGCGTTCGACTCCTGCGCCAGCCTCACGAACACCACCCTGCCCGCCGCCATCACGGCCGTGCCCGGCAAGTGCTTTGCCGACTGCACGAAGCTGCTGAACGTCAAATACGCCGGCACCGTGACTGCCATCGGCGATCTCGCGTTTGAAAGCTGCAAGGCGCTCACCGCAGCGCCCATCCCCGAGACGGTGACCGAGATCGGCGCGTCCGCCTTCACCGGCTGCACCGCGCTGACGGATGTGACCATCCCCGCGGGCGTGAGCACCATCCCCGAGGACTGCTTCCGCGGCTGCACCGCGCTGGCCGACATCGACCTGCCCGGCACGGTGACGCACGTCGGCTACAACGCCTTCACCGGCTGCACCGCGCTTAAGGACGTGCGCTGCTACGGCGCGGCCCCGGCGGTCGAGCCGGGCAACTCGGAGGCGCACAGCTTTGAGCCCGCCACCGTCACCATCCACTACAACCCCGCCATGAACTGGACGCTCGACGCGGACGGCAAGTGGCAGGGCTACACCGTTAGCGACAAGGGCGCGTGCCTGCACACCGACTACGGCACGACGGAAAACACCGTGCCCGCCACCTGCGGCAAGGCCGGCCGCGTCGACACCATCTGCTCCAACTGCGGCGAGGTCGTCTCGACCAGAGAGCTCCCGCCCACCGGCGCGCACGTCTGGGACAACGGCGTTGTGACCACCGCCCCGACCGAGACCACGCCCGGCGTGCGCACCTTCACCTGCACCGTCTGCGGCGATATCCGCGAGGAGACCATCCCCGCCACGGGCGCGCACGACTACCGGTTCACCAAAACCGTCGCCCCGACGTGCACGGACGGCGGCTATGACCTCTACACCTGCAGCGGCTGCGGCGCGACCGAAAAGCGCAACCTGACCGACGCGGCCGGCCACAAGTGGGACAACGGCGTTGTGACCACCGCGCCGACCGAGACCACCCCCGGCGTGCGCACCTACACCTGCACCGTCTGCAGCCAGCCCCGGACGGAGGCCATCCCCGCCACGGGCACGCACGACTACCAGTTCACCAAAACCATCGACCCGACGTGCACGGACGGCGGCTATGACCTCTACACCTGCAGCGGCTGCGGCGCGACCGAAAAGCGCAACCTGACCGACGCGGCCGGCCACAAGTGGGACAACGGCGTTGTGACCACCGCGCCGACCGAGACCACCCCCGGCGTGCGCACCTTCACCTGCACCGTCTGCGACCAGACCCGGACGGAGACCATCCCCGCCACGGGCGCGCACGACTACCGGTTCACCAAAACCGTCGCCCCGACGTGCACGGACGGCGGCTATGACCTCTACACCTGCAGCGGCTGCGGCGCGACCGAACGGCGCAACCTGACCGACGCGGCCGGCCACAAGTGGGACGGCGGCACCGTGACCACCGCCCCGACTGAGACCACGCCCGGCGTGCGCACCTTCACCTGCGCCGTCTGCGACCAGACCCGGACGGAGGCCATTCCCGCCACGGGCGCGAGCACCTGCACCGGCGGCCCGAGCTGCCCGAGCTACGGCCTGCACGATGTGGCCGGGCCGGGCTACTGGGCGCACGAGGGCATCGACTACTGCGTGCGCAACAGGCTGATGAGCGGCGTCGGCGCGGGCACGTTCTCGCCGGACACGGCCTGCACGCGCGCACAGATCGTGAAGATCCTCTATAACCGCTCCGGCAATCAGGCCGACTACAGCTACTACTACCTGCCGTTCACCGACGTCGCCCCCGGTGCGTGGTACTATAACGCCGTCGCCTGGGCGTACTGCAACGACGTCACTTCCGGCACGAGCGCGACTACGTTCACGCCCAACGCCGCCATCACGCGCCAGCAGCTGGTCACGTTCCTGTACCGGTACACGGTCAAGTACGCGCCGGAATTCACCGGGAACGCCGCGCCGATCAGCGCCTTCCCCGATGCCGGCAGTGTGGCCAACTGGGCCTACGCCGCGATGTCCTGGGCCGTCGGCAACGGCCTCATCAAGGGCAATGCGCACGACAACGGCCTGGACTACCTCGACCCGAATGGCAGCGCCACGCGCGCGCAGACGGCCACCATCATCATGCGCTACTGCCAGCTCATCGGCGCGTGAGCCGGCACTGCCGCCCCATAGCACCCCGCCCCGGGAGCGAACGCTCCCGGGGCTTTTTGCGCGCGGTGCGGGACGGTGCGGGACGCGCGCAGCGCGGTGCAGGGCGGGACGGTGCAGGATGGTGCGATGCGGGCAGCGCGGGCAGACGGCGCGGGCGGAGCGCGCGGTGCGGGACGGCGCGGGCAGGCAAAAATGTGCGGCTGCGGCGGACAGGTGTGCCCGGCCGGCAGAGCCGCCGCGGAGAGCCGGGAAAGGTCATGGGAAACGGCGGCTTGTTTACATAACATCGTTAATTGCACCGCATTTATGTTGAAAAGTCTGTTGGCAATGTGGAAAAATGGTTTCCATAACGCCGATTTTGGCCGCGAAACCCGGCAACCGGCGCGCAGGTATCCATATCGGAGTCGAAAAAGCGAGCAGCAGAACGGTAATTGCATTTGACAACAATTTGACATCAAAGTTCATGACAAATTCAATCGATTTGTTACACATCGTTGGTATGTGTCCATTGAGTTTTGGCCGTTTCTTGCATATAATGCACTTGTAACCGGCAATACCAACCATCCGATGTCGTCTATTGTGTGGGACGGCGTTGGAAATCTTACGAAAGGGGTAAAGTAACATGGGTCTTATTCAGACTGGTCTTGGCATCGCTTCCGATATCCTCGGCAAGTGCGGTGAGGACAAGGCGAAGGCGATCGTTGATGCGATCTCCGATGCTCTGCCGAACTGGCTCGCCATGTAATTTGCGAACATAGGAAAACCCCGGAGCTTCGGCTCCGGGATTTTTTTGTCGGAAAAACGGATGCTTCCCGCGTGCCCTACGCAGCCCGCAGCCTCGAAGCGCACAGAAAACGGCTGCAGCCGCCGGTGGTACGGGAAAAATGACAAACGGTTGCGAATTTTAGCTAAACGTTACATTCTTCGTTATTTGTCCGTTGCGTTTTTCCTGTTTTTCGGGTATTGTGGCCTTGTAACCGGTAATATCAACCATCCGGTGTCGCCGAATGTGTGCGGCGGCATTGGAAATCTGACGAAAGGGGTAAACGGACTATGTTGTATGGCGCTCTGGAACTGACTGCGAAAATTCTCGGCATCTGCAAGGAGTACGAAGCACAGAAAATCGTGCAGGAGATCGCAAACTCTCTGACCATGCCGATCGACTGATCTGGTTTGCAGCCGCCCCGGAGCAGAAATGCTCCGGGGCTTTCTGCCGCGGCCCTTACACCGGGGAGACCCCGTCAGGATCCTATGACTTCCTTCTGCTCCGGCACGCCGGTATATTCGAACACGTAGTCCACGGCGCGGTTGCTCACGCGCTCGAGCGACTCATACGTGCTGCCGCCGATGTGGAACGTGGCGATGAAATTATCCAGGTGGATGAGCGGGTCATCACACGCCGGGGGCTCGTGCACGAACACGTCGCTCGCCGCGGCGCGGATCTGCCCCGTGGTGAGGGCGATATAGAGATCGTGCTCGTTGACGATGCCGCCGCGCGAAGTATTGACGAGCAGCAGGTCCGGATTCGCGGCGGCAAACACCGGCGCGTTGATGAGATCGCGCGTGGCATCGCAGAGCGTGATGCTCACGTTCACGAAGTCCGAACGGCGGAAGAGCTCCGGCAGCGTCGCCACCTGCTCATAGCCCCAGGCGGCGCACTCGGCGGCCGTGCGCCGCGGATTCCAGCACAGGACGCGCACGTCGAACGCCGCGCGCAGGATGTCCGCCACGCGGTGGGCGATGTTGCCCGTGCCGACGAGGCCGAGCGTGCGGCCGGTCATCTCGTGGCACACAAACTCCTCCGCGCCGAAGTGGTCGAAGCGGCCGGCGCACAGGCCGTTGTTGACAAATTTCAGCTGCCGGTTGAGCGCCAGCAGATCCGCCACGGCCAGCTCCGCGACGGCCGGCGCGCCGAGGCCCGGCACATTCGGCACGGGCACACCGTACTCGGCGGCGGCAGCGGTGTCGATCGTGTCGCGGCTGACGCCGTGCATGGCGATGACCTTCAGGTTCGGCGCGCGCGCGATGACCGCGCGCGGCACGACCGCGCGGCGGATGATCATGGCGGCGAGCTGCTCGGGGTGGTCGAAATTGTCCACGATCTCAAAATGGCGCGCGAGCCGGGCATAGGCCGACGGCGCGATGTGTTCACTCAAGTAGACCTGCATGATGGGCTCCTTCCTCCGGAAAAAGGCCCCACTGCAAACGCAGTGGGGCCTGATGCCGTCTTTGGTTTTATCCGCGGCCGCTGCCGCGGCGGCGGCCGCGCGTGCGGTCGCTGTAGAGGCGGTTGCCGGCCATGCGGCTGTCCGACTCCTGCATGAACTGCTTGAGCCGGTCTTCAAACGCAGCGTCCCCGCTCGGGCCGCTGACCTGTCCCGCCGGCTGGGCCGAACGGTTGTTCGGGCGCGCGGCGCGCGGTGCGCCGCCGTTATTATTCGGGCGGCTGCCGCCCGGACGGCCGCCGTGCATCGGGCGGTTGTTCGGACGCTCGGGCGCGGGCTCTGCCTTCTTGATGGACAGATTGATCTTCCCATCCGGCGTCACGGCCAGCACGCGCACCTTCACCTTATCACCCAGCTTCAAAAACTCGTTGACGTCGTTGACGTAGGTGTTGGCGATCTCGGATATGTGCACCAGACCGCTCCTGCCGTCCGGCAGGCTCACAAACGCGCCAAACTTCGTGATACCGGTGACGGTACCCTCCACAACTGCTCCGACTTCCACCTGCATACGGTTCGTTTCTCCTTGCTCAATCACTCGTGTCGTAAAAAATCTTTTCACCGGGCTTGACCAGACCGAGCTTTTCGCGCGCGACCGACTCGATCATGTCGTCGTCCTCGCTGTGGTCGATCTGATATTGCAGCTCGGCATTGGCCTGGGTCATTTCGGACACCTGCTGCTGCAGCGTCGCCGCGCGATCCTGAAGCTGCCGGGTCTGCCGGTGCACCACAAACAGGCTGATGAGCGCGTACACCATCAGCACCGCGATGACCAGCGTTGTAAAGATGCTTGCCCTTTTGAATTTCACAGTCTGCAGAACCTCCCCCCGGATCGTATCTGCTTCCAGTAATACAGTCTATTCTAAAACATCTGCGGCGATTTTGGAAGCGTTTTTTTGCAAAAATCCAAACTTTTTTTGCAAATTTCTGTCCGGGGGCGGCAAATTGGCGCGTTTTTTGCGCGCAGCGGCGGGAAAATTGCTCCAGTGGCGGCAAAACCTGTCCGCTGACCCAGGCAAAGTAGCCCGTCCAGCCGGCCGCGATGGCGAGAAACATGAACAGGCGCACCTGCCCCGAGCCGGCCGCCATGCCGAAGGCGAACACCGTCAGCCCCACCGCCAGGCAGAACACGGCGTCGAGCACCGCGCGGAGAAAGGCCCGGCGCGCATGGCGGCGCGGCACGCGCAGCACATCGAACAGCAGCCCGAGCGCCGCGCCGAGCCCCAGCGCCAGCGCCACCTGCCCGAGCTGGGCGAGCGGATGCAGGCTCACCCGCCGAACAGGCGCGACCAGAAGCCGCCGCCGGACGCCGTCTCCTCCGTGTAGTCGAGCGCGTCAAACGCGCCGTCGATGGCCAGCTCCCCCGTGTCGATCGCAAGGCGGCCGACGCGCAGCCCCTCCCCGTGCACGGTGAGCATCCCGCGCGACGTGCGCATGGAGACCTCCGTGTCGTCGAAGCGCACGACCTCGTCGACGCCCGTGACGGTCAGATGGCTGCGCTCGTCGAGCGTGACCGCGTGCGGCCGGCGCTGCGGCGCGGCCTTCTTGTCCTCGTATGGCATAGGCTCCCCTCCCGGTTCTGGTTTGCTACCAGCGTATGCGGGGATGGCGGGCGGTATGCGGGGTTGGATGGGCAACACCGGCGGCACTGGCAGTGAAAAAAACTTTCCACGGCATCCGCTTCGCTGCGCTCAGCACCCTCTCGGCAAGGAGAAGGCAGCGCCAAAGGCGATGCATGATCTCACCCGAGGCGGGCCTTGCCCCCTCGGGTTCCCCCGCTTTCCAACATCGCTGCCGGTTGTGTGCTGTGCATTCGACGCTCTGCATTATGTAAACTTTATATCGGCATAGATGCATAAAAACCAAGCCGTTCCGCATCCGGAACGGCTTGGTTTAATTTTGTTATGTCAACCTATATCGCTTATGTTAACCGATTTCGCTGCCGATTGCGTCGCTCAAAGCGGCGAACTGGGCCAGGCTGAGCGTCTCGCCGCGCACGCGCGCATCGAGCCCGCAGGCGGCGACGGCCGCGGCGGCGCGCGCCTTGTCACAGCCGGGCACGCCGGCCGAGAGCGCGTTGACGAGCGTCTTCCGGCGCTGATTGAACGCCGCGCGCACGACGGTGAACAGCAGCTTTTCATCCTGCACGGCGACGGGCGGGGACTTGCGCACGCGCAGGCGCACGACGGTGCTCGTGACCTTCGGCGCGGGGACAAAGCAGTGCGGCGGCACGTCGAAGAGCAGCTCCGGCTCGGCGTGCCACTGGACGAACACGGTCAGCGCGCCGTAATCCGCCGTACCGGGCCGGGCGCACAGGCGGCGCGCGACCTCACGCTGGATCATGACGGTGACGGTGTCGAAGCAGCCGGCGGTGAGAAACGCCGTGAGCAGCGGCGACGTGACGTTATACGGCAGATTCGCGCACACGACGGGGCGCAGGCCGGCGAAGCGCTCGGCCACCAGCTGCGGCAGGTCGAGCGCGAGCACGTCGCCAAAGACGAGCTCCACGTTTTCATAGCCCGCAAGCGTCTCGGCCAGCACGGGGCGCAGACGCTCGTCGAGCTCGACGGAGACGACCTTCCCGGCGCGCTGCGCGAGCTGCTCGGTCAGGCAGCCGATACCCGGGCCGACCTCGAGCACGCCGGTGCGCGCGTCCGCGCCGGAGGCGTCGGCAATGTCGGCCGGCACCCACGCGGCGGTGAGAAAGTTCTGCCCCAGGGACTTGGAAAAGCGGAAATCGTGCCGCGCGAGCAGCGCGCGGATGTCCGCGAGATTTGTCAGATTCATACGCAGGCCCTCACTTCAGCAGCTTTTCAAACGCCTGACGGCGCGGGTCGCGCCCCGGCTCATCGCAGAGGATGTTGCCGCAGAAGCGGTAGCCGTGGCGCTCGAGGAGCTTTTTCTGCGCGCCGTTGTGCCGGTGCGTGTCGACACGCACGGCATGTGCGCCGCTTTCACGCGCGAGCCGCTCGACCTCCTGCATGAGCAGGTCGGACAGGCCCGTACCGCGCCAACCGGCGCTGACGGCGTTGCGGTGCAGCACGGCGGCGTGCTCCCGATCCGAGCGCCAGCGCCCGTCCGTGAGCGCGTCATAAGCAGGCTCGGGCGCGAAGGTGAGCGTGAACACGGCGGCGACCGCACCCTGATACGTGAGCACATGGCACGTGCCGGCCGCGATGTCGGCGCGGAAGGTGTCCTCGTTCGGGTACGCGCCCTGCCACTGGTCGACGCGGTGGCGGCGCAGGTAATTGCGCGCCTGCTGCACGATGGCGAGGATGGCCGGGAGGTCGTCCTCCGCCGCCGGGCGGCAGACGGGCGGCTCTGTCAGCTGCGGGCGGCTGCGGTCGCGCCGGATCTTATCGAGCAGGCGCTGCTCGTCCGGCGTCGGCGGCGTCTGCTGAAAGAGATCGGGCCGCTTTGTGAGCGTGCGCTCCAGACTCTGGCGCGTGCGCCAGGCTTCAATTTCCGCGTGGTTGCCGCCGCGCAGCACCTCCGGCACGGTGCGGCCCTCCCACGTCTCGGGGCGGGTGTACTGCGGGTACTCGAGCCGGCCGGCCCAATGGCTCTCGCCGGTGTAGCACTCGGTGTCCGACAGGACGCCCGGCACCATGCGGCAGACGCAGTCCGTGACGACCATAGCGCCGAGCTCGCCGCCCGTGAGCACAAAGTCGCCGATGGACAGCTCCTCGTCCACGCACGCCTCGATGAAGCGCTCATCCACGCCCTCATAGTGGCCGCAGACGAGCACGAGCTGGTCATAGTCGGCCTTGAGCTGGCGGGCCTTCGCCTGCGTGAACGTCGCCCCCTGCGGGGAGAGGTAAATGACGCGGCGGCGCGCTTTGGGCACGGTGCTGTCCGCGAGCGCGGCGTCGAGGCAGCTTTTGAGCGGCTGCGCCATCATGACCTGCCCCCAGCCGCCGCCGTAGGGATAGTCGTCGACCTGCTTTTGCCGGTTTTCGGTATAGTCGCGGATCTGGTGGCAGCGGATATCGAGCAGGCCGCGCGCCTGCGCCCGGCCGAGGATGCTCTCGCCGAGCATGGCGCGCATCGTGTCGGGAAAGAGGGTGAGAATGTCGATGCGCACGCGCTCACATCCCTTCGATCAGGTGCACGACCATGCGCCCGGCTGCGGGGTCGATGCTGCGCACGAACTCCGGCCGGTCGGGGATGAGCACCTCGCGGTCGCCCTGCACGACGTAGACGCTGCCGCGCGGCAGGTCCAGGATCTCGCGCAGCGTGCCGAGGGTCTCGCCCGTGTCGGTCTCGACGGCGATACCAAGCAGGTCCTGCTGGAAATACTGCCCGTCGGGCAGCGTGACGTCCGCGCGCGCGATGGACACGACGCGGTTTTTCATCGTCATGGCGGCGTTGACATCGTCCACGCCCTGAAACTTCACGACGAGCATGCCCTTGTGCACGCGGCTGTGCGCGACGGGCACGGGCGCGCCGTCGATATAAAACGTCCGGAAGCCGAGCAGGAACGCCGCGTCATCCGCCCACGGCTGGATGCGCACCTCGCCGCGCACGCCGTGCGTGTTGACGATCTTTCCTGCCTCCAGATACGGTTTTTGCATCGTTGGTTGTCCCCCTTTTTGGGTGTAGGTGCAAAAAACGCACTGCACGGGTGCAGCGCGTTTCCTGCGTCAATCCATGATCTCCACGGAGACTTTCTTGCCCTTTCTCTGGGCGACGGCCTTCATCAGGATGCGGATCTCTTTGACGATCCGGCCCTGACGGCCGATGACCTTGCCCATATCGCCGTCGGCGACGCGCACTTCAAACACGGTCTCGCCGTTGGCCTCGCGCTCGGTCACAGAGACCTCGTCCGGTTTTTCCACGAGGTTCTGCACAATATAGGTCAGAAGCTCTTTCATCTTTGGGGTCTCTCCTTATTCCGCTGCGATGGCTTTCTTGAGCAGCACACGAACGGTATCCGTCGGCTGTGCACCGTTGGCGAGCCAGTAGTTGGCGCGCTCGGCGTCGACGACGATCTTCTTATCCGTGCTCAGCGGATCGTACGTGCCGATCTCCTCAATGCATCTGCCGTCGCGTGCGAAACGGGAGTCCGCCACCACGATGCGGTAGTACGGGGCCTTCTTGGCGCCCATTCTGCGAAGTCTGATCTTGACCATGTATCTTCACCTCCATCAAAGTTCTCTGTATCTCCAGCTCCCTGCGGGAGCATGGAATCGGTTTCAGAATCCGTACGGACGGCCGCCGCCGCCGAACAGATTGCCCAGCCCGCCGAGTCCGCCGCGGCCGCCGCGCTTCATACGCTTCATGGCCTTGCTGTTTCCGGACATCTGGCGCACGAGCTGCTGCATGAGCTCGAACTGCTTGAGCAGCTTGTTGATCTCGACCACGCTCGTGCCCGCGCCCGCCGCGATGCGCTTTTTGCGGCTGGAGTTTAAGATGGCGGGGTTGTCGCGCTCGCCGGGGGTCATGGACTGGATGATCGCCTCGATGCGGCCCATGGCCTTCTCGTCGACGTTCGCGCCCGAGAGGGCCTTGGCGTCCATGCCGGGGATCATGCCGGCGATGTCCTGCAGAGAGCCCATGCCCTTGAGCTGCTGGAGCTGGTCGTAATAATCCGTGAGCGTGAAGCGGTTCTGCCGCAGACGCTCGGCCATTTCCTCGGCCTTTTTCTGGTCGAGGTTCTGCTCGGCCTTTTCGATGAGCGTGAGCACATCGCCCATGCCGAGGATGCGGCTGGCCATACGGTCGGGGTGGAAGGGCTCGATCTGGTCGAGCTTCTCGCCGATGCCGGCAAACTTGATGGGCTTGCCGGTCAGCGCCTTGATCGACAGCGCGGCGCCGCCGCGGGCGTCGCCGTCGAGCTTCGTGAGCATGACGCCGGTGATATCGAGCGCGTCGTCAAAGGCCTGCGCGGTCGCCACCGCGTCCTGGCCGATCATCGCGTCGATGACGAGCAGGATCTCCGCGGGGTTGACGGCGGCCTTGATGTTCTGCAGCTCGGTCATGAGCGCCTCGTCGATGTGCAGGCGGCCGGCCGTGTCGAGAAAGACGAGGTCGTTGCCGTGCTTTTTCGCGTGCTCGATGCCAGCCTTGGCGATCTCGACCGGGTCGCCCTGCCCCATCTGGAACACGGGAATGTCGAGCTGGCGGCCGACAGTCTCGAGCTGCTGGATGGCCGCGGGACGGTACACGTCGCACGCGACAAGCAGCGGGCGCTTGCCCTGCTTGCGCATGAGGCCGGCGAGCTTGGCGCCGTTGGTCGTCTTGCCCGCGCCCTGCAGGCCGACGAGCATGACGACGCTCGGCGACTGGGAGCTGATGTTCAGCTTCTGGTTCTCGCTGCCCATGAGGGCGGTGAGCTCTTCGTTGACGATCTTGATGACCATCTGCGCGGGCGAGAGGCTCTCGAGCACATCCGCGCCCGTGGCGCGCTCGGTCACTTTGCGCACAAAGTCCTTGACGACCTTGAAATTCACGTCCGCCTCGAGCAGCGCGAGCTTTACCTCACGCATGGCCTCCTTTACATCGGCCTCCGTGAGCCGGCCCTTGCCGCGCAGGCGTTTGAACGCCTCGGTCAGCTTGTCCGACAGGGATTCAAATGCCATGGTATCTATCCTTTCAGATCCTGAAGCTGCCGCAGCGCCCGCTCGGCCAGGGGCCGGGCGTCGCCGCCGACGGTGTCGCGCAGCTTCGTGAGCGTATCCTCCAGCGCGGCCGCGGCTGCACGCTGCGCGGCGAAGCGCCGCACCAGGCCGAGCCGGGCCTCCGTATCGCGCAGCGCGGCGTCCGCGCGGCGGATGTTGTCCCACACGCCCTGACGCGAAATGCCGCTGCTGGCGGCGATCTCCGCCAGAGAGAGGTCCTGATTATAATGGAGGTCGTAATACTCCCGCTGCTTGTCCGTGAGCAGATCGCCGTAAAAATCGAACAGCATCGTGCGCCACACGGTCTCGTCCGGCATGGTGGGGTCCCTCCTCGCTGTAAACCATTTTTCCTTTACAGCACGAGTAGTATACGCGCATTCCGCGCGGGTGTCAAGTATTTTTTCTTGTCACCGCATAGTTCTCGCGCCGGATGGGAAAAATTCCGGTATTGCAAACCGTTTCTGGAGGGATCTTCATGGCCGAAACCAACACTGCCGCCCTGCGCGCACAGGGCGAGCGCGACGCCCGCGCCCTGACCGTGACCGGCCGGCGGCGCGCGGACACCGGGCGCATCCGGCGCGCCGGAAAAGCGCTCGCGCGCATGGCGCGCGCCGTCACGCCCGAGACGCCGAATGGCCAGTGGCTGCGCGACAACCGGAGCTTTGCCTGCGCCGCGGCGGGCGATGCCGTGGCCGCTCTGCGGCACGCGCGCGTGCGCGCATCCGGCGGGCAGACCGCGCTGGGCGCATGCTGCGCGGGGCTGCTGCGCGCGTGCGGGGGGGCGCTGACGGTCAAGGCGGCGGAGGCGTATCTGGAAGGGTTTCAGGACGCGCTGCCGCTCGAGACGGCGGAGCTCGCCCTGCTCGTGCCGGGGCTGCAGGCGGCCGTGGTGTGCGCACTGGCGGAGAGCTATGCCGGGGACAGCGCAGCCGCGCCGGCGCTCTTCACGTCGCTGCGCGCGCTCGGCACGGCGGCGTGGGGTATGCTGGCCGAGCGGTGCGACCGCGTGGGGCGCATCCTCGCGCGCGACCCGGTGGGCGTCTACCCCGCGATGGACGCGGCCACGCGCGCCCACTACCGGCAGACCGTGGCGCGGCTGGCGCGGCGGACGGGCCGGACGGAGATCGAGATCGCCGAGGACGTGCTCGCGCGCGCGCAGCGCAGCGAGGGCGCGCGGCGGCACGTGGGCTGGTTTTTGCTGCGCGAGGTGCTCGGCGCGCCGGAACGTCGCCGCGACGGCGGGTGGTACATCGCGGCCGTCGTGGTGGGGACGCTGTTTTTGTCGCTGCTGCTGGGCTTTGCCACGAAAAGCGTGTCCGGCGCGGTGCTGCTGCTGATCCCGGTGTCGGAGGTGGTCAAGGGCCTGCTCGATGCGGTATTGCTGCGCGTGACGAAGCCGCGCTTCGTGCCGCGGCTGGCGCTGCGCCGGGGCATCCCGCCGGAGGGGCGGACGCTGTGCGTGATCGCGGCGCTGCTGACCTCCCCGGACGACGCGCACGCGCTCTGTGCGCGGCTGGAGGAATACTACCTCTGCAACCGCGACGCGCTCGGGCAGCTCACGTTCGGCCTGCTGGCCGACCTGCCGGAGGCGGACATGGCGCACGCGCCCATCGACCCCGCCATCCTGCGCGCGGCGCGCGCGGAGATCGCCGCGCTCAACGCGCGCTGGGGCAGCCGGTTTTATCTCTTCACACGCCCTCGCGTACAGACCCCCGACGGGAAATGGAGCGCGTGGGAGCGCAAGCGCGGCGCATTACTGGAGCTGGCGCGGCTGGTGCTCGACCGGCCGGGCACGCTGCAGTGCGCCGCCGGGGACGCGGCGGGCCTGAGCGGCACGGTATACCTGCTGACGCTCGACGCCGACACGCGCCTGACGCCCGGCGCGGCGCGCGCGCTCGTGGGCGCAATGCTCCACCCGCTCAACCGCGCCGTGGTGGATGCGCAGCGCGGCGTGGTCACGCGCGGCTACGGCCTGCTGCACCCGCGCATGGCCACCGAACTGCAGAGCGCGAACGCCACGGACTGGGCGCGCGTGTTCGCAGGGCCGGGCGGCGCCGACCCCTACGGCGGCGCGTGCGGGGAACTGTATATGGACTGCTTTGACCGCGGCGGCTTTCCGGGCAAGGGCATTCTCGACGTGCGCGCGCTGCTCAACTGCTGCGGCGGCGGGGTCATCCCCGAAGGGCGCGTGCTGAGCCACGACGCGCTCGAGGGCGCGTACCTGCACGGCGGCTTTCTCGGCGACGTGGAGCTGACGGACACCTTCCCCGCCGCCCCGCTGGCCTGGGGCGCGCGGGCGCACCGGTGGATCCGCGGCGACTGGCAGAACGCGCCGTGGATCTTCTCCCGGCGCGCGCGGGCGCTGCACCCGATCGACCGGTTCCGGCTGGCGGACAACCTGCGGCGGTCGCTCGTCGCCCCGGCGACGTGGATTTCCATTTTCCTCGGCTGCGTGCTGCGCTGGCCGGGGCTGCGGCTGGCGGCGTATGCGGCGCTGCTGGCGCTGGCGCAGGGGCTGATCCGCGCGCTCGGCCAGCCGATCGTGCACCCGGCGGACACGCGCGTGCGCTACCACAGCGACGTGCTGCACGGGCTGGCCAGCGCTGTGGCGCAGACGGTGCTGCGGCTGATTTTGCTGCCGTGGGAGGCAATTTTGAACGCCTCCGCCATCGTGACGGCGCTGTGGCGCATGGCCGTGTCGCACCGAAACCTCCTACAGTGGCAGACGGCGGCGCAGCGCGCGGGCAGGCGCGACGGGCTGGGCGCATATTGGCGCGCGCTCTGGCCGGCGAGCGCGCTGGGCCTGCTCACGGCCGTCCTGACGCCGAGCCCGACGGGGCTGGCCGCCGGCATCGTGTGGGTGCTCAGTCCCTTCGTGCTGGCGGCGCTCGGCGCGCCGAACGCGGCCGGGGCAGCGCCGCTATCGCGCGCGGCGCAGCGGGAGCTGCTGGGCTGGGCGAAGGCGACGTGGCAGTATTTCGAGACGTTCTGCACGGCCGAGGATCACTACCTGCCGCCGGACAACGTGCAGTCCCAGCCGCCGACCGGCACGGCGCACCGCACGTCGCCGACGAACATGGGGCTCGCGCTCGTGTCCGCCCTCGGCGCACACGCGCTGGGCATCGACGACGGGCAGGGGCTGGCGCTGGCGGAGCGGATGCTCACGACCATGGAGCAATTACCCCGCTGGAACGGGCACTTTTACAACTGGTATCACACGTGCACGCTGCGGCCGATGCCGCCGCTGTATGTGTCCACGGTGGACAGCGGCAACTGCGCCGCCGCCCTGCTCACGGCGGCGAACGCCCTGCGCGGCTGGGGGCGGGACGAGCTTGCGGCGCGGGCGCAGATGCTCTGCGACGGCATGGACTTCGGCCCGCTCTACGACCCGCAGCGGCGGCTGATGCACATCGGCATCGACACCGGCAGCGGCAAGTGGTCGGAGAGTTACTACGATCTGCTCTCGAGCGAGGCACGGCTGACGTCGTACTTCGCCGTGGCGCGGGGCGACGTGCCGCGCGAGCACTGGCGCGCCCTGTCGCGCGCGCAGGTGCAGAAAGACCACTACCGCGGCTGCGTGTCGTGGTCGGGGTCGATGTTCGAGTACCTGATGCCGGAGCTGTTTCTGCCGCCGGTGCGCGACTCGCTGCTGTGGGAGAGCGCGAAGTTCTGCCTGTACGTGCAGCGGCGGCGCGTGCGCCCGGGGCAGGCGTGGGGCGTGTCGGAGAGCGCGTACTTCGCGCTCGACAGCGCGCTGAGCTACCGCTACAAGGCGCACGGCTGCGCGGCGCTGGCCCTGCAGCCGGGCATGGACAGGGAACTGGTGCTCTCGCCGTACAGCAGCTTTCTCGCGCTGGCGGTCGAGCCGCGCGCGGCGATGCGCAACCTGCGCAGACTCGCGGCGCTCGGGCTGCTGGGGCAGCACGGGTTTTTCGACGCGCTCGACTGCACCCGCGCGCGCACGGGCGGCGGCGGGCAGATCGTGCGCTGCGTGATGGCGCACCACCAGGGCATGAGCCTGCTGGCGGCGTGCAACGCGCTGTGCGGAGATCAGGTGCGGCGGTGGTTTTTCGCCGACCCCGCCATGCGCGCGCACGCGACCTTGCTGTCCGAGCGGCTGCCGCTGGGCGCGCCGGCGCTGCGGCGGCGCGCAGAACAGCCGGCCGAAAAGGCGCGTCGCCGCGCCCTGCCGGACTATGCGGCCGAGGGCACGGGCATCGACGCCGAAGCCCCGCGCTGCGCGCTGCTCTCCAACGGCACGTACTGCCTCGCCGTATCGGAGGCCGGGCAGAGCTTCGCGCGCTGGCACGCGCTGAGCGTCTGCCGCCGCGGCACGCGCGCAGACCCCGCCGCCGGGCCGGTCGTGCGGCTGGAGACGGACGATTTCTCCGGCCCACTGCTGCCGGGCACGGCCGCGGGCGCGCAGTGGCGCTTTACGGTGCGCGCAGCGCAGTTCACCGCCCGGCACGGGGACGTGACCGCCGTGCAGACGCTGACCGTGCCCGGCCGCGCCAACGGCGAGGTGCGCGCGCTGATGCTCTCGTCCCCGCGTGGGATCGAGGGCACGGTGCGGTTCGTGTTCGAGGCCGTGCTCGCACCGTTGGAGGATTATGTCAACCACCCGGCGTTCGCGCGGCTGGGCTTTCAGAGCGTGCTGCGGCGCGACGCGCTGCTGCTGCGGCACCTCGGCCGCGGCGAGAAGCCGGAGGCGTGGCTGTGCGCCGCGTGCGACCGGCCGGGCACGTGGCGGGCCGAAGGGCCGGTGCCGGGGTGGCTGCGCGCGGGGCGCGTGGAGCTGAGCGTGCCGGTGCGCACAGCGCCGGACACGCCGTGGCGCGTGCGCTTTGCGCTCGGCGTGGGCGCGCGCGAGGACGATGCGTTCACGGCGGCGCAGCGCGCGCTCGTGCTGCCGCCGGCGATGGCGGCGGCGCTGCCGGCAGAGCTCGCCGCGCAGTACGGCATGACGGGCGCGGAGCTCGACGGCGCGATGGCGGCGGTCTCTCCCCTGCTGTTTCCGGCCGTGGCGGCGGGCGCAGCGCCCGGGCAGCTCGAGCGCCCGGCGCTCTGGGCGCAGGGCATCTCGGGCGACCTGCCGGTGTGGTGCGCGCAGGCGGAGTGCGGCGTGGTGCGGCAGTGGGCGCTGCTGCGCGCGCTGGGCGTGGCGTGCGACCTTGCGCTGCGCAGCGGCGACGGCGGGGACTACCGGCAGCCGACGGCCGGAAAGGTGCGCGGGTGGCTCGCGGCGCTCGACCTCGCGCACAC
>OIWM01000990.1_pt1 | contig 30911 bp, 21 predicted proteins | sample 1587451 | NCBI WGS metagenome assembly OIWM01 (sample SAMEA3888907, study PRJEB22519) | human gut metagenome | biome: human gut; feature: human-associated habitat; material: faeces | place: Denmark | collected 2011
ACAACATAGAATATTTTTGTTTTTTGCGCTGTCTACTTGACAGGGGGCGGGTCATTTCATACCGCTCTTTTTCGCTATATTATAATGTATTACTGCTTAACGTTTCCCATAATGATACCACGTCCGTCAGTGCCTACATAAACTCTGCCGTATACCTTAGGATCGCCGCTGATTATCTTTCTAACGTTGCCCCACTTCTGTGTGTCATCATTGATACGCTTCCATGTTACGCCCTTGTCGGTGGACTGGTAGATTCCGTAGCCGTCGCCGTTTGCCTCGCCCATCATGTAGAGTGCCATGTAGTCGCCGTCCTTTTCAGCTTTGCCAATGCCAATAGCATCGCACAGTGTAACGTCCTGAGATGTAGGAGCGAGAGTGCCTGTTGATGAGTCAAGATAGTAAACTCCGCCCGCACCTACAGGTATCCAAAGGTCGCCCTCTGTATCAGGACAAGCTTTTATTGATGTTGCTGAAACCAGCATATTAGCTATAGGACTGAAAGTCTTTCCACCGTCTGTACTCATATAGAACGTTCCGTCATATGAGCCGTAGAACTTATCAGGATTTACCTTATCTGTTTCAATAACTGCGCCGGCAGGAAGTCCCTCGCAGGTAGTCCATGTTTTGCCAAAGTCGCTTGTTACTGCCGCAGCAACGCCTGTTGTGCCGCTCTGATAGAAAATGGTCTTGCCGTCAGCGGAAAGCTTAGCTGTGCCGCCTGCTTTCTTCTCAACACCCTCCGGAAGTGTTTCCACTGCCTGCCAAGTTTCGGCTGCGTCTGTTGAATAGTAAACCGAGCCGTCGCCATCGTCTGTCGCTCTTACTACTATCTTATAATCCTGTGCCGCACAATCTATAGAGGTCGCCTTGAAGTCGCCATAATGCTCCTGCGGAGCTTTTGTTACATCATCATGACGGAAGCCGTAAAGGTCACCCATTGTGGAATAAAGCTCAGGAGTACCCTCGCCATTATCGAGAGGTGAAACGAAGTCAAAGATAGCTGTCATTTCAATGCCCATTGCCTTTACGCTTATGTCAACAGGCTCGTCCTTTATCTTTGAAAGATTTGATGTGCCGAAGATAGTTGCACCTGTTGTGTAAAGAACCTCATCTGGGTTGAACGGGTTGATAGCAACACCTGTCATCCACCAGCCCGGCTTGAGCTGTCCCTGCCAATCCAGCCAAGGAGCATTGCTTATATCGAGATTGAAGTTGTTTACCTCTTTGCCGTTCTCGTCACTGCCCCAAATGCCGTTCCAAGTTTCGCCTCCGTCATAGGAAACGAAAAGGTTGTCGTAATATGCCCAAAGGTCAAGAGTTGTGCATACTATCATGTTAGGGTCGTTAGGGTTTACTGAGATACCATTGTAACCGCAAGTATAAGATCTCTCAGGAGTTATCTCTGTCCACTCGCCTGTTTTAAGGTTATACTTCTGAACTGCTCCGTCAGAAGCACCGTTTGGTCCTACCTTATAAGACCATGTTGAATAGAGATATCCGTCAGAAGATATCTCGCCCTGACAAGGCTTGAGCTTCTCGGTCTTGTCGCCTGTAGCCTCAGACTTTGGATTAGGGATAGCTGTCCAGGTTTCGCCTGCGTCATCAGAACGATAGAGATAATCCCCCTGTGTTCCTGCTGAGCCAACGATTATTGTCTTTGTTGCCTGACCCTTTTCAGAGCTTGATTTATCGAATGCCACGAATGTAAGTCCGATAGAATATCCGTCTTCAGTATATCCGCCCTTTGTAGGGAATGAAGTGACCTCGTTCCATGTTGCGCCATAGTCTGTGGACTTCCAAAGTCCGTCAGCTCTTGAGCCGAAATAAAGTATAGAGTTATCGTTAGGGTCTACCTGAAGTCTTTCTCCGCAGCCTCTTCCGACCTCGTTACCGCCCATGCCGAAAGGCATTTCGCAGATAGTCCAGTTCTTGCCGTAATCGTCAGAAGCAAATATTGCACCGTTGCTTGTGGAGTATGTACCAGCCGCAAGATAAACTCTGTTTGGCTCAACAGGGTCAGTTGCGAGGCTCTCTGTTCCGTTATAGTTCCAATCATCGCCGCCAAAGCAATCTGTTATACACTCCCAGCGCTGAGTATCCTTATTCTACTTATAAGCGCCGCCCATATCTGTTCTGGCGTAGATAAGCCCCTCCTCAGTAGGGTTATAGATGACGTCAGGGATAAAACCACCGTCAACTATCTCGACATTTCCCCACTCCCAGCCAGTGTCAACAGGCTGAGCGTTGTAATACTCCTTCTTAGCGTCGCCCTTGCTGTCAGAGCCGCTGGAGGAATCGTTCTTTTTTGAGCAGCCTGCGAAAGCTGTCACTGTAAGGGCGGCGGCACAAGCCACTGCCATTAGCTTTTTTAACCTCATAAAAATTCTCCTTATAAGTTGTATTCGTTTACATCTCTGTGTTATTTAAAGGCGGAAGAGCTCCGCCTTTAAAATTTGAACTTATTTCACAACTATTGTACTACAATATCTTCAAATTGTCAATAGTCTTTTGTGTATTTATCTAAACTTACCACAACTTTGATAAACGCTTTGCTCTTACACCTTTATAAAATGAAGTATCTTTGAGCAGAAGTCGCCATAAAGTCCGTCGCCATTCCATATCTTTGCGATGTTGATGCCTGCATTCATAAGTGCCGCACCTGATATCTTCTTGTCAGGCTCATTCTCCTCATAATAGTAAGCGTCAGCTTCAAGACCTTTGAGCTTGATACGTCTTGATCTTTCGTTTGGTCTGCCAAGCACCTGAACGAATTCAAAGAGAGCTTCGCTCTTGTCCTTTGCAACGAACTCCCAAGCGTCCCATGTGTTGTCCTCAAACATATTGCCTATTCTGTAGTGGTCGCCTGTTCTTACAAGCTTGTTGAACTTGTTGAACTCCTCTATCTGTGCAGGGATAGCGTCCCTGTCCTCCTGCGGTATCCTTGTTACGTCAAGCTCATAACCGAAAGTACCCACCATAGCAACGTGACCTCTTGTCTTGAAAGGAGTGTTTCTGCCAACAGTATGGTTAGGGCAATCGGAAACGTGCGCACCCATTGCTGAGCATGGATAGCACATTGATGTGCCGTGCTGTATCTTAAGTCTTTCGATAGCGTCTGTATCGTCAGAGCACCATATCTGTGGGCTGTAGTAAAGCATACCGGGATCAAATCTTGCTCCGCCTCCTGAGCAGTTCTCCAGCAGGATATGAGGATAATCTGTTGTAAGTCTGTCCATAAGGTCATAAACACCGAGGACGTATCTGTGCCAAAGCTCTCTCTGTCTTTCAGCAGGCAGGGTAGCCGAGCCGACCTCTGTAAGCTGTCTGTTCATATCCCACTTGATGTACTCGATATTCGCACTGTCGAGAATCTTCTTCATCATGCCGTAAACGTAATCTCTGACTTCTTTTCTTGAATAGTCAAGAACATACTGCTCTCTGCAAAGTGTCAGAGGTCTGCCCTTTATCTGGATAGCCCAGTCCGGGTGAGCCTTATAAAGTTCAGAGTCAGGGGATATCATTTCAGGCTCGAACCAAATGCCGAACTTCATGCCAAGCTTATTTACCTCGTCAACAAGATATTTAAGACCGCCATTGAGCTTCTTCTCATAAACGAACCAATCGCCCAGTGATGAGTTATCAGAATCTCTATGACCGAACCAGCCGTCGTCCATAACAAGCATTTCTATACCAAGCTTTGAAGCTTCCTTAGCGATATCTATAAGCTTGTCTGTATCGAAATTAAAGTAAGTAGCTTCCCAGTTGTTAATGAGTATCGGACGTCTTTTATCCTTATACTCGCCTCTGATAAGATTGTTTCTATAGAGGTCATGGAAAGTTCTTGACATTTTGCCTATACCCTCGTCAGAGTGCACCATTACTACCTCAGGGCAGGTGAAGCTTTCGCCCTTTTCCAAAAGCCACTCGAAGTCAAGAGGATTTATACCCATAATGAAACGAGTTTTCTTATGCTGAGTAACTTCTGCCTGAGCATAGAAGTTTCCAGAGTAAACAAAGTTGAAACCGAAAACCTCGCCATTATCCTCGTCAGCGTTATTGTCGCAAAGAGCAACGAACGGATTGTTCTGATGTGATGATTCGCCCTTACAGGAATCAACAAGCTGTTTAGCATGGTGAAGTCTGCATCTTTCAACAGCTCTTTCTCTAGCCCATGAGCCGTTGAGGGTAATCATATCCATTTTGTCTGTATCAAAATCAACGCAAGCTGAAAGTGCTCTTGTTATTTTGAACGGCTTTTCGCTCTTGTTTGTGATAACAGCGGAACGTGTGATAACGTCAAGCTTATCGAAAGCTGTGTAGATAAGAACGACTTCGATATCGGCATACTTATCATACATTGTTATCTCGAGAGTTGAACAACCGCTTTCCTCAGTAGCGAAAGTAGCAGGCAGACCCTCAAGCTTTGGTTTGCCCTCATACATTTTATGAGAAACATATCTCAGATCGCTAGTCGACATACCGTCAGCGTCCATTATTTTGAAAGCAGACTCTCTGTAATCACCAAGACCGAAGCATGGATATTCAAAAGGCAGTGTATCCATAAAGCTTGCTCTGTCACGGTCGTTAGTGGCAGGGGTAAAAGGGCTTTCGTCAAGGCGGAGAAGATAAGTCAGATCCTCGTCAGGGACTTTATTTCCATAGTAAACGTGAGCGAGGTAGCCCTCCTCGCAGACCTTCATCATATAGTCTGTATTATTGGCTCTCAGCTTGAAAGCCTTATCTTTTTCGTTATAAAAGATATTGATAATTATCACTCCTTGCAAAAATCTGAACCTTACGGCTCAATTGATATTATAACACATAAAAAAAATAATGCAACAGGGTAAAACGATTACTTTAAAAATTATTTTGTTAAATTTTCTTGATAATGCAAATATTTGAACATGAGTGGTTCAAATTGTGGGAATATATAAAAAAGGGACTTATGCATTTAGCACAAGTCCCTTAAAAATTCAATATTTATCTGTTATCAGATTAGTTGCCGTACTTAGCAGTGCTGATCTTGATACCAGGGCCCATTGTAGAAGCTACAACTACGCTCTTAAGATACTGACCCTTAGCAGCGGCTGGCTTAGCCTTTACAACAGCGTTGATAAGTGTGTTGAAGTTCTGCTCGAGCTTCTCAACACCGAATGAAGCCTTACCGATAGGGCAGTGAATGATGTTTGTCTTATCAAGACGATACTCGATCTTACCAGCCTTAGCCTCTGTAACAGCCTTAGCTACGTCTGGAGTAACAGTTCCTGCCTTTGGGTTTGGCATAAGTCCTCTAGGTCCGAGGATCTTACCAAGACGTCCTACAACACCCATCATGTCAGGTGAAGCAACTACAACGTCGAAATCCATCCAGTTTTCCTTTGTGATCTTCTCAACGAGATCCATGCCGCCAACATAGTCAGCGCCTGCTGCCTTAGCAGCCTCGTACTTGTCTTCCTTACAGAATACGCAAACTCTTACAGTCTTACCAGTTCCGTTTGGAAGTACAACAGCACCTCTTACCTGCTGATCAGCGTGTCTTGAGTCAACGCCCAGACGAATGTGAAGCTCGATAGTTTCATCGAACTTTGCCTTAGCACCCTTAGCTGCAAGTTCCAGAGCCTCAGGAGCGTCATATTGCTTAGCCTTGTCGATAGCCTTGAAGCTGTCAACATACTTCTTGCCATGTTTCATTAATATTTCCTCCTCATTAAGTGGTAATACCGACAGTGGATATCTAGTCGGTTAGCGGAAAATTCCTCCCACCATTGCCGTGCATGAATGCACAGTACGATTGATTAGTCCTCAACTACAACGCCCATTGAACGGCATGTACCAGCGATCATGCTCATAGCACTCTCGATGTTTGCTGCGTTCAGGTCAGGCATCTTCTGCTCAGCGATCTTCTGAAGCTGCTCTTTTGTGATAGTTGCGACCTTAGTCTTGTTAGGAACACCGGAACCTGACTCGATCTTGCAAGCCTTCTTGATGAGAACTGCTGCCGGAGGAGTCTTGGTGATGAATGTGAATGATCTGTCTGCGTAAACTGTGATAACAACAGGGATGATAAGACCGATATCGTTCTTAGTTCTCTCGTTAAAATCCTTTGTGAACGCCATGATGTTTACACCGTGCTGACCAAGAGCTGGACCAACCGGTGGTGCAGGAGTTGCCTTTCCTGCTGGAATCTGAAGCTTAATATAGCCTACTACCTTCTGTGCCATTTGTTCGCACCTCCATAATTAAGTGGTAAGGCGAGCGCCATACGCTCTCCCACGTTTCCGGAAGCCGTATATCCGAACCGTCATTGACGGCTTTGCTTCCATTTTCACGAATGTTTGCGGAGTTTTACCGCCTTTTTCCTTATTCCTCAGACTTTATCTGTGTCAGCGGCATAGTAACAGTTGTTTCTCTGCCCAGCATAGATACTCTGACGTCTGCCGTCTGTGCTTCCATATCGAATTTCTCCACAACTCCTGTGAAGCCCTCGAATGAACCTGCTGTTACAACGACGTTGTCGCCTTCCTTGAAGCCGACCTGAACGTTAGCGCTTCTCTGTGTATCAACGCCCAGCGCTGCGACCTCTTTATCGGTCAGCGGAACAGGCTTTGACGCAGGACCAACGAAGCCCGTAACGCCTCTGGTATTTCTAACGATATACCATGAATCGTCTGTAAGCACCATTTTTACAAGCACATAGCTTGGAAAAAGCTTTCTGTCGCCCTTGTCGATCTTATTGCCCTTTACTTCGGTAACTTCCTCCATTGGGATCATTACCTCAGGGATCAGATCCTGAAGGTTTCGGTTTTCAACAACCTTTTCAATATTGCTTTTTACCTTATTCTCATAACCTGAATAAGTGTGAACAACATACCACTTTGCTTCTTCTGACATGTTTCTTACCTCCATATTGATGTTGTCAAAACCGCTGTGACGGCTTAGCCGCCGATTTTAAGGATAGCCTTGATAGCTGCACCCAGACCTGAATCAACGCCGAAAAGGAACAGAGCCATAACGACCATTACCGAGAGAACAACTCCCGTATTCTTAGTCACCTGCTGTCTTGTAGGCCAAACGACCTTTTTCATTTCAGCTTTAAGCTCTCTGAAATATTTTCTTATTCCGCCCTTTTTCTTCTGATCCTTGCCGGTATCCTTTTTTGAAGACTTAGTAACATCTGTTTTTTTAGCCATTAGAAATAGCTCCTTTCAATATTACTTAGTCTCTTTGTGAAGAGTGTGTTTCTTACAGAACTTGCAATACTTGTTCATTTCAAGTCTGTCAGGGTCATTCTTCTTGTTCTTCTTAGTGTTGTAGTTTCTCTGCTTACACTCAGTACAAGCAAGTGTAATTTTTACTCTCATTTCGGCACCTCCTGACGAAATTTATACCCCGCAAGAACATTCAGGGTACGTCTGCCTCCCTCATACGTTTTCACGCAAGCTGTCACACAGCCCTGAGGTAACTTATGCTTTTTCACGCTCAAAAAAAGAGCGCAAAAAAATAGACCTCATAAAGAGGTACTACAATTATAACATCTGCGTTCTTCTTTGTCAATCATTTGTCAAAGGATTTTATTAACTTTTTGTAAATTTTATCGTTTGTCGAGTGAGGAGTGAGAAATGAGGAATTATGGTATCGCCTTGCGGCGATGATTTTTTTGTAGGAGCGACCTTTGGTCGCCCACATGATTTGTATAAATTCAAACCTTGCCGCTCCCAGAAACGGGCTGTCGAGGGCGCCAGCCCCTACAGCTTCTTCGGGCAAATTTGCCATGCCGCAAAATCGCTACGCTCTTTGCTGGTGCTTTGTTTGAGTTATAGAAAAAGCGGTGCGAGTTTTATTTCTCGACACCGCTTTGATTATTATTTAGTTTGGTAGTTTCATTTCTGCACCCCTCTGCACTACATAGCAGAATAAACTCGGTGCATACATTTACCTCGTACTGAAGAGCCACAAGGGTCAGCTATGCCAATTCCTCACTCCTCACTTGTTACAGCTACAGCATCTTTCTCAAATACTGTCCCGTATAAGACCTGTCGCAAGCCGCAATTTCCTCAGGCGTGCCTGTGCAGACGATAGTTCCGCCGCCGTCGCCACCCTCAGGTCCTAAGTCTATGATGTGGTCTGCGGTCTTTATTACATCAAGATTATGCTCGATAACAAGCACTGTATTTCCGCCGTCTGCAAGCTTCTGCAAGACCTCGATAAGCTTATGCACGTCCGCAGTATGAAGACCTGTAGTCGGCTCGTCTAGGATATATATAGTTCTGCCTGTGGCTCTTTTTGAAAGCTCTGTTGCAAGCTTGACTCTCTGCGCTTCACCGCCTGAAAGCGTTGTAGCCGCCTGCCCTATCTTCACATAGCCAAGACCAACTTCATACAGTGTTTCAAGCTTACGGCTTATTTTAGGGATAGCACTGAAAAACTCAACGCCCTCTTCCACTGTCATTTCAAGCACGTCATAGATGTTCTTGCCCTTATATCTAACTTCCAGCGTTTCACGGTTGTATCTCATTCCGCCGCAGACTTCGCATGGCACATACACGTCAGGCAAAAAGTGCATTTCTATTTTGATTATTCCGTCGCCCTCGCAGGCTTCACATCTTCCGCCTTTGACGTTGAATGAGAAACGTCCTGCACCGTAGCCTTTCATCTTTGCATCAGCGGTCTGAGCGAAAAGTTCTCTGATATCGGTGAAAACGCCTGTGTATGTGGCAGGATTAGACCTTGGCGTTCTGCCTATTGGCGACTGGTCGATATCTATTACCTTATCAAGATGCTCTATCCCCTGCATTTCCTTGAACGCTCCAGAGCGTATCTTCGCACGATTTAATCTGCCCGCAAGCTCTTTATAGATTATCTCGTTCACAAGCGATGATTTGCCTGAGCCTGACACACCTGTTACGCAGGTGAAAGTGCCGAGAGGTATCTCAACATCTATGTTTTTCAGATTGTTCTGTGTTGCACCGATGACTTTCAAAAACTTGCCGTTGCCCTGTCTGCGTGTTTCAGGGACAGGTATCTTTTTTGCTCCGCTGAGATACTGTCCTGTGATAGAACGCTTGCACTTCATTATATCGTCAACAGTTCCTGCGCAGACTATCTCGCCGCCGTGAATGCCTGCTCCCGGTCCAACGTCCACCACGAAATCTGACGCACGCATTGTGTCCTCGTCATGCTCTACCACTATAAGGGTATTACCAAGGTCACGAAGTCTTTTCAGCGTTGCGATAAGCTTGTCATTGTCACGCTGATGCAGACCGATAGACGGCTCGTCAAGGATATACAGCACGCCCACAAGTGATGAGCCTATCTGCGTTGCAAGCCTTATACGCTGGCTCTCACCGCCTGAGAGAGTACCTGCGGAACGTGACAGGGTGAGATATTCAAGTCCCACGCTTTTGAGAAAGCCAAGGCGTGACTTTATCTCTTTTATTATCTGCTCACCGATAAGCTTGTCACGGTCGCTTATCTCAAGGTTTTCAAAAAATTCAAGGGCTTTTGCCACCGATTTGTGACAAAGCTCTGCGATATTTATTCCGCCAACTGTAACGCTCAGGCTTTCTTTTTTAAGCCTTTCACCATGGCAGGCAGGACACTTTTCATCGCTCATATAAGCTTCTATATCAGCCTTTGCCCAATCGCTGTTGGATTCCTTGTAACGTCTTTCAAGGTTTGGTATAACGCCCTCAAATTCTGCCTGATAGTCAGCCTTATAGAACTTATTGCCACGCTTTAGGTGAAGTTTCTGACCTTGAGTGCCGTAAAGGAAAATGTCTATAGCGTCCTTGTCGAGATTTTTCACAGGCTCGTCAAGGGATATGCCGTAGGTCTCGGAAATGGCGTTGAAATACATCATGGCGATAGAGCCTTCTTCAAGGCTGTTCCAGCCGCTTGCTTTGATCGCACCCTGCCTTATGGAAAGGTCTCTGTTAGGGATAATAAGCTCAGGGTCTATCTTCTTGAACACGCCAAGACCTGTACACTTTTCGCAAGCACCGAAAGGATTGTTGAAAGAGAACATTCTCGGAGTAAGCTCGTCAATGGATACGCCATGCTCAGGGCAGGCGTAATTCTGTGAGAAAAGCATTTCCTCTCCGCCGATAACGTCAACCCCTACAAGTCCCCCTGTAAGCGAAGAAACAGTTTCGATACTGTCGGTAAGACGGGACTTTAAGCCCTCTTTGATAACAAGTCTGTCCACCACTATCTCGATAGTATGCTTTTTATTTTTCTCTATTTTTATCTCTTCCGAAAGGTCATAGGTTATGCCGTCTATACGCACTCTCACATAGCCCGACTTTCTAGCACGGTCAAGCTCTTTTGTATGCTCGCCCTTACGTCCTCTGACGATAGGAGCTAAAAGCTGAATCTTTGTACCCTCGTCAAGTTCCATTATCTTATCCACGATCTGATCCACTGTCTGCTGACGTATCTCTCTTCCGCAGACAGGACAATGTGGCACGCCTATACGGGCATACAGAAGTCTGAGATAGTCGTATATCTCTGTGACTGTTCCAACAGTAGAGCGTGGATTTTTGGAGGTAGTCTTTTGATCTATGGATATAGCAGGGGAAAGCCCCTCGATGCTGTCAACGTCAGGCTTATCCATTTGACCCAAAAACATTCTCGCATAAGATGACAGCGACTCAACATAACGTCTTTGTCCGTCGGCATATATGGTATCGAATGCAAGAGAAGATTTACCCGAACCCGAAAGACCTGTCATAACAACAAGCTTATCTCTCGGTATGGTAACATCAACATTTTTGAGATTATGCTCTCTTGCACCTTTTATAACTATCTCGTTAATTGGCATTGGTATTCTTTACTCTCCTTTTGGTATTGAAAAATCACATATTGGTATGGAGGCGGGAAAACATCGTTCGCCCGTTTACCTGCACATTACTTTCACGGCAGTCAGCAAACGGCTTTGCAAAAGGATATTCGGGCGAACGGTGTTCGCCCCTACACACGTTTTGTGGGTGTATATCCGTTTTATGTTTCGCAAGGCTTTTTATTTCTTCTCACCCTTTAACTCCGCAATTTTATCACGCAGGAATGCGGCGTGCTCAAATTCAAGCAGTTTTGCCGCCTCTTTCATTTCCTTGGTGAGCTTTTCTATGAGCTTTGCAGTTTCCTGCTTTGAAAGCTTTGTTTTCTGCCTTGCCTCGTATTCCACCTCTTCCTTAGTGGATATTTCTATTACATCTCTTATATCCTTGACTATAGTTTTCGGAACTATGCCGTGTTCTTCGTTGAACTTCATCTGTATTGCACGACGGCGCTCCGTTTCGGTGATAGCCTTTTCCATTGAACGTGTCACGGTGTCGGCATACATTATTACCTTGCCCTCAGCGTTTCGTGCGGCTCTGCCTATGGTCTGTATAAGTGCGCTTTCAGAACGCAGGAAACCCTCTTTATCGGCATCAAGTATAGCCACAAGAGTTACCTCAGGCAGGTCAAGACCCTCACGCAAAAGGTTGATACCCACAAGCACATCAAACTCGCCCAGTCGCAGGTCACGGATTATCTCCATACGCTCGATAGTGTCTATATCGTGGTGCATATATCTCACCTTTACGTCAAAGCTCTTGAGATAATTTGTGAGATCCTCAGCCATTTTCTTTGTGAGCGTTGTGACCAGCACACGCTGGTTTTTAGCTGTGCGCATATTTATCTCGCTGAGCAAATCCTCTATCTGACCCTCAGTCGGCTTTACGATTATCTCAGGGTCAAGCAGACCTGTCGGTCTTATGACCTGCTCCACTATCTGCTGTGACCTTTCCTGCTCGATAGGTCCTGGGGTAGCGGACACGAACACCGCCTGATTGATATGAGAATAGAACTCATCAAAGGTCAGCGGTCTGTTATCCATTGCTGACGGTAGTCTGAAACCGTAGTCAACAAGGGTCTGTTTTCGTGCTCTGTCGCCTGCATACATACCTCTTACCTGCGGCAGAGAAACGTGTGATTCGTCCACGAAAAGCACAAAATCCTCAGGCAAAAAGTCAAGGAGAGTGAATGGCGTAGAGCCGGCAGGACGTCTTGCAAGCACACGGGAATAGTTCTCGATACCGCTGCAAAAGCCTATCTCCTCCAACATCTCAATATCGTAGTTGGTGCGCTGGGCGATACGCTGAGCTTCGATAAGCATATCGTTGTCTTTGAAATACTTGATACGCTCGTCAAGCTCCTGCTTTATCTCCTCGATAGCGTCGTGCATTTTATCACGGCTGACAATATAATGGGAAGCAGGGAAAATAGCGGCATGGGCAAGTGAGCAAAGCACCTCACCGGTCACCACGTTTATTTCAGTAATACGGTCTATCTCATCTCCGAAGAACTCCACTCTTATGGCAGTGTCTGTAGAATTTGCAGGGAATATCTCCACCACATCTCCCCTGACACGAAACTTGTTTCTCACGAAATTTATATCGTTACGCTCATACTGGATACCCACAAGGTCAGCGATAAGTCTGTCACGGGATTTCTCCATACCACGACGTATAGACACCACCATGGACTTATACTCCTCAGGGTCACCAAGGGAGTAGATACAAGAAACGCTGGCAACGATAATAACGTCGCGGCGTTCAGCGATAGCGGAGGTAGCGGAATGTCTGAGCTTATCTATCTCGTCATTAACGGAGCTGTCCTTTTCGATATAAACGTCCTTGCTAGGCACATAGGCTTCAGGCTGATAATAGTCATAGTAGGACACGAAATATTCCACGGCATTGTTCGGAAAAAACTCCTTGAACTCAGAGCAAAGCTGAGCGGCAAGTATCTTATTATGGGCAAGCACGAGCGTTGGACGGTTTATCCTAGCAATAACGTTTGCCATAGTAAAGGTCTTGCCGGAACCAGTAACACCCATAAGGGTCTGCTCTCTCATGCCGCTTTCGATACCCTTTACTAAAGCGTCCACAGCCTCAGGCTGGTCGCCCGATAGCTTATAATCTGAAACAAGCTGAAACTTATCCATAAATGCCTCCTCAATCGAACAGTTGTTTTACTTATTATATTACATTTATTTTTAATTGTAAAGGCTTTTTTATCAATATTTTTTGAATTTGCGTATATGTACGATTTTTCGGACTGGTATTGTTACTCAACCTGCGGTATCAGCTCGATGTATGTGTAGGGGCGAACACCATTCGCCCGTCGAAGAAACAAACCCACGGTAACAACAAGGTTCGGCAGCAAAAAATTCTCCCCGACAATTCTGAATTTACAGCAAATCCTGAGCACGGGCGAACACTGTTCGCCCCTACAGATTGTTCTGGAGAGGTTCTTCTGCCGCAAAATCGCTATGCTCTTTGCGGGGTTACATTTGATTAGGGAAAGGGTAAGCGGTGCAGATTTTTGCTCCGATATTACTTTATAATAGAGCACAACCTTCTTCTGCTTTTTATAATTCAATCTGCACCTAGTAGGCTTACGCCTATTGAGGCTCTGCCTCAAACTCCGCTCAGGGCTTTGCCCTAAGAACCCACAAGCCCTCTAACGCCGGGCTTGAGCCTGCGTTTAAGTGCTCGCTACGCTCGGTGCTTGTCCACATCTCTGTTCAGCTTTCCTCATTCCTCATTCCTCACTCCTCATTCCTCACTCCTCATTCCTCACTTAATACCGCTCCCCTCTTGCATTCTCCCACACTTTAGGTTATAATATCACTATAGTAATAATTTCAGGAGGACGTAACATGAACAGATCATATGACGAATACAACTACACCCTCTCAAAGCGTGAACTGGAAGAGCTTAAATTCTTATTCATCTCTGATGATGTGGACTACAACGACACTGACAGCAACGGACTTACTTTCCTGCTCACTGCTATCGAAAGTGCTGACTTTGTTGAGCAGGACGGCGTTCTCAAGCCTGACAAGCGAAGTGTTGATTTCATCAAATGGCTCATCGCTCAAGGCTCAGATGTGAACTTCCCTGCTGACAAAAAGCCTTTACAATATGCTATCAAATGTGAAGAAGAGATATCTCACCGCAAAGGCAGGGCTTGCGATATGACCGAAATTCTTCTGCTTCTCCGTGAAAGCGGTGCTGACAGCTCAGGTCTTGACGAGCTTATTGACGGAGGATTCTCCGCTCGTGTGAAGCTTTGAGGTATAGCATGAGAGAATTTACCATAAATCAGAATGACGCAGGTCAGCGTGTTGACAAATTTCTCACAAAGGCTGTGCCGAAGCTGCCTAAAAATCTGCTGTACAAATATCTGCGCCTAAAGCGTATCAAGGTCAACGGCAAACGCTGTGAGATATCCACACGGCTTGCTTGCGGTGACGTTATGCAGCTTTACATCAATGACGAATTTTTCGAGGGCGAAGTTGCTGACAGACCAGCTTTTCTCAGTGCGCCAACGTCTTTGAATATTATTTACGAGGACGAGAATATTATCCTTTGCGACAAAAAGTGCGGACTTGTGGTACATGAGGACGAAAGCGGTTCGGCGGACACGCTTATAAACAGGATACAGCACTATCTTTATGAAAAGGGTGAATATCGACCTGAGGAGGAGCTGTCTTTTGCTCCTGCCCTTTGTAACAGGATCGACCGCAACACAGGCGGCATTGTAATATGTGCGAAAAATGCTGAAAGTTTGCGTGTGCTTAATCAGAAAGTCAAAGACAGAGAGCTTGAAAAGCTTTATCTTTGCGTGACAGTTGGCATACCAAAGGAAAAGTCTGCACGGCTCACGGCTTATCATCAGAAAGATGAAATCACAAAAACTGTCAAGGTATCTGACAAGAAATTTGAGGGCAGCCGCACTATGATAACATCGTATCGTGTGCTTGCGGAAAACAAGGCTGATGATCTTGCACTTCTTGAAGTTGACCTCATCACAGGCAGGACGCATCAGATAAGGGCGCACCTTGCTCACATTGGTTATCCACTTCTCGGTGACGGCAAATACGGAATAAATAAAGTCAACCGTGCATACAATGTGAAAACGCAGGTGCTTTATTCGTACAAGCTCACCTTTAAATTCACCACTGACGCAGGCATACTTGAATATCTAAACGGCAAGAGCTTTCAGGTTAAAGACGTATGGTTTTGCGAAAAATTCTTTGGATATAAGCTCTGATATTTCGTTAAATCGCACTATTTCGACACTGCGGATTTGTCATATACGACAAAATAATATAATTTCCGTGCAAATTTTGTGTAAATTGTTCAAAAGTGCTTGCAAATGTATATAAAATATGTTATAATTATTTAGTCAAATTTAACGGCTGTACTATATATACAGAAAATGACAGATATATTTTATAGATTTGGAGGAACAAAGGTATGACAGGAGATCTGCATTGTCACACAACACTGTCTGACGGCTCGCTTGGTATAGAAGAGGTCATTGTTCAGGCAAAAAGAATGGGACTTGACTTTCTTGCGATAACAGACCATGACACTCTTTCATCATCAAACAGAGCGCAAATACTTGGCGAACGTTATGGGGTCAAGGTCATTCCTGCGGTAGAGCTTTCCGCATGGGACAAGAAGCGCAATTCAAAAGTACACATTCTTTGCTATGCACCGCAGAAACCTGACAGGCTGGAGGGTCTTTGCCTGAAGTCATGCCAGATAAGAAAAGACTGTGCAAAGGAAATGATAGAAAAGGTAATGGCAAGATATCCTATCCCTGCCGATGCTGTACTGCACTACACGAAAAGTTCAAAGAGCATTTTTAAACAGCATATCATGAGAGCATTGGTAAATTACGGCTATGCTACTGAGCTTTACGGCTCTGTGAACGACAAGCTTTTTGCATATCCAAACGGCGAATGTCTTGTTACCCGTGAATATCCTGACGTAAACTTTGTGCTTGACCTTATACATTCCGCAAAGGGCATAGCTGTTATGGCACACCCTGTTATGTTCAACAACACTGAGCTGCTTCTTGAACTTATTGAGGCAGGCAAGCTTGACGGAATTGAAGCTTATCATTACTCTGCTACTCCAACTCAACAGCAGAAGCTTGTGGATATCGCAAAGGAACATGACCTGATAATAACTGGTGGCTCTGACTTCCACGGTCTGTATAATGAGACTATGACACATATCGGAAGCATGACCACTGACAAGGAAAATCTTGATAAGCTATTCAAGCTCATTCATATAAATTCACAAAAAGCTAACAAAGCGGCTGTGAAAACGGAGAAATAATATGGTATAATAAAGGGACATTATCATGCGGTAATGTTCCTTTAATGCGTAACAAAGCCTAGTTTGGCTGTAATAGAGAGGACTGTATAAAATGAACGTAATGGAAGAATCCCTACAGAAACACAGAGAATGGAAAGGCAAGATAGAGGTCTGCTCAAGAGCAAAGGTAAACAATGCAAAAGACCTGACGCTGGCTTACACACCAGGCGTTGCTCAGCCTTGCCTTGAGATACAGAAAGATCCTGACCTTTCATATGAGCTTACAAGACGTGCAAATCTTGTGGCTGTTATCACAGACGGCTCTGCTGTGCTTGGTCTTGGCAATATTGGTGGTCTGGCAGGTATGCCTGTTATGGAGGGCAAGTGCGCACTTTTCAAGGAGTTTGCAGACGTTGACGCTTTTCCACTTTGCATAAAGTCCAATGACGTTGACGAAATAGTGAACACTATCGCCATGATATCAGACAGCTTCGGTGGTATAAATCTTGAAGATATCGCCGCTCCAAGATGCTTTGAGATAGAGGCTAAGCTTAAAGAGAAAGTTGATATCCCTGTTTTCCATGACGACCAGCACGGAACTGCTATCGTTGTCGGTGCGGCACTTATGAATGCCTGCAAGGTGGCTAACAAGAAGATAGAGGATATTACACTTGTTATAAACGGTGCAGGTGCGGCCGGCTGTGCTATAGGAAAGCTTTTGCTTTCTCTCGGTATCGGCAACCTTATCATGGTAGACCGTGAGGGAATAATCTGCGAGGGCGACAATTATCTTAACGAGGCTCACGCTGAAATGGCTAAGGTAACAAACAAGAACAAGCTCCACGGCTCTCTTGCTGACGCACTCAAGGGTGCAGACGCTTTCGTAGGTGTTTCCAAGCCAAAGCTTGTGACCGCTGAAATGGTCAAGTCCATGAACGACAAGCCTATACTTTTCGCAATGGCTAACCCAACTCCTGAGATAATGCCTGACGAAGCAAAGGCGGCAGGTGCGTTTATCGTTGGCACAGGACGTTCAGACTTCCCTAACCAGATAAACAACGTTATCGCTTTCCCTGGCATTTTCAAGGGTGCACTTGCAGTAAGGGCTTCTGACATCAACGAGGAAATGAAAATGGCTGCCGCAAAGGCTATCGCAGGCTGTGTGCCTGAGGACAAGCTCAATGCGGAATTTATACTGCCGAACTCTTTTGACAGGTCAGTACCGGTCGCTGTGGCTGAGGCTGTGGCAAAGGCTGCAAGAGAAACAGGCGTAGCAAGAATTTAGGAGGTTTTTCAAATGGCAACGATAAGCTACACTCCAAAGGGAGTATGTTCAAGAAAAATTGATATCGAGGTCGAGGACGGTATCGTAAAGAAAGTGCATTTCACAGGCGGCTGTAACGGCAACACACAGGGTGTATCAAAGCTTGTTGAGGGCATGAAGGTTCAAGACGTTATTGACAGACTTGAGGGTATCGACTGCAACGGACGTGGCACATCATGTCCTGCTCAGCTTGCTGAGGCTTTGAAGTCTGCACTCTAAGCTTTCGTACTTGGACATTATACGGATATAAAAAAACGGGCGAACACTGTTCGCCCCTACAGAAAAAAATACACGGACTGCATTTTGTGTGCAGTCCGTTTTTTTGTACATATTCTAATTTTCTTTCGTTGCGCTTTGAGTGAAACTCATTGAAACAAATCCCGTACCTGTCACCGTAATATCGGTATGATTACCGTCAGACCACTGCTCTGCACTGTTAATGCCGTTCGTTCGATAGAACTGAATGTCATATTGATTTTTCTCGGCAGAATTGACTTTCAAAGTTGCAGTGGCTATGCCAGAAATGTCCTTTGAAATAGTCAGATCATAAGTATTCTTAAACCATTGGCTGATATCAACATAGTTCGTATTCCAAGTCAGGGTGACAGTACCCTCGCCACTGCCTGACAGGCGGTAGTTGAAGCCGTCAAGGTCTTTAGGCGAAGTAGCATTGTCGATGAATGTGCCTGTCCATGTTGCTGATGTGTTATTATTTATATAGATAACGCCAAGCTTTGCGGAGAGCGGTTTCAACTCTGCCTGATTTGTAGGAGTGGCTGTCACTCTCATGTATATGTCAGACTTTGTGAGCTGTGACTTATCAAAAGTCAGCACAAATTCATGCTTGTTGAAATCGTCAGCCATAAGTTTCAGAAGTGAAAACTCTATTTTTGAATTGCTTTCAAAAGTCTTTTTTTCACCGTTATATTCAACTGAGTATTTTGCAGTGTTTTCTCCGGTAACGGCTTTTCCGTTGCTGTCCACAAGCTCGACTTTCAAAGTGTATGTGATATCCTTGTCATTATGCTTTATCAATGTTTGCGGATAGTTGCACACATTGACTGTCACACAAGGCGAGTTTTCCATACTGCTAAAAGTTATCGTCCTTGGAAGATCATTTTCATCTGTTGTAAGATAATTAGATGAAAACAGCATGCCAGCTCCCTTTTGTGTGGACACAACTCGCTTTACACTTGAAACGCTGGTATAAGCCGCCAGGACGCCAATAGTACTGAGTGCGGCTGCCGCAAAAGCTATCCATATTGCAAGCCACGATCTTTTAAGCTTTTTTATAAATTTGTCTTTCATAACAGCCACCCTCCTCTCTATTTTGTGATTTATTACTTTCTCTGAACTGTAAGGTAGACCATGTCAGTTTCTTTATTGTTTTGGACGTTTTTATTCCATTTTACTCTTATTATAAAATAATCGCAAAACGGATCTTTATTGTCAATTACCGTCAGTGTATCCGATTTCCAATAAAGTGCCTCGGCATTTTTCTGAACATTGCTATAGGTGTCATAAGACTTTTCGTGAAGTGTGCTGTTAGCAAGTATCTCCGAGCCTTGCTGATTGAGATAATGTCCCGAGATCTTATTGCCGTCTATTTTGTAATAAAACGTTTTATTCTCTTCATCAGAAACATAAACGACAGCTTCTGATTTTTCAGTTTCACTGACGCTTTTCGCACGATATATCTCATACTCAAAAGGGATATTCGTTGTATGTGCAAGCTGTATTTGATATTGTTGCACGTCTGCCCCGCCTATGCCGAAAACAAAGTCTTTATAACTGCCGTTCTCAACGTCTATATCTGCCATTTCAAGATTTGCCACAGATTCTTTGTTTCCTGCGGTGATATAAAGCTGAGTAGGGGCATTTATTTTTGTTGTAAGAGCAATAGAACGTTTGTGAGTAAACCACGCATAAACAGGCAGTGCCACAAGCAGTACCACCGGGATGGATACTGCTATGACTAGCTGGAGCTTCTTCTTTTTTTCTAATTTTCTGAATTTTCCAAAAATGCTTTTTGTCATAATTTTCTCCTGAAAATGCCTGCTTATTATGAATTTATAAAGCCTGTTTCTATTTTTGCGTTTGTGTAAACAACATAGTCGCTTGAGGTAGTTCCATTAACAACTGAGTTGTTGTCATTAAGCAATACTGCGGTAAGCTCAACTCTATAGTTCGCATAGGTAAGTCCCTGCTCCTCAAAAGCCTTGCCTGTTTTTACTGTAAATTTCGTAACGGCTGTGTTTTGTTCTTCGCCATTATAGTCAGTGGTAAAAACGCACTCCTTGCCATTCAGACCGCTGCTTGATGTGGCGTTTTCCAAAGTAAAGCTACTGAGATATTTGCTAATATCGTTTGTCTGCTTATAATCGCCACTATTGTCCTTAACATACAACCTCATTGTATACTGTATTTTTTTGCCACCGTCCTTTGTTGATCGACTCAAAGCAGACAGATCATAGATAGCATTTGCTGTTATTGCCATTTCTTCTGTATTCATATCTTTGGCATTGATACCAAGCTGCGAAAATGGTGAATCCTTCGACTCAAGAACCGTTGACTCTGCAACGTTATAGTTTAGCTGTGCCACCGTCATTGCCTTTCTATAGTAGCGTCTGGCAGGCATAACTCCACTTGCAGAGATAGAGCTGTTCTCAATATTGTTCTGGCTATATGCAACATAAGACGCCGCATTTACGCCTATACCGGTTTTTGTATCCCCGTCCTTACGCTCAGGAAACTGATCTATGATCCCTGCAGTACCATAAGTTACGCTGATATCAGCCTTGACAGTTATAGAACCATTTGTGTCACTATTGATATAATCGTAGACCGAATCGGGATACATCAGCATATAGCTGTCTTTAGCTTCTGAAAGTGTCTCCGTCTTGCTTATTTTTGCGTTTGATAACTCTGTGTCTGAACTGTTTAAAATGCTGTAATCAACATTCACCGAAGTTCCTGCAATGATCTTTGCATTAGCTCCCGCATCGTTTTCATCAAAGTTCTTCATAGAGAATTTAAACGCCTGATACATATTGAAATCGTCACTCTTATAGCCATTAAATGTATCTCTAAGGCTCGGATCAATGCTTATCTTTGACGTCATTGTCGCACGAACAAAATTATTTGACGCTGTTATCTCCTCTGGGTCATGAGCCGTCACACTTACTAGCTGTGTAAAAAAGTTTGCAATAACATATGCGCCAGTATCATTATTTGTCACTTGGACAAGATTTGTAGGAATATTGCCATTGAGCTTTCTTGGCTTATTACCGCTATAATAATTCACAAAGTTCTTGATGACCTTTTTTGAACCTTCATTTTCCGGAATGATGATAGTGAGATAATAGCTTTCGCTTATTATCATTTCGTCATTATCATTTTTAGGTGTATCACTATTCGCTGAAACAGTTATCTTATAAGCGCCTGTTTCATTCTCACCAGCAGGTCTATAATACTTGCCGTCGCTTGTTTTTACAGTAGCTGTAGCTTCATCATCTGCCTCAACAAGTGTTCCGTCAGATGATTCTTTAGCTGTTACCGACGCATATCTTAACAGTACATCATTCATTGTAACCGGTTTAAAGCCACTTATATTTGTCAAGTCAAGCTCACCAGTTGTTTTATTAAACTTAGCATCACTTGCGGTAGAATGATAAGTCTTGTCATTGTTATTTGCATCAACAAGAGTTAGCTTTGTATCATCGGTAAGCACACCACTGTCAGTGGCATTATCACCAATAAGATAAAGCTTTTTGTCAAAGCTCCAAAGCAGACTATCACCGTTATTGAGCATTTTTTCCCATTCGTTAGCGGATTTGTAATAGGAATACTTAAAATAAGTAGTAACAGGTGCATCAAAGCTCTCAAAAGCAAGCTTTGTTTTATCCGTATAGTGAGAATGGTTATAGTCTGTGCCTGAGATAACGTAAGATTGGAAGCTGAAATCAAGCACCTTTCTTACAAAAACAGGAATATGAAGTCTAAGAGCAGTTTTGCCACTTCCCGTTGGGTCGATATAATCAAGAGTAATGACAGTAAATCTGTTTGTACCGTCATTGTCATACTGACCGTCTGTGACCTTGAAATATCCTGTCTTGCTGTTAAACGTAAGAGTGCTTTTGTCTGATTTTTTCAAAACATCGTTATCATACACATAAGTTGCTGTGCTTACATTCATAAGATCTGTTGTTTTCAGCTTATTTGAACTGCTGTCGCAAACATCACAATTTGTCAGAACTGAGATATACTTTGCGAGCATTTGTGTGATATTCAACGATGAGTTATCATCTACAAGCAAAACTGGAAGATCGTTCAGCTCCTGAACATCAAGCTCAGAGGCCTGACGAAATGTTGTAAGCTTTGAATTAGCCAGATCCTCTGCATATGTCTTTATGGTACTGTTTATGCCATAGGATTTTGTCTTTGTGCCATTCGTATAAGAAGCAGCGTCACTAATGATAGTCTGCATATTTCCGCCAACAAGATCGCCTGTGAAAATTTTATCTCCAATGGTTTTGCTTGGGTTTATATTGACATAAGGTGAATAGATATCAACGTGCGTGCCGCTTCCCTCGCCGATATTTTTGGTATTGTCCTGAGTACCGTTATAGTCGGAGTGAACTGCGGTGAAGCTGGCAGGTATCTGTGAAGCATTATACTGTATATCAGGTAAACAATCCGTGTTATTTACCGATACTCCAATAAATTTAGATGATAGATTTTTATCATAGTTCCAACCTATCAAGTTAGAAACAGACACGCTGTTGTTGCCTCTTACATAGCCTAATTTATTTATGAAAATATCATAAGCATATGTGCTTCCACGGTCATTATGACCGATCACACCGCCTGCACCTGCGCCCTTGGACTTATCTTCTGCTGACAGAGTAACATTGTTGACTTCACAATCAGATATCTTCAGATCACCATTAGCTTTTATACCAACATAACCTCCGATACCTGCATCACCATTTTTAGCAGCTGGTATACCTATCGTTGCATTTTTTACAGCAGACTTTGATATAGTCACAGCCGCATTTTGTGTGCCGACCATTCCGCCTGAACTTGTATAGCCATAAACACCGCAAGCTGATGTTTCAGATGTTCCTCCATAGTAACAGTCATTGATAGACAACTGGTTTTTGTTTATTCCAACGAATCCACCGGCATTACTACCATAAACATCGACGCTGACGCTTGTGTTTGTTATTGTGCAGGCTCCGTTAGACAGTCCTATAAGACCGCCCTCGTTCATTGTCTGGGTTGCAAGGGGTTTATTGTCTTTTTTTGAACCGATAAAGCTATCTTTATTATAGGCTGTAAGCTGAACATTGCTTATTGTCGTTTTGATATTTGCAACGCCTGCGATTCCACCTACGCCAAACCAAGTTTTTGTGCCTTTATCAAGATTAGCAAATTCAACTTTATTAATTTTTATCTTAGAATCCTTAACAGCGAATTCGTTGCCTTTCTGAGAATTTCCCACAAGACCGCCTGTTTCAAATCCGCCATACACATAAACGCCACTGCTTTCAGACTTAACGTTACTTATATTGATATTATTTGTTGACTTTCCTATAAGTCCTCCCACAGTATATGCGCCATATATTTCAAGATCGGTCAATGTTATTCCGATAAACTTGCAAGAACTCTGTACTCCGCCAACAATACCACCTGTAGAAAGGTCTTCATTAACATACGATTGTCCATCGTTGTTATACGTCTTAACGCTGATCTTGCCGGAAAGCTTAAGGTTATTTACAGTTAAAGCATACGTTGAACAGTTTATCAACCCAACTCCTTTTACGGAGGCAAATGCGGTACGATATTTATAGTTATCCATATCTTGGATTTCAATAGTGCTACCGCTCTTGTTATCCGTTATTTTCACAGCATAGGCTTTTATATCTGTATCGAGCTTTATAGTCTTATCATTTCCCTGGATAGTTGTCAAAGATAAAGTATAATCACATTTAATGTCGCCAAGGTTACTATCCTTTGCATCAAACAACTGATTTATACCACGAAAACCGGTTCCGGTGAGGTCATAGGTTTTATTTCCTGTGAGTTTAACAGTAAAGTTCTTATTTAATTCGTGTGCCCACTTTGCTTCATAAAGACCTTTTTCACTTGGCTTTGTATATTTTTTTAGCATTACAGAATTTTTCTTTTCATATTCCCTGCTTGTAGCCTTTTCAAGTCTTTGATAATCTGAGATAGCAGTTTTGTAATCTTTATCATCAGAAGTCAATGTAGCTGTGCCAACTTTTGAATAGTCTGCATTTCGAGTAAAAGTATAATGACCATAGCCGCAAGTATTTTTATTACGGTCTGTATATCCCATACCGGACTGTGATATGATAGACAGCATAAACAACGCCTGTGCATTAGGCACTTCAATGGTATTGGTCGTGCCGGCAATAACATTTAATTTCTCATCATCACTTAGCTCACTATTAAACTGCGTGATGAGATAATTTTTCCTGCCATTGTTAAGGTTAGTTGACTTACCAAACGTTGTTCCCTCTTCGATAGCAAAGCCGTTTACAACTCTGCCTATATATGGATTGATAAAAAGATTGGTATATACGTCTTCACCCACTGCCTCAGTATTGCTGGTTGTAAGCGCACTATCTTTGGCAACGTTGTTCATATTTCTGAAAATAACGCCGCCGTAAACTATGGCACCAACATATCCGCCTGCAGTAATGAGATGTTGTTTGCTGTTATCGTTATTTGCAAATTTTATAGTAGGATTTGTTACCTTGACATTATCAATGATATTATCTCCACCGAACACAACGCCCATAACACCGCCATAATACTCCGTCTTTTTGGTACTATAGTTTAATTTATTATTATTGTTTTTTGAAAGCGTTACTTCATTGGTATATACTATATTGATATCTTTTACAACACTTCCGCTGCTGAACCTGATGAGCGGGCTTGCAGAATTATTGGTGATAGTTGGATATGTTCCGTCGGATTTCTTCTGTCCAACAATAACGCCCCTGAAAACGTAACTGTTTGATGTTCCGCCAAGACCTGCAAAAGAACTGCCGAGAACTATATCATCATTTATCTTGTAATAAGCCTCGCAAAGATATTTAATCATGTTATCTTTTGAAACTGTTTCATTTCCGCTTACGAAATTGCCTGTTCCATCATAAGTATAAGTTTTATGATTAGTGCCTTTGCAAAAAGCACTATTAGCATTAACAGTCGATTTATCGGCAGAAACATTTGCATTATAGTTTACTTGCCAGCCATTTGTAGGTGCGGTTGTACTGATAACTCGTGCGACCTCTGCAAGTGTAGAAGCGTCAAGGATATATGGATCAGAGTATGTTCCGCAACCCTCGTCCAGATATGGTCGCTCAAGGTTTACGTCTATCTCATCATAGTTTTGGGTGGTATCATACGATTTAGCAACATATGGCTTGTATTCAGTAAAGCTATATTCCTCTTTTGCGTTATTTTTGTCAGGAGAAGTATACCTGTCATCCATACTCCAATCACCATGATATTTATTCTGCCTGCTCACATTATCTACACGATTCTTTATGGTGTCAGACACTTCTTTTCCGTAGGTTACATTATGCTTTTCATCTGTACCCCAATCGTCGTCCCATTTATAGTTGTATATTGCAGAAGAGCCTGCTCCGTCAGAATGCTGAAAGCTTTCAAGCAAAGTAGCATTTTTGAAAATTGAATTTTCATTACTTGCGTCAAGCTTGATATTTGAGAAAGTCAGAGATATATTTTGACCCTTTTCGCTTCCTACATTGCCTATAAGGCTTGTTGCAGCATAATCCTGTCCGCCTTTATCATATTTAGCAGTAGTCCTACTGTGTTTTTTCTGTGACACATTCTGTATAGTGATCTCTGTCATGTTGCCTATCTTATTTATAAGCAAAGGGGCGTAAGAATTTTCGCCATTTAAACTTAAAGAAGTATCATTCACATACAGATCATCAAGAACGATACTGCCGGTAATTTTGACAAATTTTTTTGTAGTATTGGTGTCGTCAGCAACCGAGCCGCAAACCAATGCACCTGAACCACCATTCACCTTACCGATATTTCCCTTAAAGGTCAGTTTGCCGCTTATGGTAACAGCTCCATTCTCATTTCTGAAAAGTCCGCATTGCATCATGTAATGTTGTGTACGAGAATCATCGTTTTTACTAGGATTAACACTATCATTACCATTCGTATGACGAGGATGGTTATTATTTAACACTTTTTCAGACATATTAAAGCCTTTATTGTCAAAAATAATAGTTGAACTTGAACTAATAGTTAGGTTATTCGTATCAACAGGATAATAAGAATATCTACGCAAATCTATTGTTTCATCTTTAGGGAAACCAGGGTCTTTATCACAAATATATTTTTTTATGTTTGACGCCGCAAAAACTCTTGCACTCCATACAGTAGCTTTAGCTCCGCCTGTGGAGGCTTTACCATTTTTATATACATCAAGGTTGTAATAATATCTTGCACAAGGATTATCTTTCCATGTCGCACCATTATTTTTTGTTTGATTTTGATAGGTATTGCAATGTTCGCCATCCATATAGAGCAAACGTTCATTTTTATCATTAACAGCAGGAATTGAAATTATGGCTTGACGATTGCAAACAGGACTATTTGAAGCATAAATACTACAACGAGCTATCTCATCAAAAAACAAATATTTTTTACTTATATTTATCTTAGTATCTTGTGAAATCTCATGTCCATTAGGATCAGTGAGTTCAAAATAAGTTGCATTAAAGGCACATTTACTGTAATATGAACCTGATCCATCAAAATAATTAAATGTATATGGATCATAATTTCTTCCCAATAATGTCGAGGCGAGCATGCCAAAATTTTTACAGTTGTTTGCTGTTACTGTCACACTGTCAAAGCTAACCTTTTTTATGCTCCAATAACCTGTTGTGGAAAGTACAAGACCACCTATCTCATTACTATCAGATGTTATAGTAGAATTAGATACAATTATTTTATCCAGCGTTACTTCAACATTATACCAGTTGTGACCAATAAACCCACCGCTTGTGCTTCCGCTGATTTTAGTGGAAGTTTTTACATTAAGAGTATTTACACTAACACTTTGTATTTTCACAATATTAGGAGATGATGATATATCCGAACCTATCTCGGCAATAAGTCCACCAACTCTAGCATTAGCACTGCCTGATTTAGGACCTGTGTGTTTGTCAGTTATATTTCCGCCAACAGTGACATTATCAAACTTAATAATGGGTGCAGGCTTTGATGTAACAGCTCCTACCATTCCGATAACTCCGCCAAGACAAGTGCAATCTACCTTTGTTGTGCTATTATTGTATGTAAGATTTGCTGTTACAGCAGAATTAGTGAATGAAACTTCAGTTGTGGCTTCAGCAACATATCCAACCAGACCTCCGACAAAATTAGTATACGCACCACTTGGAGATGCGGTCACATCAGCGATCACTTTGTCAATAGTCAAAGCTCCGCTGTTGTATGCAGATACAGAACCAATATAACGAGCATCACCGCCAGAAACATTGTCACCGACAATATTAAAGTTTGAAACAAGCGTTAAATTGCTTATTTTTGCACCGCTTGTCTTTGCAAAAAGTCCGTTGTGAGTATGGAAAACTATCTTATCATTTTCTGTTCCCACTGTCATGGTAAGTTTATGACTAGTGCCATTCAGAGTGCCTGTGAATGTACCCTCATCATTATCACGCATAAAGCCGGTTAGACCTGTGTCGCTTATATCAACATCTGCACTAAGGCTGATATTTGCCGCAAGCATATCTGCCCTGCTAGCACCGCTATACTTAACAAAATCATTGCTTTCATGCTGCATTATCAAAGCTGCACGGGCAAAATCTGCCCTATTGCTTATGGTAATATTATTATTAGAAAATCCATTTATTGTAACAGTATGTCCTGATCCATCAAAAGACAGAACACCGCCAGCACTCTCAAGCAGATCGGAATCGTTAAGGCGAAGCACTCCGCCCCAATCCATATCGTCTATGACTTTTGAAGATGTCCTTGTAAATGACCAGCCGCTTAAGCTATAGATCAAAGCATTGCCTCTATTTCCTACTATCTGACATCCGTTTTTGTTAGGGTCTTTAGGATAAAAGCCTGAAAGGTTTGTTTCACCGCCAAGCCTTACAACGCCATTTTTATTAAATTTGCCAACAATGCCACCTACGCTCTGATTTGCAGAAACATCAGCTGCCGTAACTGTGACTTTGCCGCCAACATCAATAAAAGCCTGATCTGCATAGCCCACAAGTCCGCCATAATTATTTTGTGATGATGTGGAATTCTTAATACTTATAGTGGTATTCTTGACGCTTACATAAGCTTTGCTGTTATCACCTATCTTACCAATAAGGCCGCCAAAATCAAGGGCATTGCATGAGCCAGTCACATTTACAATGATATCACTTAGTGCTAGTTCAGAGCTAAGAGCATTGGCAGAATATCTTCCGACAATACCACCATAAAAGCCTGCCCTGACAGTGACATTGAAGTTTGAAGTAATAGTATCATTAGCGGTGCCCGTGATACTAATTTTTGCACTATCTGTACTATTTGTCAGCAGTCCGAAAACAGAACCAACAGCCGCACTGTCAGCGGTATCTCCTGATGAACAAGCAAGTGCCATTTTAACACCGCTGAATTTTGAAATATCAAATTCTTTACTGTCGGCTTTACTATATGTATAAGAGCCGAAAAGACCGCCCGCAGTTACAGAGCCTGTAACGCTTCCGGTCATGGTAAGGGTGACACCTTCGCCGACATTTATTTCTGCATTCTCTGCACTGCCCACAAGTCCGCCTGCGTTGTTTGCGGATATATTTACGCCCGTCAAGGCATCGTACTTGTCAATGTTTAGTGTTGCACCAGCACTCATTTTCCCGACAAATACACCTGCGTTCGATTTACCGGAAACGTCAAGTGAACTACTTGACAAGCTTACGGCAAGACTTGCGTTTTCGTCCATAGTGCCGCAAGCAAGGCCTGCATTATCCCCGCCTGATACTTCCACCTGGACATCATTACTTAGAGTGATATCCAGATCGACATTTGCTCCATTTTTCATATTTCCTATAACAGACGTGAAGGATTTATAAATTGTAGCACCTGAATCATCTACAGGATCAGCTTTTATTTTCCACTTATTAGCTGAAGCCACATCACCGTGTATAACATTCTCAGCAAGCAAAGCTGAATTTTTTCTTCCGGTCTAGCAAAAATAATAGTATCTAAATTTGCACTGTCACTAAGATATTCAAACAGAGCAAAATTAATAGGAAGATTAATAGCTGAACCCTCATTTGCTTTGACTGTTCCCATGAAAGGATATTCTTCATTGCCAAGTCCTTTTTCTATTCCTGTAAAATCAGAAGCCTTAAACTGAGATTGGTTGTTTGAAAACAATATTGTGATTTTCTGATAGTCAGCAGGATCTGCATTAAGAAGCTTTTTAAAATCGTCTGCATTCTGTATGGTATAAACGCCACTTTTGATATCGTTAGTTATGTCAGTATATGTATCTGCCGCCATAGCCGTAATAACACTGGTGACAGTTGATACCATTTTAGACACAACACCTGAAATGTCTGCAAGCGGCATACTCGTGACAAGCAATACGACAGCTGTAACTAAAGAAATAACATTCTTGCGATACTTGCTGTAAAGCTTGTGGCATATTCTATTAATTTTCTGATTTCTATTAGCTTTCACTTTCAACTGCCTCCGTGCAAAGTTAATATTCTCATCTATACGTTTAGTTCAACAAGGATATATTGCACCTTTGTACCTATCTTTTCGTCAGCGTCATTATACATGGAGCTTAGTGATGATAACTGTGCTGTGCTGTATTTATCACCATTAAGTATTTTCTCAATAACTGTTTTATTTTGTTCTTTATCAGCATCACCTGACAAGAACAAGCTTAAATTACCCTTTATATATTCCGCAAAATCCAAACGTTCTCTACTGTCATCATCAAACAGCACATTTTTCTCTGCCAGATTTTCATCTGTGCTTTTCATTAGTATCTGACCAAGCGTGTTCGGCCACACCCAATATACGTTCACTTCCTGTGGAACATCTGCTTTACAATCTTTAAACGTCCTTGTGAATGTTTCATCATGAAGAAAATCGGAATATGTGTGATTGTTCTCATCATATTTCTCAAAAAACATGATATGTCCATTCATAAATCTAGTTACTTCTTCTTCAGTAACCTTTTCATAAGAAACAGCGTCTTCGTTTTTATTCTCTGCATACCCTGTGATACTCAACTTGAACTGTATCTCCATTTCCCCCGACTGGTTCGGGACAACACAAAAAGTAAGCTTTCCATGACTACCAGGATTAATACCATTCGTCATACCGCTTTCTTCATCAAGAAGCCAGTAGATCTTTTTGTTCTCGTCAGAAGTGATGTTGCTCCCATCAGACACCTTAGAGTAGTCATTGCTGTCAAGTATCTCAGCTTTAAGCACATTGGCACTGCCTACTGTTTTCAGTTCAAATGGCGAATCTACGCTTTTCATTCCAAATGAATCAAGATCAAGGGCTTTATCAATGGTAAACCAAGCCAAGCTGACCGCAATAAGTATAAATGCCAGCACTGCAACTGGTATTATTTTTATAATAAGCAGTTTGCGTTTCTTCTTTTCTTCATCGCTGTCTGCTTTCTCTATCACTTTATGCTCAGCCACTTTGGCGACCTCCATTATTTCATCGAGTCAAGCTCTTTCTGCAATTCTATCATGTGGTTTCTGCAAGCGGTTATCTCGCCTGTGTATTTGTTGAACCACTCAACGTCCATTTCGTTAGGCTCTTCCTGCAAAAGAATTGCCTGAACCAGTGCTGATTGTGAACGTGATCTCTTACGCTCTATTTCCTCGATAGTAAGTCTGCATTTCTTTATTTCTCTTTTAAGCTGCCCTTTACTGCTCACGTTATTGTCCTCCTTGCATTAATTTCCCATTTTATCAACCGAATCAACTATCTCGTTGACTTCCCTATAGCCTTTGTCAAGATTTTCGGTGATATGGTCAAGTGCTTTTTTTACGTCCTCAAGCTTGCCCTGCATTTGTTCGGGATACTTCACAAAGCAATAATGAAGCTCATTTATAGCCTTCTGCTCATCAGTGTAATCGTCGATAAGAAACACCAGCGACCTTGCCGCACCCATATCCGAAAGTATCATGTTGTATCTCGTTGGAAGATCCTTACCGCTTTCAAGATAAGTGTCTATCTCCTCAGAGACAGCAGAAAGATTTTCCATATACTTAGCGATGTAAGTCTTTCTGACTTCCTCGGACTTATCCATATAAAGCCCGATAAAAACGAACAGCCCTGCAAGTGCCGCA
>OIWM01000995.1_pt1 | contig 30875 bp, 25 predicted proteins | sample 1587451 | NCBI WGS metagenome assembly OIWM01 (sample SAMEA3888907, study PRJEB22519) | human gut metagenome | biome: human gut; feature: human-associated habitat; material: faeces | place: Denmark | collected 2011
TATCTGCCCGCTGTGCAAGCACGGCGCGGAGGACTTTGAAAAGCTGCCGGAATAACCATATCAAGCTTATAAACGGAAAGGAACGATCATCATGTCCCGTGTACTGGAAACTCTGGAACCGAAAGCGGTCTTTCATTTCTTCGAGGATCTGACCCGTATCCCGCACGGCTCGCGCAACACGAAGGCCATCAGCGACTACTGCGTCGCCTTTGCAAAGGAACGCGGTCTGTGGGTGTATCAGGACGCGCTCAACAACGTCATCATCAAAAAGCCCGCCACAGCAGGCTGCGAAGCTGCGCCCGCCGTCATTTTACAGGGCCATCTCGACATGGTTGCGGAAAAAACGCCGGAAAGCCCCATCGACTTTACGAAGGACGCGCTCGACCTGCGCGTCGAGGGCGACTATGTCTCGGCGAACGGCACGACGCTCGGCGGCGACGACGGCATTGCCGTCGCCATGGCACTGGCCGTGCTGGACAGCAGCGAAATTGCGCACCCGGCGCTTGAGGTCGTGTTTACCGTCGACGAGGAGATCGGCATGGAGGGCGCGCAGGGCCTTGATTTTTCGCAGCTCTCCGCCCGCCGTATGCTGAACGTCGACTCCGAGGACGAGGGCATCTTCACCGTCAGCTGTGCCGGCGGCGCAAGCGCCAACGTCTCCATTGGCCTGACGAGCGCCCCCTGCGCGCTGGCCTGCGCGCGGCTGACCGTCTCCGGCCTCATCGGCGGCCATTCCGGCCAGGAGATCGACAAGGGCCGCGCAAACGCGAATCTCCTGCTGGGCCGCGTACTGGACGCGATGCAGAAAAAACTCTCCTACCGGCTCGTTTCCGCCGCAGGCGGTCTGAAGGACAACGCCATTCCGAACGCATCCGAGGCCGTTCTGGCCCTGCGGGAGGAGGACCTTTCTGCTGCGCGTGAGATCGCGGCGGCCTGCGAGGCCGATTTCCGGAAGGAATACGCCGCAGCCGACCCCGGTGTGACCGTCGCGCTGGAGCCTGCCCCCGCCTGCGATCAGGCGCTGACGGAGGAAGCGACGCTGCGTGTTGTCCGCTTCCTGCTGCTTGTGCCGAACGGCATCGCGGCCATGAGCATGGACATCCCGGGGCTGGTGCAGACGTCCTGCAATCTCGGCATTTTCCATGTGACGGACAGCGTTCTGACGGCGGTCAGCTCGGTCAGAAGCTCGGTTTCGTCGCAGAAGCAGATGCTGCTTGCCCGCGTCGACGCGCTGTCACAGCTGCTGGGCGGTTCGCTTCATGTGACGGGGGCCTATCCCGCGTGGGAATACCGGCGTGAATCTCCGCTGCGCGACAAGCTCGCCGCCGTCTACACGCAGCAGACCGGCAAGGCCCCGAAAATCGAGGCTATCCACGCAGGTCTTGAATGCGGCCTATTCGCGGGCCAGCTCCCCGGCCTTGACTGCGTATCCTTCGGCCCGGATCTGGTCGATATCCATACCACGCGCGAAAAAATGTCCATCTCCTCCGTCCAGCGCACCTGGCGCTTCCTGCTCGGCGCATTAGAGGCGCTGAAGGACTGATCCATAGAAGCCTCATTGATATGAAAAACGCGGCTCCCCGGATGTGTCCGGGGAGCCGCAATGCGTGTGTATCGTTACCGGTGGGTGCCGACGAAGAAGACGGAAATGACGCCGGGGCCGGTGTGGGCGCCGATGACGGGGCCGACATAGTTGATGATGATATCCTTGACCGGGGTCAGGGCGCGGATCTGTTCGGCAGTGTACTCTGCGTCCTCAATGCAGTCGCCGTGGCAGATGAAGACGGTCTGCTCTGCCGGGTTGATGGCCGTGTCGGCCAGCTTCTGCGCAAGGGCCTTGAGCGCAGCCTTGCGGCCTCTGGCCTTGGTGACGTTCTTGAGCGTTCCGGCGTCGTCGGTGTGCATGACGGGCTTGATCTGCAGAACCGTGCCGACAAGGGCCGTCGCCGCGTCGACGCGTCCACCGCGCTTTAAGAACATCAGGTCGTTGACTGTGAACCAGTGGCAAAGATGCGGGATCGTCTCGCGGACGTAGTCTGCGACCTCGTCCATGGACGCGCCGGACTGCTGCTTCTTCGCGGCCAGATACAAAAGCAGGCCCTCGCCCAGAGACGCGCAGAGCGAGTCGATGGCGATGAGCTTCCGCTCCGGGTATTTTTCCCGCAGCTCGCCGCAGGCGATCGCGCCGGACTGGTACGTCGTGCTCAGACCGGAGGAGAAGCCGATGAAGAGGATATCAAGGCCCGCCTTCAGCTTTTCCTCCATGACGGCAGTGAACTCCGAGACGTTGACGGCACTCGTGGTGGCGCGTTCGCCGTCGCGGAGCTTGTCGTAAAATTCCCTGAAGCCGATCTCACGGCCGTCGAGATAGTTGGCGTATGTATGTTCCCCGATCAGAACGTGCAGCGGCAGGACGGCAAGATCGAGCTCGTCCGCCAGTGCCTGCGGCAGATCGCAGGAGGAGTCGGTGACGATTTGAAAACGTTTTTCCATGTGTGACCTCCGGTTCTTGATTTCTGCTGCATATTATACCGCGCCGCGCCGCAAAATGCTATTCAAAAATCGCCATTTTCGCTCTACAAGTCCGAACGCCCGGTCTACCCGCGGTAGAGTGCCTGCGGCGCAAGGGGTTTGCGCTCCTTCGCCGGGAACGGCTGTGACTATGGAGCTGATCATGCGCAGCGCAGAAAATATTTCTCCCGCGCGCGCTCTTTACTTTTTTCGCGCTTCATGTTAACATAATGCGTACCCCCTTTTTACTCTCATTTTCCCTCGAAAGGAGCCACAGATCATGAAAAACAAGCTGAAGCGGATCGCCGCGTCGGTGCTGACGCTGGCGCTGCTGGCCGTGCCGGTGCTGGCTGCGGCGGAGCCTGTCGGGAGCCGCTCTTTGAACGTTGCGGACGGGACCGTCTATACATACAGCACGCAGGCCGTTACCTCCGATTCCGGCAAGCAGACGAATCTGCATGAGAATATCTTTACCTATAAAAAAGAGGCGCAGGTGCGGCCCGTCGTCGCCTTCGGCTCGACGCTCTACGGCACCAGCCCCATGAACAAGACCATCAAGACGCTTGAAGAGCAGGGCTACAGCATGGTCGCGGGGATCAACGGTTCGTTCTTTGACCGGGCGACCGGCATTCCCTACGGCATCGTCGTCACGAACAGCATCCTGCGCTCCGGCGGCTCTGCCAACGCGGTGGGCTTTCTGGCCGATGGCTCCGCGCTCATCGGCGACCCGACCGTCGCCGTCACGCTGGACTACGGCGGCGATGCGCCGCTGGTGCTCAACTATAACAAGGCCATGACAGAGCAGAACGGCGTGCTCCTGTATTCGCAGGACTACGACACCCGCACCAAGAATACCATTGAGGGCTATCATGTGATCGTCCGCCCGGTCGGCTCCCGTGCGGCGGAGCTGCGCCTGGGGCAGTCGCTGACCGTCGAGGTCGTCGGCATGGTGGAGGATACGAAGTCCTGCTCCATCCCGGAAGACGGCTTCCTGCTTGCCATTGCAAACGACACCGCCTATAAAAGCGCACTTGCCGCGCTCAAGGGCATGGTCATGGGCCAGCAGATGACCATACAGGTTACATGCGCCTCCGGCTGGGAGAATGTGACCTCCGCCGCAGGCGGCGGTGATATGCTGGTTGAAAACGGGCAGGTCTGCACGGACTTTACACTCGATTCCGCGAAGAAAATGGCCGCCCGCACGGCCATCGGCGTGACAAACGACGGCTCGCTCATTCTGTATACCTGCGACGAGGCGGGCAATTCCGACGGTCTGACGCTTGCGCAGCTGGCCGAGCGGATGCTTGCGCTCGGCTGCCGGACGGCCCTGAATCTCGACGGCGGCGGCTCGACCGCCGCAGGCGTCACCTATCCCGGCTATGCCTCTGGCGCGACGGCGAATGTGCCGTCGGACGGAAAGCTGCGCGAATGCGCGAACTTCATCTTCCTTGTCCGCCAGAAGCAGGACGCGGGCGCGGCCTCGAAGCTGTATCTGTATCCCTTCGGCGGCTACGCGCTGCCCGGCGCGAAGCTCACCATGACGATCAAGGCCGCTGACAGCAGCTATATGGCGGCGGCAGTCCCGACGAGCGTGACCTTCGGCGGCACGAACGTCACGCAGACCTCCGGCAGCACCGTCACGGTCGAGCCCGGCGCGAGAGGTGCGGCGACCGTCACCGCGGCGGCGGGCAGCCTGCGCGCAAGCGCGACGTTTGAGATCCCCGCCGCGCCGACCTCCATCACCATCAAGCAGGAGGGCAAAAACACCCCCCTGACCGCGCTGCATATTGCGGGCGGCAGCAAAACAGACCTGACGGCTACGGCCTGGTACTACGGCAATCAGGTCTATTCCGCCGATGAAAGCTTTGAATGGGCCGTGACGGGCGAGATCGGTGCAATCGACGAAAGCGGCGTTTTCACCGCCGCAAAAACCGGCACGGATCTGACCGGCACGATTACCGCCTCCTACGGCGAAACGTCGTTCTCGCTCAAGGTCACGGTCGGCTCCTCGCAGCCGTTCGCGGACACGAAGGGCCACTGGGCCGAGAGCTATATCACCGATCTCTATTACGCGGGCACGCTGCAGGGCTCCACGAAGGACGGCAAGCTCTATTACCGCCCCGACGCCAGCATGACGCGGCAGGAGTTCATCGTTGCCATGATGCGCTATCTCGGCACGGATCTGAGCGCGTATCAGAGCGTTTCGCTCCCGTTTGCCGACAGCAGCTCGATTGCCGATTGGGCAAAATCCGCGATGCAGGCGGCGTACTCGCTCGGCTATCTCACGGGCTCGAAGACAAACGGCCAGCTTCTGGCCAAGCCCGGCGCGACGATCTCCCGGCAGGAGGCCATGACGATCCTCTCACGCACAAAGGACTTCCCCGAGGCCGACCTCAACACGCTCTCCGCCTTCTCTGACAGCGGCAAGATCGCCGACTGGGCGAAAACCGCGCTTGCGCAGATGGCCCAGCAGAAGATCATCAGCGGTTCAAAGGGCAAGCTGAACCCCACCGGCAAGGTCACGCGTGCAGAGGTCGCAAAGATGCTCTATATGCTCTCAGAGCTGTAAGCCGCTATGGACAAAACGCATATGCAGACACATTCAAGATACCGGACGGCCCGCGCATCCTGCTGTTCTGGACGCTGTTTATCGGCGTCGGCGCGGTCGCAGGCGCGGCCGGGATGCTGCTCGACCCGAGCGGCCGGGCGCTGGGCATGGACGCGATGCTCGGCCTGAAACACACCGCCCTGCGCACCATCCAGTGCAGAACCGGAACGTTCAAAACACTGTAACAGCATATCGCCCCTGCCATGCTCCGCACGGAAGGGGCGATTTTTATGGATATGTAGAGGAAAATGCTGTAAATTTTATGCGAATTATGTCGAAAAAGCTGCGAGTTATGCAAAATTACAAATAGGAAAATTGTGACTATGCTATAATATATATAGACATATGCATGACCGGAGGAAAGAGCTATGAGAAAAACGATTCGCAATTATGGGCTGGCTGTGCTGCTGTGCTGTCTGTGCGTGCTGCTTACGGCGTGCGGCAGGAAGTACACGGTCACGTTTGATCTGAACGGCGGCACCCTGCTTTCCGGAGAGCTGGTGCAGACGGTAGAGGAAGGGCAGAGCGCTGCCGCGCCGCAGGCCGAGCTGGACAATTACAGACTGAGCTGGGACCGGAATTTTTCGGCCATCACTGGAGACACAGTCGTTACGGCCAAGTGGATCCCGATCCGCTATAAGGTCAGCTTCGACCTGAATGGCGGCGAGCTGATCTCCGGCAAGACGGAGCAGGTCGTAGCTGCGGGGAGCGCGGCGGAAGCGCCGGAGGCAGTGAACGGCGATCTGCAGCTGAGCTGGGATAAGGATTTCGGCAAGATCACCGGCGACACCGTGGTCACGGCCCGGTGGGAAAAGCTGAAAATGGACAAGAACATGGAGGAAATGACCCAATATGTGCAGGAACGCACGGTCAGCCTCCATGTCAGGACAGTCGACGGAAGCGAAACTGTCGAAGCGGGCTTTTTCATTGACGAGGACGGGACAATTGCGACGACATGGAACGCCATCGAGGGTGCGTCGGAGATCACGGCTATCGTCGATAACGGCGGCAAATTCAGCGTGTCGCAGATCGTTGATTTCAGTCAGGCTTTGAATCTGGCGATTTTGAAGATCGATATCCGCAGCAGCAAATGTCTGAAGCTCAGTGACGAAGCCATGCAGGATGACGATGCGATTTATATGGCCGACCCGGAACAGCGAATGCTGCTTCCTGCCCTCTTTTCAGATTCGGAAGCGGCAGAGAATGGGGACATTGTGTATGTGCTGACGGATGCGATAGTCTCCAATGAAAGCAGCGGCGCTCCGTTTGTAAACGCATATGGCGAGCTGGTCGGCATCAATGTAATTGGGTTTACGGACAGCGATTCGTATGGATTGGCCCTTCAAATTGGAGCGCTGGAAAAGCTTAATCGCGGCAGGAACTGGACGGTGCAGGAGTTCAGCAGCTGGTATGCGGACGAGGCCGCGCGCTCCTACAGCGCATCGGATGACAAAAACAAGTATACGCAATCCATGGTCAATACCTATCAGGCTGTTACAAACCGGGCGTGTGAGTTTTCGCTCAAGGGCGACGAGAGACTGGAGGGATATGTTGATTGCTGTGAAACGTATGCTTACGTATATGATAAGGCTGAACTCGACCAATATACGACGTATCTGGAAAGCCGGGGATTTACTTACTACAGAAGCACAGCAATCGATGGCGGGGTAAAGATCGCGTACACCAAGGATAACGAGGGCCTCATAGTACTGATGCAGGTTGTGGCTATCCAGAATGGCGCTGACCTTCTGGGAATCGTGGTCGGACGAATTTCCTGATGAAGGTGCTGCTTCAATAAAAAACAGGCGCGTACAAATTATGTCGAAAAAGTGCGGAATTTGCAAAAAAGACTTTCGGAATGACAGATAATTCGTTATAATTACCATGGAAGAAAAAGAGAACGCAGGACAGACGGGAGAAGGATATGGAAACAGGGATAATAGAAGGCGTAACAGAGGTAATAGAAAGCAAAACCGAGGCGATCTGCGACCGGTCGGCTTTGCCGGACGGTACGGCGCTGGAAAACGGGCGGTACGAAATCCGCACGACGCTTGGGAACGGCGGCTTTGGAATTACCTATAAGGCATGGGACTACCGGCTGCAGCGGTTCGTCGCGATCAAGGAGTTTTTCCCGGACGGCTTTGCGTACCGGGACGCCGGGCAGAGCCGGGAGGTGCGCTGCATTCAGGACGCGCAGACCTTCCAGCACGGGAAGCATCGCTTCCAGAAGGAGGCGCAGCTGCTGGCAAAGCTGGACTTTTCCCACATCGTCCGAGTGCATGACAGCTTTGAGGAAAATAATACCGGCTATATCGTGATGGAATACATCAACGGCGAGACGCTGAGCCGGTACGTACGAAGGACCGGCCCGATGGCGGCGGCCTATCTGCGGGAGCTGTTCCTGCCGCTGCTGCGTGATCTTGACGCGGTTCACCGGGCCGGAATGCTCCACCGGGACATCAGTCCGGACAATATCATGGTGACCACGGACTATGGACAGCTGAAGCTGATCGACTTCGGAACGGCGAAGGATCTGACGCGGGTGAATGAGAAAACCATGGGCTACAGCGTGTCGCAGTCTGTGGTGCGCATGAATTACTCGCCGCTCGAAATGTTCTCCAGCGTGGAAAAGCAGCCGTCGTCAGACATTTATTCGCTCTGCGCGACCATGTATTTCTGCCTGACCGGCACGGAGCCGCCGTCTTCCATGGACCGGGCGTTTGACGACACGCTGAAGCTGCCGTCCGGACTGAACGGCCATGACCGGAATCTGGAAAAGGTCATTCTGAAGGGAATGTCCTTAAAGCCGGATGGCCGGTACGCGTCTGCGGAGGAGCTGATACAGGCGCTGAGCGGGCAGACAAAGGAGCGGAAGCCGCAGAAGGGCCTGCTCACGCTGGGCTGCGCCGCCGCGGTCATCGCGCTGACGCTGGTGTCCGTGCTGCTGTTCAGAGGCAGCAGGGATGCGCTCGAACCTGCACCGGGCCCCATCATTCTTCAGGGCGAACCGGCGGCAGAGGACGAGCCGGAGCAGCCTACAGAAGAGTCGGAGCAGACGGACGATTCGGAGCAGACAGACGATACGAAAAAGACGGACGATTCGGAACCCGCCGATACTGCGGAGCTTCTGGAGGAAGGGGAACCGAGCGCAAATCAGGTTGCGGAGCTGGAAGAACCGGCTGTCCGCGCGAGGTTTGTGTTTAGAGGAGAAGAGAAACCGGAGTCGTGGGAACCGGCAATCAAGGAACTGGAAAAACGACTGGATATGCTCCACGTTCAGTATGTGATTGGGCAGGAAGATATCGACAGTGGTAACATTTTTGTCGAATTGCCGCAGAGCGAGACTGCGTTTGAGACGCTTTATCTGCTCATCGCGAATCGCGAAAGCATTTTCGTTGGAGGATCGAGTAAATGGAATACGAATGACTGTACGTACACTGTTCTTCCGGATGGAGGAATCTGTGCAACAGTACGAGATCCATCCGATACAAAGCTGCGCTCCGGCTTTAAGGAGCTGAGAAGTGGAAGAGCCGACAGTCAGATGGCATATCTGTTTATCAGTCTTGGCGGATATAAAGGAAAGATACTTCGGGCAGAGCTGACTGCGTATCCAGAGAACGGAAAAATCGAATTTCGGGATCTTTTGCTTCAGAATGCGGATGGAACATGGGACGATGCGGGGTTCATGGAGCTTCTCGGATATATCGCGAAAGACGGCGCGACAGACGACCCTTTGTGTGATTTCATGATTTCTGAGATACATTCTGAGGTAACATCCCTATACGGCAGAAGAAACAGCTATGCGGTCTCCGTCATGGAGGAGGATCAGGCGATTCCTGCCAGCACGTCCGCAGTGGAGTCGTCGGCGGAAGGGTCGCTACAAGAGTCACCGGAGCCTTTACCGGCAGATGACGCAGGATAGTATCTGTTCCAGGAGGATACCTACGGCGTATCCTGTCCGTTTCCGGCAGGACGCTTCTGCTGCGGGCAAATTCCACCGTTAACCGGAATTATATTGAGATCCACGGCAAAACGCTGGACCAGCCGACGACCGGAGCGGAGGCGCTGCGGGACGCGGAGGCGGAAATTGGCGGCCATGTGAATTTTGAAAATTCCGGAGACGGCTGGTTCGCGTGCTCCGTGGATGAAGCGGGCATCGGCATCTATCGGAAGGGCAAGCTGCGCGCCGGTGGGACGATCGTTGTGTGGTTTGATTATTACGCGGTCGAGCAGGACGAAAAGCACGGAGAGTACATCCAGTACATGGAGAAATACTTCACGTCCAAGCTGCAGTAAAAAAACGCCGCAGGGCGGATGCCCTGCGGCGGCGGTCAGCACTTTGCGTAAAGGTCGACAAAGCCCTGTTCGTCCAGCGTTCTGGAGATTTCGTCCAGCGGCTCCTGATTTAGAAGCCCGATCATAATGATGCGGTCGCGCAGGCGGGAGCTGGTCAGCTGGGCAACGCTCCCGGCCTTCAGCAGCTGCTGGTACTGCTCAAAGTCCATGTCCAGCGTCAGCGCGAGCCGGAGCAGCGTGTTCCGCTGCGGCTGGACCGTGCCGTCCATGATCTTGTACAGGCTGGTGCGGTTGATGCCGGAAAGCTCTGCGGCGGCTGCGACGGAAATGCCGCGCTGGCCGAGCGCGGTGTTGAGCAGATCGGAAAGACTGGGGCCTAACGGGACCTCGTCCATCGGCTCGATCGGCTGTTTGTTCAAGATCTTCTGGACGAAGTATTGCGTGGGGGTCATTTCATTCGGGTCCATAACATTCATCTCCTGATATTGTATGGATAGATGGTAGCACATGGTATGACAAAAAGCAAGGATGTTGCTTTATAAGCGACAAAACCCGCCTGATTTCAGCTATAATCAGAGCATGGAAAGAAAAAACGGAGGAAACAGCATGGAACTCAAAATTACAACGTGCCCAGTTTGCGGAAACCGGTACTTTCAGGAGGATTACCCCAAATGTCCGGTCTGTGCAGGAATCATAAAAAAGCAAGGAGAGACGGAAGCCATGACAGAAAGAGAATTTGATATGAACGGTTCGGGAACACTGCCGCTGTACACGCCGGAGACGGTGCGGGAGCCGAAGGTAGAAACGGAAACGGACTTTGGAAAGACCATGCCGCCGGATCACGCTTCGCCGAAAGTGGATACGTGGCAGCACACAACACCTGTTCACGAACAAAAGGAAAACAACAGCAGCTTTCAGGAAACGGACCCGCCGTATCAGGAGCGGACGGACGGTACACGGCCGGTCTGGGACGACGACCCTTCTGACCGCAGATCGGTAAAGCTCCCGGTCGTGGGCTGGCTGGTTGCGCTCAACGGAAAACACAAAGGCGACGATTATCAGCTCAGAGGATATAACACCATGGTTGGCCGGGACCCCGGCAATAAAATCGTGCTGACCGGGGATGGATGCATTTCACGCACGAACTGCTCGATCAAGTATTATTCCGATACCAATAACTATTTCATTTACAATGCGGCTGAGGCATCGAATCCTGTCTATGTAAACAAAGAGCCGCTGCATAACTTTACAGAGCTGCACGCGTATGATGTGATTAAGCTTGGCCGGACGGAGTTCGTGTTCATTCCGCTCTGCGGGCCGGGGTTTGAGTGGAGCAAGGTTGGCACATGCGACTGAGACGATGGGGAGCCGCCCTGCTGGCGGCAGCGATGTTGCTCCTGTGTGCCTGCGCCGCGAAGAAGCAGCCATATCCGCCGGAAACGCAGACACCGGCTACAACAGACACACAGAGCAAGCTTCTGAGCGAGGAGCTGCTGGAACCGGAACCGCCCGATGCCTCCGGCGAGGAGCCATCGGAGCCGCAGGAACCGGTCACGGACGATTCGGAGGACGGAACAGGAAACGATCTGGCGGAAGATTCACCGGATGCATCAGACGGGACAAATCAGCCGTCTGATGTACCAGCACCCTTGCCGGGGGTCGTCGATATCGGAGGAGACACCATAGAGACAGGGACTACCGATACGCCGGACCCGACACCAGACCCAACACCGGCCCCGACACCGGACCCGACGCCAGACCAGACGCCGGACCCGACACCGGACCCGACACCGGAGCCAACGCCAGACCCAACACCGGACCCGACACCAGACCCGATGCCGGAGCCGACACCAGACCCGACGCCGGACCCGACACCGGACCCGACACCAGACCCGACGCCGGAGCCGACGCCAGACCAGACGCCGGACCCGACGCCAGACCCGGTGGATGAAGAACCGAAGACCGATGATTCGAAGGACATACTGGACGTACTTGACAAACTGGGCAAAGCGGACGAACCCGAAAAGCCCGAAAAGAGCGGTACAGGCTGGCTGATTGCATTCCTTGCGGCGGCGCTGGTGGCTGCGGCAGAGGGCGTATACATCTGGCTGCATAACAGACGCAGCAAAAAAAGGAGAAGACCGCAGCCCGAAAAGGAACCGGTCATCACGACGCTGCTGCCCCGGACGGCCGACATCCCGCAGAAGACCGTACAGACCGGCCCGGTCGGCCGCGTCGCAGTCGGCAAGGTCCACGCGCAGGGCGCGCGGGAGAGCCAGCAGGACAGCTTCTCCGTTTCCTCGGATTCGCTGCAGCCCGACGGCATCCTCGCGGTCGTCGCCGACGGCATGGGCGGCCTCGCGGACGGAGACAGAGTCAGCCAGACGATCGTTTCCGCCGTCATGCACACGTTTGTTTCCAGCGGAAACGCCGCGCCGCGTCTGCCTGAGCTGCTGGCAAAGGCAAAATACGCGGTCGACCAGCTGCTTGGCCAGGACGGGCTGCGAAGAAGCGGCTCGACGATCGTCATGGGCCTCATCCGGGACGGAATGTTCGACTATCTCAGCGTCGGCGACAGCCGGATCTGCCTCTACCGGGACGGCGAGCTGCAACAGCTCAACCGGAGCCACAGCTATTCGCACGAGCTGTCGATCGAGGCGATCAACGGCGAGAAGACGTTCGAGGAGATCCGCAAGGACCGGAGAGCGGAATGCCTGACGAGCTACGTCGGCATGGGTGAGCTGAAATATGTGGACATTCCTGCCGCACCGATCAAGGTGCATCCGGGCGATGTGTTCATTCTGATGAGCGACGGCGTGTTCAACGCGCTGAAGGATCAGGAGCTTTCCGCAGCGCTGGAGCAGAACGCGGAACGGGCTGCCGAAATGATCGATCAGTGGATCCAGGAGAAGCACTATCGCAATCAGGACAATTATACAGCGGTGATCCTGCAATGCTGCGCGGACGCCGCGGAATGAAGGCCCGGAAAGGAAATGAACGATGCTGCAAGTGGAGGCGTACTCGTCGATCGGCGGAAGAAGCAAAAATGAAGACTGCGTCACCGGCACGCACATGGGCAAACGGATGTGCTTTCTGGTCGCGGACGGTCTGGGTGGCCACGGAGACGGCGACATAGCCTCCAGGGCGGCGATCGATACCGTCTGTGGGGCCTGGAACGGGACAATCTCAGCTGCGGAGTGGCAGCGGCTGCTGGAGCTTGCGCACGCGCAGATCCAGCGGCTGCAAACGCCGCAGAAGCAGATGAAAACGACGCTCGTCGGTCTGATGCTGGACACGGAACACGCCGTCTGGGCGCATATCGGCGATTCGAGACTCTATCACTTTCTCGACGGAAGGCTTGTCTTTCAGACACAGGATCACAGCGCGTCCCAGATCGCTGTGCTGCTGGGCGAGATCGCGCCGTCGCAGATCCGCTCCAGCAAGGATCGCGCGATCCTGACCAAGGCGCTGGGGCAGCCGGGCGACGTACCGGCTGCGCAGATCCATGCACAGCTGCTGGAGCCGGGCGTACACGCGTTCCTGCTGTGTACGGATGGCTTCTGGGAATACGTGCTGGAGGAAGAAATGGAGCAGGATCTCCGGCTTGCGCGCAGCGCAAAGCAATGGCTGGAGAAAATGCGCCGGCGGCTGCAGGCGAGAGCCCCGGCCGATCAGGATAATAATTCTGCAATTGTAATATGGAAATCAAATGAGAAACGAGAGGAGAACACGCAATGAAACTGAACACCTTCTGTAAAAGAGCGGCTTGCCTGCTGTTGGCAGTGATCTGCGCATTATCCCTGACGCTTCCGGCTCTGGCCGCAGGCGACAAGAACATCAGCAATGCCGCAAAGGGCGTTGTCCGCCTGCTGATCATGGACCCGGTCACCAATCAGGTATGCAGCACCGGAACGGCGTTCGGCATCGGCAAGGACGGAGAAGCGCCGCAGTATTTTGTGACGAACAAGCACGTGGTCAATTGTGAGTACCCGATTTCTGATCTGGTAACGGTCAATCTCAGTGCAATCAAGATTTATATCATGAAGAGCAGCCATGCCGTGGTATTCAACGCACTGAACGGAACCATCAGCGTCGAGTCCAGCCAGCTGATCCCCTGCGAGATCCTGTACGAAGAAACCGACCCATACCCGGATCTTGCGATTCTGAAGGCTGCAGAGCCGTTTGAGGGCCACGTTACGCTGCCGATTGCGAAAAACGTCAGCGAAAAGGATGTTGCCGCAACGGTGTATGCGCTGGGCTTCCCCGGCGTGGCGGACCTTACCGCACAGAACACATGGTCGGCGAACCTCCTTGCCGATACCTCGGACATCACCATCACGCGCGGCGTTGTTTCCAGATACGGCGCAATGAAGAGCTACAACAACTGCAGACTGATTTCCCATGACGCCGTCATCAATCACGGCAACTCCGGCGGCCCGCTTGTCAACGAAAAGGGCGAGGTCATGGGCATCAACACCCTCTATCTGCAGAAAAGCGCTGACGCCAGCGCGACCTACTATGCATACTCCAGCGAGTATATCGTCAAGGTCTGCGAGGACATGGGCATTCCCTTCAGCTATGGCAGCAAAGCGCCCGGCTGGCTTATCTACGTGCTGGCCGCAGCGCTCGCGGCTGTGATCGCGGTGATCGTTGTGCTGATCATCAAGAGAATAAAGGATGGAAAGACGGACGATAAGAAGCATGACCCGACCCCCGTACCTCCTGCACCTCCCGCACCCCCTGTGACCGAAGACAAAGCGCTGCGCGTGGAAGGCGTGTTCGGCTGCTTCGCGGGCAAGCGCTACAAGGTGACGGGCAGCGTGACCATCGGCTGCGGCGGCCAGAACAGCCTCGCCATGCCGGAGGGCACCGCAGGCGTCAGCCACCGGCATTGTATGCTGACTGCCGGGGCGGACGGAGAAGTCCAGCTTACCGATCTCGGCTCGAGCTACGGCACGTTCGTCGGCAGCGGCCAGCGGCTCAACGCCAACAGCCCGATGACGCTGCACCGCGGCGATACGTTCTGGCTCGGCTCCAAGGAGCAGATGTTCCGTATTACCGGAAAGGGCGGGAAGTAACATGGCGGAGTACTGCCCGTTCTGTATGCGACCGAGCAAAGGAAAATACTGCCAGTATTGCGGCGGGGAAATTGCGTTCCGCGGAAAAGAGCTCCAGCTGCCTGTCGGAACACATCTGATGGGCTCGCAGGCACCGTATCTGCTCGGCGCGTCCATCGGACAGGGCGGCTTCGGCGTGACCTACGCGGCGCTGAACTGCGCGAGCGGCGAAAGAGTTGCGATCAAGGAATATTTTCCGATCTACTGGTCGGAGCGGAGCGACAATGGAAGGGACATTCTTCCGAAGAGCGCATATACACGGACCTATCAGTCCGGACGTGAAAAATTCCTGCATGAAGCCGAGATGATCCAGAGAGTGCGGCACCTGAAATCCATCGTGAAGGTCAAAGATTTCTTTCAGGCGAACAACACGGCCTATATCGTCATGGAGTATCTCGAGGGCAAGACGCTGAAGCAGCTGGTCAAGAGCAAGGGGCGGCTCACCGTGGAGGAGCTTTGGGCCGTGCTGCGGCCTCTGATGGAGGATATCAACGATATGCACGTGCTGGACGTGGTCCACCGGGATATCGCGCCCGACAACATCATGATGCTGCGGGACGGCAGTCTGCGGCTGATGGACTTCGGCGCTGCGCGAAGCTTTCAGAAAACGTCGACAGGCAAGACCATGTTTGTCAAGCCGGGCTTTTCCCCGGTCGAGCAGTACCGGCCGGAGAAATGTCAGCCGTTCAATGACGTATATTCCATGGCGGCGACGATCTATTACTGTCTGAGCGGGGTGATCCCCGCTCAGGCGACGGACCGCCTCACCGAGATCACCAATCATCAGACGGATCCGCTGAAACGGCTGGGGGAGCTCGGCGTAAACCTCCCGGCCTCGGTCGAAGCGGCGCTCCAGCACGCCATGGCGATTCGGAGCAGCGAACGGACGCAGACCATGCGGGAATTCTGCGACCGGTTTTACCGCGACGCGGCCGCCCGTGCCGAGCTGACCTTCCTGCCGCTCCGGCCCATTCCGGAGGAGCGGACGCTGGAGATCAGCTGGCGCGGAAAACGGCCTGCCGGCACAAGCTATCTGCTGTTCCGGCGGATCAACGATGGAAAATACCACCTGATCAGCAACGGGAACCAGACGCTTCAGCGGGACCGGCTCCCGCTCATCGCAAAAAGAGTGCAGTACAGGCTCGAACTGCAGAATGCGGCGGGAGTGACGTTCAGCAGCTGCGAAAGCCGCCCGATCGATGTATCCGGATGGGCAGGCGAACCGTCACAGCAGCCGCAGCAACAGCAGACGCTGATGATCGTGCTTGCCGCGGCGGCGGTCATTCTGCTGGCAGCGCTGGTAGCGGCGCTGGCTGGAGCCTTTTAAAAAACGGGAGAGCCGCGAGGAATGGAGAACAGAGAAATGAGATATTGTCCCTACTGTATGCGGGAAATCGAGGGATCATGGTGCCCGGACTGTCAGAAGGACGTGGAGACGGCGAGCAACGGCACGAATCTCGCGATCGGTACGATCCTTGACACGCATTATGTGATCGGCATATGTCTGGGCGCCGGCGGTTTCGGCGTGACCTATCTGGCGCGGGATCAGCACCTGGGGCGCATCGTCGCGATCAAGGAGTATTTTCCATCCTGCTGGGCCTACCGAAGAAAGCGTACACAGGAGGTCTGCGCCTTTCCGGATCAACAGCTGGCCTATGAGCGCGGGAAGCAGCAGTTTCTGACCGAGGGCCAGCTGCTTGTCGAGGTGGAGGACCTTCCGCATATCGTGGATGTCTATGACTCCTTCGAGGAAAACGGCACGAGCTATCTGGTCATGCGCTATCTGGAGGGCAAGACGCTGGAGGAGCTGGTGCGGTCGTCTGAAAAGGGAAGACTCTCGCTGGACGAGCTGCTGCCGCTGATGCTGCCGCTGATGGAGGATATCGACTGCCTGCACCGGATGACGCCGCCGATCCTGCATCGGGATATTACGCCCGGTAATATCATGTTCAGCCGCGGCAAGCTCCAGCTGATCGATTTTGGCTCTGCACGGCAGATTCTGGGCGATAAGTCCATGTCTGCCATGATCAGCATGGGCTTTGCGCCGCCGGAGCAGTTTTCCCGGAAAAACCAGGGGCCGTATACGGATGTATACGCAATGGCCGCGACGATTTTATACTGCATCACCGGCAAAAAGCCGCAGGATGCGACCAGCCGGGTATTCAACGATGAGCTGTATATTCCGGGAGAACAGCCGGATGCTGCGCAGGGACAGATCAGCGAGACGCAGAGCGCCGCGCTGCGCCATGCGATGGCGCTCCAATACAGCCAGCGCACACCGACGATGGCGGAGTTTGTCAGAGAGCTGACGCAGGAGCCAAAGGAAGCGCAGCTGCATATCAGGGAGTTTTTGCAGAAAATCGTGTGCAGAAAGTGGATCCTTCCTGCCGCGGCAGCGGCGATTCTGATCGTGGTCCTGCTTGCCAGATTCTGGCCGACAAACAGCAAAACGACCACCCCTGATAATCAGGACACTCCCGAGAACACGACTGCCACTGACAACCAGAATACTACCGGCGACACATCCACCGATGCCGTTCCGGAGCCGAAGAAGGACGAAGAGCTGACGGAGGCTGATACACCGACACTCAAGGTCAGGATTGATGGCCTCAAAATCGAGGCAGGGCAGAGCGAACAGCTGAAGCCTGTGCTGACGCCGGAGGACTATCAGAGTAAGGAAATCACATGGAAAAGCAGCAACAGCGCCATCGCCGAAGTCGATGATGACGGAATAGTCACGGCAAAGAGTCCCGGAGAGGCGAGGATCGACCTGACGGTAGACGGGGTCAAGGCTACGTGTGTCGTAAGGGTTTCGGAGGTGAAGATGACCTCCGTCACAGTGAAGACCGGCCCTGACAAGACGGAATACTATGCCAGTATGCCATTTGACCCGACGGGCATTACGCTTGAGGTCACGTATAGTGACAAGAAAACAGAAGAGGTCACCTCGGGCTTCGAGTGTACCGGCTTCAGCTCGTCCACAGCCGGTGTAAAGACGGTCACCGTCAGCTACGAGGATATGGAGGCCGGAACGGTATACGTGACCGTGAAGCCAAAGGTGCTGATACAGGATTCCGGAACCGCAGGCTTCGCGGGGCATAATCTGGTTGATACGGTTCAGTACAAAAACAAGATCTATTATGTAAAGGATATCAGCCAGGGCGGAAGCTGGGTCAGCGCAATTTATCGAAAGGATACGCCGTCCGCGGAACCGGTCTGCGTATACAGACTGGACAAGGAGAGTATCAGCGATTTCTTCATTTTAAAGGATCGGATCTTTTTCTCGGCAGAGTACGGCGGCCGGGGCTACATTGCGACGGCCGAGCTTGACGGCGGGAATTTCTACGCGATCACGGCGAAAAGCAAAAACTATATGGGCTGCTATTACAGCAACGGCTGGATCTATTCCCTTTCGGGTGCAGACAACTGTGTCGTCCGGTTCCGGACCGATGGCTCGCAATGCGAGCTGGTCAGCAGCGGGGAGATCGGCACCACGCAGTACAGCATCTCGAATCAGAGAATCCTCTACGCAGAGAAAAGACAGGACAAGACGACGGTCAAGTGCTTTGATCTCGATCAAAAGACAACGACGACTCTGGCAGCATACGACACCGAATCCGTCTGGCTCGTTGGCGCCTATGAAGATTATCTGTTTTATACCGTGAAGGAAGACGGGAAAAAGAAGCTGTGTATCTATGAGCTGAACAGCGGTACCGCATACACGCTCGAAAACGGCAAGACGGAAGCTGCGGTCTGGAACGATCAGATTTTCGTCTGTGACGAGGATGGAAATGCGGAGCTCAGATCGCTGAGCGACCCGCTGACCGTGACAAAGGAGTTCAAGCTGCCATACGCGCTGCGCTCCAATCCGAGCGGTTATTCTACCCGCCTGATTCCCGTCGGAAAGAATCTTGCCTTCATCACGGAAGATAGAATGGTCATTCTGATCAACAAGGATTTCAAGGAGGTCGCGTCGTTCTCTGTGAAGGAGTAATAAACGGCCTGTATCCAATCAAAAAGCCTTCCCCTTCTCATGCTGTGCGCATGATGAAAGGGGAAGGCTTCTTTGCAGATTCCAGTGGGGGAGAGGCGATCAGATGATCTTACCGAGGCCGGCGGTCTTTGCGGCCTGCGCGGCGCGGCGGAGGGCCGCGACGGGCTCGCCCTCAAGGAAGTATGCGTACAGATCGAGGATCATCCCGGCCAGCTCCGAATCGGCCTCCAGCCCGGAGACGTCCTTCAGAACCTTTGCCGCTTCTTCCTTCGACTGCTCGATGCCCTCCTCGTTCAGATAGCGGTACACCGCACCGGCTGCGCCGACGGCGATATACGCGGGCTTCACGCCCTGCTCGAGGCACAGCAGGCTCGAACCGATCAGCCGGTCGGCTGCGCCGAGCTTCCGCGTCGGGTCGCCGCCGACGCGCTTGCAGGTGTCCTTCAGGGCGGCATTGCGGAAGCGGCCGAGCAAATCCGTGATGTGCAGCATCAGGCCGTCCAGCTCGACGCCGTATTTCTTGGAAAGCGCGAGCGCGCTTTCCAGCATGGCATTCTGCACGATGTTCAGAATTTCAGGATCGTCGATGGACTGATAAATATATTTCCGGCCCTCGTAGCCGCCCAGATACGCGCAGGTCGCGTGGCCCATGTTGTGGACGTACAGCTTGCGCTTAATATAAAAATCAAACGGCTCAAACGGAACCATGTTCGTGATCTCCGGAATTTCACCCTTGAACGCGGCCTTGTCGACCGGCAGGAAACCGTAGCGCTCGACACAGACGCGCATCGGATCGCCGTCCTTCATCTCCTCGGTCTGCACGGGCACCATGCGGCCAATGGAGGCCTCGACCAGACCGACCTTTTCATCAAAGTGCTTCTTTTCCTCGTCGGTCAGCAGGTCCTTCAGCATCCCTTCCATGACCTTGTTTGCGTCCATCAGGTTTTCGCAGATGATGATGTTGAGCGGGCGGTCGTCCCGTGCCCAGCGCTTTCTGAGACCCGCGACGATGTTGCCGACGATGAACTTGAGAATTCTCGCGCCGACCGCCGTCGCCATGATATCGCAGTTTGCGATGGCCTCGGAGGCCGCTTCCTGATCGTTGCCGTTGACCGCGGTCACGTGCTCGATCACGACGTCCTCATGTCCTTCGCTGGACACATAGCGGACGGGATACTGCTCCTTTTCCTGCAGCGCCTTCACGACCGGCTCTGCCACGTCGATGAATGTGACCTTATAGCCGGACTGACTGAGCGTTGCGCCGATGAAGCCGCGGCCAATGTTGCCGCCGCCGTACATAACTGCCTGTTTCATACTCTGACCTCTTTCTTTATTTTCCGTAAAGCTCATAGAGCTTCAAAACCTCGTCCTTTGTTTTCACGCCGTCCGACGCGCTGACCTCGCTCAGGGAAGCCGCCGCGCTGCACGCGCCGAGCTTCAGCGCCTCCCGCAGCGGCATATCTGTCTCCGCCGCGTACAGAACGCCCGCGCAGAACGCGTCGCCTGCGCCGACCGTACCCTTGATATAGCCCTTGGGGAGCTTGAGACTTTCAAATTCGCAGTAATTTCCGGCCTCGTCCATGCCGCAGCCGAGTTCCGGGCAGTGGATAACGGCCCATTTTGCCACGCCCAGCTCATGGAGCTTCTGCAGTGCAGCCTTCATGTTTTCCACGTGCAGCGTGCCGTCCTCTCCGCGCAGCAGGACCCCCGTGGTCTGCTGCGTCTCAAGCTCGTTGATGATGCAGTAGTCCGTGTATTTGAGCGCCGGGGTCACGAGCCGCTTGAAGCGCTCGCCCGCCTCGGAAACAACGTCGATGGACGTCTTCATGCCCGCCTGCTGCGCCCGGTGCAGAAGCCTCGCCATCTTTGTGCCGTATTCCGCGTCCGGCTCGTCCAGATGCGGCAGCAGCAGAATGTAGCCAATGTGGAAGATATCGACATTCAGCTTGTCCCAGTCGATGTCGTCCTCACCGTAATAGGCGTTGCCGCCCGCGTACTGGAAAAATGTGCGCTCTTTTGTCTGGTTGTTCGACATGACGGCAGTAAACGAGGTGTCGCCGCTGCGCTTGACCATGGACAGGTCGATATTTTTGTATTTCCCCATCTCCTGCAGCACAAAATCACCCTCTGCGTCGTGCCCGGCGAAGCCGGAAGCAACGAGCGGCAGCGCGGGATCGAGCCGCGCGAGATCGGAAATGGTGTTGCAGACCGAGCCGCCGGTGGAGCGCGTGATGCCCTCGGTGATGTGCGTCAGCTCGTTCTGCTTCGGCCATGTTTCGATGGGATAGGTGATATCTACGATCATATTGCCTGCGCAGCAAATGCCTTTTTTCATACTTCCTCCCTGTTTTCAGGCCGTGCGGCCCGGATTCCCTTGTTTTTTGTTCCGGTTACTGTTATTATGAAGGAACGGGGCAGGCTTATCACCGATGAAGATGCGCCTGACGCCCGACAAAGATGCGTTTTTGGTGAAACAAATGGAACTTTACAATGAATATGAGCTGATCTCCCATTCCAAGCTGGCCGACTGCACCATGTTTATCGTCGACATGGTGTACCGCCCCATGCACCTGCATAAGGAGCTGGAGCTGTGCGTGGTGCTGAGCGGCAGCTGCCGTGTCAGCACCGACCGGCAGAGCTTTGAGGCCGGGCCGGGCGAGATTTTGCTGTTCGACGCGGGCAGCAGCCATGAGCTGTGCGCGTCCGGCGCGCCTGCAAGGCTCCTGACGCTGCAGATCTCCGACAGCTTCTGCGCCCGCTTCTATCCGCAGATCCGCAGCATCCGCTTCGGCTGCCGGGGGCTGTCCTCCTGTCTGGGGCCGGAGCAGCTGCCGGCGCTGCGCCGGGCGATGCTGCTGGCGCTTTCCAATTATCTGCGCGACACACCGGAAGCGCCGTTCGCCTGCATGGCGCAGATCAACGCGATCTTTGCAATCCTGCTGGGCGGAACGCCATACCGCGTGCTGAGCGACACGGAAAACATGACGCAGACGCGCAATGCCGAGCGGATGCACCGCATTCTGCACTATCTGGAGACGCACTATTCTGAGCCTGTCCGCCTCAGCGAGATCGCGGAGCGGGAGGGGCTGACGCAGACGTATCTGTCGCACCTGTTCCGCGAGCAGCTGCATATCCCGTTTCAGGATTATCTGGGCAGACTCCGACTGGAGGCGGCGATGCTCCTGCTGCGGCAGTCCGACACGACGCTGACCGACGCAGCCTATGCCTGCGGCTTCTCCGACCCCAAGTATCTGAACCGGAGCTTCCAGAAAAACCTCGGAATGTCGCCGCGCCAGTGGCTGCTGGAAAACCGCCCGGACCCGAGCCGGGCCCCGTCCGCGGAGGACCCGCGTACAGCGCAGCGCATCCTGACGCCCGGCGAGTGCCGGGCGCTGCTGGATGTGCTGGGTGTCGCTTAAATTTTCAGGATCTTCAGCTCTTCGCCGCTGGCATAGGCCTTTTCCATGATGCGCTGGACGTGCACGGCGTCGGACGCAGGCACGACGAGGGGCTTATTGTTGAGAATGGAGTCCGAGAAGCTCTCGATCTCGCGGGTGTACATATTGCCGAAGTCGCCGGGAATCTCGATGCCCACATCGTCGGCGTGGGTCTGCTCGGCGGAATAGGCGACATTTTTGTCAATGAACACGGCGTTCAGCTTGCCGCCGTCGATCTGGCCGATCATCGTGTCGCCCAGCAGACGACCCTTCGTGCCGAAAAATTCAACGCGCCACTTGGAGGCTTCGTCCGGGATATTGAAGTTGGACTGCACAACGCACTGCGCGCCGTTTTCCATGCGCATGAGGATGGTGGACGTGTCCTCCACGTCATACTGCGGTTCGGGGAAGGCGATTTTTTCATTCATGGACGCGACCTCGGTCACGCGCATACCGGTGATGTACTCCATCAGGTCGATGGTATGAACAGACAGATCCATCATCGCGCCGCCGCCTGCTTTTGCTTTGCACTGCCGCCAGTTGCCGGGCTCATACGGGAGCCAGAGCGTAAACTGTGAATAGCCGGACACGACCGTGCCGATCTTGCCCTCGGCGATGGCCTTTTTCATGCTCATGACGTGCGAACCGAAGCGCATCATGAAGCCCGCCGCGATCTTCACGCCCTTGCGTTCGCAGTAGTCGATGACCGCCTGCCCTTCGTCGGACGTCATGGCCAGCGGCTTTTCGATCAGGATATCCTTGCCGTAATCTGCGGCCAGTTTGGCCTGCTTTGCGTGCAGGACGATGGGCGTGGCGATATAAACGGCGTCGACCTCCGGGTCTGCCAGCAGGTCCTCTTCCTTCGTATAGCCGCGCTTTGCGCCGTATTTCTGACGGATTTTCTCAACCTGCTCGGCATTGATGTCCATGACGGCGATCAGCTCCGCGTTTTCGGCCAGCATCATGCCGGGGATCGTCCTGCGATCCGCAATGCCGCCGGCTCCGATCACGCCCCAACGTAATTTTTTCATATGCTTCGCTCCTTTGCAAATCCATAGACCGCCCGCAGCGGTTTATTTTATTATAGCACGTTTCCGTCATGATGAAAAGAGAATTCTGTATCAAAACAGGGAAATCCAACAAAACCCCACAGAAACGCGCACCCGAATTCGCCGAGGATTTTTGCAAGCCCCCCTGCAAATGTCAAAAGCTCCTCTTGCAGTCGGCAAGAGGAGCTTTTCATGTTTACAAGTCCTGATAAACCGCTCTGGCGCCGCCGATGTATTTCGGGCGCGTGCGGGCGCAGAGGATGTTGGCCTCGCCAATCTTTTTGATTGACAGGCGAACGGGGATCGCGACGCGGCGCAGGTGCATACCGATCAGCGTGCCGCCGATATCAAGCCCCGCGTCGGCAACAATGGTTTCGACGAGTACGGGGTCTTTGAAATTGGCCCACGCCGTCATGGCGAACGAGCCGCCCGCGTGCAGCTGCGGGATGGCATTGACGATCTCAAAGCCGTGCGCCTCGGCCACATCGCGCTCAACAACAAGCGCGCGGTTGAGGTGCTCGCAGCACTGCACGGCAAGTTCAATGCCGCGCTCCTGCAAAACGGGATAAATGCCCGCAAACGCGGCCTGTGCGGCCTCAAGGCTCGAACCCTTGCCGATGCGCGCGCCGACCATTTCACTCGACGAGCAGCCGATGACAAACAGCTTGCCGGGCTTCAGCTTCGCAACGTCCAGCAGCTCCGTGACGGCCTGCTTCGCCTGTGCGGTAAGTTCTTCATACATGATTTATTCACCCTTCCAGAATGCTTTATGAATTTCGGGAACCTTGGCCAGCGCGGTGTAGAGCACGACGGACAACACGATGCCGACGGCGGCCTGCACCAGATTGTTCGGGATCGACGCGGCGGCGGCAAGGCCTTTGCCGAGGATCAGCGCCTTATAGCCGAAATACCCGGCGACCATGATGACCTCGGACGGCAGCTCGATGAGCGCCAGACGCCAGAACGGGATCTTTTCGCCCTTCTTGAGCATCGGCCGCAGCAGCAGCGCGGCCACCAGCGCCACAAGGCCCTTGATGATAAACGTGCCGGGAACATAATGCGCGTAGCCTGCCAGCAGATCGGCAAGACCGCTGCCGATGCCTGCGGCAAAGAAGCCGTACCACGGGCCGAGCACCAGCCCGGCAAGCAGGCACATCCCCTCGCCGATGTTGGTATACCCGGCAACGGTCGGGAACTGCACCAGCATGGTCGTCACGCAGCACAGCGCGGCAAACATCGCGCTCAGAACCAGCATACGGATGGTTTCGTTTCTCTTTTTCATACCAGAGTACCTCTCTTGTTAAGATACCCTGATTATATCCAATGCTGGTACTATAAAAAGATGCAAAAACAGATATTTTTTTAGGTTCAGATTCAGAACCGCGCCATAATTACGGCGTTTCCCGCGTCGGTTACGGTGTCTGCACCCTCTCCAATAGCGCGGCGCAGGAGCGTGCGCTCGTCCAGACCGCCCTGCCCGTGCAGGACGCGGTACGCGCCCGCGTCGCTGCCGCAGGCAATTTTTGCGCCCAGCGCGGCGGCTTTTTTTACGGCGTTCATCTGATAGGCCAGCAGCGGCGTTAAAACCTCGTCCGGAAAACGGCCGCAGCCGATGAGATTGCCGATCGTCACGAGCGTCGGCACCCAGACAGCGCCAGACTCTGCCAGTTGACAAAGCGTCTCATCCGTGAGATACGCGCCGTGCTCGATGGAGTCCACGCCGCCCGCAAGCGCCGCGCGCACGGCCTCGTCGCCGTTGGCGTGGGCCATGACGGAAAAGCCTTCGTCATGCGCGCAGGCGATCATGTCCCGGATCAAGTCCGGCGGCAGAGGCTCGCCGGTCAGCACGCCGTATTGGCTGAAATCCATCAGCCCGGAGATCATGAGCTTGATAAAGTGTGCGCCGCGCGTTTTAGCCTCGCGAACAAGCGCACGGTATTCGGCAAGCCCGTCAAAGCCGCGTCCGATAAAGCCGCCGTAATGTCCGGTTTTATAAATCGGGAAGCCCGGCGACCGGTAGCGTATGCCGTATTCCGGGGCCAGCTTCGCGGCCAGATCGCACACGCCCCAGCGGTCGCCGCCGTCGCGCAGATAGGAAAACCCCAGCGCCTGATAGTGACCCAGCGTCTGCCGGATCAGCGCCTCCTGCGGCGCTGCTTTGTGCCGCGCGATGGCGTCCTTCCAGTTTACGCCGTCCAGCACCATATGAATGTGGCAGTCGACCATTTCCGTTACGTCCTTCCCGGTACGCAGTGCCGCTCGATGGCAAGCGCCGCGCCGTCCTCGTCGCAGGAGGCTGTTACTTCATCGGCAAGCGCCAGAATTTCCGGACACGCATTCGCCATGGCCACGCCGAGGCCCGCCATCCGGATCATGCTCCTGTCGTTCAGCCCATCGCCGATTGCCATCGTTGCCGCCATCGGCAGGCCGAGGTAGGCTGTCAGACTCGCAATGGCCTCGCCCTTGTTGGCGTGCGCGTCGTTGATCTCAATGTTGCAGGGCATGGACGTGCTGACACTCAGCGTGCCGAAGCGCTCTGTGAGGTCTTTGAGCAGCTGTCTGCGCAGCGCATCGTCCGGCGTGAACAGCTGTAATTTCTGAACGCCCCGGTTCTGCTCCCGCAGATAGGCCTTGAGCTCGTCAATCGGCGTGCGCAGCTCACGCACCATGCGCAGGGCGTGCTCGAACGGGATAAACGCGGCGGCGGTTTCCTGCATACTGCGCGTCATCCAGCCCCAGTTGTCCTGATAGCAGTCGTAGATCACGGGGAAGCCGTCAAGATACTCCAGGCCCCGCAGAGCCGTTTCCAGCGGAATTTCCGCTCTGCTGACAGCCTTTTCCGCGCGGATGTCATAGACCTGCGCGCCGTTGATGGTGATGGCGTAGTGCAGAAACGGCAGCTTCTGAATGACCTCCGGCATACCGGTAAAGAAGCGGCCCGTGGTCGGCACGATCTCGACGCCTGCCTCTGCCGCGGCATAGAGCGCATCGCGGGTGCGCGGCGTCAGCTCCTTTTGGGAGTTCAGCAGTGTGCCGTCCAGATCGAGCGCCAGTAATTTCACGGAATTCATTGGAAACTCACCTCGATTCCATGCTTTTCACCCCCATGATACCAGAAGCCCGGCAAAAATGCAAGAAGCGCGTGATTTCCGGCGAAGACTGTGATAGAATAGACGCAGAAACCCCTTGCAGGAGGAAATTTATGCTGATATCCGCAGAGCATCTTTCCATCAATTTCGGCAGCCGTCAGCTGCTGGACGATGTGGATTTTTATCTGAACGAGGGCGACAAGACCGGCGTGATCGGCATCAACGGCACCGGAAAGTCGACATTTTTGAAGGTTCTGGCCGGAAAGCTCCAGCCGGACGGCGGGACGATCGCCCGCAAGCCGAATTTGCAGGTCAGCGTGCTTGCACAGAATCCGGATATGCGAGATGAGCTGACCGTTCTGGAGCAGGTCTTTGCCAGTATGCCGCCGGAATTCCGGCAGCTGAACGAATACGAGGCCAAGCGTATGCTGACGCAGCTCGGTCTTGCGGACACCGACCGGCGGATCGGCACGCTTTCGGGCGGCGAACGCCGCCGTGCGGCCCTGTGCGCAGCGCTCATCCACCCGGCGGACGTGCTGGTGCTCGACGAGCCGACGAACCATCTGGATACCGAAATGGTGCAGTGGCTGGAGGACTGGCTGAAAAAATTCCGGGGCGGGCTGGTCATGGTCACGCACGACCGGTATTTTTTGGAGCGCGTCGTGAACCACATCACGGAGCTTTCGCGCGGGAAGCTCTACCACTACGAGGCCAATTACTCCCGTTATCTTGAGCTGCGGGAGCAGCGCGCGCAGATGGCGGAGGCGTCCGAGCGCAAGCGGCAGTCCATCCTGCGTGTCGAGCGCGAATGGATCCTGCGCGGCTGTCAGGCCCGGAGCACGAAGAGCAAGGAGCGCATTCAGCGCTATGAGGAGCTGAAGGACCAGAAGGCCCCTGAGCGCGACAACACTGTGCAGCTCTCGGCGGCTTCGAGCCGTCTCGGCAAAAAGATCATCACACTGGAGCACATCTCCAAGGGCTATGACGGGCGGACGATCTTCCGTGATTTTTCCTACGGCCTTCTGCGCAGCGACCGCATCGGCATCGTGGGCCGAAACGGCGCGGGCAAATCGACGCTCCTGCGCGTGCTCGCGGGCGAGCTTCCGCCGGACAGCGGCACGGTCGAGCTGGGCGAGACGGTCAAGATCGGTCATTTTTCGCAGGAGGGCCGGGAGCTGGATCTGAACCAGCGCGTATACGACTTCATTTATAGCGTCGCCGCGCAGGTAAAAACGGACGAGGGCACATTCTCCGCCAAGACCATGCTGGAACGCTTCCTGTTCCCGCCTGATCTGCAGCAGACCACCATCGGTCGTCTGTCCGGCGGCGAACGGCGGAGACTCTATCTGCTGTCCATCCTCATGGCGGCACCCAACGTGCTGCTGCTTGACGAGCCGACGAACGATCTGGACATTACGACGCTTTCCATTCTGGAGGACTATCTGCAAAGCTTCCCCGGCCCCATCATCGCCGTCTCGCACGACCGCTTTTTCCTTGATAAGCTGGCGGATACCATCTTCGAGGTGCGCCCGGAGGGCCGCGTCGACGTGTTTACCGGCAACTGGTCCGACTGGGCGCGCAAGCGGACGCCGCCGGAGGAAAAGAAGCCTGAAAAGCAGGAAAAGCCCGCCCCGGAACGTCCGCGCGAGAAGAAGCTGAAATTCTCCTACAACGAGCAGCGGGAATTTGACACCATCGACAGCGTGATCGCGGAGCTGGATGCGCAGCTGTCTGCGTGCCGGCAGGAGCAGGAGTCCTGCGGCAGCGACTATGTCCGCTTGCAGGCGCTCACGGCCGAGCAGGAGCGCCTGACGGCAGAGCTGGACGCGAAAACAGAGCGCTGGGTCTACCTGAACGACCTGAAGGAGCGCATTGACGCGCAATAGAAATATTGCACAAATTTTCCCTCAGGCCGTATACGGATCCGGGACAGAGTGCTATAATATAGACAGAAGGAAACGGAAAGTTTTGCGGTTCGGATGAAGAAGAGGAGGCTTCTCTATGAATCTGAAAACGATCAAGGTTCTGCTGTTCACGCTGCTCGCGCTGACGCTGGCCAGCTTTCTTATTGGCTGCGGCGTGTCCAAGCCGGTGTATTTTCTGTTTACGGCGCTGTTCGCCATCGGTTACGCAGCCGTCTGGCTGCTGTGCTGGCGCTGCCCCTTCTGCGGCGAACGCCTCGGCCGCAGCGACGGCGAGACCTGCCCGCACTGCGGCAAAAGCCTTCTCGCACCCCGTGGGCACCAGACCTGAGTGCGGGATATGATTGAACTGCTGCGATTCTTGTAGGGGCGGACGCCTCTGTCCGCCCGCAGAATGCAGCGTTTTCTCGGAAATCTTTGGAAAATCCGCAATATTTATCGGGCCGACAGAGTCGTCGGCCCCTACGCGGCGCGGTACGAATTCGCCGAAAGGTTTTCGGGTTTGCAGTTGCCTGCTGCAAACGCTTCATAATGAATCTGACAGACAAAACAGAACCGGCCTGCCGCGTGTGCGGCAGGCCGGTTCTGTTGGTGTAGAAAAGAAAGAAGAAAGAGAAGAGAGGAAAGAAAAGATTGGCTTGCTTACAAGTATGAGTATACCGGCCAATCATGTCGGAACTGTGAACGAATCCGAAAGGATTTGTGAACTTTCTCCGCACTTCATTCCTAATTACTGTACATTTTTCGTCGCAACGATATCGACGCCCGTTCCGGCGGCGTTTGTCAGCAGCACGTCGCCGATCTTCACGGGCGCGTGCGCCGTGACCTGACGGAGCGCCGCGACGATCTCGAAGATCTTGCCCTTCGGGATGTCCTGCGCCGTCTTGCAGCTGACGACGGCTGCGCCGGTCGCGCTGCCGGTCAGACGGACGGTGCTCGTGACGATGCGCGTTGGGTTCGTGACTTCCTTTCTCGCGTAATCATGACCGCGCTTGCAGGTGTACCCGGCAACATCTTTGATCTCGCCGTTTTCCAGCGTGACGGTGATCGAACAGCCGAGCGGGCAGCCGATGCAGGTCAGTTCTCGTTTTTCCATCGTTATGCCTCCTCCACTGTGATATGAATGCGCGTCAGACCGGGATGCGCGTCCAGCATATCCTTCGTGAGCTTCAGCTCCTCCATCTCACCGGGGGCCATGACGGGCCGCCTGCGCGTGAGCACCGCGTCGTCGTCCAGCAGCAGCTTCACGACGCGCTTTTTCATCACGCCGCCCACGCGGAACCGGAGCACCAGATCGTCCGCAGCCAGCTTCGGGTCGATGCTTGCCGGGACGGTGTAGCGGATGCCGCCCTCAAACGTGACGGGGATCTCATGGCGCTCCGCGGTTTCGCCCTGCGCAAGATAGCGCACGGCGGCGCGGCCTGCCGCCGCAGCCTCCTCAGAGACGTAGTCGACCAGATCGTGCACGTGCAGCACGTTGCCGGCGGCGAAAACGCCAGGAATGCTCGTCTGCAGGCTCTCGTCGACGACGGGGCCGTTCGTGACCGGGGAAATATCCACGCCCATGCCGCGCGAAAGCTCGTTCTCCGGGATCAGACCGCAGGACAGCAGCAGCGTGTCGCAGTCATAGTGGATCTCCGTGCCGGGGATGGGCTTGCGGTCGGGGCCGACCTCCGCGATCGTGATGCCGGAAACACGCTCCCTGCCCTCAATGTTCACAACGGTGTGGCTGAGCTTGAGCGGAATGTCGAAATCGTTCAGGCACTGGACGATATTACGCTTCAGACCGCCAGAGTAGGGCAGAAGTTCTGCTACAACCAGTACCTTCGCGCCCTCAAGCGTCATGCGCCGCGCCATAATGAGGCCAATGTCGCCGCTGCCGAGAATGACGACCCTGCGGCCGGGCATGAAGCCCTCCATGTTGACGAGCCGCTGCGCCGTACCGGCGGAATAAATGCCCGCCGGGCGGTAGCCGGGGATGTTCAGCGCGCCGCGGCTTCTTTCCCGGCAGCCCATGGTCAGGATGATCGCGCGTGCGTCGATCTCGATCAGTCCTTCCTCGCGGTTGACCGCCGTAATATGCTTATCTGCGCTGATGGACAGTACCATCGTGTTGAGTTTATATTCGATCTTGCGTTCAAGCGCCTGCGTGATGTAACGCGCAGCGTATTCCGGGCCGGTCAGCTCTTCGCCGAAGGTGTGCAGGCCGAAGCCGTTGTGGATGCACTGGTTCAGAATGCCGCCCAGCTGCACGTCGCGCTCAAGGATCAGGATGCTCTGGCAGCCTGCGTCATATGCCGCGATAGCCGCCGACAGACCGGCGGGGCCGCCGCCGATGACGACAATGTCATATTTCATTTGTCCTGCACCTCCTCAAGCTTGTCCTTGTTTGTGCCGACGATCAGCCGGGACGCGCCGCCGCATTTGGTGATCTCGCTCCGCTCGACGTGCAGCTCACGCGCCAGAATCTCCATCACGCGCGGGCTGCAGAAGCCCGCCTGGCAGCGGCCCATGCCCGCACGGGTGCGGCGCTTGACGCCGTCGAGGCTCTTCGCACCGAGGGGGCGGTGGATGGCGTCGAGGATCTCGCCCTCCGTGACCTGCTCGCAGCGGCAGATGATCTGGCCGTAGGCGGGCTTTTCGTGGATGAGCTTCTGATAGTCCTCTTTGGAGAGCGTCTTCGGGTCGAGCACGCCCCTGCGCGTGGCGATGAAGTGCTCCTTTTCCCGCAGGCCCATCAGATCGCGCATCAGCTCCGACACATGCAGGCCGATGGCGGGGGAGGAGGTCAGGCCGGGCGATTCGATGCCCGCGCAGTCGATGAACTGCTGCGCGCCCTCGGCCTCGCCGAT
>OIWM01000996.1_pt1 | contig 30848 bp, 20 predicted proteins | sample 1587451 | NCBI WGS metagenome assembly OIWM01 (sample SAMEA3888907, study PRJEB22519) | human gut metagenome | biome: human gut; feature: human-associated habitat; material: faeces | place: Denmark | collected 2011
TCCGATCTGTATACGCTGCTTGCTCATACGGAAAGCGAAAGCCTCTCCGATCCGGCTGCTGCCGATTGGCTGCTTCGCAGTTATTTGTACGGCCTTGCCGCCAAGCTTATGCAGCTGCCGGCGAGCCCGGTCGTTACGAAAGAACGCGCGGAACGAATGCAAGCATATTCTGCCATGCATACGGCCATGGACTACATTGCCGCACACTATATGACCGATATTTCCATCGAAGAAATTGCCGGAATAACCGGCTACGGAAAAAGTCTTTTCTGCAAAAAATTCAAATGTGCCACGCAGACGAGCTTTCATAAATACCTGAACCTGTGCCGGATCGATAAGGCCTGTGCGTTACTGGCGGATGACCGGCTGCCGGTCGCGCGGATCGGTGAGCAGGTCGGTTTTCGGGATACCAAAACGTTTTGCCGCGTGTTTAAGCAGATTATGAAACAAACGCCGACGGCTTACCGCGCTTCTCTGTGAAAGGTGCCTTTTGCGAAAGAAAGAGCTTGCTGATTTGACAGCAAGCTCTTTTCGGATTCTATTTTTGATTTTGGCTTCCCGACAGCAGCAGCGGCGCGATTTTGTCGATATCGCCCGCGCCCATGGTGAGGATCATGTCGTCTTTTCCGGCGCGCGCCTTGACATAGGCGGCGATTTCCGCAAAGCTCGGAAAATAGGCGGCCTCCGGCAGAAACCGGCGGATATCCGCCGCCGAAACGCCGGTATCGTTGGTCTCTCTGGCGGCATAAATGTCCGCCATCACCACCACATCGGCAAGCGAGAGGGCTTCGGCAAAGCCGGCCATGAGTGCCGTAAAGCGCGAATAGGTGTGCGGTTGGAAAATACAGTAGACCTTGCCGGGACAAACAGCTTTTGCCGCGGCTAACGTTGCACGGATTTCGTCGGGATGATGTGCATAATCATCCACCACCACCGCGCCGCTCTCGGTTTCTCCCAACCGTTCGAACCGCCGCTTGACGCCGCCGAACGAGGCAAGCCCTTCGCTGACGGCCTTGGCGGACACGCCGCACAAATATGCCGCTCCGGCCGCCGCTGCGGCGTTGGAAACGTTGTGCATACCGGGTACGCCCGGCTTTGCATGGCAGAAAAATTCGCCCATCGCATAGATGTCAAATTCTTCATAGCCGCCGCAGCCGGTGATGTCGGCCGCATAAAAATCGGCTTTCGGGTCTTTGATGGAGAAGGTGTAGGTCTTGGTCGAAATGCCTTCAGCCGCCTTTACGGAGCCGGGACAATCGGCATTGATGAGCGCAATGTTCTGCTCTTTGCCGCTGTCGGTGTCCAAATACGTGCGGAACGAGGCGATGACATTGTCCATATTTCCGAAGAAATCGACGTGATCGAATTCACAGTTCAAGACCACGCGCACGGTCGGATGCATGGCGTGATACGAATTTTTATATTCACACGCTTCAAAAACCGCCGTATCGCCGTGACCGGCATGATAGGTCGAACCGAGCGACGGAATGACGGCGCCGGCAAGAATGGTGGCATCGGTGTCGGAATGGGCGAAGATGTGCGCAAGCATACCGGTCGTGGTGGATTTTCCGTGCGTTCCGGCAACGCCGATCGAATGCGGATAATCGGCCACTAACGCACCGAGCAGCTCGGCACGGGACAGAATGACCGCACCGCGCGCTTTGGCGCAGATAAGCTCTGGATCGGTTTCGGCAATCGCGGCCGTGAAAACCACCGTCTCATAGCCGTTTTGATGCTCCGGCGCATAGGTATCGTACACCGGAATGCCGTTTTGCTGCAAAAACCGCGTGGTTTCGCTCGGCTTGAAGTCATAACCGGCCACACGAAAACCGCGGCGTTTGAGAATGAGTGCCAAGGACGACATACTGATGCCGCCGATCCCGATAAAATAAACGCCCGAATTTGCAGGCAAATGCATGAAAAATCCAACCTTTCCGGTAAAAAGCAGAAATACGCGAATTGTCGGTATAAACGCCGTTTTTTCGCAAACACTATCCGTACAATCGGTTGCAAAGGAAAGGACTGTACGGAGATGGAAATTACCGATATCAAGATACGCAAAACATTTGACGACCAACCGCTAAAGGCCGTTTTGTCGGTGACCTTTGACGGAGCGCTTGCGGTGCATGACGTGAAAATCATTTATGCAAGAGACAAATACTTTGTCGTGATGCCGTGCAAGAAAACGCAGAACGGCGAATACAAGGACACGGTTCATCCGATCAATGCCGCTTTTCGCAAAACCTTAGAGGACAGCTTGATCGGCGCCTATTTGGAGGAAGTCGGCCAGTCACACGATGTGCTTCACGTATAGTGTGCGAAACGGAATCACCCGTCAGGGTGATTTTTTTTGCAAAAACAAACACGGCCTACGATGCAAAGCAAGATCACACACCGACGGATCGAATCGTTCCCCATACACGTCCTTTGCCGGCTATGCTCAGCCCAGGTGTGCTTACGGCACATTATCCGTATCACTTAATGCTGCTCGGTTCCCCGCCTGACATGGTTCATGAGGGATAATTGCGTAAGGCCCAAACCTCAACACATAAGCCGACGACGACTGACTGTACAGAAAACAACCCTCGCCGCCGGAATCCATCCCTGCTATAGCGGATTTCAGGTACAAGACGCCGCTACTGTCCCGACTGGTGTGACCTTGCTTCATACCGTACGCCGTGGGCTGTCAGCAGAAGCAGTCATCATAATATTATGTTTTACGGTAGTAAGTATACCACAGTTTTTCAAAAAAATCAAGAGATTTTTCCGAAAACTTCAAATTTCCTTTTTTTGTGCAAAGGCACTGCCGGTTTTTTGGATAATTCCGGAAAAATCCGCCTAAAATCCCTTGACAAGCGCACTGTTTGGGAGTATCATTATTATGCGCTTGTTTTTTCAAATCTTTCCTTAATATTATAGAAACTTCGCATAGGAACGGCAAAGGAGGCATTCGTTTGAACTCTGAATTGTTTTTGTCACAGTTACATACCGAGCGTTTGGGACATACCTTGGCATTTTTTGCATCGCTTGACTCAACGAGCTCCTATATACGCCGCAATCTGCCGTTTTTGCCGCATGGGTTTATCGCGATTGCCGAGGAACAGCTCGGCGGAAGCGGCAGACGCGGGAAGAGTTTCTATTCGCCGAAAAACGACGGCTTGTATTTCAGCTTTTTGCTGAAAGAGGAAAAATACCGGAACGACCCGTTGTTTACCATCCGCATCAGCTATGCGGTGTGCCGGGCTGTGGATAAATTGACCGGCACCGAGAGCGTCAAAATCAAATGGGTGAACGATTTGTATATCGGTCAAAAGAAGCTTTGCGGCATACTGTGTGAAGCACCGGGCGGTGCGCCGGATGCGTTGATTATCGGCATCGGCGTGAATTTCACGGTGGATAAATCGCTTGTGCCGCAGGAACTAAGGCATAAAATCGGTTCATTACGTGATGTAAGCAGCGGACGGTTTTCCAAGGAAACGTTAGGCGCTTACATTTTGAACGAGCTGGAAGAGATGTACGCAAAACCGCTCAATGATGAGGAATTCTTGGCGGCCTACCGTCGGCGTTCGGCGGTACTCGGCAAGGAAATACAGGTGCTGCACGAAAACGATGAGCTGCGTGCGGCGGCTCTTGACATTGCGCCGGACGGCGGACTCATCGTGCGCTATCCGAGCGGCATTACCGAAAAGCTGACGGCTGGCGAAATCAGCATTCTTATCAACGGATAGTTTTCTTGCGAAGCCACCGAAACCGCTTTCAACCGAATATGACACAAACAAGACCGGACGTCCTGAAACAGAACGTCCGGTCTTGCGGTTTGCTATTGTTTTTTTGTATAACAATCGGCTTTCACGAACCGACCGCGTTTTCCCGTAAACACGGTCGGCTCGTGGAGTTTTATCGGTTTGTAATTACTTTGCGGCCGGAACGACGATGTCGTCTGCGTAGCCGTAGTTGTAATCGAGGCCAGCTTCAAGAGATGTAATGGTCAGGTTGCCCCAATCGATAACATCGTTTACGCTGCCGAGGAATTTAGCTCTGTAGATTTCATTGCCGTGAAGCGGCTTGCCTTCGAGAGTACCGTAGATCATCTTGCGGCCGTTTTCCCACTTTTCGGAGTAGTTGATCTGACCGAAGACGTTCGACGGATAAGCGGTGTGGACAATACGATTGGGCTTGAGTTCAACACCGTTGTAGAAGAGGTGTTCGGTAACATCAACGAGGAATTCGAACTTGCCTGCTGTTGCGTTCCAAGCAGCCGGAGTCTTTTTGTTGAGTGCATACGTATAGGAAACGCTTACATTAGCGGTTGCAGGATTGCCATCCGGACCAACAACGTAGCGGAACACATACGGACGATTGATGCCCGGAGCGACATATCTGCCGTCGAGAAGAACGTCGTCAACTTTCAGAATCTGGAAGTAACGGTACGGAGCTTCGCGCTCAAAGCCAGCGTCGACCCATTCGGTCTTCATGGTAGCGCAGGTTCCGTCAATACCGTAAACGTGCTTAACAAGTTCGTTAACACCGTAATACGAGAGAGTAGCAGCGTCTGCGGTAGCAGCAGACTTAACATCGGCAAATTCATTGCCCTTGGAAACAGAACCGTCGAAATTGAATTTCGGGCCTGCAACGACGAGCGAGAAGCTCTTCTTAACGTCGATGGACTTTGCACCGTGACCGGTCAAGTTCGTTACGGCGTTTGCATTCAAAGCACCGTAAGCGGCAACAGCACCGTAACCATCATCATAGTAGAGGTTGGAATCGGTGTTGGTGTAATTTACAAGTGCGGCATTGCTGTAAGGCATATAAGCGATGGAATCGCCCTTAACTTCCCACATACCGAAGCCGTAGTAGTTGTTGTATTCAGCCTTAACGGTTGCAACATCTTCTGCATATTCTACCGGATAGGTTTCATCGGTATACCAGCCGAGAAGCGGGAGGTAAGCCTGTGTGCGGTGATAGATGGCATGCGGAGCACTGAGATCCCACATAAAGTTTGCTTTTCTGTACTGAACGTTTTCCTGAACACCGTTGTAAAGAACCTTACCGGTATCAACGCCGTCAGCAAGTACTCTGAAGTACTGACGGTTCGGCCAAGCCTTTTCCGTTTCGGGAGCGGTAAAGGTTGCCGTTGCATACGGCTTCAAGCCATAGAGTTCTGCGGTTTTAGCGTCAACAACAACGCCGGTGCTGAGTCCGTTGTCATCGTACTGTTCATAGACAACGCCTACGCGATAAGCACCAAAGGCTTCTTTTTCGAGGACGGAGGTATCATAACCCTTGATCCGCCATTCGAGCGCACTTGCCCCAACTGCACTCGAAACGCTGAGCACAACGGCTGCAACGCCCGTGACCAGTTTCTTCATGTTTGACATAAGTCTGTCCAACTCCTTAAATAAAAAATATGGTGTAGCAAACCGGTGTTTGTACGTTATTATTATAAACGCAAGGCGTGCCAAATTCAATAGAATCCGATAATCAGCCGTTTTACGGGAATAATTAACCGAACGACCGTTCAAACATGACTGATTATCAGCTCTTTTTCCGGATTATCAACGATTACATCCTCCGACGAACATTCGACATAAGTCTCCACTTCCCGACAGCGGCTTTTGGAGACCGGAATTTCGAGTTCACAGCCGCGCAAATGCAAGCACATTTTCGATTTGATAAAGCCGTCGATGCGGCGGCGGTTGACCAAGAAGCCGCTGTGACATCGCAAGAAAAACTCCCGATACCGCTTTTCGAGCGTCCCGAGCGACCCGTAAAACGACAGCTCGCCGTCCTTTTCGGTGCAGCACACCACTTTTTTCTCCATGGCGGTGAAATACAGCACGTTGCTGGCACGCACCATGCTTCGCGCCCCGCGTGTTTTTAAGAGGATCTGCGGATCGTCCGGCAGAGAACGCCGCGCGTTTTCAAAGCGGATGATGTCGGAGATGAGCAGCCGCAGCTCGTTTTCGTCGACCGGCTTTAGCAGAAACCGCTCGGACGCACGAGTTTTTTGTAGCAAAAGGCGATATCGGCGGTTGACGGTGCCAAAAAGCAGATATGGCATTTTTCGCTGTTTTCGCGGATACGGCGCGCCAGCGTCAGAAAATTGCCGCCGGACACCTTGTAGCGCGTGTCGATAAAAAACAAGGCGTTTTCGTATTCGTCGTAACAGCCGATGATCCAGTTTAACGACGGATTTTTGTATAGCTGCATCGAATCTCCGAGTATCCCGTAAAGCAGCTTTTCAAACTGTGAAACCTGGAGCGAATCGTTGTCAAAAACAATGACCTTCATGCGTGACTGTCCTTTCTTTTGCCGTGAACGGCAGAGGATTTCCGCTTTTTCCTGCGGATGAGAAGACCGATACTGAGAAAAATGACGAGTGCGAGCGGGATGAAAATCAGGCGATAGCGGTAGAAAATGCCGTACACACGCACGGCAAACACGTGCAGATATGTACCGAAGCTGACGGGAAACTTCTCCAAATCGATATAAAACGCACAAGCCGGAATACCGGCGGCATTGCAGAGCGTTGCGTCCGTTCCGAACACGCTGTCGGTCTCGGGCGCATAGCGAAGCCGGTAGATCGGTGCCAAAGAGGTGATGCGCACGCAGTCCGGCGCGACAATTTCGCAGGTGATGTCCGTAAACGCCCAATCTTCGCCGATGGCGTCAAAGCCTTTGGGAACGCCGCCCGAAAAGGCAAGCGAAGCGCCGGCGTGGTCAAAGAAAACATCGTAGACACAGCCGCTTTCATCGACCTTTTTGGCTTGACGGAAGCTTGGCGCGGTAACCGAGCCGTATTCGGAAAAGCCCCATTCGTTCGCCGCCGCCATTTGCGCAAGCCGCTCGGCGAGTGCCGGTTTGTTGTTGGGATGCAGATTGTTGCGGTAGGTGCGGTCGCTCCATAAGTCGGAGCTGGCGCAGAGATAGCAGTTGTCGATAAGGGACGGAATCGTGCCGCTTGCGGCGCGCACCATGCCGAAATCGGTGTATTGCCAACCGGCATCGGGCGACGTTTCCGGTGCATCAAAGCAGGGCGGCAATTCCACGATATAAAACGGAAAATCCGTATAGGTGGATTGCGCTTTGTCGGCACGGAGCTGTTCGGCAAACGCGCGGAAGCCTTCGGCATATTCCGTGTAATAGGCCGCGTTGGCCTCTCCCTGATACCAGATAACGCCGCGGATCGGAAAGGATAATAACGGCTCGATAAAATGCTTGTAGATAAGGCTTTTTTCGCCGTAGCCGCTTAAAACTTTCGCGTTTTTCGGCTGGACAAAGGACGCAAGCTCTCTTCCGGCAAAGCCCAAAGAAATCACACCGACGGGAATCTGCTCCGAACCGAGTTTGCAGAGACTGCTTGCAAAGCAAAGCCCGAGCGCGGACGCATTGAGCGTTTCCGGATGTGCCGCTGTTCGCCATGGTTTGGCATAGGGCGTGTAGCGGTCGAGAAGGGACACGGTTTTGTTTGCCTTTTTTTCGGCAAGCCGTAAATCTTTGCTGTCGAAGCTTAAAAGACGCGTGAGATTTTCCCATGTTCCGGTGACCGGCTTTTGTTCTTCGGGAAGCGACGCGGCGTTGTATTCGACATTGGATTGCCCGATGACAAGCCACACATCGCCGATGAGAATGTCCTCATAGGCGTAATGCCTTGCGTCGGCCGCTCCGAAAATCTCGAGCGTAAAGCTTTCCGGCGACGCGCACCGCGCGGCAAGCGTAATGCGCCAAACGCCGTCGGTGACTGTGCCGAATCCGTAAGAATCCGCAAGCCTTGCGCCGACCACGGCGCCTTCCTCCGCACCGGTGCCCCAAAGGCAGATCGGCTCGTTTTGTTGGAAAACCATGTGATCCGAGAACACCCCGGCAACGGTAAAATCGACGGCGTTTGGTTCGGCGGCACCTGCCGAAAGGCATAATAGCGCAAGCAAGAGAAGCGCATAAACGCCGAATGCCGCGCGAAATCTTGTTTTTCGACTTTTTTCGCCGAGAGGGCAGACCGTTAATAGACGGTCGTTTTTTCGGAACGGCCGATGGTTTGCTTGCGGCAGATGCATGGCGATCTCTCCCGTTTTTACGGCGATGAAAGATCGCCTTTTTGTTAACAATATATATATATATATATATATATATATATCGGTGTCGTCGAAATCCACAAATGTTTTGTATGTTGCTATATTATTAATTATTATAGCATTCAAATGCGATAAAGTCAATATCTCTAAATGCATTTTACATTTTCGATTCATAATATGTACGAACAACGAAATAAAGGAAAATTAAATATGAATTACACGGATAATTGGCAAATATCATGAAAATTGCTTCGATTATCCGCAAAAACGCCGATAAAACAAAAATGTTACAAGAAAAAAACTCTTGACAAGCGGCGTCGGTTGTACTATAATAAAAAGGTCATAGTAAATAGAACGTGTTTGAGATTTTGAGTCACGGCGAACAAAGGAGAAGGACGCTCCTTTGTTTTGTCGCGGCTTTTTTTTGTATAATTCTCTGCAAACGACTATAATATTAAGGAAGAAAAATGACAGATTCGAAAGGAAGAAAGATTATGGTGGATGTTGCAATCATCGGAGGCGGTGTGGTTGGCGCGCTTACGGCACGGGAACTAACCAAGCTTTGCTTAAAGGTCTGCTTGCTCGAAAAGGAAAACGATGTCGCCATGGGTGCCTCCAAAGCCAACAGCGGCATTGTTCATGCCGGCTTTGACGCGCATCCCGGTTCGCTCAAAGCCAAATTCAACGTGGAGGGCAACCGCCTGATGAAAGGCCTTTGCCGCACGCTTGGCGTAAAGTTCCGCAACAACGGGTCGCTTGTTATCGCGTTTAACGACGAGGACATGAAAACCGTAAGGGAGTTATACGACCGCGGCGTTCAAAACGGTGTGCCGGATTTGCAGATTTTGGACAAACGTGCGGTGCATGAGATTGAGCCGGCACTTGCCGAAACGGTCGTCGGTGCGCTGTTTGCGCCGACCGGCGGCATTGTCTGCCCCTACGGTCTCACCATTGCCGCAGCAGGCAACGCCATGGACAACGGTGCAGAGTTATGCACGAATTTTGAAGTGATTTCGATTGAAAAAGGCGACGCGTATTACACCTTAAATGCCGCCGACGGCCGTTCGGTGCAGGCGCGCTTTGTGGTCAACAGTGCCGGGCTTTTTTCGGATGCGATTGCCGCCATGGTCGGCGACACGTCGTTTCATGTGCATCCGCGTTCGGGCGAATATATGATTCTCGATAAGGCGAGCGCCGGTTTCTGCGACCGCACGATCTTCCGCACGCCGACCGCCATGGGCAAAGGAATTCTCGTTTCGCCGACGGCGGACGGCAACATTTTGCTTGGGCCGACCTCGACGGACATGACCGACAAAACCGATAAGTCCACCACGCCCGAAGGACTTGCCCAAATCATGACGCAGGCCTTGGAGGATGCGCCGGGTGTGCCGCTTCGCAGCGTGATCACCTCGTTTACGGGCTTGCGCGCGGTCGGCGACACGGGCGATTTCATCATTCATTTCTCGGCAGATCGCTTCTTGACGCTTGGCGGCATCGAATCGCCGGGTTTGACGAGTGCGCCGGCACTGGCCAAATATGTGGTCAAGCTGTTAAAGAAAGCCGGTCTTTCGGCCGAGCGCAATCCGGCGTTCAACGGACACCGCAAGGCGTATTACAAATTTTCCGAAATGTCACCGGCGCAAAAGAACCGCGTGATCCGCGAAAATCCCGATTACGGCACCATCGTCTGCCGCTGTGAGGGGATTACCAAAGGCGAAATCATTGACGCCATGCGTGTCAATCCGCCGGCACGCGACCTCGACGGCATCAAGCGGCGCACGCGAAGCGGCATGGGACGCTGTCAGGGCGGCTTCTGCTCGCCGGTCATTGCCGCACTCATTGCCGAACACACCGGAATTCCGTTCGAAAAGGTCACCAAGTTCGGTGCCGGTTCGGAGTTAAATCTCGGTAAAACCAAGTAACAGACCGTTACAGGAAAGGTAGACAAGATACTATGATGAAAAAAGAATTGGTCATTATCGGCGGAGGCCCGGCCGGCATGAGTGCCGCCGTCAGTGCGTATGAAGCCGGTGTGAAGGATATTCTCATTTTGGAGCGTGAAAGCCGCTTAGGCGGTATTTTGAAGCAGTGCATCCACAACGGCTTCGGCTTGCACAAGTTCGGCGAAGAGCTGACCGGCCCGGAATATGCTTATAAATATGAAAAAAAGGTGCATGAATACGGCATTCCCTATATGACCGAAACCACGGTGTTAGCCTTGTCCGAAAACCGCGTGGTGACGGCAACCAACAGCGAAAAGGGTGTGTTTTCGATTGAAGCCGGTGCGGTCATTCTCGCCATGGGCTGCCGCGAACGTTCGCGCGGCGCGGTCAACACGGCAGGCACGCGTCCGGCCGGCGTTTATTCGGCCGGAACGGCGCAGAAATATGTCAACATCGATGGCTTCATGCCGGGTAAAACCGTTGTGATCTTAGGCTCGGGCGATATCGGCCTTATCATGGCGCGCCGCATGACGCTCGAAGGAGCAAAGGTCAAGGCGGTATGCGAAATCCTGCCGTATTCCGGCGGCCTCAGCCGCAACATCGTGCAGTGCTTAAACGATTTTGACATTCCGCTCAAGCTCTCGCACACGATTTTGAAGATCCACGGCGAAAAGCGTGTTACCGGCGTGACGATTGCAAAAGTGGATGAAAAACGCAACCCGATTCCCGGCACAGAGGAATACATCGAGTGCGACACGGTGCTGTATTCGGTTGGCCTGATTCCGGAAAATGAGCTGACGCGCGGTGCGGGCATTGCGCTTGACCGCGTGACGAGCGGCGCGAAGGTGGACGAATTCCGCGAAACCGAGATGCCGGGCGTGTTCTCCTGCGGCAACGTGCTGCACGTGCATGACTTGGTGGACTATGTCAGCGAAGAAGCCGAGATTGCCGGAAAGGGCGCGGTACATTTTTTGCGCGGCGAGACCGCCGAGAAGTTAGCGAAGCCCATTGCGCTGTCCGCGTCGGACGGCGTGCGCTATACCGTGCCGCAGCGCATAACCGAAAGCGGAAACGTTTCGGTGTTCTTCCGCGTGGCGGATGTGTACAAAAACGCGTATATCACGGTCAAGGACGGCGACACGGTGCTGCTTCACCGCAAAAAGACGCGCCTTGCACCGGGCGAAATGGAACGCTTGGAACTGAAAAAAGAGTGGATCGACGGAAATACCTCCGGAAATTTGCATTTTTCTCTTGATTTTGACGGAAAAGAGGGAGTATAATGGGAACGGAAAAAAGAAACGTAATCTGCACCTGCTGTCCGATGGGCTGCCACATGGAGGTGACGCTTGAGGACGGCAAGGTGACGACGGTCGTCGGCAACACCTGCAAACGCGGCGCGGCCTATGCGGTCGATGAATGTACCAATCCCAAACGCACGCTTACCAGCACGGTCAAAACGACGGCCGGAGAAATGCTGTCGGTCAAGACGGCCGAGGCCGTTCCGTTCGGAAAACTGTTTGATGTGATGCACGCGCTTTCCGGTGTGACGGTCAAAACGCCGGTGCATATCGGCCAAGTGGTTTTGGCAGATGTCTGCGGCACGGGCGTGGACGTTGTGGCGACCAAAAATTTGGATTAGCGTTTCAAAAAACAAAAGCGGCGGCCGCTTACCGATTGCCGCCTGACAGAAAGTGGGTTTTTATGGAACAGGCCGTTTTTCCGAAAAAAAGCATCATTGCCGCCGTCCGCACCGAAAATGAATGGAAAGCGGCGTTAAACAGCCGTGCCGATGTGCTGTTTTTGCTTTCGGGCACCATTTCGGCGTTGCCGGAGCTGCTAAACGAGGCGCATCTGCGGCACAAAAAGCTGTTTTTGCACTTAGATATGATCGACGGCCTTGCCAAGGATGCGGCCGGTGTCGAATATGTGTCGCACCTTTCGCCGGACGGCATTATCAGCACGCGCGGCAATTTGATCAAATTTGCCAAAAGCTGCGGCCTTTGCACGGTTCAGCGCTTTTTCATCGTGGACGGCCGCTCGGTGGAAACGGCACTCGATACGCTTCGTCAGACAAAGCCGATGTTTGCCGAGCTGATGCCGGGACTTGTGTGCAAAACCGTCCGTACCTTTTCCGAAACCGGGCTTCCGATCATTGCCGGAGGACTCGTGACAACGCCCGAGGAGGTGCGCGATGCCTTTGAAGCAGGTGCTTATGCCGTCTCAACCTCGGCACGGCTGTTGTGGTAAATCGTGACCCTCTTTCTTTTGCTGTACAGACAAAAACAGGCTGTTCGATGCGTGCTTTTTTGCGCCGGGCGGCCTTTTTTTGCGCATATTTCGACCGGTTGACGGCTGTCAGCCGAAATGCTGCAAGTGGTTTTGTGCGATCGTTACGAGCTTTTGCAAAAAAAGAGGTTGCTTCAATCCTTGCGTACTGGTGAAAACAACCAAATTCGGCAAAAGTCTTTGTCAGTATTGCACAAAATGTCATTATTTGCAAGAATTAAGCCGCTATTTGTAATTGACATGGTGCAAGGCTTGCTTTATAATTGAATTGAACATTGATTTGAACAAAAAAACAGAAAAGGAGTGTTCACATGAAAAAGATCTGCGCCATTTTGCTTTCCGCTCTCATGTTGGTTTCTCTGTGCGTGCCGGCCGGCGCGTTCGAGCTTGAAGCTGTTGAGACCGTGAAAGAAACCACTGATCCGTCAGAAGCGGACACGGCTTTGACAGCCGTCGACCCGCTGCTTCGTCCGGGTCTGAACACCGTCAACGGCAAAACCGTTCCCGAAGATTTCGAGAGCTGGACAAAGGATAATCCTGCGATTGTCAGCTCGAAGGGTGCCACGGCTCGCAAAATCGAAAATTCTCCGGCTGATGTCAACGGTCACGCGGCAGATAAGTGCGTTGTGCTTGAACGGAAAAATATCGCTGCTGAAGCTTATCCGCAGTATGTCGTTGCCGCACGCATGGAAAAGGACAGAACCTATGCACTTGCCTTTAACCTCTACGGCGTGTTGAACACGACGGATATCTGCGCCTGGATCATGTCCAGCGACAGCAGGCAGGTTGTTGCTAACTTTGGCGAACTGTTCGGAAAAGCGATACAGGGCAACTCGTGGTATTCGTTTGAAAACAAAGCCCTTTCCTGGAACAAAGACAGCGGCAACGTTTTGCTGATTCAGCTCAAAGCACCGAAAAATGAGGCTTCCGATTACACCTGGTATTTGGACGACCTTTTTGTGATGCCGTACTACAAGATCAACTACATCGGCACGGACGGCAATATCCTTTCGACCGAGCAGGTGCTGTATGATGCCGACGGCAACGTCTTGACCGCCTACACGCCCAAAGCCGACAACTATCCCGCAGGCGTGCTCGGCTGGTCGACCGAGCGCGGCGAATCCGCTCCGATGACCGAAATCACTTTGGCAAACGAAGATATCAACCTGTATCCGGTTGTGGAACCCGATGCATATTTCACCTATGAAAGCGATATTATCAGCGGTAAAAGCGGTACGACCTTTACCGTGACGGCCGCCGACGCCGCTTCGTGGAGCGTGGATGTCGGCACGACCGAAGCAACCTACGTTTCCGACGGCAACACGCTCACCGTGACCGCACAGGGCTATGCCGGTATCATCACCGTCTCTGCCACCGATACGAACGCCGAAGAGCATACGCATACATTCCGTCTGTTCAGCGGCGAAAAGTGGAAGCCCGGCTTGAACACCATCACCGGTACGACCGAAGCCTTTGATTTTGAAGGCATTTCCCAAGAAGACATTTTTGCCACCGTTACGGAAAAAGACGGCACGGTTTTGACCGGTAAAATCATGAACGGTGCCGGCAATTCCTCCGGCAAATATGAGCCGCATTGGTTCTTGACCTCCAATCCGCGTGCAAACGACGTGAACAGCTCTCTCACTGCCGTTTACAGCAATTACCGTTTTTGCTATATGCGCCCGATTGCCGAGTATAACCCGAAGATCGAAAAGGAACGCCCGGTAAACTATCAGTTTGATGTCCTTTCCTCCGGCACGCTGTATACGCTCATCAACGGTGCCGCCGGTGCGAACGTCTATTCCGACGGTCTCGGCTCCGGTTCGACCGACGCGTGGAAGCACGAAAGCATGACCGTGCTCATTGAGGGCACCAAGCACGCCACCGGCGGCGCGGCAGACGGCATTGCCTTTATCAGCTCCGGCCCGAAGGATGGCAGTCCGTATAACGAATCCATCACCGGCAAGTACTGCTTCATGGATAACATCAGCTATATCCCGTACTACAAAGTCACCTACATCGCCCTTGACGGCGAAACGGTTGCCGCAACCGAATATGTGCTTTACGACGAACACGGCAAGCTTATGACCGAATATGTGCCAGACCTTTCCAAGGTGGACGGCGCATACGGCTATTCGCTGACCAAGGACGGCCCGCGTGTCGGCAGCGTGAAGCTTGAAAACAAGGATATCACGCTGTATGCATCGGATGCCACCGAGCTTTTGTTCGGCAGCAAGGCGTATCCGATCGAATCCGAAACCTTCACCGTCCCGACGCCTGCCGACGCCGGTGAAGTCTCCGAAAACTTCCGTGTTTGGCTCGACCGCAGCGGCAACAAGTATCTTCCGGGCGACACCCTTTCCGGCGAAACGTTGGATGCCCTTATCGGCATGAGCTTCACGCCGTATTATCAGGATGCGACTAAACCTGCCATGGGCTTTGCCTTCGAAGGAAAAGCAAGCGGCAATTTCAATGTCGGCAATACCGTTTCCAATAAGTTTTCCTATACGGAATTCATGGAAGACGACGGCAGAAGCATTCTTCATGCACGCGCGTACAAGTGGAATCCGACCTCCCTCAGCACGGACAGCCGCGTTTCGATTGTCGCCGCAACGCCGTTTGATGCGTTCGAATACAACATCATTTCCTATACGTACAAAATCAATACCCTGAAGGATAGCAATCTGAAGGATATCACTGCTCCTGCCAACATGAAAATCTATTATAACAACGGCAAGGGCAACGGTATCTGGTGCTCTTCGCCCGCAGCGGATGGCTGCCCGGGTGAGCATATTCCGGCAAACTCCTACTATGTAACCGTAACCGATGACTATCAGACGCTTGAAATCGACATGGGTCTTGAAGAAAACAACATCACCGGTCACGGATGGACGGCCGGCGGAAAAATCTCCGAATTGCACATTGACCCGGCGAAGATCCAACTTTCCGGTGTTCAGGATACCTATATCGACTCCTTGCGCGTGTACCGCGACGGTATTTTCACGGTCACGTATGACACCAACGCACCGGAGTATTATGAAGATTTGGTTTACGGCGAGGTCGAGCCCGATACCGGACGCGGCGTCGGCACCGGCTATCTGTTGAGCGACAAAAAACCGGTTGTGGAGGGTCATGTCTTCCGCGGCTGGGCATTAACGGCGGACGCAACGCCTGACCAAACCATCACAGAGGTGGATTTAACCGGCGACTTAACGGTATATGCCGTTTGGTCGGAAACTCCGGCCGCACCGACGACCGGCAAAACCGTTTCGATTCGCAGCGGTGCCGACGGCGTCAACGGTATACGCTTCTCGGCAACGGTCAATGCAAGAACCAAGGCAGCCCTCGAAGAATACGGCTTTATCGTGGCACTTGAGGATACTGTCGGCGACGGCGAATTGACCTTCAACACCAAAAACGACACGACCGGCGCACCGTTATACGTGACCGGTACGGCGTACAGCAAATCCAAGGGCATCGATTGCCAGTATGATGTCAGCCCGACCGGCGTTACCACCTTTACGGCCGTGTGCGTCGGCATTCCGAGCACAGCACACGCCACACGCATGGTGGTTCGTCCGTATGCCGTGTTTACCAACAACGGCTTAAAGACGACCTTCTACGGCACGGCCGTCAAGAGCTCGCTCATCGAAGCGGCGCAAGCGGTTCGCGATGCCGGCGGCGAAGCCTATGAGGCCAACAAAGAGTATATTGACGGCATTTTAGGCTAAACAACTCCAATAAAAAGAGCGGCGGATGTCCTTTCCAAAAGGATGTCCGCCGTTTTTTGTATAAAAAACGCAAGACGAGCCTGTACACTGCAGAATGCAACATACAGGCTCGTTCTTTGTATTAACGGCTATACGCCGCCGAACACATCCTCGGCATAATATTTTCCGAACATATACACCGGCACGGCTGACCAACCATGGCAAAGGCTTCCGGCTCTCGAAAAATCGTCCGCGCCCTTGTCGGTTTCCCAAAAGGTGTCCGCACCGCGCTTTAGCATGGCGCCCCAACGGGTTTCGATTTCCGTTAAAATCTCCTTTTTGCGGTGACCGCGCTTTAAGAAAGCTTCGTAAGCGAAGATCGTCATGCTGAGCGAGACCGGAATCAGCGTTTCGGAAGCGAGTGCTTTTTCAACAAGCGGCACATAGGCGGACGGCGTGCTGTCGGTATACAACATGAGTGCCTGCGTCAAATCGTGCCGAGGCGCGGCATCGGTGAGCCGCGTGCGGTAAGCGCCGTGCGCCGGATCAAAAAAGGCTTTGTGCGCGGCTTCTTTGAGAGAAGCGGCAGCGGCGGCATATTTGGCGATGAGCTTCGGCTCGGCTGTTTCGCAGAGTGCGGCAAAGCATTCGAGCGCATCGGCGACAAAGGCGCATAACGGTGCTTCGTAAATCTTTTCCGTGTCGGCAAAGCGTTCATTGCCCTCCAAACCGTCGCGCCATTCATAGAAGTTCCAGTGCTCTGCGCCGGTGTATAAGGGGATTAAGCCGGTGTCGTCGATGCGGCTCACAAAGCCGTCGGCGATGGCACGCAGCGTCGGGAACAGCTCGGAAACAAGCGTATTGTCGCCGCTGTAGCAGCGGTATTCGTATATTTCACGCAAGAAAATGGCGGTAAAGCTCGGAATGGTAATGGAAACGCGGCCGGGTGCGCACAGCTCCAAAAGCGCGTCGTGCGGTCGGAAGGAACGCGCCATCAAGGCAAGCGAAGCGCGCGGAAAGCGGAACTCGCGGAACGCATAGTAGCCGCACAGAATCTGAATGCGGCTGTCCATGCCGTATAACGACTGTTCGCGCCACGGGCAGTCTTCATAGTGCTCGTGCATACACATCCGCAGCGTTTTGACACCGACTTCGTAAATCTGCTTGTGCAGACCGTCGTCGGTCGGACACGGATAGACGGTGAGCGGATAATCGGTCGGCAGCACACCGACGTTTTGCAGCGTCGCTTCCTTTGCGTAAACGTGCAGCTGCAGGTACCGCAGTCCGATACGCTGGAACGGATAGAAAAAGTCGTTATGTCCCTTTTTGGCAACAAAACGGAAGCAAAAATTGCGTGTGCCGAGCAGGCTGCGCACGCGCAAATCCTCGTAATGCTCGCCGAAGCCGACCAAAATTTCAGTATCCTCCGGCACATCGCAGGAAAACGAAAGATAACCGGCTGTTTCGCCGCCGAGATCGTAGAAAAAGTACAACCCGTCGGCCGTGTCGTTCTCACCAAACGCTAAATGACTGCCGTTTGCGGTGCGCGAGACCGCCGAAAACGGCTTTGCCGACAAAAAGGCGGTGTACATACGCGCAGCCTTGGGTAAGGAAGCGTCATTTTCACGGAAAATGCCCTGCGCCGTGAGCTTTGCGTCAATCGGCGCACCGATTGTGAGCTTTTCGATCGGGCGCGGCGCAAGCTCACGCGGCTTTTCGACGGGAATGCTGTCCCGGAACGGCGGCAGCGAAGCGCGTGCGTCGAACTCCGCGTTAAAGCCGAGCTGATAGGTGAGGCGCTCGTGTGTGTCAAGATAGCGCGTGTCGTGCGTGCTCGGCGTTTTTGCGGAGCTTGCCGCTAACGTTTTTTCGGCTTGCACGACTGCAAAAATCACGCCGGGCGTGCCTTTGGCGCGTGTCGAGAAGTTTTCGCCGCAGACATAGTGGCCGACGGTGAGCGTGTTGCGGCCTGGCTTGCAGAACGGCGTAAGGTCGATGGTGTCGTAAACCGGGTGAAAATCGTAATCCTCGAAAACACCGGCATCGGCAAACGTGTCGTTCACAAACACGGCATATTGCGAAAATGCGCTGATGTACAGTGTCACGGGCGCGTCGGCGGTTACGTCAAACGAAGCGGTGTACAAATAGTATCGATGGGTCGGCGAAGCGTCGCCGTCGGTGTCGGCCATGATCCAGGCGGCATCCTTGAATAGGTTTTCCATAGAGGGATCAATCCTTTCGGAAATACTTGCTAATACTTGCTTTGAAGGACCGAAGGCGGTAAAGTGCTTGTTCGATCATCTTATCTTACCATAGCCTTAGGCACTTGTCAAGCAAAGCTAACCAAAAAAACGTTTTCACGGTGTTTTTTTGCGGCAGACGGAGGATTTTTCCGGCCGCTCTTGATTTTTCCGCGTTTTGCGTATATAATAGAGAAGAAAAGACCGTGTGTATCCGGTCGTCGACCGAAAGGAGCGTTGGCATGAAACGAAAAACGCCGAAAAAAACGGCATTGCCGTCCGAACCGACGGTGCTTTCCCCGGAAAAACCGAAAAAAGACGTGCTTTTGGGCGGCTTGATCGCCTTGGCGGCCGTTTTGTTTTTTGCGATGCTTGCCCTGTGCGGTGTCTATCTGAATATGCGCACGGGCAACCGCACGTCGACACTGCCGTCGGTTCCGGCCAGCGACCGCTGGATCCTCACCGGCAGCGGCGGCAACCTGCAAAGCGGCGCAAAATCCTTGCTTTCACCGTCGTTTATCGGCATCAAAACAGCGGACGGCACCATGACGGCGGCTACCTTTGATACCGCTTCGCGCAAAAATCTGCAAAAGGAACTGGAAGCGGTGCTTGATCCGTTGCTGTCCGGCGAGATCCGCACCGCTGAAATTACGCGGGAGGCCGACAAACGCGCCTTTGCCGCCGATCTGTGCCGCGCCGAACGCTATCTGTTCTGCTCCTTTTTCGGTGAACTGCCGGCAGCAAGTCTTGTACCGGCCATCCGTGCCGGGGATTTTCCCGAGCTTGAACAAAACTTTTTTGTCCGCTATCTGTTTTTACTGCCGGATGAAGACGAAAATCTTTATGCGGTTTGCTTGGACGATGCGTACAACGCCGTGTTTTTGTATCCGCATGACCAAACGCCCTACACCGCCGACCAGCTCTCGGCATATACTGGTGTGGGAGGCTATGCCGCTTTTTCCTTTGTAAACGGCCTTCCGGAAAGTGCCGTGTATACCGAATCGTTTGATGTGGATTCGGTGGTGGTGATGTCCTCGGGCGCGTTTTATACGTATGATGTGAACGAAGAAAAAACAAAAGCCTTGTTAAAGACGCTCGGCTTTAACATAAACACCGTCAAAAGCATCCGTTCCGGCAACAATGCCACCATCGATTTTGTGGACGGCGAACGGGAACTCTATGTATCCCTTTCGGACGGAAGGTTCGTTTTTTCCTCTGACGAGGACGGCCTTATGCTGTCGGACTTTTTGGGCTACTATCCGGCTGACGGAAAGAATTATACATTTGCGGATCAGATTTTGTGCGTCAAATATTTGCTCGGCTCGCTTGACCGCATTCTGGTGGGCGGCGATGCGTCTCCGGTGCTTGTCGGCGCTTCGCTCGACACGGACGGCACCGCCGTGTTCCGCTTGAAATATTTCTATAACGGCGTGATGCTTACCGAAAACGCCGCCGATATCGTCGTGCATATCCGCAATAACCGCTTGGTGCGGCTGTCGGCGGTCACGCTGTTCTGCGACGGCGGCAGCTTGACCAAACCGGTTCTGCCGCAAACGTTCGTCCTGCCGCTGTTTGAAAATGCGGAAAACCGGTCGTGTTCGTATCATGCCATGTTTGAAAACGATTCGGAGACTAACCAGGTGCGCTTGGTTTGGGTTGCGGAGGAAACGGAGGACCTATGGAACTAAAACGGGTTTGTGCCTTCTTGGTCGGTGCCTTTTTGGTGGTGGATGTGTTTTTGCTCGTGTTATGCATCCATTTGAACAATACGCTCTTGTATCTGTCCGGCGATATGATCGATAACGCCGTGAGCTATGTGCGTTCACAGAATACGGCCATCGAACCGGAGGTCATTCAGCGCAAGATCCCCGATAACGCCGTGTACACCTTTCAGATCGCAAACACGGAGCTTGCCATGACGGTCGCCTCCAAACTCGCCGATACCTATTTTGACGGCGCACCGGTCAGCTTTGTGGAAACGCCGGACGGTGTGTCCTATACCGTCGGAAAAAGCACGGAGGTTGCTGCAAGCTTTCGCGTTTACACCGATTCGTTTCGCTTTGAGTACACCACGACTGCCTTTGACCGCGATACGCTGTCGCTTCCGAGTGAGGCGTTTTCCGGCGCGAACCTGACGCTTTCCGACCGGCAGAAAAAAGGCGTGGCTGCCTTTGCCGAGGTCTTGAACGCTGCCGCAAAAAGCGCAAAGGCTTCGTATACGCTTTGCGGCGTAACGCCTGCTGACGGCGGCAGCTATGTCAGCCTTTCGCAGAATGTGTATGCCGACTATCCCATTGTCGGGATGTTTGTCAACCTGTATGTGTCGGAGGACGGAAACGTGCTTGCCGCCTGCGGCAACCGCATTTTCGCCTCTCCCGTGCGCTCCTATGCGCCGACTCTGACGGATGGCTTAAACGCGGTCTATGCGCTCGATTTCTCGTCGGTCGCCGCGGTGCAGTCCGAACGGGTCGTTTATACCTATCGCTATGCCGGAGGCGCAACGCATTATTTGGTTCCGGTATGGGAAATCGTATATCTTGATAGAGATAACCATGCACAGACACTATATGTTGATAGCGTTAAAAAATAAACATATGAATAAAAGGTTAATTTTGACAGAATTCTCTGTTTTTTTCATGGAAAGTATGCTATAATAACAACGGTTGTAGGATTACGTCAACTGCTTGTTGGCGAATCCGGTTGACAAACGGTATTTCCGGGAAAAGAACAGAAAGTGCCCTGCCGCAGAATGCAGAAAATGCCCTGCGGCGGACTTTATGCGCGCTTAGAGTGCTTGTGCGCTTGTGCGCAGAACTTTTTGGCGCGTATGCGTATTTATCGCAGATTCTTTTTTCACTCAGTCACCATGCTTTGAAAGGAATGGCTCTTAATGGAGAAAATTGTCATTACCGGCAATAAACCATTACATGGAACAATCGAGGTGAGCGGCATGAAAAACGCCGCTGTCGCCATCGTATTCGGCACGATTTTGGCCGAAGATAAATGCACGCTCGGCAATATCCCGATGATCAGCGATATTGCGGATGCTTTTGAGATACTTACTGCCGTCGGTGCAAGAATCCGGCGTATTGATAAAACCACCTATGAGATCGACACAACGCGTATCAATCCCTGTTCCGCTCCGTATGACCTTGTGAAGAAATTCCGCGCGTCCTACTATATTCTCGGCGCGGAGCTCGGCCGCTTCGGCAGAGCCAAGGCTGCCTATCCCGGCGGCTGCGACATCGGCATCCGTCCGATCGACCAGCATATCAAGGGCTTTAAGGCACTCGGCGCAAACGTCGAATCGGTTTCGCGCGGCGGCTATGTCGATATCACCACCGAGGACGGCCATCTGTACGGCGATTCGGTGTATCTCGACGTCGTTTCGGTCGGCGCGACCATCAACATCATGCTTGCCGCCTGCAAGGCGAAAGGCACGACTGTCATTGACAATGCTGCGCGCGAACCGCACGTGGTTGACCTTGCAAACTTCTTAAACTCCTGCGGCGCGGATATTTCCGGTGCCGGCACGGAGGTTATCAAGATACGCGGCGTGGAGAAGCTTCACGGCGTGCATTACGACATCATTCCGGATATGATCGAAGCCGGAACCTATATGATCGCGGCGGCAGCCACCGGCGGCGATCTGACCATCACAAACGTTATCCCCAAGCACTTAGACACCGTGACGGCAAAGCTTCTCGAAATGGGCGTCAACGTCGAGGAATTCGACGATGCCGTGCGCGTGTCGGCCTTCGGCTGCACGCTCAAGGGAACGTATGTCAAAACCGCTCCGTATCCGGGCTTCCCGACCGATATGAATCCGCAGATGGGCGTGCTGATGTGCATTGCCAAAGGCGAATCCAGCATCCGGGAGGGCGTTTGGGACAACCGCTTCAAATATGTGGATGAACTCATCCGCATGGGCGCAAAAATCAAAAGCGATTCACAGTATGCCGTCTTCACCGGCGTGTCGCACTTGCACGGCGCACCCATTTCGGCGTGCGATCTTCGTGCCGGAGCCGCCTTTATCATTGCCGGACTCATGGCACACGGCGTGACCGAGATCGATCACATCCACCATATCCAGCGCGGCTACGAGGATATCGTCGGCAAGCTGCAAAAGGTCGGCGCGGATATCACGCTTCGTTACGAACCGGACGACGCCGGTGTCTTGAGCGTCGGCTGACAAAACAATATAAAAATAGCAGGCCGGCACGATTGTGTCAGCCTGCTTTCCGTTTTTTGGCACTTACGACAAATGCGCTTCGTAGTACACGGTCACTGTGCGCTCTTTTCCGGTGTCGAGATCCACAAACGTGATGACGCAGCCGTCAAGGCTCATGAATTCCCAAATGTTCATCTCATCCACCGTCAGCCGGAAAATCGTTTTTGTGCCGACCGTGGCACAAAGCTCGTTCTTCTTCTCACCGATGAGATTGAGATGGCCGCCGCGCGCAAGAATGGTATCCACGCCGGTCTCATCCTTTTCGGAAATGTACTTGAACGGCGTGTCGTGGAGCTTTGCCGCAATGCGGCGTTTGGTTTGCAGCTCTTTCGAGCCTTTGCCGAAAAGGGCGGTCAGTTTTTCAAACATTGTTTTTCTCTCCAAGTTTCGATTTGTAAAACAGAAAGGTTGTTATTATGAAAATCACAATCGGGCGGGAACATCTTGTCTATGCGCCGCCGGTCAATAAACAGACTTCCAAATGGGGCGTGTATGCCATTCCGAAAATGTGGCGCGCTATCGGCGGCGAGCTTGTTGTGCGCTTCAATGGGGAAGCGGACAGCGGCGTCTGTGAACAATGCGTGCCGAACCTGTACTTTGTTTCGCAGGACGACGGCGAAACATGGAAACAGATCGATGACGGCGAAAGCCACTATGACATCCGGTACTTAACCGGCATCAATCCGCCCTTTGTCAAGCGAAAAAACGGCGAGCTTATCGGCGTGCGCTATAAAGACGGCCTTGCGCCGATCGTGAACGTGCCTTTTCAAAAAGAATATCGTGTGCCGTGTGGTGCTTCGATCGTGCGGATATACCGGTACGGCGATCTGCCGAAAGAATGCTTGGGACTCGAGCTTTTGCGCAAAAAAGGCGCAACACAGACGTTGGAAGAGATTACGCTTGATTTTCCGGAACGTGAAATTATGGTCAACGCCAAAGGAAGCGCGGCCGGAGACGGAACCTTCATCGACATACCGGAATATGTGCAGTCGAATATTTTCTCATCGCCTTATTTCACCGGCATTACCGAGCTTGCGGACGGCACGCTTGCGGCGGTCGCGCACGGGCAAACGCCTGCTGTATCCGACCGTCAGTGCGAGGACGCGTATTTGGTGGTATCCGAGGACGACGGAAAAACGTGGCGCAAGCGAAGTCTTATTGCCAGCGCGCCCGAAATGCCGTTCGGCTGCTGCGGCGACGGCGGTGAAATGTCGCTTACGCAGACCACAAACGGGAATCTGCTTTGCGCGATGCGCACCGATATGAGCATCGAGGGCTATCCGTGTGAAACGCTTCTTTGCCGGTCGGCGGATAATGGATACACCTGGACAAAACCGGAAAAAGTCGCCGATTCGAGTGTGACGCCGCACGTTGTGGCACTTGACGACGGCATTGTGCTGCTCATTTACGGCAGACCCGGCGTGCATTTCAAAATTTCGGAGGATAACGGCGTTTCGTGGAGTTCTTCGTATCCGATCATCGGAAAAACGCTTGCAGAAGAACTTGCCTCCGGAAAGAGCTATATGGCGGCCAAGTATTTTGATACAAGCAGCTACAGCAACACCTTTGTGGAAAAGCTGTCGGAGAACAGTGTCCTTGTGCTGTACAACAATCTGAAGTACGACGACGGCGACGGCTTGCGCCATAAAGCCGCATTTGTGCGCAAAATCACGGTCGAACGCTAAGCGGTTTTATCGGCAAATGCTAAGGATGCGTGTACACGGTGCCGGATATTTGTGAAATCCGATGATGTGTATAAACGCTGTGTAAATTCGGCGCACGGCTTCTTGACTTTTTGGTTTTCTTATTATATAATAAATTGTAATATTGCGTATGAAGCAAGTATTGCCATTTGTCAAATTTTTTCGCTTCGACAGGTGTTATTGGCTTTTGGGAAAGGAATGGCATAGGTATGTTAACAGCAATTTCCGGTATCAACTGGGGTGACGAAGGCAAGGGCCGCATGGTCGATCTGCTTTCGGAAAACGCCGATATCGTCGCTCGCTATCAGGGCGGCAACAACGCGGGACACACCGTTATCAACGAATTCGGCGAGTTCAAGCTCAATCTGCTTCCTTCGGGTATTTTCCGTTCGAATGTCGTCAACGTCATGGGCGGCGGCATGGTCATCGATTTGAAGCATTTGGTCGGTGAAATGAAAAAAATAACCGAACGCGGCATTTCCATAACCCCCGCAAACTTAAAAATCAGCGATCGCGCTACCATCGTTCTTCCGTATCATGTGGAACTCGATAAACTCGAGGAAGAACGCCTGACGCGCGTCACCGGCAAGCCCTATGGCTCGACCAGACGCGGCATCGCACCGGTTTACAGCGATAAATACATGAAAAAGACCATCCGTATGGGCGACCTGTTCTTCGAGGACGACCTCCACGAAAAGGTCACCAACATTGTCGCTTACAAAAACCTCCTCATTGAGGGTGGTTACGGCGCAACGGCGGTCGATCCGGAAGAAATCATGGCATGGCTGCACGAATACGGCGACGTGTTAAAGCCGTTCGTCTGCGACGTGAGCGTTTATCTTCGCGAAGCGCATAAGGCCGGCAAGAACATTCTGTTCGAAGCCCAGCTCGGTGCTTTGCGCGATATCGATTTCGGTATCTATCCGTACACCTCCTCGTCCTCCACGATTGCGGCATTCGCTCCAATCGGTGCAGGCATTCCGGGTGTCAAGCTCGATAAGAGCATCGGCATCATGAAGGCTTATTCCACTTGCGTCGGCGCAGGCCCGTTCACGGTTCGCATGAGCGGCGAAGAGGCTGAAGAGCTTCGCAAGGCAGGAAGCGAATACGGCGCGGCAACCGGCCGTCCGCGTGAAGTCGGTGCTTTCGATGCGGTGGCTTCCAAATACGGCGTGATTATGCAGGGCGCGGACGAAGTGGCACTCACAAAGCTGGATGTGCTCTCGTATATGGATAAGATCCCGGTGTGCGTGGCGTATGATATCGACGGTGAAATCACAACGGAATTCCCGAGCGGTCTGCGCCTTGACATTGCAAAACCGGTGTATGAATACTTAGACGGCTGGAAGTGCGATATTTCCGCTTGCCGCAAGTATGAGGATCTTCCCGAAAACGCCAAAAAATACGTGGCATTCCTTGCACAAAAAACGGAATGCAACATCAAATACATCTCGGTCGGCGCAAGCAGAGAAGCCTATATCGAATTATAATGTTTCTGACAAAGGTGTCGTGAGAGCTGTCTCCGGCACCTTTGTGCTTTTTGCAGCGCTTTATCAAACGTCCAAGCATTTGGACAGAAAGGAAACCTCATGGGACTCAAATTTACGAAAATGCACGGCTGCGGCAACGATTATATCTATTTCAACTGCTTTGAAACGCCGGTAGAGCATCCGGAAGAGCTTGCGGTGCGCATTTCCGACCGCCACTTCGGTGTCGGCGGCGACGGAATCGTGCTTATCTGCCCGTCGGACAAAGCGGACGCCAAAATGCGGATGTTCAACATCGACGGCAGTGAAGGGAAGATGTGCGGAAACGCCATCCGCTGCGTCGGAAAATATCTGTACGATAACGGTATCAAACGCCGTGGTACGCTGACCGTCGATACGCTGTCCGGCATTAAAACGTTATGCTTAAATATCGGCGCGGACGGCAAGGTCGATTCCGTGCAGGTGGATATGGGCAAAGCTATCTTAAAACCCGAAGAGATCCCGGTAAAGCTTGACGGCGAAACGATCGCCTCGCGTCCGGTGAAAATCGACGGCAAGGAGTACAAAATCACTTGCGTTTCCATGGGAAATCCGCACTGTGTTGTCTTTACCGATACGGATGTTGCGGAGCTGCCGCTCGAGAAGATCGGCCCGAAATTTGAGTTTGACCCGTTGTTTCCCGAACGCGTCAATACCGAATTTATCAATGTCATCGATAAGAACACGTTAAAAATGCGCGTATGGGAGCGCGGCAGCGGTGAAACGCTTGCCTGCGGAACGGGCGCGTGCGCGTCGGTCGTTGCAGCCTGCTTGAACGGCTTTTGCGAGAAGAACACCGATGTCACGGTTCGCCTTGTCGGCGGAGAGTTAGTCATCCGTTATACCGACGAAGCGGTCACCATGACCGGCCCTGCGACGGTTGCGTTTACCGGCGAACTGCCGGATTCGGTTCGATAACCCTATGCTGAAAGGAGATTATACATGAAAATCAACGAAAATTATCTTGCCTTAAAGGAAAGCTATCTGTTTTCCGATATTGCCAAAAAGGTCGCCGCTTTCACGGCGGCTCATCCGGAAGCTGCCATCATCCGCCTCGGCATCGGCGACGTTACCTTGCCGCTTGTTCCGGCGGTTGTGGAGGCACTCGAGAGCGCGTCGCGCGAAATGGGCGTGAAGGAGACCTTCCACGGCTACGGTCCGGAGCAGGGCTATGGCTTCTTGAAGGACGCTATCCGGGACTATTATGCCGCCAAGGGCGTTTCGCTAGAATCGGAGGAGATATTCATTTCGGACGGTGCGAAAAGCGACCTCGGCAACATTTTGGATATCTTTTCCACCGACAATACCGTTCTCGTGCCTGATCCGGTCTACCCGGTGTATGTGGACACCAACATCATGGCAGGCCGCAAAATCGTCTATGCCAATGCAAACGAAGAGAACGATTTTCTTCCCATGCCGGATGCCTCGGTTCATGCGGATATCATTTACATCTGCTCACCGAACAACCCGACCGGTGCGGTGTATACCAAGGAACAGCTCGAAAAATGGGTGGCGTATGCGCTCGAGCAGCACGCGATCATCTTATTCGATTCGGCCTATGAATCGTTTGTGCGCGATAATTCGCTTCCGACCAGCATTTATACGGTAGAGGGCGCGAAAAAGTGTGCCATCGAGTTCTGCTCGTTCTCCAAAACCGCCGGCTTTACCGGTACGCGCTGCGGCTATACGGTTGTTCCGAACGAACTTGAATACGGCGGCGTGAAGCTAAACAAGCTGTGGCTGCGCCGTCAGACCACCAAATTCAACGGCGTGCCGTATATCATCCAAAAAGGTGCGGCGGCTGTCTTTACGCCGGAAGGACAAAAGCAGATTCGTGCCAACATCGATTATTATATGGAAAACGCGCGCCTTGTGTCGGAGACCTTGAACAAAATGGGCATTTGGCACACTGGCGGCCAGAATTCGCCGTATATCTGGCTTAAATGCCCGAACGGCATGAAATCGTGGGAATACTTCGACTACCTGCTCGAAAACGCGCACGTGGTCGGTACGCCCGGCGCAGGCTTCGGCGTGAACGGAGAAGGCTTCTTCCGCTTAACGGCCTTCAATTCGCGCGAAAACGTCTTAGAAGCGGTCAAACGCATTCAAAAGACGCTGTAACAAAACAATTTTTTCCGAAACAAACGGACGTGACCCGAAAAAGGCCGCGTCCGTTTTTTATCTAGTTACGCCGCATCAAAGGAAAACCGTCGCAAGCGGTGTGCCTGCGGCGGTTTTGTAAGTCTTACGGATTAGTCATCCATACGGTAGATGCGAACGTTATCGATATAGTATTCTTCAGCAGAAGCCTTACGAACCGAATAATCGTTAATCATCTGCGAGGAGGTAACGCTCATGGTCACGGACCAGGTGTACCAGCCGTCGGTGTTCTTGACCTGTTTTTCGCCTTCCCAGAAGTTCGGGTCGCTGCTGTTTCCGTCAGCGTCCTTGGTCTCAAAGCGGATCCACGGGTCAATCTTATTGCCGTTCGGCATATAGATGTCTGCCATGAATGTGTATGTGCCGGGTTCTTTGAGCAGCTTCGGAAAGACAACCGCATAGCCGCCGTGTGCGCCGGTCGGCGTGATCTTCAAGACCTTGCCGCCCTTGGCGGAATCGGGATTGTCTACAACAGCCGTGTTGCTGGAAACGCCGTTGCAGTCGAACTTGATGCCCTGTGCGGCATAGGTGGCGTGCTGGGCGTCATTCTTGTCGAAGTTGTTGTACCAGATGAGCGTACCGAGTTCTTTGTCTTCGGTAGGAATATCGGGTTCTTCGTATACGGTAGCGTCGCCGGCGTCATCCGGCTTGTCGTCCTTTGATGCGGAGGTGTCGGCAGGACCCGGCGTTACGCCTTGCTTCGGGACAAAGCGCATATAGTCGATGTCCATGCGGCCGGTTGCGTCGAACGGGTCAAAACGGAGGCTGGTGATAACATCCTTCCATTCGGCAACATCGGCAAGGTTGACTTTGTAGGTTTCCCATTCGCCGTTGCTGTCGGTGCTCTTTAACGCAACCTGAAGCGTCTTGGCTTCGTTGTGACCGCCGCTAACGTTTGTGCCGAAATACATCTTTAAGGTGTGCGGCTTTGCGGCATTGTATTGGTAGCGGATGCGCAGCTCAAAGCTTTCGTAATCGCTTGCCTGAAGCTTGAGCGTGTCGGAGTAAACAATGGTCGGGTCGGTGGTTGCCGACATGGTTTCGCAGGACATATAGCCGTTGTTGACGAACAGATTCATGAAAGAGGACTTCCAGTTTTCCGTATCGGCAAGCGTGTTGAATTCCCATTGACCGTAAACGCGGTCCTTGGTATCGGCTTCAAAGTAATGCTTCTGCGGTGTTTCAATGTCGATTTCGTTCTTGTCGTTGAGCTTGAAGGTATAGCCGACTTCTTCGCAAAGCGTCTTGATCGGCAAGAGCGGCAGACCGTCGATGTCGGAGAACTTATAGGGAAGCTTCTTGGAAGCGCCGTCAAGCGTGTAGGTGTCGCTGCCGACGGTGTAAACGACGGTATGGTTGGTGAAGTAAAGCGTCAACTGCGCTTTGTCCTGATCCCACTCAAAGTAGGTGTTGAGCTGGAAGTCGATGCCGGATTCCGGATCGAACGGGAGAAGAACATCGCCGTTTTCGGCTTTCTGCGGTGCAAAGTAGGTTTCGGTGGTAACGCCGTTGATGTGGAGCTTGTTAGAGAAGTTGCCGCCTTCAGCACCTAAGAATTCAATCTTCTTGACGGCGATAGGCTTGCCGGAAACCTTCGCCGGGTCAAAGCGGAAGCCGCACAGTGTGCCTTTGAACTTTTTGATGGAAGAAACAGAAACCGTGTACTCAGCCCAATCATCGGTTTCGCTGGCAGGGTAGCCGATGCGCTTGTTTTCGCCGAAGTTCTGATCGTCGGTGGTGGTGTAGTAGATGCAGGGATTGAGCCCCTTCGGAATCTTGGCGGTTACGCGGATAGCGGCAACATTGTCAAGATTGATTTTCTCTGCGCTTACATCCGGGAAAATAATGATGGTGTCGCTCGTGGAGGTGCCGAAAACGCCTTCTTCGGTAACCGAAGAGGAGTCAACGCCCCAAAGAGCATAGTCTTTACGCGTAGCAAGGTCAAAGGTGTAGATCGGAACAAGATTGGTTTCATCCACTTTTTCTACGTAGTAGCCCTGTCTGCGCAAGAGGTGCAGGTTCTGCGGATAGAGGTGATTGATGCGGTAAGCCTGGTTAGCGGTCGGAACGGTATTAATAGAAGCGTCTGCCTTTTCGTCGGTGTAAGCTTCACGGAGTGCGTCGAGATAGCCGAATCCCTTTTCGTCGGTGGTCGGCATGATGTACGTACCTTCACCGTATTCGTTCCAGGTCGAGAGCATGACAAGACCTTCCTGCCACTTTTCGGTTGCGTGAGACGGGATATAGTCCTCTTTTACCCATTTTTGAGCAGCAGCATAGTCGCTCATGGTCATCATCGGGTAGCGAACCTTTGCCCACGGCATATTGTTGAAGCCGACGGAAACGGTCGGAACGGTGTAAATGCCTTTTGCGTTGGCACTGCCGAGCATGGATTCCTTGTTGGTTTCGAGACGATAGCCGCCAGTGCCCCAGTTGTAGGCATAGCAGCCGTCAAAGCCCATGGCGGCGAGTCTGTCGGAGCCGCTGCCGCAGGCAAGGTAGACCATGCCGTTAAAGCCGAGCTTCTTGACTTCTTCTTCAAGGTAGTCGAACATTTCCTTGACCTTTGCGTCGCCGCCGATACGGTCGGAAAGCGAGCCGGGACCGAAGACGCAGAGAATCGGACGGTTGTCTGCCGTGATGTAGCGCGGATCTTTGAAGTAGTTTTCAATGAGGTAGGGAACAAAGCTTTCTTTCCAGTTTTCCATGTGTCCCGGGCTTGGTGCGTTGGCAGCTTCCCAGATGATGGCAAACTTGGATAAATCAGAATACTTGGCGTTCATGTAGCCGTCATAGAGGTGTGTTGCGCCGACGTGCTGCGGGTCAGTGCCCCAGCCGTGCGTGAAGAACACACAGAAGGCCTGGAAGTCGATGCCGTGTTCAAGCGTATACTTGATTTCCCAGTCGGCCGTCTCCGGAAGACCTTCGTCATAGTAACCGAGAACCGGCGTGATTTCAGGATATGCCGTGATCTCCT
>OIWM01000999.1_pt1 | contig 30819 bp, 20 predicted proteins | sample 1587451 | NCBI WGS metagenome assembly OIWM01 (sample SAMEA3888907, study PRJEB22519) | human gut metagenome | biome: human gut; feature: human-associated habitat; material: faeces | place: Denmark | collected 2011
AATTATTGAGATTACCAACTTTTACAAAGACTTTCTTATCCCGAACTCAGGTTAGAAGTGTCAGATAGAAAGGCACACCTCCCAATATCATGTAGCATTGTGCAATCTGATATCGGCTCCAATTGAAGTGGTGTTCGTCCATATACTGCTCCACTTCATATAGGCGGAACGGACGTAGATATATCTTGCGCGTGATACGATTGAAGAGTCCACCCTGATTATGGAGCAGACTGTCAATCATCCACGATGTGGCTGAGCCGCAAGCTACAAACACGATGTCATCGCGCATTGCTGCCCATCCGTTCCAAAAGTTCTCCAATGACGACACGAAATCCGACTTTGGAGTGTCCATCCACGGCATTTCGTCGAAGAAAATCACTTTCTTTCTGCTCGTGTCTTTTGCTTCAAGCAGTTTGGCAAGACCGTCAAAAGCCTGTGTCCAATTCTTCAGTTCTGGAGTAAATTCTGATGAAGAGTAACGTTGCAATGTCTTTGCGAAATCGGCAAGTTGCTGTTCGCGTGGCATATCATGCTTGCCTACAAACGAAAAGTCGTAAGTGTCGTTGAAGAAACGACGCACAAGAAAAGTCTTGCCTATACGGCGACGACCATATATGACTACAAATTCCGACCGTCCCGATTCAAGACAGTTCTTCAGTATCAATTGTTCTTTATGCCTTCCGATTAACTTGTCCATATGCCATTTATTATTGATAACTTGCCAAAATTACAAAAAAAATACGGTTTTGGCAAGTTATCGGTTTGGATAACTTGCCAAAACTTACAAAAAAATCATGATTTTGGCAAGTTATCGGATTCGTTGTCGTCACATTACACCTAATGCCTGCATCATCTTTCTGTTGGCTTCGGCAAGCGAAGGGTCGAACAATGCGCGTATATATATTAAGGTGGTGGAGAGTTTGGTGTGACCCATAGCCTTGGCTATTTGCGAAATGTCGAGTCCGGAGCGGTAGGCAAGGCTTGCCCATGAATGGCGTGCCACATACGACGAGAGCGTACGGCTGGTGTTGATGAGTGACGAGAGGCGGCGTAGGGCATAATTGTACGAGCGCAGCCGTTTGAGATAAGTCGGGTGAACATTGTCGGCTGTGGTGCCTGCAAGCAACGGAAACACGTATTCACTGCTCGTTATGGCGTGGCGATTGATGATTTCAGCCATACATGGTTCGACGTTCACGCACACTTTATGCCCAGTCTTGTGGCGTGCGTAGTGCATCACGCCGTCGTTTATCTGGTGCCATTTCAGGTAGGCTATGTCTACAAACGGCATTCCCATAGCCATAAAGCTGAACACGAAAAGGTCGCGAGCCAAGGCAAGATGCGGTTGGCTGTCGAGCCGTAATGCAAGCAATTGGCGTATCTCTGATTCGGTGACGCTTCGTTTGGCTGTCTGTTCGTGCCCCGTGAACACAGCTGAGAACGGACTGTCGGCATTATTTTCCACCGCCCGGTTGTACAAGGCCCGCAGCGTACGCATATATACCGACACGGTATTGAGCCGTATTCCTCGGTTGCAAAGCCATCGTTGATAGCGCTCAAGCATAGAGGTCGTGATGTCGGCAAAACTCCATTTGTCGTTGCCGATGAATTGCGTGAGCGAGCGTACGGCTGTAAGATAGTTGTAGGCGGTCTTGTGGCGTTGCTCTTGGTCAATACGTTCTGCCTCAGCCTTGGCAAAACTCATTCCGTTCAACCGCTTTGCAGTTGTAACGCTACGTTTGTTTTCTTTCGGATCTTTTCCCAATCCCATTTCAATTCTGAAGTATACCATAACATTAAAGCATTAAGAGGTTAGACAATACGATCCCCAATTTACTATAATAATCAATACAAGCAATACTTGCAACGGCAGTTTCTCAGTACCGTTTTCAGTATAGCATAACTGGTACTGGAGTTTCATACAGCTGGTACTGGAGTTTCATATAACTGGTACTGGAGTTTATACTGGCTGGTACTGCCACCTATATTGATAAGTAACAGTTCAAAATTATCTTTACATATATAGTAGGAGAGTGTGTCAAAACTCAAACAATGCGGGCTGAAAGCCCAATGACATTCATAGGAGGGTGTCAAAAGTCAAAGCAGCACGCCCCGAAAGGGGCAGAAGCACATAGCCCAGGGCACCGCCCTGGGTAAAAGTATCACAAATACCGATGCGCCCTGCAAGGGCAAAAGCGTTAATTATCAATGCTTTTGCCCTTGCAGGGCGTTTTGCTATTTTCAATCCGTACACCCAAGGCGCTGCCTTGGGCTATGTGCTTTTGGGGCTTTCAGCCCGCTTTGTTTGACTTTTGACACATCCTCCTATGGAAATGAACTCATATATAAAATAAAAAAGGACAAATACTTAATAGTTACTTATATAAATAAGGTGTAGTAGCTTATGCCGTCATTCACCACCTCCCGCCCGTAGGCGGAGAAGCTGACACCATTTACAGACACAGTAAGATGGTGAAGGCGACACAAACACAGTAAAAAGAAGGAAACAATTATATTATATTATTCACCAAAAGAGAGAGATTTTTATGGAAAAAAGATTCATGACTTTTGTAGCCTGCCTTTTCCTGAGCATAGGAATGGCACTGGCTCAATCTCGCATTTCCGGTAAGGTCACCTCAGCCGAAGACGGGCACCCCGTTGTTGGTGCCACAATTAAGGTAGTGGGCTCGAAGACAGCGAGTGCCATAACCGACGTCGACGGCAACTTCTCGATCAGCGTTCCTGCAGGTTCGCGTCTTGAAGTGACCTACATCGGTATGGTTCCTAAGACTGTCAAGGCTTCAAGCAATATGAGCATTGAGCTTAATGCCGACAGCCATGCACTTGACGACGTAATCGTAGTAGGTTATGGTACTACACGCCGTGAAGCCAAGACCGGTTCTATTACATCGGTAAGCTCAAAGGAGCTGGCCGACGTTCCCGCTACATCATTCGACAAGATGCTTGCCGGCAAGATGGCTGGTGTGAGCATCACACAGACAACCGGTCAGCCGGGCTCTAACTCACAGATTCGCATTCGTGGTATCAGCTCTATCTCAGCCGGCAACGAACCATTGTACGTTGTCGACGGACTGCCTATAACATCAGGCGACGACGGTGCATTCACCAACAGTAGCAACGCCCTGTCGGCTATCAACCCTGACGACATCGAAAGCATCACAGTATTGAAGGATGCCGCTGCCGCTTCGGTTTACGGTTCGCGTGCTGCCAACGGTGTTATTCTTATTACAACCAAGAGCGGCAAGGAGGGCAAGAGCCACCTTACGGCACGTGCCAAGTTCGGTATCTCACAACTTGCCAACGACAACAACTACGGAGTGATGAACGCCCAGCAGCTTCTTGAATATGAGCGCACAGCCATTCGCAATGCAGGTATGGATCCGGACAATCCCGCCAACCCGGCAAACGCTTATCGCCCGATGTCTATTCTGCAGGGCCCGCTCTACAACTGGATGGACGCCGTGACACGCAACGGCAAGATGCAGGACTACGAACTGACACTCTCGGGTGGCTCGGCTCGCACCAAGTACTACAACTCGTTGAACTATCAGAAGACCGAAGGTGTATTCCCGGGCTTCGAATTCAGCCGTATCAACTTCCGTGTCAATGCCGACCACGAGATCAACCGATTCCTCAAGACCGGTGCGCGCATCAATGCCGGCTATTCGTACAGCGAGGACGTACCTACACAGAATTTCTATTATTCAAACCCAATCTTTACGGGTATGACTTTAGAACCGTGGCAAAAGCCCTTCAACGAGGACGGAACACCCAACGTAAATCTTCCGACCAACAGCAACACCAACCCGCTTGCCACTGCCATGTACGACGACCAGTGGAGCAAGCGCTATGCTTTCAACGGTAGCGTATATCTTGAGTGGAAGCCTATCAAGCAACTTACATTCAAGACTACTGACGGTGCCGAACTGTCGTTCATCAACGGCCGCCGCTACTGGAGCCCCCTTGCTCACACCGACCAGAAAGGTACTGGTACGCTGCAGACCGACCAGATGATTTATCGTTCGTTCACTACATCTAACACAGCCACCTATCAGGACCAGCTGGGCAAGCACTATCTGCGCGTATTGCTGGGTCAGGAGGCCAACTACAGCGACTCTGAGGAGAACTACGAAAGATCGCAGGGACTCGACCCGCAGATACCTTACCACGTTAGCGGCAACTCTACCAACGACATTGCCTATGGTATCGGCACTGTGACTATGATGTCATGGTTTGGCATTGCCGACTACAACTTCGACAACCGCTACTTCATCCAGGCATCGCTTCGTTCGGACGGCAGCTCAATATTCGGCAAGAACAGCCGCTGGGGTACATTCTGGTCGGTAGGAACATCATGGAACATCCACAACGAGAAGTTCATGGAGTCTGCCAAGGATTGGTTGCAGGTGCTCAAGTTGCGCGCCAGCTACGGTATCAACGGTAACGACAATATCTCAAATTACCTCTCATACGGCACCTACACACAGTCGGTGTACAACGGCATCACTGGACTTCGTCCTGACAAACCAGCCAACCCCGACCTTTCATGGGAGAAGAACAAGGCGTTCAACGTAGGTATCGACTTCCACGTACTGAAGCGTCTCTCGGGTAGCATCGACTTCTATACACGTAAGACTTCCGACATGCTTCTTGCCAAGTCGCAGTCGTCAACATCAGGCTTCAACTCGATGACTACCAACATCGGTTCGCTGCGCAACACTGGTGTAGAATTCCAGCTCAACGCCAGCATAATCGACTCGAAGGACTGGAAGTGGGACATGGGATTCAACATCTCGCACAACCAGTCGAAAGTGCTTGAGCTTGCAGGTGAGGACTACCTCACATACGGCGACGGATTTATCCGCCACTTCGTAGGCGAGAAGCTCTATACATTCTATCTGCGCGACTATTACGGAGTCAACCCGGTTAACGGCGAGGCTTTGTGGCGCACCGAGGACGGCTCACTCTCAAACAACGTAAGCAACGCACGCTACGTGAAGTGCGGCAGTCCGGAGCCTACATACGCCGGCGGTATCAACACCACTGTGTCATGGCGCAACCTCACGCTGAGCGTAGTCACAGAATTCAAGGGTGGCAACAAGGTTCTTATCGCCGACAACAACTTCGTCAACAGCGACGGCTCACGTGTCAACATGAACCAGTCAGTCACAGCACTCAACTACTGGAAGAAGCCGGGCGACACAGGATGCAACCCGAAGCCTATATACAACAACTCTACCAGCTCAAGTTCGGCAGCCTCGACACGTTACCTTGAGAAGGGCGACTACTTCCGCATCAAGGACGTGACACTCTCGTACAGCTTCGACCGCTCGCTGCTCAGCAAGATCGGTCTGCAGGGAGCACGCGTCTACACCAGCGCCCTCAACCTCTACACATTCCACAAGGTGAACTTCTGGGATCCAGAGCGTGGCGTTGACGGACTCGGCAAAGGTATCTATCCTGTCACAAAGACCTTCATGGTAGGTCTTGACATCACCCTGTAATGTTACAGACAGAAAACAATCAAGTAACGAAACAAAAGGAACTGAATTTATGAAAAAGATATTTATCGGAATGGCTATCCTCTCGGCTGGATTATTCACGTCGTGCAGCGACTTCCTGACCGAGGAGCCAAAGCAGGAACAGAGCAACGAGCTGACGTTCGCAACATTCGACGGCGTGAACAAGGCTGCCGCCGCTATGTATGGAATGTTCCAGAGCGATGCATGGTACGACGGCGAATTCACGCTTATGTCTGAACTGCGCTGCGGCAATGCCAAGAACCCGACATCGGTGCCGGGCTCGGGACGCTACCGCTCAGACACACAATGGATATACAGCGACCGCAGCACTTCGCCCCTATGGAGCTACGCCTACTACACAATTGCACGTGCCAACAACGTGATAAACAATCTCGACGACAAGGTAGGCAAGGACGCTACACAGCAGCAGGTGAACAATGTCAAGGCCGAGGCGCTCTTCATTCGCGCCCTGTGCTACTTCGACCTTGTGATAACCTACTGCCAGCCCTACAACTACAATGCCACCGAGGACGACAAGATGGGTGTGCCACTGGTGCTCGTAACCGAGAACGGCAAGCCCGCACGCGACTCCAAGGAGAACGTATACAATCAGATTGTTGCCGACTTGCTGCAGGCTGAGAGCATAATGGCTGACGACTACGTACGTGCAGGCGTAACCGACAAGGCTGCAACTCCTACAAAGCCTGCCATCCAGGCACTGCTCTCGCGCGTATACCTTTATATGAACAAGTGGCAGGAAGCTGCCGACTACGCTACAAAGGTTATCAACAACAAGAAGTATGAACTTGCTCCGGCTGACGCTTATGCAGCTATGTTCTCGGCAGCTACGGCTCCTGAGGGCGGCGAGATAATCTTCGAGGTGTACGGTTCGGACAAGAACGAGTATTGGGACAACTCTGGTTGGGCTCACCTTCCATACATCACCACTACCGATGACCAAGGTTCGCACGGCGACGTTTGCGCCACTAAGGACCTTTACGACCTCTACTCTGAGGGCGACATACGCAAATCGATGTACAAGCAGCACGGCAACGACTACTTCCCGACAAAGTATTCGGGCAAGCCGAAGGACTCTGACCCGAAATACACCAACGTTCCCATCCTGCGCCTTTCGGAGATGTACCTCAACCGTGCCGAGGCCATCATCAACGGAGCCTCTATTCAGGGCGTGACAGCCGAGAGCGATCTCCGCAAGATAGCTACAGTACGTGGCGCATCGCAGACAGCAGCTGCTACAAAGCAGGGCGTATTTGACGAGCGCCGTCGCGAGCTGGCTTTCGAGGGACACATAGCTGCCGACTACGCACGCTGCAACAAGTCGATGACACGTAAGGATTTCGACGACTCGAAGAACAAGGATGTGGCATTCCCAAGCTACATGTGGGCACTGCCTATACCTAACCGCGAGTGCACCGCCAATCCTAACGTGGCTCAGAACCCTGGTTATTAATCTAAAGAGAGAGAAAAGCTATGAAAATATTCAAGAATACAACCATAGTACTCGCAGCTCTTGCTGCCGTGGCACTCGCCTCGTGCAACAACGACCAGCCCGAGTTCAATGACAAGGATGCTTTCGTATCGTTCACCGACACAAAGGCTTCGATCGACGAAAACAAGGCAACACTCGAAATACCCGTACAGCTTTCGTCGCTCAAGGGAAAGGAAGGCTCTGTCGACTTCGAGATTACTGCCGACAAGACAGCACCAGCCGTAGAGGGCACCAACTACACCGTTGCCAACGCTTCACGCACGCTCACCTTCACCAAGGAATCCAACGTGCAGAACATCAAGCTCAACATCATTGACCTTGCAGGCACATTCACCGGCGACCTCCGTCTGAACATCAAGCTCAAGAATGCGCAGGGCGTAAACCTTGGAGCCGAAAGTTCGTTCGATGTGACAATCGTCGATCTCGACCACCCATTGGCTTTCATGCTCGGAACGTTCAGAGCAAGCGGAACTTCACAGTATAACGGTGCTGAAACTTGGACAGTCAATATTGCCAAGGACGACAAAGACGTCAACAAAGTATGGATTACCAATATGGTACTTGGTGCCTCGTCGCCTAATTATCCTATATACGGAACCGTAAACGAAGAGAAGACCGAGATACGCATTCCTGCTTATCAGGTAATGGGGAAGAGCAGTTCTTATCCAGCCGTATTGTTCACCATCCTGGATTCAGAAGGAGAAAACCTTGTTGAAGACTATATGCTCGGCAAGATAACAACCGATGCCAACGGCAAGGCTATCATCACATTCGCCGACAACTTCTTCGGTACAGGTGCCTTCGACTCTGCTACACCTTCGGAGTCCGCATTTAAGGGATTCTTCAATATATATCAGCCTGGTGTAGTGTTCAAGAAGAACTAAGTAAATAGATATTCACACTAACAACGACACATATAATTATGAAAAAGTTATTATATAGTCTTGCAGTCGCCTTTGCAGGTATTGCAGCCCTCACGGGCTGTACTACCTTCGACGACGAGCACTCAGAGCACTATGGCGAAGGCCCTGCCGTAGCCATAAATCTGACGGAGACCAAGGACAACTCGTTCACATTCACCGTCAATCCGGCTGAAGGCACCAACTATTATGCCTACACCGTTGTTGAGGGCGACGAAGCCGAGGACGTAAGCGAGGACGATGTGCTCAAGAAAACGATGGGTGGCATAAGCGAAGCCATCGTTAACTACTCGAAGGCAGCATCTACTACCGTCAACATGCTCAACTCAAAGGGCGAGGGCATCTGCTCGCCCAACAAATCGTATGTTATCTACGCCGTAGCTGCCAATGCCAATGGCATTACCGGTAAGGTACAGTCGCTCGTGGTGAAGACCACCGACGGCAATGCTCCTACACTCGAACCGTACGAAGCAGGCGACCCGTCGGCTGAGACAACCGTTACATTCTCTGAGCCTGTATTCAAGGGCGAAGGCACCGTTTCGGCTAAGTACTATCAGGAGTGGGGCGACGGCGAATTCATCAACGTGCCTGCTGACAAGGTTCACGCAACAATCGATGGCGCCAACGTGACATTCACTGTCGACGACGTTCCTGCCGGAGCATACGTGCTCTACTCTTGGACTGAGGGTGCATTCAAGGACAGTTTCGGCAACAAGTGTCCGGCTGAGAACACCGTTATCGGCGACGAGGGATTCGTAGGCGTATACAACCGCCAGCCGCTCAAGCCGTTTGCCATCGAAGCCAAGCAGTTCACACCTGCCTCAGGCAGCACAATCGGCGAGTACGACAAGTTCAAAGGCGTCATAACATTCGCTTTCGACGTATTCCGCAACGACATTGAGGAGTCGGACGACTGCGTAAAGACTGGCGACCTCTCGCTCACTTACTCTAACGCCAAGCGCTCTACAACCATCAATCTCGACCCGAGCGACTGGAGCGTAAGCGGCAAGACCGTCACATTCAAGATGCCCGAGGCTGCTGACGAAGGCGACAAGGTGACGCTGAAGATAAAGGAAGGCGTCATCATGGACATCAACGGCAACGGCAACGAGGCTTTCGCTTCTACCGACGTAGCATGGAAGTACGACGGCTTCACAGCCACAGCTGCTATGCTCGAGGGCAACTACACGCTGACATACTACTCTGCCCGTGAGAAAAAGAAAGTGACCAACCATGTGACTATAACCAAAGCCACGACTAACAACGAGGACGGCACCAAGTTTGTCATCAGCGGACTGTACGCAGCCGGCAGCCAGGTTGCCGCTGTCGTCGACTATGCTAACAACCGGCTCTACATCTTGCCAGGCTATGGAGTAGGCACGTATGACGACGGAAAAGTTTCGGGCACCATTGTTACATTCTCGGCAAGCCAAGCCAAATCTATTGAATGCAAGATCAACAAGGACGGCAGCATCACTACATCCGACCTTGCACTTGCATTATATGTTAAAGGTGAAGGAGTAGTTGATTTCTTAGACTTACTGAAAAATGCCAAGTTTGTCAAGACTACATCAGCTGCCAAAGCCAAGAGCCGCAGTGCAGCCAGAAAGTAAGAATTAAGGAAAATGAACCTTAAGTAAACCATACTGGAGTCCCCACTCTACATTGCATAAGTAATGTGGGGTGGGGATTTTGCTTTCACCGAAATCTGCATGCCCTGCAAAAGGAATCCTTTTGATGTGTAAAAGGAGTCCTTTTGGCATCTAAAAGGAGTCCTTTTGCAGGGCAAAACGAGTCCTTTTGAACAGCAAAAGGACTACATTTGGAAAGCCACCGCATCCAGACGGGTCTACAACGAGCAAAAAAAAACCTGTTACAATCAAGAAAACAACAATATGAAAAGGATTTTACTGACATCAATCTTCGCCATCACCGCCATTGCCGCCGTGCTTGCCAAGCCCGTCACACCCGACGCTGCCAAGGCTAAGGCACAGCAGATTATGGGCAGCCGCTTTGAGGGATTCGACACAGCCGACGCCCGCGTCACTGCCGTAAGCCACAACGGCACTGCCGCCTACTACGTAGTGCAGTTTGCCAAAGGATGGACTCTCATAGCCGCCGACGACACCTCACAGCCGCTCATAGGCTATTCCGACACGGGCGTTTATCACACAGAGGACCAGCCCGAGAGCGTAAGTGCCATGATGGGATGCTTCGCCGAGCGCATAGTGCAGCGCGCCCATCGGCTCACATCCGTTGCCGAAGGATGGGCCAAGGAGTCGGCTACGCGTCCGCTTCGTGCCGCAACACGTGCCACGAGGGCTGCCGTAGCACCGCTCATCAAGGTAAACTGGAACCAAAGCGGATCGTACAAGAAGTACTGTCCGAAGGACGGCAACGGCCAGGCCATAGTAGGTTGCGTGGCTGTAGGAATGGCTCAGGCTATGAGTGTGGCTCAGTGGCCCAAGCGTCCGTCGGGCGAATTCGGCTACGACAGCAAGACTTACGGCTATCAATACATCAACTACGACAAGGAGCCTGCCTACAACTGGGACGCAATACTGAGCGGTGCCAACGGCAACGACGACGTGGCACGACTGCTGTGGCACTGCGGTGTGGCTGTAAGGATGAATTACGGAGTAGACGGTTCGGGCACGCAAGACTCGTACATAGCTACTGCCCTGCCCCGCAACTTCGGCTATTCTGCTTCTACCGTAAAGTATGTGCAGCGTAAGAGTTATACCGATGCCCAGTGGGACGACCTCGTTTATGGCGAACTGGCAGCCGGACGTGCCGTGTGCCTTAGCGGTCAGGACCTCAAGAACGGCTACGGCCACTGCTTCAATCTTGACGGCTACGACAACGGAGCCTATCACGTCAACTGGGGATGGGGCGGTGCCAACAACGGCTACTTTGAACTCACGGCTCTCAAGGACCCTACAATGAACATGGACTACAGCGCCCCTGCCTATCAGAGCCTCATCATAGGCATACAGAAACCTACAAGCACCGTGGTGGCACAGGGACCGCAGGACATAACAATATCTGAAACATCGGTGGCAAGCGACGCTGCCGTAGGCACAGTGGTGGGCGATGTGAGCGTAGTGTTCGATACGGGTCTGGCTCCCAAGTACGGGTTGACGGTGACTGGCACGAAATACAATGCCATAACACACAGATATAATAAGGTGCCGTTCGGCATTACGGACGGGCAGCTGGTCACCACCGATGCCATTCCGACCGACAAGACTTCGATAGACATCAAGATAACAGCCACCGACGAGTACGGCTACAAGCTCGACAAGACATTCACCATAACCATAACCGCCCCTACTGCCATCAGCACGATAGGCAGCGACAGCGACGCAATAGTCAGCACCACCTATTATAATATAGAGGGCCAGCGTGTCGACAAGGCGCAGCACGGCACATACATCGTGGTGTACACGCTGAAGAGCGGCAAGAAACGCACGGCTAAGATTGTGAAACAATAAAACTACGCAATACTATGAAACGACTTCTTACGATTGCTATCTGTCTGCTGCTCGCAGTAGTGGCAGCGCATGCCAAGTATGTGCCCAACACCAAGTGGCCATACGTATATGAGGACTTCACCAAAGGCACCGTCTACTCTGCCGACAACCAGAAGAGCGAGGGACTGCTCAACATCCACCTCGCCGGCAACGTGCTTCACTATGTGGGCAAGGACGGCAAGGTGTATGCCAACGACAACCATCGCATAGCGCGCGTTGAGATAGGGCAGGATGCCTATATCGTAGTTGACAACCGTCTGATGCAGGTTGTCAGTCAGAAGGGTGCCGATGTGCTGCTCAAGCTGGAGCTTGCCGACTTCAGCCAGCTCACCCAAGGCTCGGGCGGAGCATACGGTTCGTCACTCAATTCGTCTGCCTCCAACCTGCTGTCGTCGCTCGACCTGGGCGGACTCAACCGTCCCGAACATGGAATGATGCTGCAGGAGAAGCACGACGGACGCGAAATACCCGTCAGCACCGTCTACTACTTCGCCATAGGCGGACAATGCATCGAGGCCAACAAGGGCGAAGTGATGAAGTATGCCGGTGAAGAGCGCAAGACAGAACTCACCCGTTTCATTAAGGAAAAGAAGGTGAAATGGAAGAACGAGGACAGCCTCAAGGCTGTGCTGGAATACCTGAGCAGGTGATATAAAGACACTTGAGCAAGCAATATAAAGAAAGCGTATATTCCTACCATGCTGTTGGTTAGGGATATACGCTTTCTTTTGTGGTTAATGACCGTTAAGATTTGACTGATAATTACTAAATCATAACGAAATATTTTTTATATTCGAAAATAACAATTATATTTGCTGTTGTAAATATCATTAAAATAAACATAAAGCTATGATATTGATATTAAATATCAATTAGATGACAGATAAAAAAGCAAATAGATATGACCGATTTATACGAATTTTCCACTCCTGAGCTTGTACGATTACTTGGAACAAGATTTAAGGAATACCGTATGCGCTGCAATCTCACCCAGAAGGAGGTAGCCGAACTCTCTGGCATAGGCATGACTACCATACATAAGTTTGAAAGCGGTAATGCAGGCAATATATCATTGTCTACCTTTATTCTGTTGCTTAAGGTTGTAGGGCAGATCAACGCTCTGGATGATGTACTACCGGAGTTGCCCGAGTCGCCATATCTGATGCGCAAGAATGAGAAAAAAGCGCAGAGAATACGTCACACAATATTATAATGTACTATGGTAAAGACTTTGAGAGTGATGCTATGGGACGAAGAAATAGGTCGCTTGGCATGGGACAGCCGTCGCAGAATGTCTTATTTCACATACAATCCAGAGTTCTTGAAGAAAGGAATCAATGTTTCGCCTCTCGTTGCTCCAGTAGACGGAATACGTGCAATGGGCACCGTTTGGGGCGAGGATGCAAAAATATACCAACGACTACCTGCCTTTTTGGCAGACTCATTACCCGATGCCTGGGGCAACCAACTCTTTGAATTATGGAGGCAACAAAACCATATTTCCAATGCAGAGATTACGCCTTTGGATAAACTCTCATTCATCGGCAGACGAGGAATGGGAGCTTTGGAGTTTCTACCCGAAGTGGCTAAGAACGGGACGGGTGAAAAGATAAACATGAAATCCTTGACCGATTTGGCTGAAAGGATTTTTACAGAACGTGAAAATGCCCGCATTATGCCCGAGGAATCAATCACCATGCAGTCATTGCTGACCGTTGGCACATCAGCAGGTGGCAGACAACCCAAAGCCATCATTGCCATCAATAAAAAGACAGGCGAAATAAGAAGCGGACAAGTTGCAGGACTAAAGGACTTTGACTATTATCTATTGAAGTTTGGTAATTCTCAGTATAGCTCAGCCGAATTGGAGATGGCATATCATGAAATGGCGGTTAATGCCGGAATCAGTATGATGCCTTCAGAAATATACGAAACAGACGGCAACAAGAACTTTATAACAAAGCGCTTTGACCGTGACAGAGAACGCAAGCTACACACACAGACACTTGCTGCAATAAGTCCTGAAACAGAAAGCTATGAAGGTCTTATTGCAGTATGCCGGAAGTTGCATTTACCGGAAAGCGATTGTCAAGAGGTATTCAGAAGACTCGTATTCAATATCCTATCCAACAATACGGACGATCATACCAAAAACTTCTCATTCATCATGGACGAAACAGGCAAATGGCGATTGTCACCAGCATACGACCTCACTTATATAATTGACGCCGGTGGCTATCTGCCAAATACGGGCCATTGTATGTATGTGAGAGCCAAACTGCACAATATCTCGTACGACGATGCAATCGAATTTGCCAAAGACAATGGTATTCGGCGTGCCGATTCTATCATTCAAGCGGTGGTTGGATCATTGAAACAATTCCGCACAATAGCCCAAAAGTATGCCGTACAAGACAGATGGATAAATACTGTAGAGGATGCTATCAACAGACATCTTGACTTATGGGGTTTTGCAAATAGCAACAAAACAGCAGTCAATCTTGTTATTAATGGTACACAATACAATAATGTACGTATTGAGCAGACATATAAAGGCAACTTCCATTTGTATGCTAATATAAATGGAGCAGAACGAAAGTATGTTATCGGAAAGAACAAATCAGAATATGGATTGATACAATCAATAGGCGTATCCAATCTTTCCAAGGACTTGCTTGCAGATATGGTTGAAAAGTTTTTGTGTCATTCTGACTACTGTTAGAAGTTAACTACTATCGTAGAATAATCTCCAAGATACTCGACTACGTAAAGGTTTATCCCGTGATAAAGCTTTCTATCAGAGGAAGAATTCTGTAATCAGATACATATAAGAGAGTGTGTCAAAATGGAAGTTATAGGAATTTAAGAAGAAGTTAATCCATCTACGATGGATGGAAGTTAACGGACAAATGCTTTGTTTTCAGTAATTTATACATATGTCCGCTAACTTCTGTTAACTACGGGCAAAGCCCTGACTTCCTCTAACTCCTATTTTGACTTTACCCTCTTTTCATATATTTTTAACGGGGCATTCTGCCGTTTTCTCAATTATTTTTTGTTTATTTGCATAATAATATTGTCAACTAAAAACAAAAATACTATGGGAAAAGGTAAAAAAGGCGGCAAGCGAATGACAAAGAAACAGCTTGCCCCGAAACTTGAGGAACTCTTCACCTCCAATCCCGGCAAGACAATGTCGTTCAAGGAGATTTTCCGTGCTCTGCATCTTGACACCCATCCACTCAAAATGCTCGCCATCGACATCATGGAAGAGATGGCTTGGGACGACTTCATCACCAAGGTGAGCGACAACTCCTACCAGCTCAACATGAAAGGGCAGGTGCAGGAGGGCGTGTTCCAGCGCAAGACAAACGGCAAGAACAGCATAATGCCCGACGGTTCGGACAAACCTATCTTCGTGGCTGAGCGCAACTCGATGTGGGCACTGACCGGCGACCGCGTGCGTTTCGCATGTATGGCACGACGCAAGAACCATATCAAGGAGGCGCAGGTTATCGAAATACTCAAACGTGCGAAGGATACGTTCGTCGGACGATTGTCGTTCGACCACGACCTGTGCACCCTCATCTCGCCATCCAACGTACTTGCCAACAGCATCATCATTCCGCGACGCAAGCTGAAGGGCGGCAAGGACGGCGACAACGCTGTCGTTCACATCGTGGAATGGCCCGACCAGGACCATCGCAACATGATTGGCGAAGTGGTGGACGTGCTGGGCAAGGCTGGCAACAACGATGTTGAGATGAACACTATCCTTGCACAATACGGCCTGCCGTACAAGTATCCGAAGAACGTGGAGGAGGCTGCCGAGAAGATTTCGGCTGAGATTACACCCGAAGACTATGCCGAACGCGAGGACTTCCGCGACACTTTCACCTGCACCATCGACCCGAAGGACGCCAAGGACTTCGACGATGCGCTGTCAATCAAGAAGCTTAAGGACGGACTTTGGGAGGTAGGCGTACACATAGCCGACGTGAGCCACTACGTCAAGGAGGGTTCGGTGATAGACAAGGAGGCTGTGAAGCGTGCCACGAGTATATATCTCGTCGACCGCACCATACCGATGTTGCCCGAACGTCTGTGCAACTTCATCTGCTCGTTGCGCCCCGACGAGGAGAAGCTGGCATTCTCCGTCATCTTCAATCTCGACGACGACGCCAACGTGAAGAAGTATCGCATCGTTCACACCGTAATAAAGTCAAACCGCCGCTATGCCTACGAGGAGGTGCAGCAGTTGCTTGAGGACAACGGCGTTGTGGACGGAACGGGCAATCCGGCTCCTCCTGCTCCTAAGGAAGGATACCGTGGCGAGAATGCTGACGCACTCATTCAGCTCGACCGTCTGGCAAAGAAGCTGCGCGCGGCACGCTTCAAGAACGGAGCCGTGAAGTTCGACCGCGAGGAACTTCACTTCGATGTAGACGAAAAGGGCAAGCCTATACGCTGCTACTTCAAGCGCTCGAAGGATGCCAACAAGCTCATCGAGGAGTTTATGTTGCTCGCCAACCGAACGGTGGCTGAATCTGTCGGCAAGGTGGCAAAGGGTAAAAAGCCCAAGACTCTGCCCTATCGTATACACGACAATCCCGACCCGACGAAGCTGGAGACGCTGCGCGAGTTTGTAGTGAAGTTCGGATACAAGATGAAGACCGACGGAACGAAGGGCGCATTGGCGAAGTCGCTCAACACGCTTATGTCGGCTTGTGAGGGCAAGCGCGAGCAAAACCTCATACAGACCGTGGCTCTGCGTGCCATGATGAAGGCTAAGTACTCCATCCACAACATCGGACACTTCGGACTGGCATTCGACTACTACACTCACTTCACATCGCCCATACGCCGCTATCCCGACACTATGGTGCACCGACTCATCACCCGCTATCAGCAGGGTGGACGTTCTGCCAACAAGGAACACTACGAAGAGCTGTGCGAACACTCGTCGGAGATGGAGCAGGTTGCAGCCAATGCCGAGCGCGACTCGATAAAGTACAAGGCTGTGGAGTTTATGTCAGAACGCATCGGCAATGTCTACGATGCACACATCTCGGGCATCCAGTCGTACGGAATATACTGCGAGATAGACGAAAACCACTGCGAAGGACTGGTGCCCATGCGCGATCTTGACGACGACTACTACGACTTTGACGAGCGCAACTACTGCCTCGTGGGTCGCCGACATCACCACAAGTATCAGCTGGGTGACCCAATAAAAATTAAGGTGGCTCAGGCTAATCTCGAAAAGAAGCAGCTCGACTTCACGCTGGCAGAGTAAAAGGCAGGTTGAGAATTGAAAGTTGAGAAAAAGCTTACATCTATCCGTACACTACTTTTTTTGAACAACAAATTAATGCGTAGTTTTTTTGAACGACAATACTGACAATGGTCGACAATAGGACAAGCGATATTATCTGTTGCCCACACGATTAAAAATATTGTCAAGCATTGTCAATATTGTCGTTTAATAAAAAAACAAAACCCCTTGTTGTTTGAACGACAATGTTCGACAATGTTTGACAATAGGAAGAGCAAGATTATCTGTCGCACTCACGATTTGTAATATTGTCAAGCATTGTCAATATTGTCGTTTTAAAAAAAAGTAATTGTGGTGCCACCAGGAATCGAACCGGGGACACAAGGCCAATTTATAGACAATGTCAGTCCTTTGCTCTACCATCTGAGCTATGGCACCAACTGTATATATACAAAAAAAGAGTCACTCAAATGAGTGACTCTTTTCTGTGTGGTGCCACCAGGAATCGAACCGGGGACACAAGGATTTTCAGTCCTTTGCTCTACCATCTGAGCTATGGCACCAACTATGTTTCTTAATTGCGAGTGCAAAGGTAATGCTTTTTGTTCATTCCCACAACTTTTTATCCGTATTTTTATCCATTTGTACTAAAATTCATTGTAAAACACACTACAGGCACCCCCTACAAGCACCCAATACAATATAAAATGCATATCATTGGAAAGATTTTATGAAAAAATTGCGTGTATATCAGAAAAAACCTGTACCTTTGCACTCGCTTTTGAGACATAAATGTCGCAACCGAAGCAATCGGGATGTAGCGCAGTTGGTAGCGCACTACGTTCGGGACGTAGGGGTCGCAAGTTCGAATCTTGTCATCCCGACCCTAAAGACAGCTGAAACAAATTGTTTCAGCTGTCTTTTTTTTGCCCTTTACACTACTTTTAGTAACTTTGCAGTTATAACCCGAGATACTAAAAACTTCAGCTTATGAACAAATCTTTAGCTTTCGCAGCAGCATCGCTTGCCGTCACCGCCACAGCAACGGCAGCCCCCAACGACAACGCAGGCAGCGCACATCGCCCCAACATCATCCTCTTTCTTGTCGACGACATGGGTTGGCAGGACACCTCTCTGCCCTTCTGTACCGAGCGCACACAATATAATAATGTGTACGAGACGCCCAACATGGAGCGCCTGGCACGCCAAGGCATGATGTTCACGCAGGCTTATGCCGCCAGCGTCAGCTCTCCGTCGCGATGCAGCCTCATCACGGGTGCCAACAACGCACGCCACCGTGTGACGAACTGGACACTCGAACGCGACAAGTCGGTGGACTTACCGAGCGACGTGGTGGACTGTCCCGACTGGAACATCAACGGCGTATCGCAGGTGGCAGGCACTCCACACACCTACGTGGGCACATCGTTCGTAGAACTGCTGCGCCACAGCGGCTATCACACCATACATTGCGGCAAGGCGCATTTCGGCGCTATGGACACTCCGGGCGAGAATCCTACACACTGGGGATTTGAAGTGAACATTGCCGGACACGCTGCCGGCGGACTCGCAACTTACCTGAGCGAGCTGAACTACGGACACACCAAGGACGGCAAACCAACTTCGCTTATGTCCATACCGGGTCTGGAGAAGTACTGGGGAACCGGAACTTTCGTCACCGAAGCACTCACCAAGGAGGCAATAGAAGCACTTGACAAGGCAAAGAAATACAATCAGCCCTTCTTTCTGTATATGTCACACTACGCCATACACATACCTATCGACCGCGACGAACGCTTCTTCTCGAAGTATGTACGCAAAGGCTTGAGCGACAAGGAGGCGGCTTACGCTTCGCTCATTGAGGGAATGGACAAGAGTCTGGGCGACCTCATGGACTGGGTGGAGCGCAACGGCGAGAAGGACAACACCATAATACTCTTCATGAGCGACAACGGCGGACTCGCCACCAACCCCACCTGGCGCGACGGCGAACTCTTCCACCAGAACTATCCGCTATTAAGCGGCAAGTGTTCGCTCTACGAGGGTGGCATACGCGAGCCTATGATAGTGTCGTGGCCGGGCGTGACACGCGCCGGATCGAAGTGCGACAAGTACACGATGATTGAAGACTTCTACCCCACCATTCTCGAAATGGCTGGCTTAAACAAGTACAAGACCGTGGCACCGGTAGACGGAATCTCGTTCGTTCCGATGCTGCGCGAGACGGGCGACACGTCGAAAGGCCGTGCACTGGTGTGGAACTTCCCCAACGTATGGGGCAACAACGGACCCGGCATCAACCTCAACTGCGCCATACGCAAGGACGAGTGGAAGCTGATATACTACTACGACACGGGCCGCAAGGAACTCTTCAACATTCCTGCCGACATCAGCGAGCAGCACAATGTGGCTGCCGAACACAAGGACATCGTGAAGCGTCTGTCGCGCGAACTGGGCGAATACCTGCGCCGTGTAGGTGCCCAGCGACCCACGTTCAAGTCTGACGGAAAGCCATGTCCATGGCCCGATGAAGTATAAAACAGCACAATAAAAGACGTATAATGTTACGGTTTGCTTCTAAATGTCGAATATTTTTTATAATTTTGCACCCTCGATAGGATATAAATTATAAAAACACATGTCACAAGAAAGAGTAAACTTCGGAAGCAAACTGGGAATGATTCTCGCAACGGCGGGTTCGGCGGTAGGACTGGGCAACGTATGGCGATTTCCATACATGACCGGTCAGAACGGCGGAGCCGCCTTTATACTTATATATATAGCGTGCGTGCTGGTGCTCGGCATACCCTGCATGATGAACGAATTCATCATAGGCCGCCACGGAGCAGCCAATACGGGACGCGCCTACGGCGAGATAGGCACTGCAAAGGCATGGCGGTTGGTGGGCTGCATGAGCGTGCTCACCGGATTTATCATCACAAGCTACTATGCAGTAGTGTCTGGATGGTGCCTGCAATACATCTTCGCCTCGGCATTCGGCGAGCTTAACGGCAATCCGCAGTACATCACCCAGTACTTCCAGGAATTCTCCACTTCGCCCATACGTCCCGTATTCTGGACGGTGGCAATACTCGCGCTGACCCACTTCGTGATAATACACGGTGTGCGCAGCGGCATAGAGCGTGCGTCAAAGATGATGATGCCGACGCTGTTTGTTCTGCTCGTAGTGGTTGTAATAGGCTCGTGCATGCTGCCCGGAGCCGGTAAGGGCGTGGAATTTTTGCTACGTCCCGACTTTTCAAAGATGGACTCAAGCGTATTTCTTGCCGCTATGGGCCAGTCGTTCTATTCGCTCAGCATCGGCATGGGCTGCATCTGCACCTTCGCAAGCTATTTTTCGCGCAAGGCCAACCTCATGAAGTCGGCTGTCAACATCGTTGTCATCGACTCACTCATAGCCATTCTGGCAGGATTGATGATATTCCCAGCCGCCTTTTCGGTAGGCGTCAATCCCGACTCAGGTCCGTCGCTGATATTCATCACACTCCCCAACGTATTCAAGGAAGCCTTTGCCACGATGCCGATAATAGGCACCGTGATAGCCATCATGTTCTACGTGCTGCTGTCGCTGGCTGCGCTGACGTCGCTCATCTCGCTGCACGAGGTGTCGACAGCGTTCTTCTACGAGGAGCTGCACACCACACGCAAGAAGGCGGCAACGCTCGTCACGGTGTCGCTGTGCGTGTTAGGTGCCCTGTGTTCGCTCTCGATAGGTGGCAGAGACTGGCTCGTGATAGGCGGGAAGTCGCTGTTCGACCTCTTCGACTTTGTCACCGGACAGATAATGCTGCCCATAGCAGGATTCCTGACATGTATATTCCTGGGATGGGTGGTGCCGCGCCAGACCGTCAAGGACGAGTTCACCAATTGGGGAACTCTGCGCTCTACGCTCTTCGGCGTGTACATACTACTGATTCGCTACGTCTGCCCCGTGTGCATCGTAGCAATATTCCTCAACCAACTCGGCATAATCTAACACCATGAGCAATAATTCAAGAGCAGGCTTCGCCACCAAGTTCGGGGCGGTGCTTGCAACGGCAGGCTCGGCAGTGGGTCTCGGCAACGTGTGGCGCTTCCCGTATATGACGGGCCACGACGGCGGCGCTGCGTTCATACTCGTATATATAATATGTGTACTCATGCTCGGAATACCGGGCATGATAAGCGAGTTCATAATCGGCAGACACGCCGGATCGAACGCTGCACGAGCCTATCGCCGCCTGGCTTCGGGCAAGTGGTGGATGCTGGTGGGCGTGATGGGCGCCATCACCTCAATGATAATACTCGGATTTTATGCCGTCATAGCCGGATGGTGTCTGCAATATCTGTATGCGTCGCTTATGGGTGGCATCAACGGCGACGCTGCCTACGTGGCTGAATACTTCAAGGAATTCACCACCGACCCGCTTATGCCAGTCGTATGGACGGTTGCATTCATCGTGCTGACACACCTCGTTGTGGTGAAGGGTGTGCGCAGCGGCATCGAGAAAGTGTCCAATCTGCTCATGCCGACGCTGTTCATCCTGCTCATCATCATCGTCATTGCCTCGTGCATGTTGCCCGGAGCGTGGCGCGGAGTTGACTTTCTGCTCAACCCCGACTTCTCGAAGATGAACCGCGACGTATTCCTTGACGCACTGGGTCAGGCATTCTTCTCGCTGTCGCTGGGCACGGCGTGTCTGTGTACATACGCCTCCTACTTCAAGCGCAGCGCCAACCTCTCGAAGACTGCTTGCCAGATAGCACTGATAGACATGCTTGTGGCGATACTTGCCGGACTCATGATATTCCCCGCAGCCTTCTCCGTAGGCATCAATCCCGATTCGGGTCCGTCGCTGATATTCATCACTCTGCCCAACGTCTTCCACGAAGCGTTCGGCTCAATGCCCGTCATAGGCTACGTGATAAGCGTGCTGTTCTACATGCTTCTGGCACTGGCTGCACTCACGTCGACCATCTCCATGCACGAGATAGGCACCGCCTTTCTGTACGAAGAGCTGCACGTGTCGCGCCGTACGGGTGCCACTATCGAGACCGCAATATGTAGTGTGATAGGTATAATGTGTGCGCTGTCGTGCGGAGCGTCCGATGCGTTCGTGTTCAACGGCAAGTCGCTGCTCGACTGCTGCGACTTCTTCACGGCACAGATACTCATGCCTCTGGGCGCTTTCCTCACAAGCATACTATTAGGATGGATTGTTCCGCGCCGTCTGGTACACCGCGAGTTCACCAACAACGGCACAGTCTCGCGCCACATATGGCGCATCTACCTTTTCGCCGTACGCTTCGTGTGCCCGATATGCATCATCGCAGTGTTCCTGCATCAGGCAGGAGTGATATAAAGCAAGCTGAGAACTTTTCCAGTTGAGAGTTGAGAATTTAGAGAGTGGAAAGTTTAGAGTGGAGAGTTTAGAGTGGAGAGTTATGATTGCCTATAAACATTTACAAGTATGTTCACAAATTATTATTGACGACACAGCATATCATAACTCTCAACTCTCCACTCTCAATTATCAACTCACCCCATAACTCTCAACTCTCAATTTTAAACTCTCAACTAAAAATAGTAAAGCCTCGCAAATCTTTCGACTTGCGAGGCTTTACTATTTTTCAGCGCTTCAAGATGGACTTGAACCAACGACCCCCTGATTAACAGTCAGGTGCTCTAACCAACTGAGCTATTGAAGCATTATGTTTGAGCAATCTTGTCTGCTTGATTGCGGGTGCAAAGGTAAGAAGTTTTTTGCAAACACGAAAAATTTTCGGCTGTTTTTTTTCATTTTTCTATAATAAATAGAATTTGGCGTACATTTTAGGGGACATACGACAGAATGAAGTGATACAACAATTAATGCAGCACTGACAATAGGAGGAGGGCGTGTCAAAAGTCAAAGCAGCACGCCCCGAAGAGGCAGAAGCACATGAGGGCGTGTCAAAACTCCCTCCTTCTGTATGGCGGCACACGCACAATTTGCCGTGACCATACCCTACGCTATGGAGCGTGGCAAGATGATAGTCAGTGCCGAGGTGAACGGCGTGAAGGGCCGCGTCGTGCTCGATACGGGAGCACCGTGCGCCCTCTCGTCCGACTTCGCCCGCAAGGCCGGCATCAGTTCGGGACAAGAAATTACGGCAAGCGACTCCAATGGCAACCCCGTAAAGACGCGCGTGCTGATGCTCGGATCGCTCAAGCTGGGCAGCACAAACTTCCAGAAGGTGCAGGCGCTGGAGCTTGACATGAAGGACAATCCCGTGTTCAGCCTGTTCCATATCGACGGACTCATAGGCTACACGCTGCTGAAAATGGGCACATTGAGCATATATGGACGCGAGCACAAGGCCGTGTTTGCATCGGCAGCTCCTACCGATGGCGACAGCAACACACGCTATGTGGCAATGCTACACCACCCCATGCTCGCCCTCATCCCGCTGCAAATAGGCAATGCCAAGGACACCGTCATGTTTGACAGCGGTGAAGACCGCGTCTACGTAATGTCGCGCCATAAGCACGATGAGCTTGCAGCACAGCACACCCAAGGCATCCGTACGCTTGGCGAAGGCATGGGATTCTCGTCGATGGGCGTAGGAGGCGTCGAAGCTGCGACACGCAAGGTACGCGTATGCACAGACACGCTCGCCCTGGCAGGCTACAAACTGGCTAACGTTTGCTGCATAGCCACCGACAATCCTACATCGCGCATCGGCACCGGACTGCTTGCCTATGGCGACATATCAATCGACTACCGGCACAACACCTTCGCATTCAGCCCCCACACCGACTCCACGCCCAATCTATACCAGCCCGACTGGGACGTTGTGCTCACCGTAACGCCCGACGGATGGTTGCGCGCCGGAATAGTATGGGACAAACGTCTTGCCATACACAGCGGCGACCGCATAGTGGAGGTGAACGGCCATCGCTTTGACGACAAGCTCGATATGCGCGAAGCAACAACCAAATCGTTCGCCCCATTGTCGGGCAACAAGGCAGTGATTAAGTTCATAAACAAGAAGGGAAAGGAACAGAAGGTTGTGATAAAGAGAATTTAAAAGTTGAGAATTGAGAGTTGGTCAAGTTGAGAATTGAGAGTTTAGAGTTGAGAGTTATGATTACATGGTATAATCATATACAACCCCAAACGTTATTGATACAGCATATCATAACTCTCAACTCTAAACTTTCAATTCTCAACTAAAAAAGAAAAAGCCTCGCAAATCTTTCGACTTGCGAGGCTTTACTTATGCGCTTCAAGATGGACTTGAACCAACGACCCCCTGATTAACAGTCAGGTGCTCTAACCAACTGAGCTATTGAAGCATTATGTTTGAGCAATCTTGTTTCTTGATTGCGGGTGCAAAGTTAGTGGTTATTTTCCATTCCTCCAAACTTTTCGCAAGAAAATTTCTCAAATTATGTAATTTTTCTTTGTCAATACGTAAAATAAGGTACAAAACAAGTGTTTTGTGAGGTTAATGTATTACTTTTGCATCAGTCTACGACATACACATATTATTAATATAGCAACATTATACCAACAAGACATGTACCTACGCAAATACACAAAAACAATGCGCAGCCTGATGCTGATGGCACTCATGGCTGTCGCTATGCCTATCATGGCACAGAACACCAGCGACCACAACTTCCGCGTGGCAAAGAACCTTGACATTTTCAATGCCATCTACCGCAATCTCGACTTGATGTACGTCGACTCGCTCGATGCCGACAAAACCATCGGAACGGCAATACGCTCGATGATGCACTCGCTCGACCCATACACCGACTACTTCCCCGAGGACAAGGCGGCTGAATACAAGCAGATGATGACGGGCAAATATGCGGGCATCGGCTCGATAATAAGCTACAGCTTCACACGCAAGCACGTCATCATCAACGAGCCTTACGAGGGAATGCCGGCTGCTGAAGCCGGACTGAAGAAGGGCGACATGATACTAAGCATAGACGGCGAATCGATGGTTGGAAAGACCACCGCATACGTCAGCGACCACCTGCGTGGCGAACCTGGCACAACGATGGTGCTGAAGATTCAGCGCCCATCGACGGGCAAGAAAATGACCGTCAAGGTGCAGCGCAAAGCCATACAGATGCCCTACCTGCCCTACTACGGCATGCAGAAGGACGGTATCGGATACATCAACTACAACCAGTATCTGGAGAACAGCGCCAAAGACGTGCGCCGAGCATTCATCGACCTGAAGAAGCAAGGCATGAAGGGACTGGTGCTCGACCTGCGCAACAACGGCGGAGGTTCGGTGCAGGAAGCCCTGCAGATACTCAACATGTTCATACCCAAGGGCCGCCACCTACTCTCGATGAAGGGCAAGGTGAAGAACGCCAACAGCAGCTACAACACCACCGTAGAGCCTCTCGACACCGTGATGCCTATCGTGGTGCTCGTCAACGAGGCTACAGCCAGCGCCAGCGAGATAACGAGCGGAACGCTGCAGGACTACGACCGCGCCGTAATCATGGGCACACGCACCTACGGCAAGGGTCTGGTGCAGATACCAAACGTGTCGCTGCCATACAACGGCAAGCTGAAACTCACCACAGCCAAATACTACATACCCTCGGGACGATGCATACAGGCTCTGCGCTACAAGCACACCGACAACGGATATGTAGCCGAGAACGTGCCCGACTCGCTCACTCACGAGTTCCGCACAGCTGCCGGACGCATCGTGCGCGACGGCGGTGGCATCAAGCCCGACATCGAAGTGAAGCCCGACTCGCTGCCCAACATCGCCTTCTATCTCTCGCGCGTGGACACGACCGACATCATGCTCAACTACGAGATTGACTACATAGCCGCCCACCCCACCGTGGCAAGCCCCAAGGACTTCGAACTCTCGGATGCCGACTACGAGCAATTCAAGCAGCGCGTGGTAAAGAGCGGATTCACATACGACCAGGTGAGCGAGAAGATACTCAAGGAACTGGAGAGCCTGGCACGCTTCGAGGGCTACTACGACGATGCCAAACCCGAGTTTGAGGCGCTGCGCCAGAAGCTGAAGCACAACATCGCCAAGGACCTCGACTATCCGTACAACAAGCAGAAGATAAAGGAACTCATTGCCGCCGACCTCATGGCTGCCTATTACTTCGAGAAGGGTTCGCTCGAAAACTCGCTGCGCAACGACAAGCAGTTTGCCGAGGCTGCACGCCTGCTCGGCAACCCCACCGAGTACCAGAAACTGCTGCAACCAAAGAAGGAGAAATAAGCTGAAATACAGATTTTCAACTATTGCTGTCCGGCAAACAATTATTCATCCTTATATTGTTTTGTTGTTCAGTGTTTTATTGCAATATTTACTAAGGGGGCTTGCTATATACTATGCGGACTGAACCAACATTCACTAGCGCTTAGCGGAAAGGTAAAGCCTAAATATCACATAGGAGGGATTGTCTAAATATAAGCATCACGCCCCGAAGGGGCAGAAGCACATAGCCCAGGGCACCCGCCCTGGGTGAAAATGTCCAAACAACCAAACGCCCTGTAAGGGCAAAAGCGTTAATAATCAATGCTTTTGCCCTTGCAGGGCGTCTTGCTTTTATCAATCCGTACACCCAGGGCGGGTGCCCTGGGCTATGTGCTTATTGGGCTTTCAGCCCGTCTTTGACCACATTATTAGTTTTACCGGACAGCAATTTTTTCAACACCCCCATTCAAAAAGGAGTCCTTTTGCCTGTCAAAAGGGCTCCTTTTGCATTGTAAAAGGACTCCTTTTGCAGGGTAAAAGGACTCGTTTTGAAGTGCAAAAGGACTCGTTTTGGAAATGGAGAAGGGTTATTTTAAGTGTTAGATGTTAAATGTTAAGTGTTAAGTGGTGAGGATTGAATGTATTGAAACGACTCTTTACCTATCAACAATGATATTGTCGCTGTTAAAAGCAATGATTATAAAAATAAGAATAAACTTGTTTCCTATCAAATAATTAGTTATTTTTGCGCAAGAAGACAAACCACATAGAATTATCACAACAATTTAGAACACATTAATAATATTATAAATATGGATAGAATTAAACTAACACGTGAGGAAGCCTTGCGACGTTGGAAGGCATCCAAAGAACTAAAACGTAAAATGTCTGAGAAATTAGAACAATTAGTACGCGACAGTTGCAAGGTGCAAACTGACAACAATTCTATTAGTGTAGAAATATGGTAATGGAAAAACTGTCATTAGATGCAATAAATGCCAAATCTGAGTATCTTGTAAAAAAGAAGAGGATGAATTGACCTTTAGTTTCATGACTGATAATATGGCAGAAATTTTCATTTCATTTGAAAAAGATGACATATTACAATCAGGCATTGTCTATCAGTTTGGTATATCCAATCCGCAAGGAACAAAATCCCCTCGCGACCAAAAAGTACGCAATACGATACTGGCAATTATTGAAGAATTTTTTAATAAAAACAAGGCAGCTCTGCTATACATATGTGAGACTGGCGACGGTATGCAAAAAATGCGCAGTCGTTTGTTCCAATATTGGTTTAGCATTTATAACGAAAGGGAAGAATACCTGTTTCCTCCGCAAATTGTCTACGACGAAGAAGAAAACGAGAATTATGCAGCTTTAATTATAAGAAAGGAAAATCCTTGTTTTGTCGAATTGGTGTCAGAATTTACTGATACAATAAACTTGCTTAACGGAAAACCCGAGTAACGCAACAACAAAAAAAGCAATAAGCCACAAAAGGCATAATGGCGCATACAGGAAAAGTGTAGTTTTTGGTTGCTTATTTCGTAGGAAAAGTGTATTTTTGCAATCGTAAAAACATAGGAAAAGTGTAATTATGCTATATCGTAAGATCGAAAAAGATATTGTAAGCCACTTACAATCAGGCTCTGACAAGATTCTGATTATAGACGGTGCGCGCCAGATAGGCAAGTCGTATATAATAAGAGAAGTAGGCAAAAGGCTTTTCCCTAATTACATCGAGATAAATATGGAAACCGACAAGTTGGGCGACCGCACCTTTGCCGACGCCCGAACAGAGGACGACTTTTATCTCGCATTAAGTACGATTGCCGGTGACAAGATGGGCAGCAAGCACGAAACACTTGTATTCATAGATGAAATACAAGCTTACGACCATCTTCTCACCCTGTTGAAATTCCTGCGCGAAGACGGCAAATTCACCTATATAGCCAGTGGTTCACTACTTGGCGTGACACTGAAAGTCACTTCTTCAGTACCATTAGGCAGCATCGTCATCAAGCATATGTATCCTATGGACTTCGAAGAGTTTCTCATAGCAAACGGCATAGGGCAGCTGGTGATTGACACAATGCACCGGAATTTCACAGAGAGAAAATCCATGCCAGATGCGATTCATGGCAAACTGCTCGACATGTTCAGGAAATATCTTCTCGTAGGAGGTTTGCCCGATGCCGTAAAGGAATTTGTAGAGACAAAAAACATCACATCCGTCCGAACCATCCAAAGCAACATACATCATCTGTATGGCGTAGACGCTGCAAGATACGAGGACACACACAACCGGCTGAAGATACGACGCATATACAATATGATTCCGTCGAATCTTGAGAACAAGAAAAAACGGATAGTGGCAAAGAACATAGAGGACAAAAAAGGCAAACGCATGAGCGATTACACCGAGGAGTTCGACTACCTTATCTCATCGGGAATCGCACTGGAAGTGAAAGCCATAAGCAAACCGAGTTTTCCGTTGATAGAAAACAGTGGGAAAAATCTCCTGAAACTGTATATGAATGATGTGGGAATTCTGACCGGCATATTCTTCGGAACCAATATAAAGGCTATCATGGACGATGTCGCAAGCATCAATCTTGGATCAGTCTACGAGACGGTAGTTGCCCAGGAACTGAGAGCGCATGGCTTCAATCTGTACTATTACGACAACAAGAAAACAGGCGAGGTGGACTATCTCATCGACGACAGAACCAATCTCTCTGTACTGCCATTAGAGATAAAGTCGGGCAAGGACTATACAATACATAGTGCACTTGATAAGTTTCTACAGATTAAGGAATACAACATCCATCAGGCTTTTGTATTGTCAAACGCTAAAGACGTAGTGACAACTAATGGAGTGACTTATCTGCCAGTTTACTACATAGCATGCATCAAGCCTGACTGAGGCCTGACGTTGCCCATGATTTGCAATGTCGCAATACAACAAAAGGCATTTTCCGACAAGAACTGCTGCATTTCATTTTGTATTGCGACCGATTTGCACTATCTTTGCATATTAAAAACAAAATTTAAACAGATAAACAACATGCAAGAAACAAGACAAAACCGTATAGCACGACTCCTGCAGAAGGAGCTGAGCCTTATATTCCAGTCGCAGACACGTGCCATGCACGGCATCATGGTGAGCGTGACACGCTGCCGTGTGTCGCCCGACCTGAGCATCTGCACAGCCTATCTCAGCATTTTCCCGTCGGAAAAAGCCGAGGAACTCATCAAGAACGTAACAGCCAACGAGAAGACAATACGCTACGAACTGGGCACCCGCGTACGCAACCAGCTGCGCATCATCCCCGAACTCAGATTCTTCATCGACGACTCGCTCGACTACATCGAACGCATTGACGAACTGCTGAAGAAATGAATTTCCCGTTCTTTATAGCTCGACGCTATGTCTTCTCGAAGAAGTCGACTAACGCCATCAACGTCATCTCTGCCATTTCGGTGGTAGGCGTGGCTGTGGGCACAATGGCACTGGTGATTGTGCTGAGCGTGTTCAACGGATTTCACGACCTCGTGGCGTCGTTCTTCACCAACTTCGACCCTCAAATCGAACTTGTACCGACGCAAGGCAAGACGGCTCCTGCCGACGATCCGTTGCTCGACAAGATACGCAAGATGCCTCAGGTGAGCGTTCACACCGATGTGCTTGAGGACCAGGGACTGGCTGTATACGGCGACCGTCAGCAGATGGTTACCGTTATGGGTGTCGACGACAACTTCACCCAGCTCACCAACATCAGCGACATCCTGTACGGCGACGGCGAATTCACGCTTCAGGCTGCCAATCTGTTCTATGCCATTCCGGGCATACGCCTGGCGCAGGACATGGGACTGGGCGCACGCTTCGACAGCTATCTGAAACTGTATGCTCCCGTACGACGCGGACAGATTACCGACCTTGAAGACCCGTCAGACGGATTTGTGGTAGACTCGCTCATATCGCCGGGCGTAGTGTTTGCCGTCAATCAGGCAAAATACGACCGCGACCACATTATATGCTCCATAGGTTTCGCACGCCGACTGTTCGATCAGGACGGCATGCTGTCGTCTCTACAGATACGGCTGAAGCCGGGCAGCGACCTCGCGGCTGTGAAGAAGCAGATGCGCGAGATTGTCGGTTCGAAGTATAGGGTGCTCGACAGGTTCGAACAGCAGTCGGACACGTTCAACATCATGCAGATAGAGAAGGTGCTGGCATACGTCTTCCTGACGTTCATACTTATGGTGGCATGCTTCAACATCATATCGTCGCTATCGATGCTCATAATCGACAAGAAGGCCGACGCTGCCACTCTGCGCAACCTCGGCGCTACCGACCGACAGATACGCAGCATTTTCCTATTCGAAGGCCGCATCATATCAGCCATCGGGGCCGTCGTGGGCATATTGCTCGGACTGCTGCTCTGCTGGCTTCAGCAGGAGTTCGGCCTGGTGCACATGGGCGACTCGGCAGGCTCGTTCGTGGTCAATGCCTACCCCGTAAGCGTCCATTACGACGACGTGGCTATAGTGTTCGTCACGGTGCTGCTCATAGGATGGGGCGCAGCATGGATTCCTACGCGCAATCTTAAGGTTTAAGCCGCGGTCGGGCTGCACAGCAAATACTATAGGATTAGTTAAATATTTGCACCTTTGCTTGCTCAGGAGGGCAATGTCAAAAGTCACAGCAGTACGCCCCGCATGGGCAGAAGCCCATAGCCCAGGGCGTTGCCCTACCCTTTATACACATCTTTTGTTCTTTGAAATCATT
>OIWM01001000.1_pt1 | contig 30809 bp, 29 predicted proteins | sample 1587451 | NCBI WGS metagenome assembly OIWM01 (sample SAMEA3888907, study PRJEB22519) | human gut metagenome | biome: human gut; feature: human-associated habitat; material: faeces | place: Denmark | collected 2011
ACAAAACAACAACTTCGCACAAACAAAATTAAAACCTTTTTCCGCCTTGCGGCGGTGTTCCCTGCCGGGAACGTTCGAGGTTTTGCAAACCTCGAACCTCAGCGCGCCGCAGCGGCCGCTGAAAACAAAAACGTCTGCCTTGGGACACCCTACATAAAGAAGGTGTCCCAAGGCGGCTTTGTATCTCAATTTAATATTATCGTTGTCGTACGGCATAGCCTTCGGGTTATGCCGTTTTTCCTAGTCTTCGATTTCGTATATATTCGCCAACAGTAAAACCACACGAAATACTAAAGAGCCGTTGAAAATGATATGTTGATGAGAAACTTTGCTTTGCGACAATATCGTAATCCATTTCTTCTGTTAAATGTTCTTCGATATAGTCAATAGCGTTTTGTATTCCGGTTATCCAATCCATTGTATCCCTCCTTGTCTGTCAATATTCTATCACAAGGTAATTTGAATTACCCGATAATCTGTGCTAACTACAATCGGGTTTTTCAGCAATAAAGATGTGTGCAAATTCAGTTTCGAACTGTTCAATCAATAGTAACCCTGAATTTTCGATATAGGATTTCATTTCCGCAGGTGTATCCGGAAATACTGTGATTTTTCTCATTCCGGTGTCAATAAAAGCTTGTCCATCCCATTTATCCATATAATCACGTAAAGGCTTCGGATCGTGTACGGGATCGTTTTTTTCATCTGTAAGCAAATCGTAGTATCGGATAATTTCGCTATCAAAATAGCTTTCATCCTCTCAAAAATCGTTTGCAATTTAAGTATTGTTTAAGTATATCACATATTTGCGACTTTTTCTACCGTTGCATTGAAATGGCGATAGAGAGGTGTTGATCTCTCTGCCGCCACATTTCGGTTGGTTGTAAATTATATCGTGACTTACGATTTCTGTGGCTCTGCTACGGATGTTGTTCATCCGAGCAACCCACTCCATTTGGTTATCCGCTTTGAGTTGTTCGGTCACGCCCTCACGTTCTGCTATTTGTTTTACGAGCCGAAAAAACACATCCTCAGCTTGTTTGTCAATATCAGCGAGATAGCTGTTTAACTTACCACTTGTCAGCAGATTAGTGTATCGCACCTTGTGATGTTGCTTGATATACCTCAAATGTCGCTGTCCCCATACGCCGATTTCAACTTGTTTTTCATCGGGAGTGCAAGGCAAGGAAGATAATATTCGCCTTGTAATTCGTACCACAATCCGTTCTGCTCGTTATAAATTCTGTTTTCCATTATGTAATCCTCCAAAATATAGATTTTTCCTACAATTTCAATCAATCCGGCTGATTACAAAGCCGAAGGGAGAAGCTACTTCCTTACGTAGTCTCTCCCTTTCGGCCGACGTTTTTGTTTTTTATACGATTGTTTCTTCTGCGCCGCCGGAGCTTTCCGCTGTTTCTGACAGCGGCTCTGTCGGCGTTTGCGCCGGCGTTTCCGACGCAGCCTTTTCCTCTCGGTTCTTGACGTCGCTCTTTAGCAGCTTATACACCGCCGCGCAAAGCGGAACGCCGATGAGCATTCCGGCAATGCCGCCGACCGCGCCGCCGATAGTCACTGCCACTAACACCCAAATGCCCGGCAGACCGATGGATGCACCCACCACACGCGGATAGATGAGATTGCCCTCCAATTGCTGCAAAACCACGATAAACACGATAAATAATGCCGCACCGATAAGCGAATCCGCCGTAAACACCATAAACGCACCGACCGCCGCACCGATATAGGCTCCTGCAATCGGAATGAGTGCCGTAAAGCCCACAAGTGTCCCGATCATGGTCGCATACGGAAAACGGAAAATCGTCATGCCGACGATGCACAAGACGCCAAGAATCACCGCTTCGGTACACTGTCCCACGATGAACCGATGGAAGCAATCGTCAAGCACGGTGACAATGCGCTTCAAACCGTCACGCAGCTTCTGCGGCCTAAGATACGCATTTACCACACGGTTTAATCCGTTCGTCAGCGTTTCCTTGCCGCTTAGCAGATAAACGGCAAACACAAGGCTTGCGAACACGGAAAATACGGTTGAGAACGCCGCCGACACAAATGTCATGAGCGACCCCATCACGCCGCCAAGTCCGTTGACCACAAAATCGACGGCTTTTTCCACCAAATCCTTCCAATCGGCGTTTTGGCCGAACTGTTCCTGCAATTTTTCCTGTAAGATGCCGGTTAGTCCATATTCATTCTCAATGCTGTCATACCACTTGGCAAATACCGGCGGCAGTTCATCGACCAGCACTTTAACGCAGGATACAAGCTCCGGCACAATGAGTGTTATAACCAAAAAAACAAGTGCGGCAAGCAGCACAAACGCCATGGTCATGCTGACCGGACGCTTGATTTTTATCACAAGCTTGTTTTTGCATTTGCCAAACAGCTTTTTCTCCAAAAAGCTCATCGGAATGTTGACCGCATATGCCACCACAAAGCCGCCGATGAGCGGCATAACGGCATAGGCAAGCGCCCCGAGTGCCGCTTCGGCGATCTTCCAATACCGAGTCACCAAAAACAGAATAAACGCGGTCACGCCGAGAAGAATAAAGGTTTTACGGTTGTCTTTCATACGGCAAGTCCCTCCTTGAAATGCGTCATTCAAATGTCCGTTTCGCCTGCATGTGCCGCTTCGCCATCCATCTCGCCGACGGTATCCGCGCGTTCTGCCGTTCCGAAACGAGAGGCGGTGTTGATATGCGCCTTGCGCGCCTGCACGTGCTGCAGCCGACGCGGCACGCGATATCGTTTGCCGTCCTTTTCGAAAACGGCACCGGTTTGCTTAAAATAAAAGGCGGTATCCGCCGCAAGGCACTGCGAACGGATATGTAATATCCAATCGTACCGGCACACGCGTGCCTGTTCGCCGCTCTCGCCGCCGACCACCACCTTGACAATGCCGGAAAGCCGGTTATGAAAATCGATATCGGTCAACAGCGGCTCGCAAACAATATATTTGTGCTTGATCGGCAGGGTCAAAAAGAACGGCAGCCGCTCATCGCACGCTTTTTGATTTTCCATGGTACAGCATATCGAAACATTGTCATAGCCGTCGCCCCAATCGTCGGGCAGGCAGTCATAAAAGCGGACAATGCGCTTGGTGATGATGGTGAACGACACGTCCGCGCGCTGACGGATGATCGCCCAAACCTCGTCACGCCACACCGAGACGAGCGGATGATCCATAAAAAAATCGCCGGTCATACAGACATAGACCGTAGAACCGGCGGGAATTTTATACGAACCTTGTCGGTCGACGGCAAGCGGCAAGGCAAACGCTTTGTTTTTGGTCACAAGCGACGCATCTCTGCCGACGCGCTCATCGCGCCGGTACACATAGCAGTTCCGGCAGCCGTCCGAATATTTTTTGCAGCCGTGCCACGGATTCCATACGAATTCCGCGGCACGGGCTTGTCTGTTTGAGTCGTTCATGCGTTAGGAGACGCTTCATCCGTGACGGCGTTCATGATTTCATCGTATGCCCAGAAATCGCCCGGCAGATCACGGAAACGCTGCGGAAGGCCGCTTGTTTTGGCAAGGCCTGTCACGCGGTTGATGATGGTCACGGCTTCGGCGCGGCTAACGGCCTTATCCGGACGGAAATCGCCTTCGGGATAGCCGAGAATATAGCCCTTGGCCACAAATTTGCGGATATAGCTTTCCGCCCAATGTCCGGAAATATCCGAAAGCGTCACAGCCGTTTCGCCCTCGACGGCTGTTTTGTCAAGTCCCAATAACACGGACAGGATCTTGACCATCTCGGCACGGGTGATCTCACGCGCGCCGCCGAAGGAGCCGTCCTCATAGCCGTTGATAACGCCTGCCGCCGCAAACAGCTCGACGGCCTGCTTGTGGGCTTCGGAAACGTCGGCAAAGCGGTTGCCGGCGGTCGTGCCCGTAATATCGAACAGCTTATCCAGCATATCCACCACTTCATAGCGGCTTGCCGGGTCGTTCGGACGGATATACGACGAAGTCGGGATCAGATACTTGATTTGTGCCGCGTTCGCCTTTAAGGCAATTCCGGCGTTCGGATCCGGATCTTTGTCGGGTGTCGGTTCGGGATCTTTGGTTTCTTCGACCGGGAAGCGGAAATTAAAGGCGGAGATTTCGCTGTTGGTCATGCCGTTTCGAATGGCAACGGCGCGGATCTGTGTGCCGTTCTGCGTGATTTCGATGGGAGCTTCATAGCGAAGCGATGCGCCGGTCGGCGTTGTGCCGTCAAGCGTGTAGTAAATCACGGCGCCGACAGTGCTGCAGCGAAGTGTTACCTTGGTGCCGGGCTTGATCTCGCCGCTCGGCGTATCACAGAAGACCGGCTTGACCTGTTCGAGCTTAGTTACGCCGCCAGTGCTGCCGCCTCCGGTGCTGCCGCCACCGCCGCCACCGCCGCCACCGCCGCCGCTCGGCGTTTTTTTGGCGAATTTTGCGACCACGGTCACGTCCTCCGTGACGGTGAAGGTGTACTGCAAACCGGTATAGACCAAGCGGTTTCCGACATACCAGCCGGACAGCGTATAATTGGAGTTCGGTGTTGCGACAAGCGTCACCGACTCGCCGTATTCATATTCGCCGCCCTCAGAAACCGTTCCGCTGCCGGAGGCTTCCGTCTTGACCGTATAGGTGCTTGTTTCACCGACGGTCGTTTCGGTTTTCCATTCGAAGTTGTTGATTAAAATCGAGGAGCCGTTTTCGGTTTGTGCTTCCAAAACCACCGTAATCGGGTATTTTCCGAAAGCGGCCTCTTCGTTCACCGTAAAGGTGTAAGCAAGCAGCTCGGACAACGACGATGCCTGCAAAGGCGTTTCGAATTTCCAAGAGGACACCGCTTTGCCGGCCGTTTGGGTATCCGTGCCGAGGAAGCTGTCTTCATACGCCGTGCAGGCGGCGTTTTTCAGCGTGAATACGGCCGGGTCATAGGTGGCCGTCATACGCATTTCGCTGAAATGGTAAGCGTCGCCGAGCGTATAGGTGAGTGTGAATTCGGACTGCCGCTTAAGACGAATGCCGGACGTGCCCGTAAAGTTCGGAACGACCACATTCACCGTCATTTCGGCCTTGGGTTTGCCGCTTGTGGTGACACGGATAGTCGTCGAGCCTTCGGAAAGCGCCAAGAGCGTGCCGTTTTCGGCATCCACACGGACAACCTTGGGGTTGTCGCTGGTAAAGGTTAACGTATCGCCGTGGTCGGCCGGTTCGGCTTTATAGGCGAGCGTCGTTGTTTCGCCGGACACAAGCGTTAACTTAGATTGTTCAAAGGAAATCGATGTAATCGGGCGATAGACCGTTAATTCATACGAAGCGGTGATGGTTCCGTCGGTGTTCGAAGCCGTGATAACAGCCATGCCGACGCCCAAAGCCTTGACCGTTCCGGAAGCGTCCACCGTGGCGACCTCTTGGTTATCGCTGGTATAAAGCACTTTTTCGGAGGGTCTTGCCGGTGTGCAGGTGGCCGTGAAGGCTTGGCTGTCGCCGAGCGGAAGGACTTGGGCGGGATTTTTGAAGGTGATGTTTTGGATCACGGCATAAGAGCCGTTATAGGTTTTGAACTGTGTGATGGCTCTTGTCAGAGCGGTGTCCTGTGCGGACAGGCGGTCATCCGACTGCGGTTCGGTCTTGTGCTTGATGAGCAGTGCCTCTGCTTCATTGAAAGCCGCGCGGAACTTGTCCGCCGACGCTTGCGTACACCACATTTTATCCTGCGGCACGTTTACCGAGCTGTCGGCAATCAGAATGTCGCCGTTGTCTAGTTTATCGATATCGACTTTCGCCTTCAGATAGGTGGAAAACAGCTTTTCGGCCGTACCCGTATACGCCGAACCGCCCTTTACCGTGATATCAAACGATTTCGAAAACGGCTGCTTGCGGCTCGATTTCGGATCGGTATACGAGCTTGCAACGGTCAAGGTATATTGCAGATCCTCGGAAAGTCCCGGAACATCCGGCGGATAAAACTCCATCACCGACGCATTTCCGACCAATTGCTGCGGCTTGCCGACAACGGTGCCGTAGATCTGCACATAGCTGTAGGTATACGAATCCTCGATGACGTTGCCGTATTGGTCGAACGTTTTAGCTTCGATATGCAAGCTTTCCGGATCAAAGACCGTAGTATCCGTATCGGTTTTGGCGACAATGTAATACGAGCTGTAGGCCGTTCCGTCAACCGTGACCTCCATGGAGGTCGGAACCGACGAAGCGTGCTTGACCTTGATGTCAGCCGTGCGGACAATGTCGCCGCAGGCAATCGAGAAGGTATAAACGCCTTCCTCAAGCGACGGGCGAAGCGCAATGGCATTGCCGGAAGCGAGAATTTCGATGGCATCGCCCTCATACCCGACAATCGTGCGTTTGGCAAAGGAAGGCAGCTTTGCCGCAAAGCCGAACGAATCGACCGCCTTTACCGTGTAGCGCACATAGGTCGGTTCGTTGCCGCCCTTCAAGGTGTATTCTTCGGCATCCAGCGTGAGCGAAAAATCGGCCAAATCCTTGGCGTCTCCTGCCTTTGCATAACACAGGGCAAGCGGCTTTTTGCTTGCGGCGGAGGAAAGAAAGACCGTGCCGTCCTTGTAGCTCATCGGCACAAAGGAAAGCAAAACGTTTCCGTTTTCGTCGGCACGCACATGGTTATAGTATAACACATTGCCGTCGGCGGCAGAAAGCGTTGGCGTATCCGATTCGGTATACGTTCCGGCAAGCATGAACACAAGATAGGATGCGTGCGGCTCACCCTCCGCATAGGTGTAGTTGTAGGCACCGGTAACGCTGTCCGGAAGCAGCTCCGGCAAGGGCGACTCATCCGCTGCGGCACAGCCCGCAGCAAAAACGCCGATGAGAAGTACCGCAAGCAAAACAAGACGAAAAGGCTTATGTATGGCTTTCATAGCACGAGTAACCTCCGATAAGGAAAAATCAGAATTCTGTCGATAATATAACAGTTTCAGTATAACACAAAGTGTTTGTTCTGTCAAATCTTTTTTCTGCATTTTCGCCGCATTTTCCGTTTTTGGCACACCGGCAAAAAATACCGCCGTCCAAAAGCAAAAAATGTTTGCAAAAAGGCTGTACAAATCCGAAAAAATCCTGTATAATAAAAGACGAAAAAATCCCGGCAAAGTTCCGTTTCGTTTGCCGGAGGACTCTCGGGAAAGGATATACGATCCATGAAAGCTTTATCGCACCTGCAAAAAAGGCGTTTTTCGGCTCTCCGAGGAGCGGCGGCTCTGTTTTTGGCGGCTTCGGCTGTTGTGGCCGGCATGACAGCGTTTGATGTGCCTGTAGACGCGGCGGACGCGTCCGTGCCGTTTGTACCGCACACGGCTTTTTATGCATCTCCCGCCGTACAGACCGTTCACGTGAAAATCAACGGAATTGCGCCGTCCTTTGCCTATGCGCCGTTTCTTTCGGGCGACTATACCTACATTCCGCTTCGCGCGGTTATGGAACACCTCGGCGCGACGGTCGAATGGATCGAAAGCACCCAAAGCATCGTCATCACCTCGGCCGGCAAAACCATCACCATGACCGTCGATTCGGACGAAATGACCGTAAACGGCGTCAAAAAGACACTGCCGGTCAAAGTGCTTCTCGTGGGCGATGTAACGTATGTGCCGCTTCGCGCCGTTTCCGAATCGCTGGGGGCTGCGGTCGGCTGGGACGACAGCACCCAAACGGTCGGCATCTACACAAACGAAAAAACACATTCCCTCTCGCTCGGTATAAGCAAGGTCGCCATCGGCCAAACCTTCGATTCGTTCACTGCCTTACATGGGCTTCCGACCTATTCGGTGTCGGGCGAAAACGGCCTTATGTGGCACGTGTATGCCAATCCGGCGGCCTTTTTGACAGTCGCCTCGGATGGCGGCATCGTGTGCGCCTACTACACCAACACGCCCGGCTTTTTGACCTCGGAGGGTCTGCAATACGGCTCTGCCGCACCGGACGACGGACGGCAATACGAATATGTGCATACGGGAAACGTCAATATCCATAAATATTACGACACGATTGAAAAGAAGTTATGCGCCGTGTATGTCGCCGCCGACGGCTACTACAATCTGCACGACATCAACGTTTCGCTCACCGGGCAGGCGCGCATCGGGCTTGACATTCTCAACGCCTTCCGTGCCGCCAATCACTTGACCGCACTCACCTGGGACGAAGCCGCCGCCAACTGTTCGACCGACCACGCCGCCTATATGGCGGATATGGGCGAATTGACGCATACCGGGCCCGGCGGCGAAAATGCCATCGAGCGGTATCAGGCGTATAACCCGTCTTTCCGTTGGAAAGCCTGGGGCGAAAACATTTGTGCCGGTGCCAAAAACATTTTCACCTGCATGAACGGCTGGCGCAACTCCCGTCAGCACCGCACGCTGATGCTTTCCGATAAGCAGTATGCCGGTATCGGCATGGTCTATAAACCGCACGGTGCCTATACCTACAGTGCGGCCATGCTGCTTTTGAAATAAATCCCCGGAAGTATTCGATTATTTCCATTCATACTTCAATACATTTTGAAAAAACTTTGGAGGACACGTTGCCATGACGGAACACGAAAAAATCTTTGCCGGAAAAATGTTCAATGCGCGCGGCGCGGAATTAAAAGCCGTCAAACACAAAGCGCACAACCTGTGCGTGGAATACAATATGCTCACCGAGGACAATCCCCGACGCGCGGAAATCCTTCATGAAATGCTCGGCGCACACGGCGAAAACGTGACAATGCAAGGGCCGGTGCAGTTCAATTACGGCATGCATACCAAAGTCGGCTCGAATTTCTTTGCCAATTATAACTTCATCGTCCAGGATGACGGCGGCGTCACCATCGGCGACAACTTTATGGCAGGTCCGAATGTCACGCTCTCCACGCCGCTGCATCCGCTTTCGGGCAGACAGCGTGCCGGTATGGTCAACGAAAAGGGCGAGACCTTTATCCCGTGCTATGCAAAGCCCATCACCATCGGCAACGATGTGTGGCTGTGTGCCGGTGTGGTGGTCTGTGCCGGTGTCACCATCGGCGACGGCGCGGTCATCGGTGCGAGCAGCGTCGTGACGCACGACATTCCGGCCGGGGTGCTTGCCTATGGCGTGCCCTGCCGCGTGATCCGCGAGATTACCGAAGAGGATGAAAAAGCTATGGAGGCACTCATTTAACCACAGCGTCCGGAGTTTTATGTAGGAACGCGATCCGTCACGACTGCTTCAAAGGAGCTAAAGTATGTTTGGTGCTTTTATCGGTGATATCGTCGGCTCAAAATACGAATTCAACAACATTAAAACGAAGGATTTTCCTCTTTTCTCTCCGGGATGTGATTACACCGACGACTCGATTATGACAGTCGCTGTCGCAAAGGCACTTTTACAAAGCTTTGCGGAGCAGTCCGAAAAGAAGGAAAACAGAAAGAGCTTTGAAAAGATCCTTGTTGCAACAATGCAGGATTTCGGGAAACGGTATCCCCATCCTACCGGTGCTTATGGCAGTATGTTTGCAGTATGGCTTCGCAGCCAAGACCCCAAACCCTATGAAAGCTTCGGCAACGGTGCTGCCATGCGTGTTTCTCCCTGCGGACTGGCAGCGCTCACACTGGACGAAGCCTTGGCCTTGGCGCGTGCCAGTGCTTGCGTGAGCCATAATCATCCGGAGGGCATCAAAGGCGCACAAGCGGTCAGCGCAGCCATCTTTTTGGCAAAGTGCGGTAAATCAAAAGAAGACATCCGGCAATACATAAGCGAGCATTTTTACAATTTGGATTTTACGCTGGATTCCATCCGAAGCACATATACCTTTGACGGTTCTTGCCAAGGCTCTGTGCCGCAGGCAATCGTCGCTTTTTTGGAATCGGAAAGCTTTGAAGACGCGATTCGCAATAGTATTTCCATCGGCGGCGATTGTGACACAACCGGCGCCATCACCGGATCGATCGCTTGGATCTACTATGCCGGGTACAGCGATTGGGTCACCGGTCGTTTTAACGACCCCATGCAAAGAATCAAAACCCAGGCAACGACCTATCTTCCGCAAGAATTTCTCGACATTGCCGAAGAATTTCGAAGTGTATGTAAAAAACGGCACGAAGTCTATGAACGTACCGGTGTCTGCACGCCGCTATAGAATCACAGCGAATAAGAAAAATACCGGGCAGAGTGAATGTTCCTCTGCCCGGTAAAATATGCCCTTTCCAAATAAGCAAAGCGGGAACGCCGCCTTTTGCAAACCATTATTTTTTCGCCTGCCGGCACATTTCTTTGAGTGCATCCATGGCTTCGGACAGGCTGCCGACCGCATCAATCAGCCCGATATCCACCGCGCGAAGCCCGTCAATGACCGTGCCGATATCGGCGGCAAGCTCGTCCGTCTCCAGCATCAGACTGCGCAAAACCTGCTCGGAAACGTGCGAGTTTTTCACAATAAAATCGATGATACGCTCCTGCATCCGCATAAAATACGTGAAGGTCTGCGGCACGCCGATGACAAGCCCGTTCATGCGAACCGGATGAATGGTCATGGTCGCTGACGGCACGATGAACGATTTTTTGGCGCATACGGCAAGCGGCACGCCGATCGAATGGCCGCCGCCGAGCACCAGCGATACCGTCGGCTTTTTCATGCCGGATATCAGCTCGGCAATGGCAAGACCGGCCTCCACATCGCCGCCGACCGTGTTGATGAGCACCAAAAGGCCGTCAATGTCCGCGCTTTCCTCCACGCCGACAAGCTGCGGAATCACGTGTTCGTATTTGGTGGTTTTGGTTTGTCCCGAAAGCAGATAATGCCCTTCAATCTGCCCGGCAATCACCAAAGAATGGATGGTGACATCGTCTTTTTTGGTGGTAATGCTGCCGCTGTCGGAAATGTTGCCGAATTGCAGCTCCTGCTTTTTTGCTTGGCGGATTTCTTCGTTTTCGGCTTCCGGTTCGGTTTCTTTTTTGCCGCTGTCGTCCGGCTGTTCGGTGTCGGCATCGTTTGTGTAGGGATTTTCGGGTAAATGTCTGCCGGTTGTGTTCATATGCACCGCTCCTGTTAACTTTTTTTCATAGTATTTCCGGACAGACGGCGAATATACTTGCGGCGAAGAGAATTGAGAATTGAAAATTGACAATTGAAAGTTGAAAATTAGGGAACGGTTTTTAGGCAAAGCTTCGTGCACTGATAGTGGCGGCGGCGACAATTGCCTTCCCTGTGTAAGGGAAGGTAGCGCGCGAAGCGTGCCGGAAGGGTTGTTTGAAATTCCGATACATCTAAACAAACCATACTTTTGCCGCGATCGGAAATTATGCTTCAGCCAAGCCTTCGGCAACGCCGAGAATGATAATACCGGCAAAAACCACGGCAATCGACGCATAATGCTTCCACGAAAGCTTTTCCTTTAAGAAGATGCGGCTCCATAAAACCGACGCCGCGCAATACGCCGAAATAACGGGTGCTGCGGCAACGGCATTCGCCGAAAGCGCATAAATATACGCTAACTGGCCGATGGTTTCGCACACCGCACCAATGCCCTTAAAGCCCTCGGCTTTGATAACGATGGTATCCTTGCGGATGATGAAAACATAAATTGCCGCCACAAGCGCCATAAAGAGGAAGGTTAATTCATATGCCACATTGGCGGTATCCTCCGGCAGATAGTGGAAAATATTCGGCAAAACCGTGTTTTCTTCGTCTAAAATCATGGTATCGAAGAACGAACCGAGCGCATCGATGATACAATATAAAATCGGCAGCAGAATGGCAAGCACGCTCTTGGAGTATTTGACATTCGCCTTGCTCTGACGCGCCCTGCGCGCTTCTTCATTTTCGGTGTATTCCGAAATGCCGAGCAATAACACACCGACACAAACCAAAACAACGCCGACCGTCGAAAGGCCGTCAATGGTCTGTCCGAGTACCAAAAAACATAAAATGGCGGCAAGTGCGCCGGAAGAGTTGCAAATCGGCGAAGAAACCGAAAGCTCAATGTAACGCAGCGTCACATAGCCGAAAATCATGGACAAAATGTACATGCTGGATGCCGGCAGATAATAAAGGATCGCCTGAAACGATACCGGCGTACCGGTAAGCATTTCGATGATCGCATGAATACCCATCACAAGACCGACGGCAATGACCATCTTCCAATGACTGTATTTGTCGTTCGGCTTCGAGCCCATTTTGCTGAATAAATCCGAACCGCTCCAAAAAAGCAGCGCCGTCAGCGCTAAAATTAACCACATAGGTCTGTTTTCCTCCTGAAATTGAAATGCTTCATTATTTTACCAAATAAATGTAAATAAATCAAGTGCTTGACGGCAGATTTCAGGAGTTTGAGAAAAAAACGTCCGGCAAGGGAAACTTGGCGGACGTTAAGCTAAAAATAATATTTACAATTTACATCTTTGTAATAATGACCTTTTGCTCGGCTTCACTCCAGTCAACACTTGCACCGAGTGCTTCTGCAATTAAACGAACGGGCATAAAGGTGCGGTTTTGGTCAACAAAGGCAGGAGCTTCCAAAGCAACGGATTGTCCGTTTATTTGCGCATTTGCCGCGCCGATGGTAATGAGAATTGTGACATCCTCTTGGTTTTGATTTTTTCCGGTAATGGTAACAAGCTGTTTTTCTTCATTCCACGCGACCGCCGCTCCCAAGTTTTCAGCCAAAAACCGTACCGGAAGCAAAAAGCACTGTCAAAAGAAATGTGAAAAAACAGAACTCCAAAATTTCTTCATAGGTCAATTCTCCTTTGATGACAAAATTTCTTTTTATTGTATCTACAATTATACATGCTTCATCTCAAAGCGCAAGCTTTTCCGACAAAAACGCCACATCTTATTTCGCGCCGTCATAATCCCCTCTCCCCTCACATACACTGGTACAAAGACCACAAGGAGGACGCATTATGACGCAGAACATTTACAACGATATTGCCGAACGGACGCACGGCGACATTTACATCGGCGTGGTAGGGCCGGTGCGCACCGGCAAATCCACCTTTATCAAACGCTTTATGGACACTCTTGTACTTCCCAATATGGACGATGAACACGCCAAAAGCCGCGCACAAGACGAGCTTCCGCAGAGTGCTGCCGGAAAGACGGTCATGACCACCGAGCCGAAATTCATTCCCAATGAGGCTGTCACGCTTCATTTGGGCGACAATGCCGCCTTTCGCGTCAAAATGATCGACTGCGTCGGCTACATTGTGCCGGGTGCGATGGGACTGACCGAAGAAGGCAAGCCGCGCATGGTCATGACGCCTTGGGCGGCAGAGCCTATGCCGTTTGAAAAGGCCGCCGAGATCGGCACAAAAAAGGTCATCAACGAGCATTCCACCATCGGCATTTTGGTCACGACCGACGGCAGCATCGGCGAGCTGCCGCGCGAGAATTATGTGGAGGCAGAAACGCGCGTTATTGAAGAATTAAAGGCGCAGAACAAGCCGTTTGTCATCATTCTCAATTCCGCAACGCCATCGGCTGAAAGCTCGGTAAGTCTTGCGGTGGAATTGGAGGACAAATACCATGTGCCGGTAGCGCTTGTGAGCTGTCTTGATTTGGACGAAGAGGACATCCGCAAAATTTTGGAGCTTGTGTTATTGGAATTTCCCATCAAAGAGTTGCGCTTTGAGCTGCCGCATTTTATGAACTGTTTGGAGGAAAGTCATCCGTTAAAGAAAAATCTGATTGCCGAAATCGCCCGGCGTGCCGAGACGATCGAAAAGGTCGGTGAGGTCAAGAGCACGTTTGACGACTTAACCGAGGATGAATACGGCGCGACGGTAGAGCTTGTGCAGATCGATCTTGCCACGGGTGCGGCGTTGCTTGCCGTCAATGTGCCGGAGGAGGCGTTTTACCGCATTTTAGGCGACAAGACCGGCTTTGAAATCGACGATGAAGAATCGCTGCTTTCGACGTTAACCGAGCTTTCGGAAATGAAGAAGAAATTTGAAAAATTCGAGTCTGCCATCCGGCAGGTGAATGACACCGGCTACGGCATTGTGACGCCGAGTGTAGAGGATATGACGCTCGAAGAACCGGAGATTGTCAAACAGCCGGGCGGCTATGGTGTGAGACTGCGTGCGTCGGCACCGTCGATTCATATGATTAAAGCCAATATTCAGACAGAGGTCAATCCGATTGTTGGCAGTGAAAAGCAATCGGAAGACATGGTGAAATTCTTACTCAAAGGCTTTGAGGAAAACCCGGCCAGCATTTGGGAATCCAATATGTTCGGCAAATCCTTGCACGAATTGGTGGGCGAAGGGCTGAACGCAAAGCTTGCGCATATGCCGCTCGACGCGCGCATGAAATTAACCGACACGCTGCAAAAAATCATCAATGACGGCGCCGGTGGGTTGATTTGCATCTTGCTGTGAAAAGGAAAATCCGCGGCTTTGCACCGCGGATTTTTGAATTTGTGCTGTTGCATTATTATGATTTGGTTATCAAATCCCGGTAGTTATGTCAATTTGAGACACATTATCATTCTCATCAAATCTAAACCGCACCCAGGTATCTCCCTCAATAATTCCAAATTCATCATTGGGTAAGTCTTTAATTTTACGTATATGCCTATAAACACTTTCTATCTTTTTTCGTGATGTACCTACGCCAATTTTCCAAATTCCGAATGTATATTGATTACCTGTAACGGAAACACATTCAAACGCACCGGTTTCAAGTTGTGAACCATATCTTATTGTCAATCCATCATAGTACAGAATCCACTTTTGGGCATCGTTTTGTTCAATGCTCAAAGGCTCGCCTTTATTTTGAACAATACTGTCATACAGATGACTTTGTCCTATCCCAAGTTTTGAAAAATAATTTGTTTGGTACACCAACGGGTGAAAACAAAAATATATTAATACAAGCAAGACAATAATTGCTATAATACAGTATTTTTTCATATATACCGCCTTTCAGAAATACCTATTTCATGACTTGATAAACGCCTTGGAAATATGCGCTGAGTGAAGCATTTATCCCATGATATCAACCAAAATGTTCTGAAACTCAAACACCCAAGGCATAACCGGTTCTATCGGTTTCTTATGCTCATTCCATGCAAGAAATTTCAATTCATAGTAACCAGCTTCATTTTCGGAAAGCGAAAGCGAGAACACCTGACACCCCACACATTTCGAAATCAAATTCTTGTCCAACGGCTCACGGTTTCGGAATTTCAGCCGACATTTTTTCTTGCCGCCGCGCGCGGATATAACAAGAGAAACATCGTTTTTGGGACTCTCGGTAAAATAAGCAATTTCGGCTCCGACAAACCAGCTTTGCGCACATTCCGCGAGTTTCCGTATGCTGTCATTGGAACTTTGGTCATATTTATCCCATGGATCGACCGGTTTATACGGCAAAATCTCCACATGAATCTCTTTGAATTCAAATCTGACCGTCATGAAATTTCCTTTTGGACTGTTAACCAAGTCAAGCTCCAGTGTATAAGAACCGTCATCGCTTTTCCGAAACTCAATTTCCGTTACGACACAGCCGGCACATTGTTTGATTTTTTCTTCGTTTAAGGGGACAATGTTCCGGAACTGCATGACGCATTGTTTTGTACCGCAATCGCTTGGAATGGCAAGATCAACCACGTTGTCCGAATCCACCGTACAGCGCGTTATCTTCCTATCATAAAACCAGTCCTCGGCGCATTCGGCAAGCTGCCTTATATCGGCATTGGGACTGTGTTTCAGGTCTTCGATTTCCTCCAACGCCTCCTCTTCCGCCTGTTTCTGCATTCCGCGGCAGCAAGCGGCATACTCTTTTATTTTTTCAAAGTCTTTTTCCGAAACCAAGCCGGTTACCGGGTCAAGCATTTTTTGAACTTCATCCTTGAAATAAGCGTCATTCTTCCTGTAACTCTCCAATAGGGTTTGATAAAAGGAACTGTGTACAGCCGTTTCTGCGTACTCACGGTAACTCTCGCAGGTGGCTACGTGGTTCAAAAAATTCAAGGAGTTGGCTAATTTGGATGTGAAGTGATTCATATGATCCCTCTTTCAGACCTGTCTATCACAAAAAACGATAAGACGTTTCTGTCCCAATGCTTTGCTTGTAAGAAAAGCCTGCCGCTTTTAATGATTTTCAGAATCCGTTTCCGTCGTTTCAAACGCTCCCAACGCCGTAAGCACGTCGGTTATGGCCTGTCGGAGATGTTTGGAATGCACCGTTTTCGTTTCCTCGTCGGCAAAGATTTGCACACCGTTTTTGGTCAAAACAAGGCTGTTATGGATATACCCGTCGTAAAAAAAGAATTGCCGTCCCAGCTGAATTTTGCCGGATGTTTTTTTAGGCGAATCTTCAATGAATACCCGAACGATGATTTTATTGTTTTTTATATCGTTTGGATGGGAGAAGCCTTCCCAACTTGCATCAAAATAAGCATACTTTCCGTCAAGGTGACTTCCATCCAACTGGCTATAATCCCGTTTCAACGCATTTTCAATGGCGACAGTGTTAATCTTTTTGAAATCCGACTTGGAAATATCCGCTCCGAGAATGAGCGGATTTATAAACAGCATATACAGTATGACTATGCATATGGCTTTCCATATCCATTGTCTGTGATCCAATATTTTCTGATAGAATGATTCTTTCATTATTTTACTCCTATCCATTCTGTGCGCTTCTGTGCACCTGTTTCCGAACAATTAAGATTTGTCTTTATTGTTTGTGTTGTTCTTAGGACGAACGAAATAAATATTATCTTTTATTGGATAATCCTCATATCCCAAATGATATAACAAATATTCACCACTTTTCTGATGAAGATAGACTGTTCCATCAATCACTGTGTACAAACCACAATACTTTTCTGAATTGCTGAGCCGCAGCTCACGTTCCAAATCCAGATCCGTGAGCGCAATCCACTGATAGTTCTCGTTGTCAGCTTCCGGAAACGTAATGCGAAAATGTTTATTCTCATGTACCAGATCAATGCTCCCATCGGCCTCATTTTGTGAATATGTTGCTCCAAGCGCATCCAAGAGAGAAAACAACGGAAACAGCAACGATCCTTTCGATAACAGAATCGGCGGATTCAAGTCGATTAAGTCATCTTCCATTTGAAGCGACCATCTTTGCAAATCGTTTGAATTATACCACGGCTCATCCAAAGAGAAGAAGCAGATTCCCTCTCCGGAAGTGTACGAAAAGGAAATGTAAGTCTTTTGTTCCGGTGTGTATACAAAAATCCTCTTTATCCCTTCGTTTTCCGGATGTTCTGTGTCTTCTATACACATATTCAGGTTCAAATAATATTCTGTTTCGGATGTTGTAACCGTCACTAAAGTAGTTTCGTAGGATTGTTTTTCACCGGAATGATAGTCGCTGCCACCGGATAACTCCCGTGTTTGGATTTCCAAACTGTCTTTTCCGTATGTCTCAAGCAATTTGTCCGTTTTTTCTTTCAAATCAGGCACATTCATTTTAACCTCTTCGGAAAAGAGTTGGTAAAGCTTTTGCGAGTCACGGTTAGCAATTGCATCACATACATTTTTTGCGATTTTTTCTTGTGGAGAGGTGAGTTGAATCAGACGTTGGAAAGGGTTATCACCACAAGAAGTCAAGGTTAAAAGCAGAATACTCATAACAATGATGATACAAACGATAGAAAACGTTTTTTTCATAAAAGACCTCCTAGTCAAATGCGATATCCTACGGTGTCAAAGCGTCAAAAAAGTCAACAGACGTCCTCAGCAAAACTTCAATCTGCATTAGGCGTCCATTCTGCCCGTTCCGGGAAAGGGTCATTGAACACCCAGCTTTTTTCCCAGTTTACCAACCGAATCCCATTTTCCGGATTGCGATAATACCGGCAATCGATATGAATGCAGAACATCAATAAAAGTGCCGTATCCGGTTCTGCGTTTTCCTCATAAAGAATCCGGTACTTGTTATGCTCGGCATAACTGTAATGTTCTTTTTGAAACACGGCGATTTGCTCGTTGTTTTTCAACAAAGAAAAAATGTCGTTCGTATGCCCTCTTAGCTCATAGCAATCCTCATCCAGATAGAAATACGTGGCTCTGTCCCCAAAACGATACTCGCTGTATCCACAGATTTTCTCATTTTTCAAGATCTCATACGAACGCAGAGCGGATGGATAAATCAACGGAAACAAGCCAAAGATCACGTGCAGCAAAACGTTCTTCTGCCGGAACACATATCCGACATCGTCGGTTCTTACAGAAAGCTTTTGCGGTAATAATCCAAAGGTATGATTCGCAATACCTTCGACAAATGCTTTTTCCTGCACGGTATAGTGCTTCTTTCCGGAGGACAGACTGCGAATGATATGTAATGTCATTGGTTGCGTACTCCTTGTTGTTCAACACACCGTTGATAGCATTTCCTCTTTTCTATTCTCTTGTACTATACAAGTATGAATTTCCGCCTACACGCTGTATTTCTTTGATTCCCGACAAGACATCATTAGAGCTATCGTTAATAAACAGAATCCCCTCTTCATCATCGACATCGCCGCTGACAATAAAATACACGATTGCATCCTTTTTTCGAATCCCCAAAATCTTGACCGGAATTTTGGTATCCGTCAGCGGAATTTCTTTTACAGGCATATGTTCTTTATCAAACAAAACAAGCGTATCCTCTTGGATTTGCCCACTGTGAAAATCAACGTCTTTCACCATTTGATTGATTTTATAACAGGATTCTTTTAACATTTGTCTGTCTTTATTTTTCCAATCTCCGCAAGCAAACAGTGTTAACAGCCCTGCCGCAAGGAGTACTAACCACAAGTATCGATTGATCGTTTTCATACGATACCTCCAATAGAAAATTTCACTTTCTGCCAAATATCCCCTTCATATTCACATTCTACCATAGCATGAACGCTTTGTCAAGCGATTGTCGGCATCGCAGAAAAAGCTGTGTACAGACTGATTCATGGCAAACTTCCATCCTACAAACCAATCCCGGTTATTTGACAAAAACATCTTGCAAAACCCGAAAAAAACGTGTATAATGCCCATATACATTCCGGGAGTGAAAAAATATGGACATACAGGCAATTCTTTTTGACAAAGACGGAACGCTCATGAAATTTGACGGCTATTGGGTCGAGGTTTCCCATCACGCCATAAACGATATTTTGCGGCAGATTGGCCGAGAGGATATTCCGACAGAGCGGCTGCTTGCGGCTTTGGGTGTGAAGGACGGGATTTCGGACACGGACGGGCTTTTGTGCAAGGGCACCTACGAACAAATCGGTTTGGCACTAAACGCGGTTTTGCGAGAGTACGGCGCGGATGTTTCGGAAGCGGATAGCATCCAAATGACGCTTGCGGCATATGACAAAAATGCGGACACCGGGAAAGTGGAGCCGGTCTGCGAAAACCTTCGAGAGGTTCTGCTAAGCTTAAAAAGAAGCGGCAGAAAGCTTGCCGTTGTGACGACCGACAACGCGCTTATCACCGCCAAATGCCTGGAGAAATTAGGCATTGCGGACGTATTTGACAAGGTTTATACCGACGACGGTCAAAACCCGGCCAAACCCGATCCGTGGTGTGCAAAGGATTTCCTGAGCCGCTGCGGCACCATGCCGCAAAACGCGCTTATGGTCGGCGACACCATGACCGACGTACGTTTTGCACGAAATGCAGGCATTTCCGTCATCGGTGTCGGCGAAAAGCCGGACGGCCGAGAACGGCTTATGCCGTATGCGGATGCGGTGCTTCCGGACATTTCGCACCTTGCGGATTTCATAGCGGAGGCATAACCATGCTTTGCGGTATTTTTGCCGGAATCGCCTGGGCGTTGGAAACGGTGATTCTCGGCATGGCTTTATCCATGACACCGTTTGTTTCGGATTCACAAGCCATCTTTTTAGCGCCGTTTGTAAGCACCTTTCTCCATGACGCGATGTCCGCGCTGTTTTTGCTTTGCGTGAACGGATGGAAAGGCCGATTAAAAGCGATTTTCGGGATATGCAAAACAAGGACTTTTCCGCTACTTCTTGTCTCCTCGGCCATCGGCGGCCCGATCGGCATGACCGGCTATGTGCTGGCGGTCAAGTATATGGGTGCATCGGTCGGTGCGGTGGCAAGTGCGATTTATCCGGCGATCGGCGCGGTTTTGGCGTATGTATTCTTAAAAGAAAAAATCCGGTGGTATCAATGGATTTTCTTACTCTGCACGCTGTGTGGCGTGTGGGGCTTAAGCGCTTCGCCGGAGCTTGCGATCAAAAATTTCGGGATTGGTTTACTCGGTGTGTTCATGTGTTCGTTCGGCTGGGGAACGGAAGGTGTGATTTTATCAAAATGTATGCGCGAAAAAGGCATTACAAGCGGCGATGCGCTGCAATTGCGCCAACTTGTGTCGGCGTTGATTTACGGCCTTATCCTTCTTCCCTGCCTAAAGGGCTGGCACTTTACCGCAGGCTTATTCTCGGCATCCGGCATTCCGGTTCTTGCGACGATTGCCGCGGCGGCGTTTTTTGCAACAGTTTCTTACTTATTATATTATCGGGCAATCGCGGCACTCGGTACGGCCAAAGCCATGGGGTTAAACATCACCTACACGGCCTGGGCGATGTTCTTTTCCGTGGTGCTGTTGCGTGATACGGGTGTTTTGAATGTCAGAACCATCGCCTGTGCGCTGTTGGTGGTCGTATGCGGCATTTTGGCAGCGGTGGATTTGAAGGAACTCCTAAAAAAGAGCTGACATAAAAGCGGCAACGCTTCATTTTTGTGTTTTGACAAGGCCAAATGGAAAAACAAGCTCCCAAAATCCGCTTTTGGGGCGTTTTTCTCTTAGCTATATCAAATTTGGAATAGACTTATGTAAAAACTGCATTAAATCTTACGCTTTTCACCGCAAAGAACGACAAAAAACCATGGTTTTTATGCACATTTGTGCGCGCTTTTGCCGCTTTTTGTCGGAGTCTGTCAAAGCGTGTCGAACCCTGTCGAACGATTCCTCTTGCAAATGCCACTGTATATGGTATATAATAGATTCACAAGCACAATATATATGAATTTCGGAGGAATAAAATATGACAGAGGCACCAAAAATCGGTTTTTTATGCACCGGCAAAACGCCGTTGGAACTTGCTGTTTCCATCCATTGCCAAAGCAAAATGAGTCCCGTTTTAACGGAAGCCGGTTATGCGGTCGGCGGCTGTTATACCGAAATTTTCGACGGCTCCGGCCCGGAAAAAATCAAGCGCGCCGGAAAAACGCTTGAATATCTCTGCCGCTCCAACGATGCGGTGTTCACACTCGGCTGTGAGGGCTTTTCGGCCGGTGATGTGATTCCGGAGTTAACCGAAGTGGTCTGCACAGGAAGTGCTTCCTATTTTACCGCCGTGCTTTGCGGCGCCAAAGAGCTTTCTTGCGCAGACAAGCCCTCTCCGGCAGAAAAACGGTCTTGCGGCAGATCCTCCGGCTGCGACCGTCTATATTCCGATGAAAGCCGTTTCGGCGATTCCTTCCGGCCGCGCACACTGCGGCAAAATGCGCCCATGCCGTTTGCCGAAAAGCTGCGCAAAGCACTTAAGCGCATCGATCGCGAAAACCGGCTCTCGGAAATGCCGTCGGATATGAGCCGTAGCGGACAAAACACCGAAACGCCGCGGACAGCCTACAACAGCCCTTCGCGCGTGACAAACGGTTCCGCCATGCGCATTTTTGCCGGTTTGCGCGACCGAACCGGTGAGAAAGACATCCGTGCGGCTGACGGCGAAACGCTTCGCGGCGGTATTCCTGCCGACTGCGGCCGGTATGCCGCGCATACGTCTCCGGAAGCTGACGCACACGTGTTCAAAATGCCTCCGTCCCGTGCACGTGCCGGACTTTTGGACAAATCACTGCTTTTGAACTTCTCCAACGATGCCGATACGGTGCTTCCGCTGTTGAAAGCTCTTTTGCCGGCCATTGGGTTCTCCGTTTTCAATTTGTCCGGAAAAAGTGCCGCTTCTTACGCTAATTTTGAAAAAACGTTGAAAAAATCCGCCGGAATCGACAATTCTTTTGAATTCCTGCACGCTGTTAACGGATAGGACTTTATATATTTACGTATGATTCACCAAAATCAAAAAGAAATCGTATATAATTAACTCATGAAATAGCAAATGTAAAAATTCTATAAAACGGAGGATAAAAAAGCAATGGGCTACAAAATTCTTATTGCAGATGATGATACAAATATCTGCGACCTTTTGAAGATTTATCTTGAAAACGAAGGCTACGAGACCGTGACCGCCTATGACGGTATCAAAGCACTCAGTGCCTTTAAGATTTATGAACCGGATCTTGTGCTTTTGGACATTATGATGCCGCGCAAGGATGGCTGGCAGGTATGCCGTGAGATTCGCGAAATGTCCTCCAAGCCGATCATCATGGTGACGGCCAAGGGCGAAGTGTTCGACAAGGTGCTCGGTCTGGAGCTGGGCGCGGACGACTTTATCACAAAGCCGTTCGACATGAAGGAAGTTTCGGCACGCGTCAAAGCCGTTCTTCGCCGCTATTCCGGTCACGATACCGACGACAGCGAAGTCATCAAGTTTGACAATCTCGAAATCAGCTTGCAGAAATACGAGCTGAAGCTTGCCGGCAAGCCGGTGGACATCCCCCCGAAGGAATTAGAACTTCTCTACTTCCTCACCTCCAACTACAACCGCGTCTTTACACGCGACCAACTGCTTGACAAGGTTTGGGGCTTTGATTACCTCGGCGACAGCCGTACCGTGGATGTACACGTAAAGCGTCTTCGTGAGAAGCTTGACGGTGTATCCGACAAGTGGACCATCAAAACGGTTTGGGGCGTCGGCTACAAATTTGAACTTTTGCAGCAGTAAATCACTGTTGTTAAACAAACGACAAAAGCGTCGTCACCGATGTGTGACGGCGTTTTTTGCAAAATACGGCATTTTGCCTTGACTTTTTTGCTTCAATCGGGTACAATGATAGTATTATGGGAGACGTATAGCCCGTTTTGTATAATTTTTGCAGCAAACAGCAAGGACGGTTGGTATGTACTATTATTTGAACGGAACATTGGCAGTTTTGGAACCGGATCGCGCGGTCATCGACTGCGGCGGCGTGGGATATCTTGTTTCGATCACGCGCAAGACCTATGACAGCCTTGCCGCCGGCGGCGCGTTTACGGCGTCGGGCAACACGGTCGGCAAAAATGCCAAGCTGTTCACACACTATGTGGTGCGCGAGGATGCCGCCGAGCTCTATGGCTTCTATTCGGAACGCGAGCGCGACCTCTTCAAGCTGCTCCTCGGCGTTTCCGGAGTCGGTCCTAAAGCCGCGCTTGCCGTTCTATCGGTGCTTTCGCCGGACGATTTTATCGCGGCGGTTGCTTCGCAGGACGCGCGTGCCATTTCCGCCGCCCAAGGCGTGGGACTCAAATCCGCCCAAAAGATGATTTTAGAGCTTAAAGACAAGCTCACCGCATGGGGCACGTCCGAAGACCTACCGCAAGGAATCGCCGAAACGCCGCATGCCGGAAACGATATGTTCAAAGAAGCGGTCAACGCACTTGTGGTTCTCGGCTATTCCCGTCAGGAGGCCGTGACCGCCATCCGCAAGGCAAGCGGTGCAACACTGGAGGAACTCATTCGTTCGGCACTCACAAAGCTGATGTAATGCATAAAATAGGAAGAAAAAATGATAAAAAGCAACAGAGACAAAAATTACGAGGAAGAGGAATTCGACTTTGAAAGCCGCATTGTTTCCTCTTCGGAAACGCCCGAGGACTACGAAGCCGAGCTTTCTCTTCGTCCGAAGACCTTAAAGGATTATGTCGGGCAGAAGAAAATCAAGGAAAAACTGTCCATTTCCCTGCAGGCAGCCAAAATGCGCGGCGAAGCACTCGACCACATTCTGCTGCATGGGCCGCCCGGACTCGGCAAGACCACCCTTTCGACCATCATTGCCGCCGAAATGGGCGTAGACATTCGTATCACATCGGGACCGGCTATCGAAAAGCCCGGTGTGCTTGCGGCGCTTCTTACCAACTTAAAGCCGATGGACATTCTGTTTATCGACGAAATTCACCGTCTGCCGCGGCAGGTCGAGGAAATTCTATATCCGGCTATGGAGGATTACAACCTCGATATCATCACCGGAAAAGGCCCGTCCGCGCGGAGCATCCGTCTGCCGCTGCCGCCGTTTACGCTTGTGGGAGCGACCACGCGTGCCGGTCAGCTTTCCTCGCCGCTTCGCGACCGTTTCGGCAATCTTTACCGGCTCGAATTATACACGCCGGAGGAATTATGCGACATTGTCTGCCGCAGTGCCGATATTTTAGGCGTGACAGCACATCCGGACGGTGCTTACGAAATCGCCCGGCGTTCGCGCGGCACGCCGCGTATCGCTAACCGTATGTTAAAGCGTGTGCGCGATTATGCGCAAGTCAAGGCCGACGGCGTGATCACCAAGCAAGTGGCGTCTGATGCGTTAAATATGCTCGAAGTGGACGAGTTGGGGCTTGACATGACCGACCGCCGGATGCTCTCGGCCATCATCGAATTTTTCGACGGCGGCCCGGTAGGGCTTGAAACACTCGCCTCCACCATCGGCGAAGAAGCCGTGACGCTTGAGGATGTCTACGAGCCGTATTTATTGCAGCTCGGCTTTCTCAACCGCACGCCGCGCGGCCGATGCGCCACACGCGGTGCATATGAGCATCTCGGCTTTGCCTATCCCGAACGGAATGACTTAAAAGCCGCCGCCAAGGCCGAAAAAGCACAGAATGCCACGCTGTTTGACAGCGACGACAGTAAGGAATAACAAACGATCATGACACAAAACAAAAAGCCGGGCAAAGCCGGCAATAAAAACGCAAAAGGCGCAAAAAACTACGGTGCGCGTCCCTTTGCCAAGCCGAACGGCGCAAAAAACGATAAAAGCGCGCCGAACGGCACCAAGCCGTATCACAAGCGGCCGCGCGTCATTACAGACAGTGCGACCGGTGCGGCTCTTGATGTGGACAAACGTCCGAAAAAGGCCAAAAACAAGGATTCCGAGCGCAAAGCGGCCACCGGAAGTGAGCTTGCGCGCGCCATTCAATGGTTTCCGGGACACATGACCAAGGCGATCCGTGAAATCGGCGAAAGTCTCGCCATGGTAGACATTGCCATCGAGCTTTGCGACGCGCGTATCCCGGTTTCCAGCCGCAATCCGAATATTGAAAAGATTCTCGGCGGCAAGCCGTATATTACGCTCATGAACAAATCCTCGCTTGCCGATCCGAACGCCATCGCACGCTGGAAAGAATACTTTGCCGCGCAGGGCAAGACGGTCATCTTTACCGATTGTGTGACCGGAACGGGCATTTGTGAGATACTTCCGGCTATCCGCGAAGCCTTAAAAGAAAAGCTCGCCGCTTACGAACGGCGCGGTATGCGCCGTCTGCCGCGCGCCATGATTTTAGGTGTGACAAATTCCGGAAAATCCACGCTTATCAATAAATTATACGGTTCGCGCAAAGCCAAGGCGCAGGATAAAGCCGGCGTTACGCGTTCCCAACAGTGGGTCACGGTGGAGGGCAGCATTGACCTGCTCGACACGCCCGGTATTTTATGGCCGAAGTTTGACGACGAAACGGTCGGGCTTCATTTGGCTTACACGGGTGCTATCCGCGACGAAATTTTGGATACCGAAGAGATCGCGGTGCTTTTGTGTAAGGAATTGTTTGAAAAATACCCGAATCTGATGATGCAGCGGTTCAAGCTGTCTGCCGACGATGTGAACGACCGGCAGCCATTCGAGATTTTTGAAGCCATCGGCCGCGCCCGTTCGCTTCTCATTTCGGGCGGTGAGGTGGACACACTGCGCACGGCACGTATGCTCATCGATGAATTCCGAGACGGCAAAATCGGGCGCATCACGCTCGAATGGCCGGAAAAAAACAAATAACGTTCCAAAAAAGAAAGGACGCTTGCATATGAAACTCTACTCTTTTCCCGAAAATTATGAAAAAGTCTCCGACGCATTTTCGGTTGTGACCGAAAACGGCGAAAAAATCGGCGTGTACGGCTGCGACGTATCGGCGTTTCCGCTCAATCAGGTTTGGCCGGGCTACCAACGCCCGTTTGAACAGACTGAACCGACCTCTTTTGCCATGTTCGGCTCGGACGGCGAAGCGACGCTTGTCATTACGCCCAAAGAGTCGTTTGAAAGCGTGACGGTTCGTCCGCTCGACAAGAAAATCAAGCCGGAAATACATAGCGGCGCGGTCAAAGTCACCTTTCCGGGCGCCGGTCAGTATTCCGTCGAATTTGACGATATGCACCATGTGCTTACCGTTTTTATCGACCCGGAAAAGGATTTCGGCATCGATGAGAACGACGAAAACGTGCTGTATTTTTCGTCCGGTGTGCATTATTCCGAAGAAATTACGGAGCTTTGCGACAACGAAACGGTCTATTTTGCACCGGGTGCGGTCGTTTACGGCGGCTTTTCCGCGTCGGAAAAGAAAAATATCCGCGTACTCGGCTACGGCATTTTGGATAATTCCAGCATTGAGCGCGGCAAAGGCTCGCCGATCGCGTTTTCGCACTGTGAAAACGTATGGGTGGAGGGCATTACGATCGTCAACTCCTCCTCATGGTCGGCCCATTTTGCAGGCTGCACCAATGTGACTGTGGATAACATCAAGCTCATCGGTATGTGGCGTTACAATTCCGACGGCTGCGACTTCACCAACTGCACCAACGCTGTGCTGCGCAACAGCTATCTTCGCAACTACGACGACTGCATTGTCATCAAAGGTCTTGCCGGAAACACCACGCTTCCGGTGCGCAACGTCTATGCCGAAAACTGCGTGCTGTGGTGCGACTGGGGCCGCGCCATGGAGATCGGTGCGGAGACCTGCGCACCCACCATTTCGGATATCTGCTTTAAGAACATCCATGTCATTCACGGCGATTCGGTCATGATGGACATTCAGCACGGCGACCATGCCGATGTATCGAATATCCGTTTTGAGGATATCTACACCGAATATACCGCCAAAGCCATGGCCGGCAAATTGCAGACCGCGCGTGACGAGGTTTACGTCAATCCCAACGAAAAGCATATGCCGCTGTTGTTTACCATTCTCACCATCCACACCATGTGGTCGCATGACGATGTGACCGGCAACATTGCGGATGTCCGCTTCAAGAACATTTATGTCACCACCGAGGACGGCCGCATTCCGCCGTCCAACATTGCGGCCGCCGCCGACAATACCGAAATCACCGATATTCTCTTTGAAAACGTCTTTGTCAACGGTGTCAAGCAAACCGACAAAAAAGCCCTCGGCATCGATGTCGGAAGCACCTCCGACCTGCCCGAATCGCTCATCGTCGGCGACGGCGACGCTCCCAAAAAGGGCGGCGTTGTCAAAAACGTCGTCCTGCGTTAAGCGTGATGGCGATTTTCCTAAAAATCGTGCTTGCCGCGGCGGTTGTCTGTTTTGCCGCGGCGGTCGTCGGCACGCTCATGTCCCTGCGGCACGTGATACGGCAGTATACGATATCGACCGATAAAATGACCGCCGGAAACTTGCGTCTGATCCTCATTTCCGACCTGCACGCCATGCGGTACGGCAAAAAGCAAGAACATTTACTTTCCGAAATTGCCGCATTAAAGCCGGATTTGCTGTTATTTGCCGGAGATGTGCTTGCCGAGGACAAAGACCGCGCACCGGCCTTGGAGCTTCTCGAAGCACTCGGGAAACGTTACCCTTGCTATTATGTGACGGGCAACCACGAATACCGCTCGGACAAGCCCGACGAGGTACGCGCAATTGTGCGTTCCTACGGCATTACGGTGTTATGCGGCACATCGGTGCTTTGCGACACCGCCTGCGGAAAAATCCGCATTGCCGGGATCGACGACCTGCAAGAAGCAGGCTTCGACGGTGCGCTTGCACAGGCCGAGACGGCACTAAAAGACGATGACGGCATTTTCACCGTGTTTTTGTGCCACCATCCCGAGCTTTCGGTGCGTTTCGCCAAAGAATACGGCAAAGCGTTCGATTTGGCTCTGTCCGGACACGCGCACGGCGGGCAATGGCGCATTCCGGGGCTTATCAACGGCGTTTTCGCACCGCATCAGGGCATTTTCCCGAAATATGCCGGCGGTCTTTACGATTTGGGCGAAAGCCGAACGCTGGTGGTCGGCCGCGGCTTAGGCAAAAGCTTTCCGATTCCGCGCATCTTCAATCCGCCCGAGCTTGTGTGTATCGATGTGACCGCGTCCGGCGGCACGCATAATAAATAACAAACAACCGGAGAGCTTTCGACTGAAATACTCTCCGGTACAGCTTTTTACTCTGCGAAAGGTCCTGCAAAGTCATGAAAAACAAACCGACTTCGATTTTCATTCTTCTTTTGACCGCTATCATCTGGGGCTTTGCCTTTGTGGCACAGGTTTCGGGCGGCGCGGCTCTCGGCACATTTTATTACAACGGCATTCGCTTTACGCTCGGCGCGGTATCACTCATTCCGGTGATTCTCATTTTTGAGCGCGGCGAAACGGGAAAGAGCAAAATCACCACGCTTGCCGGGATAGCGGCCGGTGTCATTCTGTTTATTGCCGCCAACCTCCAGCAATGGGGCGTCAACATCACCGGCAGTTCCGGGAAAGCCGGCTTTTTAACGGCTCTGTATACCGTGATCGTACCGATTTTTTCGGCGGTATTCTTGAAAAAGCGCACCAACCGCAACACGTGGTTCGGCGCGGTGTTGGCACTCATCGGTTTGTTTCTCATTCTTTCGGGCAGTATGTCCTCGGGCGATACGCCGTTCTTTTCGGCAATGCTTCGCATCGCCTGCGGCGGAAAGACCTTCGGCGGTACACTGACAGTCGGCTTTGGCGATGTGGTGCTTCTGTTGTGTGCAGTGATGTTTGCGGTACATATCGTCTTTATCGATCACTTTAACAGCTCGATTGCGCCGCTTCGCTTTTCCTGCACCCAGTTTTTCACGGTCGGCATTTTGAGCCTTGTCATTGCCCTTTTCACCGAGACCATCTCGGCAAATGCGGTTCAGGCGGCGCTGCTTCCGATTCTTTACGGCGGTCTTATGTCCACCGGCGTTGCCTATACACTGCAAACCATCGGTCAGCGCGGTGCGCATCCCACCGTTTCAGCCATCATCCTTTCGACCGAATCCATGTTTGCCGCCATCGGCGGTGCGTTACTGCTTCATGAACGCATGACGCTGAGCGGCTACATCGGCTGTGCGGTGGTGCTTTTCGGTATCATCGTTGCACAAATTCCGGTCGGGAAGCGTTCGTAAAAATCAGCCTTCATACAGCAGACACGCCATCTGCAAGCCGTTAAACAACAAGAATTTTCCGAAAAAGGCGGCAAGCACCAAGACGCCGCTTTCGCACGGCAGGCACGGCGTTTTTCCGATATCTTTCCGGAAAAGCCGCGAAAACAGCCGGTAAATCCCATAGCCGATAACCGCGCCGAGGGTGTTTAAGATCACATCGTCCACATCGGTGCTGCGATAGTTGAGAAGCTGGCTGCCTTCGATAAGTATCGAAAACAATGCGCCAGCAAGGGCGGTTTTCCACAGCTTCCGCTTGTCGCGAAACAGCGTCGGTGCAAGGAAGCCGAACGGCATGAGCATGATGACATTAAGTACATAGCCGACCTTCGAATATTCCGGATCGGAAAACGGGATCAGGTTAACGGTGGCAGTATCAATGGCAAGCCCGCCGGAACGAAGAAGATCGTACAGTGTGCCGCTGTCGGTTACATCCAAAACCATTGTAAGGTAGATGCCGAACAGCATCACGCCGATAAAACCAAACCTTTCCGCGCGGCGGGACGGTGTTTGCAAGCACACGTCCGCGCCGCTTTTTTGTTTTCTTTGTGTGTGGTGCCGCAAGAGAAAGGCCGCAACGGCAAACGGAACAAACGGACAGGCCAAGGTATACAGCTGAAAGAGAAAATCGCGTGTGTCATTCATGTTCCGGACACCTCCTCCGCCGAATGCGTTTTTTTATAGATGAACGGATAGACGATAAGGCAAAGGCAAAGGCCGGCAAGCACGTCTAACAAGGAATGCTGTTTGATAAACACGGTGGAAGCGCAAACAAGCACGCTTGAGACCGTGAAAAAGACGCGCCATGCGGCTGTTTGCAGTCTTTTGCAATGCCATGAAGCAAAGAGCACGGCAAACTGCCCGACCACATGAAGCGACGGGAACACGCCGGTGTTGGTATCGGAAGCATAGATGCCGATGACCAAGCGGTCGAAAAAGCCGGGGTTGGTAAAGACGGTCGGGCGCAAGTGTTGGATACTCGGGAACGCGAAAAAGGTGATTAGACCGACCGAATAGGTTATGGCGACAAAGCTCATATAGTGCAAGAATTCCCGTTTTTCGAAAAAGTAGGTATAGGCCGCCATGCCGCCGACGAAAACGAACCAAGCGATATACGGCACGACGAACACGCTGCAAAAGGGAATATAGCGGTCGAAGATAATTTCGATGGTATGATAGCTTTGGATAAACCGGCCGCTTTCGGAAAGCTCAAACAAGACGAAAAACAGCGGAAAATACAAGAGAAACAAAAACGAATGGGCAGAGAAAAAGCGTTTCAAGCGGCCGGAAAGATGGGGAAATGTAAGTTCGCGGTTCATTTGCGAATCCTCCTTTTTGTGATGACGGTTTTATTGTAGCACACAAAAAAGGAAAAGCAATAGGTTTAATGGGAACTTCGGCAGACCTTAATCGAATCTTAAATGTCCGCGTGGGGCGGTATTTTGTTTGTGCGAAGCCGCCATTGCGGCGAGCTGAATCGAGGTTTGCAGAACC